>ERZ827126.1954-NODE-1954-length-16345-cov-3.284223_pt1 | contig 16345 bp, 18 predicted proteins | sample MGYA00519780_ERZ827126 | MGnify/ENA primary metagenome ERZ827126 (study PRJEB31778, sample SAMEA3449262) | human gut metagenome | biome: human gut; feature: human-associated habitat; material: faeces | place: United Kingdom | collected 2010/2012 ...
TAAAATAATAACTACAGTTCGTGGTGTAGGATACGTAATAAAAGATGAGTAAGAAGAGAAAAACAAAGAATGTTATATCTATTGCAATAAAGCTTAATGCAATACAAGTAAGAGATTTATTTTTTAAGTTCCTTATAATAGATACCATTATTCTTATAATTTTAATAGGATTATGGTGTATTGATGCTGAAAAAAACTTTTATGGAGAATTAGTAAATAATGCTCAAAGATCAATAAATTTTTATCCAATAGAAACGGCTACATATACGGTAATATGGGATAATGGAAAAACTATGGTTAAGGAAGCAAGTGATTTCTTATATAATATAAGAAAAATATTAATTATAATTGGAATAGTAGAATGTATATTTTTATTAGAAGAAATAATATTTGGTACAGCTAAGGTTAGAAGAATTTTAAAACCTCTTAGTGAAATAGCAGAAACAGCAGACAGACTTAGTGATATGGTATTTGATGAAGAAAAGTTTCATAGTTTAGAAGATGCTATATCAAAAATTAGTCCTACTTCTTCAGAAGAAAGAATTCATATTGGAGATAGTGAGTTTAAGGGGTTAGAGGATGCTATTAACAAATTATTAGATAGAATGAGAGACTCATATAGGCAGCAAGCAAGATTTGTATCAGATGCTTCACATGAATTAAAAACACCATTAACAGCACTTAATGGACATTTAAGTATGCTTAAGAGATGGGGAAAAAATGATAAAGAACGTTTAGAAAAATCATTAGATATATTAGAGCCATTAGAAAAAACAGTAATAAGATATGTTTACTTTGATAATAAGAGATTTGAAGAGATAAGTTGTAAAATAAATTATAGCTACAGAACAGTAAGAAGAATACATAAGAGTGCAATTGATAAATTATTAGATAGATGATGTTGGACACCTTTGGCCACAAGAAATATGATAATATGATATTATCAAGAATAGTAGAAAAAACGTAAATTGATTGCATATTTCCATCGTGTGCGAGTAAGAGGAACTTAGAATAAATTCTCATAAATTTAATTTAAGTTTCTGTTCGAGGGATAAGAGTAGAGGTACTCTTCCCTCAATATGCTGATAAAAGGTTCAAGTAACAGGAGTATTAAAATGCCGGCTATATACGAATGAAGCTTGATTGGTTCGAGTCCAATAATCAGCTAATATATATATTAAAACATAGTAGTAGAGTGAGGAAACACTATAAAACCAATAAGAGGCCTATTGTAAAAAACCTCCGGAGTAAACCGTGATAAAATCAAAATGTTCATATATATTGTGTGTTAAAAAATCTATATATTAATTAGTATTATTAATTACTTATTGTTTTACATTATATTTAAACTATATCTTTAATTTTAAACTTTTTAAGATTTTATATTCCATTTTAATGCGCCCATTGATTTGGGTGCAATATGAAGGTATGAGTATTATCCAGTGCAACTCTGGAAACCTTCTAATGATTGTTTTTATTCATTACTCCCACAAAGAACACTAAATTATTAGTGCTCTTTTTTTATTTTGTTAAAAGGTGTGATTGGTATGAAATGGATTGATGCAGGAACTATAGCAGATAGAGATGAAGTCCCAAAGAAATTATGGAAGTATGAAAATATTATGAAACAAATACCAAAGCATAATAAGAAAGCAGGAAGTAGAAAGATATTTCAACGCAAGGAATATAGCATATACAAAGCTAGTGATGGATATATTGTACATAATACTAATAAACCATTTGAGAAAGGCCATACTCATGTACATTCATTTAATAAGGCTAAGAGTATAGTGGACTTATGTATTAGAAAGAAACTTCCGAATACGCCAAGAGCATGGGAGATAGAAAGTTTAATGAGAATTACAAATAATAATACATATTATAATAAACTAAGGGATATGTTGGAAGGATTGAAATAGAATGAATACGATTGAATTAGTCCAATGGATTAATAAATTGATAGACACGGATAGATTATGGAAGTTCTATAAGTCTATAGAGTTTAGACATATTAAAGAAGAAGTACTAAGAGAACAACATTATGAATGTCAAGAGTGCAAGAAGAAAGGAAAGATCACTAAAGCTAATACTGTTCATCATGTTCAGTTTGTAAGGAAACATCCAGAGCTTGCACTATCAAAGTATTATACATATAAAGGAAAACAATACAGGAACTTAATAGCAGTTTGTCCAGCTTGTCACAACAAATTACACCCAGAGAAGATAGAAAATAATAATAGAAATAAAAATAAATTTAAAAATGAAGAGCGATGGTGAAAATTTTTACCCCCCACTCCCCCCTAACCATTTTTAAAAAAGGGAGGCGTTTCAACGGGGGAGGGTAGAAGACAAAACGAAAATTTATAAAACTCACATGAGGGTGGGTGTGCTGATATTACTATAAGGAGGTGGTGAAATGGCAGATAGAAAAGCTGTACAAGAATTAAAAAGCAGTGAAAAATATAATAAAATTAGACAAGATTTATTAGACCAGTTAGATAGAAATGGCACATATGGAGAACAGTTTAGAGATTTAGTAGAAGATTATATGGCATTTTGGATAACAAAATCACTCCTTATAGAAGATATAAATAAAAGAGGAGTAAATGTAAAATACAATAATGGCGGAGGGCAATCTGGTTATAAAAGAAATGACAGTGTAGGAGAATTAAATAAGACAAATGCTCAAATGCTTAAACTTTTAAATGAACTAGGAATTAAAGCTACTGTAGCAGACAGTGGTGATGACGATGAATTATAATAAATATATCAAAGAATACTTAGATATTATTGATAATGAAGTATTTCCAATGTGTAAAGAACAAAAATTATTATCCAAGTTCATAAAAAATATATTTGATAATGAAAAGTTAATAATAGATGAAGAAAAAGTAGAAAAATATTTTTCTTATCAGAAATACTTTCCTTTTAATTTATTCCCATGGGAGAAATTTTTATTTGTTTTACATAACTGTGTATTTAAAGAAAATGGATTACCTAGATTTGCTGACTTGTTTATTTTAGTTGGAAGAGGCTCTGGTAAAAATGCTTATTTAGCTTATGAGGACTTTTGTTTAATTACTCCTACTCATGGAATAAAAAATTACGATATAGATATATCAGCTAACTCAGAAGACCAAGCTAAAACAACATTTAATGATATATATAATATATTAGAAGATCCTAAATATACAAAAAAAATGAAAAGGAATTTCTATTGGAATAAGGAAGAAATTATAAATCTTAAGACTAAAAGTAAAATAAAGTTTAGAACTAATAATCCAAAAGGGAAAGATGGTTTGCGTTCAGGTAAAGTTGACTTTGATGAAATACATGCTTATCAAAACTGGGCAAATATAAATGTATTTACTACAGGTTTAGGTAAAAAAGATAATCCAAGAAGAACTTACATAACAACAAATGGAGATGTAAGGGATGGTCCACTGGATAATTTATTAGAAAAAGCAATAATGATATTAAAGGGAGAAGTCGAGGATAATGGCTTTCTCCCTTTTATTTGTAAGCTGGATGAAGAAAAAGAAGTTGATAATCCAGATAACTGGGCAAAAGCAAACCCTTCTTTACCTTATAGACCTTCATTAATGGAACAGATGAAAAAAGAATATGCAGATTATAAGATTAATCCTTATGTAAATAATGCTTTTATGACCAAGAGGATGAATATTCCAAAAGGTTCAAAAGATATTGAAGTAACTTCATGGGAAAATATATTATCGACAAATAAAGATATACCAAACCTTGAGGGAGCAAGCTGCACTATTGGAATTGACTATACAAAGGTAAATGACATGATGAGTGTAGGGTTACTTTTTTTAAAAGGTGGCATATATTATTGGGTTAGTCATAGCTGGTTTTGTACTAATTCTAGAGATAAGGACAGAATAAAAGCACCTTTAGAAGAATGGTCAGAGCAAGGATTATTAACTATAGTTGATGACATAGAAATTAATCCAGATATGGCCACAGAATGGATACAAGAACAGCTAATAAAATATAATTTTGTTAAATTAGGAGTAGATAATTTTAGGTTGGCTTTGTTAAGTAAATCTATGAAGAACATTGGGATAGATGCAACAAATAAAGAACAAGTAAAAATAATTAGACCTAGTGATATTATGAAAATTGTACCAGTAATAGATAGTTTATTTAATAATCACCAAATAGTGTGGGGAGATAACCCACTTATGAGGTGGTTTACTAATAATACTAAACTAACGGATAAGAATTTAGGTAACTATGTATACGATAAGATAGAGCCTAAATCAAGGAAAACAGATGGATTCATGGCATTTGTCCATGCTATGATTGCTGCTCAAGATGTATTGGAGGATGAAGATAATAATGAATTATTCTTTATGCCTCCTATTATTTTTTAAAAAGAAGTGATGATATGTATAAAATATTTTATAGTATATTAACTATAGTGTGGATATTAGATATCTTAGATTTACCTTTTATGCTTTTTTTAGATACTAAGTATCCAATTAATGGTTTAGCATGGCTTTTAATATGGATATTGCTACCTAGTACAGAAAAAACAATTAAACATAAAAACGAATAATTTTTTGCGTGATACTTCTAAAAGGAGGTGAGGAAATTGTGAGTATAAAAACATGGTTTATGGACTTTTTAGGGAATGTTAAAAATGAAAAGGGTGAAATAACCGAGAATATAATAGAGGAAAAGATACAAGAAATATATTATAAGGAGTTAGCTATACAAACAGCTATATCTCTTATAGCGAATGCAATAGCTAAGTGTGAAATAAAAGTATATGAAAATAATCAAGAAGTAAAAAATAAGCTTTATTATATTTTAAATGTGTCACCTAATGCAAATGAAAATAGCAGTCAACTTTGGCATAAAGCCATTGAAAAAATGATATATCAGAATGAATGTATATTAGTTGATGTAAATGATAATTTATATTGTGCTGATAGTTATGCTCCGGAAGAATATCCAATACTAGGAAACTTATATAAGGGAATTGTAATAGGGAATTTACAGCTAAATAAAACTTTTAAAAGTAGCGAAGTATTAAGATTACAATTAAATAATTCTAATATAAAAAAATTAATCGATAATTTATATGAGCAGTATGGAGAACTACTTTCTTATGCAGCAAAAAGTTATAAAAAGAGTAATGGAGCAAAATATAAATTAGTTCTAGACCAAGTTAAAGCATCTGATGAAAACTTTCAGAAAACATATAGAGAGATAGTACAAAAACAACTTAAAGAATTTATGGAAAATGATAATGCTGTATATCCACAATACAAAGGGTATGATTTGCAGTACATGGATGGAACTAATACAAATAAGGATAGTTCTGATTTTAGGGCATTGAGAAAAGAAATGTTTGAAATAGTAGCTCAAGCACTTCAAATACCAGTTAGTCTTATGTTAGGAAACATTACAAATATGAATGAAATAGTAAAAGTATTTCTTACATTTTGTATAGATCCAATAGCAGATATGATTTCAGAAGAAACTACAAGGAAAACTTCAGGAGGATATGATAATTGGACGAAAGGAAATTATGTAAAAGTAGATACATCAACTATTAATCATATAGATATATTAGATGTTGCTGAAAAAGCAGACAAATTAATTGCATCTGGTACGTGCTGTATAGATGAAGTTAGAGAAATAATAGGATTTGATAGGCTTAACACTAAATTTAGTCAACAACACTTTATAACTAAAAACTATGATACAGTGGAAAACAGATTAATAGGTGATGGACAAAATAATAATGGAGGAGGTGAAGAAGATGAATAAAAAATATTTCCAACTAACTCAAAATAATAATGAAGTTGATATACAAATATATGGTGACATAACATCTTGGGAATGGCTTGAAAGTGATGTATCAAGCTATACACTATCTAAGCAAATAGAAGAGTTAGAGTGTGACCAAATAAATGTATACATAAATTCATATGGTGGAGAGGTGGCGGAAGGTTTAGCTATATATAACCAACTTAAAAGACATAAAGCAAAAGTGAAAACTGTATGCGATGGTTTTGCATGTAGTGCCGCCAGTGTAGTTTTCATGGCTGGAGATGAAAGAATAATGTCTACGGCACCACTACTTATGATACATAATGCATGGACGAGAGTAAAAGGAAACTCTAAAGAGTTAAGAAAACAAGCTGATGATTTAGATAAAATTACTCAAGCTAGTGTCAATGCTTATATGCAAGAAATAAATATAACAGAAGATGAATTAAAGCAAATGCTTGATGATGAAACTTGGATAACTCCACAGGAAGCTATAGAAAAAGGATTTATCACGGCTATAGTAAATGAAAAAGAGGCCGAAGAAGTTAGTCAGTCAGTTAAAAAATCATTAATGAAACTTATTTTAAATGCTAAAAAAGAAGATGATTTAAATACAGAAATTAATAATAGCAAAGAAAATAAGAGTAAAGAACCGGAAGAACATACTAAATGTTCTTTTTTTAATGAATTTAAAAATAAATTAAATAGAAAAGGAGGCCAACAATAATGGCGATATTAAATAAAGATATAAAATTTAAAGAAGAAATAACTAAGTTTTTAGAAGCAGAAGATAAAGATCAAGCAGTAATAATACTTAGTGATGCACTAGAAGAAAAAATGCAAAAAATAAAAGATGATGCATTAGAATATCAACAAACTCAAGACAAATCAGTTTTAGCAGATAGAGGTTATAGACAACTTACTACTGCTGAAGAAAAATGGTATAAAGGATTTATAGAAGCTGCTAAATCAAATAAACCTCAACAATCATTCGCAGATTTTATAGGCTCACCAGAAGGCATAATGCCAGAAACTATCATAACTGATATATATAAAGATTTATTAGAAGAACATCCACTATTGACTAAAATAAATTTTGTAAATGCTAAATATCTTACTAAATGGATATTAAATGATCATACAATAGATACTGCAGTTTGGGGACCACTGAACAGTAAAATAACAAAAGAACTTACTTCTGCATTTAAAGCAGTAGACATAACTCAAAATAAATTATCTGCATTTGTTTCAGTTCCTCAAGATATGTTAGATTTAGGACCTACATTTATAGATGCTTATGTAAGAACTATAATGAAAGATGCCATAGCATGTGGAATAGAAAAAGCAATAGTTAGTGGAAATGGTATAAATTCTCCTATAGGTTTAGATAGAGATATACATAAAGGAGTGTCATACTCTACTAGTACTGGATATCCTCAAAAAACTGCTATAAAAATAACAGATTTTTCACCTAAAACTTATGGTGATTTAATTTCAAAAATGGCTAAAACAGAAGAATATACAGATGATAATAGTAAAAAACATGGCGGAAGAACTAGAAAATTTGGTTCAGTATTATTTATATGTAATCAAATAGATTACTTAACTAAAGTAATGCCAGCTACAACTTTACTTAATGTAAATGGAGTATATGTAAAAGATGTATTCCCATTCCCTACAGAAGTTGTAATATCAAATGAAATTGCAACAGGTAAAGCTATAGTATGCTTACCACAAGAGTACTTTATGGCTATGGGTGCAGCAAAAGATGGAGTAATAACTTATTCAGATGAATATCAGTTCCTAGAAGACAACAGAGTTTATAAAATAAAAACTTATGGAGAAGGTAAAGCATTTGATAATACATGTTCTTTATTACTTGATATATCTGGATTAGAAGAAGCAGTAGTATACACAAAAGTAAAAGGAACTGTAGAAAGTACAGTTAAAGGAACTGTAACTACTAAAGCGGGACAATAGTAATAAGAAAGACTAGTCTATGACTAGTCTTTTCTTTTTTAGAAAGGAGAAAGTCATGGATAGTTTATTACAAGATTTGAAAGATAAATTAAACATTACCTGGGATGAAGAAGATACAGAAAGAAAACTTAATATGATAATAGAAGATGCTAAATTAACATTGAATTATAAACTTGGGTATAGTATAGACTACTCTAAAGAGGGTATAGAACATAGCCTTTTTCTTAATTACTGTATGTATGCTTATAACAATTGTATCAATGAATTTGATGATAATTATTTCAATGAGATAATGCAAATAAGGCAAATGTATGAGGTTATAAATTATGAAGAGAGTAAGTAATTACAATGATGGATATATTCGAGTTTATAAGGAAATACCAGTTAAAACTAATTTTGGAGCAAAAGAGAATATTAAAACAAAGGATAATCTTGAATTTATTGTTAAGTTAGCATATGAAGAATGTAGTAAAAGGCAACAAGATTTAGATTTTGCGGAGTCAAATGATAGAACTTTAAATGTAAAAGTTAAAACTAGATTCTATAAAAATATAAATAATGAGTACAAAGTAACAATTGAAAATACACTGTATGACATCATCTATATAGATGAAGATAGAAAGAATAGAGAGTTGTATTTTTATTTGGAAGAGGTGACAGAAGTTGAGTAAATTAGATGGGATACTTGAACAAATACAATCTGTATTGGAACAAACATTTGAGTTACCGGTATGGTATGGAAGAACATTTACAAAAGGAAAAGATAAATGGAATTACTTTGTATTTAACAAAAAGGAATTTGATAGAAGTGGTAAAAGTAAACTAGATTACAACTATTATTATCAGGTTCATATAATTATGGAAAATTATATCCCAGAAGGTTTTGAACAAAAAGTAATAAAAGCAATACAAGATAATACAAGGTTAAAACTAACAGATCAGTCGATGCAGTTTAATTATATTACAAAAAATAATACAGATATGGTGGTTGAAATGCTGACTTTAGAATTCACAAGAGCATTTAAGGGATGTGATTTAGATGGCTAGAGCAGTATTTGGATTATCAGCCGAAGATGTTGAAAGATTACAACAGGCCATAATGAGTTATGGAGATGGGGCAGAAAAGGTAATAAATAATTACTTAAAAAACGAAGCTAGCAACATATTTACTCAAGCCATAATAAATTATATTCCTGTATCAAATCGTGATAAGCAACATGCAAAAGATAGCTCACCATTGAAAGCTGAACAGAAAGAAAATTTATCATTATATATACATACAAAAACACAATACAATTATTTGTATTTTCCACAGGAAGCAGAAGGAGTACACTTCCAAGGCAAAGTTCCGAATGATTTTATGCAACATGGGGTAGATGCTCAATATGATAACGTAGTAAACAATTTATTAGAAAAACTACAAAATAATTTTAAATAAGGAGGATTGATAAGATGGCTATATATCAAACTAATTTCGCAGAATATGAAGTCAAAGAATCATCTGTAAAATTTAATGATGCAGCAGAAAGCTCATTTAATAAACTAGGATGCGTAGGTAAATTAGATGAAGAACTAGAATGTAAAGTAGTACAAAAAAAATGTGAAGGTATTGTTGCTAAAACAAGAACAATAGGAACTGGTAATGGTACATTAACTTTATCTTTACATATTAGATATGATCTTTATGTAAAAGCATTTGGAATGGAAAGTACAGACTTGAAAGATGGGGTAGTAGCTTATGGTAGAAATAGTAGACATAAAGAGTTTACTTATGTAGCTAAAGTATTAGATGAAGATGGGCTAGAAAAGATGATAGCTTATCCAAGATGCATAATGGCTTCTGCACCAAAAGGAAGTATCGAAAATGGAGTAGAAGAAATAGCGGAAATTGAAATAGAAATATCAATAATGCCAGATGACTTTGGTAATGGTAAGTATGAAATGGTAGTGACTAATGATGTTGATGAAACAGTAAAAAGTACATGGCTAACTGCATTCACACCGGCCTTAGTAAGAAAATCAAGTGTATAAGAAATCGAAGGTAGGTGATATATAATGAAATGTACTATGCTAGAACTAGAATTAATAGATGGATCTAAAATTGAACTAACTTTAAATTTTGCTCGACTATTAAAAGTAAAAAATAATAATAAAAAGTTATATGAAGAATATATGAAAGCTTTAGAAGGCGGTAAGGGTTTTGACCCTATCTTTGATAGCTTAAAGGTATTATATGTTGCTTACCTTTGTGCTAACTCAGAAAAATTAGGTACAGATGAAGTAATGAGCGAGGATAAATTCATTGAGATGGTACCTCCAGATATGGAGCTTATAAACACTGTAACAGCTGAATTGATACGCCCTAAAAAAAAGTAGGGTTTAGACAACCATTCATTAAAGCTACAGGAAGAGTAAATAAATCAAGAACAAGAATCCCAAAGTTTATTCTTGAAGATTGGGAGGATTATTATACATATTTTGTATTAATTTTAGGAATGAGTGAAGAGATTTTCTTTAATGTAGATTACTCTTCACTTTTATCTATTTTAGAAGATAAAATAGCATACGATAATTACATTAACTATGTAAAAGAAAAAGAATATGAAAAACAAAGACAAAGAAGAAAATAAAAGGCAGGTGATAAAATGGCTAATAATAAGGAAGCAAAGATAACCTTTAAAGCAGAAACTGCCGAGTTTACCGCTGGAATTAAAGAGATGAATAGCAATATTGGTACATTGAATAAACAGTTGAATCTTAATGCTACTCAACTCAAAGCTAATGGTGATAGTGTTGAACTTTTGGAAAATAAACAAAAGCTACTACAAGATAAACTACAAGCCAGCGCTCAAAAAATAGATTATACAAGAGAATGTCTAGAAAAAGCTAAACAAATTTATGGTGAAAATAGTGAAGAAGTAAAAAAGTGGACAGATAAGCTGATAACTGCTGAAACTCAAAACGCTAAGATACAAAACACATTATCTCAAACAAGTTCAAAACTACAAGAATTAGAGAATTCTACAAAACAATCTGAAAGTGCATTAGGCAAATTAGAGTCTACTATTAGTAAACAAGAAAATGAATTAGGACAGTTAAAACGAGAATATCAAAATGTATGTCTTGAACAAGGTCAAGGTTCTCAGGAGGCTAAAAATCTAGAAAGTAAGATACAATCACTATCAGCAGAACTTAAACAAAATAAAGATGCACTAAAAGAAGTAGAGGATGCATCCGAAGAGTTGGCTAATAATTATGAAGAACTAGGAGATAGTGCAGATAATGTCACAGATATAATGAAAGGCAATTTAGCTAGTGATATAGTAAAAGATAAATTAGATGCACTTAATGATACAACTAAAGAGGTTGCAAGCGGATTGATTGAGTTTGGCGTGGATAGTGACAAGGCGCTAAATACTTTAATTACTCAAACTGGAGCCACAAAGGATGAGTTCGAATCTCTTGAAAATGTAATGCATGAAATTTATGCTGATAATTTTGGAGAGGATATGAACGATATAGCTGAAACCATGGCTATAGTTAAGCAACAAACTGGAGAAACTGGCGAAGAACTTAAGAAAACTGCTGAGAATGCATTTGTACTACGTGATACTTTTGATATGGATGTTGCTGAATCAGTACGTAGTGCCAACATGCTTATGCAACAATTTGGTTATACATCCGATGAAGCATATAATCTAATTATTCAAGGTGCACAAAATGGCTTAAACAAAAATGATGATTTATTAGATACTATAAACGAATATTCAGTACATTTTAAGCAAATAGGTTTAGATGGCGAAGATATGTTCAATATGCTTCAAAATGGTGCAGAATCAGGAACATTTTCAGTGGATAAATTAGGAGATGCAGTAAAAGAATTTGGCATACGTGTTAAAGATGGTACAGCAGATGATGCATTTAAGAAGTTAGGACTTAATGTTGATGAAACTACTGCTAAGTTTGGGAAAGGTGGAAAAGAAGCAAAACAAGCATTATCACAAGTTACAAGTGCTTTATTTGGAATAAAAGATCCTATAGAACAGAATACATTAGGAGTACAATTGTTTGGTACTATGTGGGAAGATTTAGGGGCAGATGGAGTCAAGGCATTAATGGATATATCAGGTGAAGCTGATAAGTCAAAGGATTCACTAGGGCAACTAAATGAGATCAAATATAATGATTTAGGAAGTGCTATAGAAGGTATAAAAAGAACTTTTCAAGAAAGTTTAAAACCGGCCATAGATGTAGTTTTAGATGCGCTTAATGGTTTAGCTAACTGGTTTAACAGTCTACCATCTGGCATACAATCAACCATAGCAACTATAGCAGCAGTAGCAGCTATATTATTATTAGTTGGTTCTACAATTGGGACTTTAATGTTAACGTTACAACCATTGATAGGACTTTTTACTGGATTAGGTGCAGTTATAGCTGGTATATCAACTCCAGTACTTATCGTAGTGGCAGTTATAGCCTCATTAATAGCAATAGGTATAACGTTGTATAAAAACTGGGATACAATTAAAGCGAAATGTTCTGAGGTATGGAATGGTATTAAAGATACTATATCAAACGTATGGAATTCAATTAAATCCATTACAAGCACTGTATGGAACGGAATTAAGACTGTAATTTCTACAGTATGGGATTTAATAAAAACATCTATAACTAATCGTATTAATTTAGTTAAGTCTATAATCACTACAGTGTGGAATGCAATCAAAACTATTACAAATTCCATATGGAATGGTATTAAGACTGTAATTTCTACAGTCTGGAATGCAATTAAATCTACTATTCAAGCTAAGGTTAATACTGTGAAATCAGTAGTACAAACAGGATTTAATTTAGTTAAGACTTATATAATAAATCCAATTAGGTCAGCTTATAGTACAGTCAGTTCAATATTCAGCAGTATTTATAATACTATTAGTAGTAAGATTAATGCTGCTAAGGATGCAGTTGGCAATGCAATAAATAGAATGAAATCATTCTTTAATTTTTCATGGTCATTACCAAAGATAAAGTTACCTCATTTTAGTGTTAGTGGCAGTTTTAGTTTAAATCCTCCAAGTGTTCCTTCATTTGGCATAAGCTGGTATGCTAAGGGTGGTATTATGACACAGCCAACCCTATTTGGAGGTGGAGAAGCAGGAGATGAAGCTATATTACCTTTAAATTCATTTTATAATTATCTAGATGATAAGCTTGATACAATGGCGAGAAATACATCTATTGATTATGATAGAATGGGAGAAGCTATGGTCGATGCACTAAATGGCATTGGTATGTATATGGACAGTAAGAAAGTAGGCCGCTTAACATCAAAACCAGTTCAAGAAGATATAAGTAATAGAACAAAAAGATTAAATAGATTAGGAGGTATATAATGCATAGATATGATAATGTAAAATACAATGGCTTTAATTTATCTGAAGTATGTGACATTGAAGAAATAAGATTGCCTATATTACCTTCTAATAAAATATCAACGCTTGATATAGCATCCAGAGATGGAGAAATATACAATGGTAAGAAATACGAATCATATGTTATAGAAATAGATATATTAATTGACTGCGATACTAAAGAAGAACTTAATGAAAAGTTAAAAGATATAAGAGATATATTTGATGTAGATGAGCCTAAACCTTTTTATATTAACAAGGAAAGATTTATTTTAGCTATACTACAAGATAAAATAGAAAAAGACCCTGTATGTTTTTATTCTTATGAATCTACTATTAAGTTATTTTGCCCAGAACCATATTTTTATTCAGATGAAATAACTGCAATAGATGCAGAAGGTAGTGATTTGACATGTGATGTTACTGGCAATAGGGCAATATCTCCAATTATCCAGATAGGATTTTCAACAGATGCATATTATGCTCAACTTGAGCACAAAGAAACAGGGGAAAGAATATTAGTAGGCAAATATCCTACATTGTCTCTATCAGCAGTAAAACAATCAACGAAAGTATTATATGATAAATGTGAAGATACATCCGGATGGACAACATCTTCTGCTAGTATCGGTTCTGATAGGACTGTAGGCGGAACTCTAGCAGTAAGTGAAAGTGGAAATAGTGTTATTATGGGGACAGTACCTAGTGGTGACACTACGTGGAAGGGAGTATGTGTAAGACAGGATTTAAGTCATAGTGTTGATGAGTTTAAATTAACAGCATTTATGAGACATAATAGCACAGGAAAGAACGGTGACCCTAGTAAACCTAAGTATAAGAATGAAGATGAAAAAATATTGTCAGGTAAAAAGATCCCTTATTATGAAGTAACTAGTTCATCACTAAATGTTCGAAAAGGTCCAGGAACAAACTATAAAAAGATAGGTACATTTAAATATGGTCACAAGATTAAAAATGGAACACTAAAGAATGGATGGGTTAGTTTTGACTATGAGTACACTGATAAGAATAAGAAAACAGTAAAAACTACTGGATATTGCAGTGCTTCCTACCTAACAAAACAATATGATACTACGGAGGTTAAATTAACAGTTAGAAACTTTGTAGCAATTGCTCCAGATAATAAAGAAGATAAGAAATTAGCAATAAGAAAGTCAGCCAAGAAATCAAGTAAAATGGTGGCTACTGTGCCAATAGGAGATTGTGTAAGATGCATAATGGAAGATCATTATGATAAAGATAGTAAGCTTACATATTATAAATTAGCTAAGAAATACAAAGGATATTCAGGGTATATAGCAAAAGACTATCTGGTTAATGCTGATAATGCAGTGTATAGTTATCCAGATGATGAAGACTTTGAAACTGCTGATGATAAAACAGGAATAATTGAGTTATATGGTTTTGGTGTTAATGGGGAAAAATTATTTACTTTAGGAATGTATGACGATAATGCGTGGTATGAGTATACATATCCTAGATGTACTATAGGATCAAGAACAGTTCTTAAAGATTCAACAAAAGTGCCAAAGCCTAATACTAAAACATATATAATTACTGATAAATCAGGAAAATCAGTTGTTACAGTTAGTAATAAACTATCTGGGAAATTAGGTAGTTGGAATGAATATTATGGCCAATGGACATTGTCAAGAGAAAAAATCAATAAGAAATATGTATGGAATGTTACAGTTACTAAGATTAAGGATGGCAAAACTATAAAAAGCCAAAGTAGTAAAAACTTAAAATATTCTGATTTACCAACTGAAAAATTAGCATATGTAGTTTTATATATAGGAACTACTAGCACTCTTGATAAATCAAGTGCTATGAGCTTAACACATATTAGAGTTGATGAATTAAATCCTAAAGAACAAGAAACTCCTAAAAATATTGTATATTTTCAAGAAGGAGATGTGCTTGAAATAGACTGTGAAAATCACAGATGCTATTTAAATGATGAGCCATGCGATGATTTAGTTGACATAGGTAGTCGTTATTTTGAATTAGATACAGGAGAAAATAATATAAAAACAAACAGCAATGATACAGATACTACAACGAGTGTAATATTTAGGGATAAATGGTTAGGAGAGTGATAAAGTGCTAGGTGAATTAATAATTTTAGATTCCGATAAGAAGATATGTGCTAGGTTAACACCTAGCCTTTATTTTGATTATTCATATCATCCATATCTTGAAACTGGAGCTGAAACCTTTGATTTCTCAGTTACTCTTGATGAAGAATTAGAACAGGCAATAACTGAAAGAAATTTTGTATTATTCATTCGAAATAATAAATATAAGATGTTTCAGATTATGGCTTGTGAAGATGAAGAAAATATTGATTCAGTAGTAAGGAATGTACAATCTGAAATTGTAGGGCTTGAATTAAGGAATGATTATATAAGAGAATCTACTATAACTGGTAATATGAATAAATTCTTAGATACTATTCTTAAAGACACAAATTATAAAAAAGGTTATGTAAGCCCAGAACTTGATGATATATCAGTAGAAACTAGTATTACAGAGCCAAAAGCCGTTTATACGGTAATTCAAGAATCAATAGCTAGATATGGTAATTGCGAATATGAATTTACAGTAAATCCTATAGATAGTATTAATGGAAATTATGAATTAATTGTTAACTGCTATGCAGATGGCGAAAGAGGAAATAAAACATATAAAAGATATGATTATGATTTCAACAGTTATGGCATGAAAAGGACAGGCGATGCTACAGACCTTGCTAGTGGGCTTATAGGTGTAGGAGCTAATGGTATTACATTCAAAGATATTAAATGGGAAAAAGACCAAGGCGACCCTTTAGATAAACCATTAGGACAAGATTTTCTATTAGACCCAGATGCACATGATATGTTTTCAAATGGGGACAAGTATATATTAGGTAAATATACTAGTGATACAACAGACCCAGGAGCATTATTATTAGAAACATATAAGAAATTGCAGGAAGTTAAACAAATAAAATATTCATATGAGATACCAGTATATTTAACAGATGATGAATATGATGAAATTGAGGTAGGAGACACTAATTATATAGTAAATGATAAATTTAATCCTCCTATACAATTGGAAGGAAGAATAAGCGAATTAGA
>ERZ827126.1968-NODE-1968-length-16268-cov-5.030531_pt1 | contig 16268 bp, 17 predicted proteins | sample MGYA00519780_ERZ827126 | MGnify/ENA primary metagenome ERZ827126 (study PRJEB31778, sample SAMEA3449262) | human gut metagenome | biome: human gut; feature: human-associated habitat; material: faeces | place: United Kingdom | collected 2010/2012 ...
TTTTGGCATATTCATGCCAAAACACCTCGCGGGATAGTGGTATGTGAACAGTAACGAATCTTCACTATGGCAATGAAATTTCGCCTTGTATGAGCACGGTTTTATGAGCATGACATAAAATATAATGTAAACAGTTTTCAGAGAAGGGAATTATATATGGAAAATTATCGGATGGGATGTTCCGGCAACCGCCCTTATAACCGTACCTGCGGTATGAATATGCCTCAGCCTTCAAATAGAAATATGAACAGTTCCGAATGCTCTGTCAGAAACACGACAGACTGTAGCTGTACTATACCGGGTGTCAAAGAAAAAAAACATAAAATGTTTTCGCATCTTCAGTATCTGGAACCTGCAATGGCATATGTTCCCTGCCAGAAGTTTACAGAGAATTTCCCACTGCAGTATGCATTAAATGCAGGAACCATTTTCCCACAGTTATGCAAACCATTTTGTGGAAAGAGAGGTATTCGAAGATGAAAACAGATTGCTCCCAAAAACAGTTATTAAACCGTATCGATCAGGTCAGTTTCGCAGTCAATGATATGACTCTGTACCTTGACACACATCCCTGTGATGAAAAGGCTCTGACTTACTGTCACGAACTTGTGCAGGAACGAAAAAAGCTATTAAAAGAATACGCCGAAGCATATGGTCCCCTGATTATTGACATTACAGATCAGACCGGAGAATCCATCTGGAAATGGATGGAACAGCCATTCCCATGGGAAAAGGAAGGAGCGTGCAGATAATTTATGTGGAATTATGAAAAAAGGCTTCAATATCCGATCAATATCACACAACCCAATGCAAAAATTGCACAGTATATCATGAGCCAGTACGGTGGCCCATAGTGTAATACCCTATAATATATAAGAAGCAATGAAGCTGATACAATATCTTATGGGTAAGGGTACTCATTGTACCCATACTCTTTTTTTTATTTATATTTACTTTAAATCGCAAGTAAGTCTTTCCAAGTAGCAGATCCGCAAATACCATCCACTTCCAAAACTTCTTTTCTGGATTCCTGATAAGCTTTCAGAGCGTAAATCGTGTTTACATCTGCTGTCCATGTAAGTTTCAGGGCTTTGCCGTTTTTGCCTTTAAAGCCTCTGGCTCTTAATATTTCCTGTAAGAGAAGCACAGATGTATTTTTGTCTCCTGCTTTTACTGTCTCTGGGTTAAACATGTAGCTGCCTCCTTCTGGGTTTGTTGTCTTGTCTGTTTCATCTTTATCTGCAGATAAAACAATTGAATAGTCCGGTGTACAAAATTTTGTCCCCGGAAGATTACTGTTGTAATAGCTCTTCTGGCACACCCCGCCACCATTTGCCACGATACCGGATGCTCCGGAAGTATTTCCCTCAATCGTCCAGAACCTGTCTCCGGCTACTTTTGTTACAAAGCCGGTGTGGGTAAATGTATCGCCGTGTTTAAATATAACAATATCTCCAACTTTTGGATTGGCATTTTTTACAAATAAGACGCCTAAGGTTGGGCAGTATACATACGGCCAGTGTTTTAAGAGTTTCTTTGCATTATCCAGACCAAAAGCTTTCATGAAACACCAGGAGATAAACGCTGCGCACCAGGGCTGCCCCTGATAGGATGGTTTTATATCTCTCCAATATTTTGTATAGTTTGCTGATCCGGCATTTCCAGTCTTGCTGTCAAGCTTACTGTTATTTTTCTTTTCCAGGTACCCGATCTCTTCTTCTGCAATTCCCCGAACTACGTTGATAGCTTCACTCTTTGTCATGACTGTGTTTTCCTTTTTTATATCTTTTGCTTCGTTATAATCTTTGTAAAATATATTTCTATCTACAGTTCCGCTGATGCCAGGTATCTTTGCTTTACTGGAATACTGCCAGCCCACACCAAAGTCCGGCCGGAGTCGTTCCTGTAAAGTACCGTTATCTGATGCCGGATAACGTGCAATCCAGAAATCGTATTTTTTCAGATGGCTACAAATTACATTCAAGTACCAATCCACATTGCAATAAATACCAAATTTATATCCCGCTGCCGTGATAATCTTTTCGAATGCTTCTGCCAATTTATGGATCTGTTCAGCTCCGAGGCTTCTCTGATTATTCCATTCCAGATCCAGCCAGACCGGATACTGCAGTTTTCGCCCGTTCAGAACTTCCACTACTTTTCTGGCTTCGCTCTGTATCTCCGCAACTGTCATGGCATAACTGTATTTATATGCTCCGGTTGGAATGTTATGTTTCTGACATCCGGAGTAATTTTTCTCAAAGCAGCTATCAATCACGTTTCCGGCTTCTGTGATCCGGAGTATTGCAAAGTCCATTCCGTAGTTTGCTACGGTATCCCAGTCGATTGCTCCTTGCCATGCTGAAACATCTATTCCTCTTATTTCCATGTCCGTCTCCTTTCACAGAGAAAATAGGGATTAGGGATGATCACTCATCCCCTGAATTATTCGTCCTTATTTGTCTGTTTAATGATCTGATTTACGTATGTAGAAAGTCCCGCAATGAGAATTCCCTGCGTGATTGCTGTAAAGATTGCCATCGCAACGTCCTGGCCGGTCCCGCAGGTACAAGTGGCAAACACATAGATCGCGCAGATTACAATGCTTATTCCACCAAGGATAAGCGGGATGTACTTATCCTTTACCGCCTGTGCCTGCTTGAGTGCCATTCCTACAAAATACAGGGCAATTGCTACTACGATTAGTTCTGGTTTTACATAATTCGTGATCTGTTCCATAATCATTCTCCTTTTCTTTCCAGGTCTTCTATTCTATGATTCGCAACCTTAATCTGTTCCTCATGTACACTTATTTTTTCTTCCAGAGCATAAGTTCTTTTGATAAGGTTATTATGTTCATTCACTCTTTTGGTCAACTCTTCCAGCTTGTACTCCATAAGAGTTCGTGTCTTTTCCTGCTGTGCATTATTGCTGATCACGCATACAATTAATGTAACTGCCGCACTGATACAGGCTGAAATGATTGTTTCCATCTCTTTTTCCTTTCTGGCAATTGCGCCGGCGCAATTTTGTGTAAAATAAAAAAGCCTCCCGGCTCCGCTCTGATTCTTCTCATATTTTTCTTCCCTAGCAAAAAAGAGAGCATTTCTGCTCTCTTAGTTTTAAAGTTTTAAGAATTACCTTGAATGTATATGTTCATTTATATCTTTCACTAGTTCTTCAACAATATGGTTTTTAACTTTTTCTGCGCTCTCCCCTGATATTGACTCCGCAATTTTTAGTGCTATTGATACATTTTGTGATAAAACTAATTTATTGTGATAATCACTCATGCTTGATACTGTTTTATTGTATAGATAAAAAAATACAGATGCAATAAACTCCGTTATTACTCCTGACGCCGTTGTAACATATGCTGGCGTAGTTTTTCCAAAAAACATAGCTCCGATACCTATTGCAATAATAATCGCCCCCATAATAGATACTGATACCGTAACTATAAATCCCTTTTGTGCCTGTTGTCTAGTCTGCAAATAATATTCATCTAAATATTTATAACTAATTTTAATTAAATTTTTATAAATGTCATTATCTACATCTTCCTTTGCATCTTCAATACCAAGCTTAATAAGTTTCGAATTATATATATTTATCCGATAATCACAATAGCAGTGCATTACCAATACTGAAATTATACCAATAATTAGTGCAACAATCAGCGAGACAATAATCGTTTCTATCGACATTTGTTTTTTATTTCCATACAGATCTTCGCCAAATCCAGATATGAAGTATAATATAATTAATGTACAAACAAATGCTAATATAAAAAACAATAAATTTATAGATTTATTGTTTTTTTGCCTATTTAAAGTAGAAATCAAAGCTCGCAGTTCTTTTTCATTTTCCATCATTTTACACTCTCCTTATTTTATCTATTATACAATAAATAAGGAATTTTTTCTATGTGTAATTCATAATATATTTTTATTATAGCCCTCTTTAATTGATTAGTGAATCTTTTATTATCTTACCTATATTTAAAATATTGGTTGTAAAAGCCGTACAACCATAATTAAACCATTTAAGAATATTTGTCGTGCTTTCATTTTTACCAATAGTCCATATACACATTCTCATTCCCTTTGTGCTTGCGTATTGCGCAACCGATTCAGTAAGGTTTCCTGCTTGTGGATTGAATAAAACATCCGTTAATTGTTCCATATGATTTTCAATATAACTATAAGCTATATCAACATCTTCATTTGTGCAACTACCGTTATTTATAATGATGGAAAGATTTTTTATACCATTCGCAAGTGCGTACTGTATCACATTTTGCACAGCTGCGTACCCAAGAATATATGTCTTTTGAAGCATTCCACAAGCCTTGACAATATCACAAATATCTTTCATCTGTTGTTCCGTAGGGCTGAATTTTATTTCTATAACTGGATATGCACCACAAGCCTTTGCCAACAAAAGATATTCTTTAAGAGTTGGGATAGTTTCATTCTCAAATCCACTCACAAGACCTTCATTTTGTTTATTTGTTATCACACCAAATTTATAGGTCTTTAGAACTTCAACCGTAGACTTTGAAATCAAAACAGTTCCTTGTGCGATTGTATTGCCATTAGAATCAAGTGCATGATTATATATATCATCATCATGGCATAACACATAATCGCCAGAACATGGTCTAACATCGCATTCCCAATAATTTATTCCGTTCTTATATGCTTCTTTATACAAACCGAGAACATTTGATGGATATGATGTGGTTCCTCCATGAATTACAGAAATCACATCTGTTTGTACTTCTACATTTTCTTGAATCTGTTTGATATCTGATTCCATACGTCTTACATTTATAATATCTTCATGTAAATAATATCCAAATAACGTGAAATCATGAACTCCAACATCTTTTAATTCACCGATTTCAAGCATTTGTTCCGACCATACTCCGTTATTATGAAGATTCATTCTAATATATTGTATTTCGTCAGTATCATTTGTATATACAGAGGTATTATCTGCATTACCCGAAACAAACATTTTTTCCTTATCATATACTGCATAGGAACGAACATAGTAATCACTTTTTCTGGTATGAAAATTAGAATTAAATCCACTACCATATATAGTTTTGTGAGGTGGTACTTCTATATAATCTGTAACACCGTAATTTATGTTATCGCCTACTTTACCATCTAATTGAGATACACTTTTACCCCATTCTATTTTACGTTCATCTAAAACATTTGTCGATTCAATCATAAAAGATGTCTTTTTTTCTGTAATTGCACCATTTTCAATACCAATACCACTAGAAATGTTTTGAATATCTTTTTCCAATGTAGCTGTATGTTCTTTCAATTTCACAATGTCAGCAGATGGATTTACTAAAATACTGACACCATTTATAATATCTAAAATATTTTCGATATTAGATTCAGTCGAATATCTTACAAGCAATACATATTCTCCATCATTTTCAACAGTATAGCTACCTGAAAACCACGACTTTAATCCATATGTGCCATCGGATAACTTATATCCAATATAACAGACCAAAGAATCAGCAATCTCGATTATCGCTCCTGCTTGCAGATATAAAGTAAAATTTTCTTTTGTACGGATTCTGCTTGTTGATGTATAGTATGTCCAACCGCTTTCGGTAATGGTAATATTTCCAAATTCAAAAGCATCTGACAACCCTAAAAAATGTCCGTCAACGTTGTTGACATACTCACTTAAATCTTCCTTTAGCGAAGCAAGCTCCTTCGCTGTATCTCCCAGCCCAAACTTTTCTTTGAGCATATTTGCAATATCATCAGCTCCTATTCGTCGGAGGGATTCGACTAATTTCCCTGCTTCGTTTGCCTCTGGCTGGGTTACGAGGAAGTGGGTGTCCGGGGATGGGGATGAGCTGGTTTCGGTTTCTGTAATTTTTTGTATTGGCATGTTTTCACTCCTTATCTGAATGCAATGTAGCGGTATGTTCTTCCGCTAGCATTTGAATATACCCTATTTCCAGAATAATAATTTACCTTGAACCCATTATTCACAATCATGAGAGTCGTATAGTAATTATCATACGACTCTGCGCTTGATGTTGATCCGCTCTGGCTGCAGCATCCATGGCTGCCGATGGCTATGCCGCCTACATAGCCATTGATGTCATCATGCATATTGCCATAGTTATCGCACAAAATGACTGCGCGAGGGGTAAAGCCAAGGCTGATCGTGCGTCCCTGAGTTCCATCTCCTGTGTAAGTTCCGAAAACAGGGATTCCCAGTGCTCCTGACTTGCTCATATTTTCTACGAATTTCTCATATGTATCAGCTCCTGTCCCACCTCTTGCAACAGGGAGTATTCCGCTTTTTACATCGTTTGCAGAATGCGTATGCGCTTGTGGACTGGCACCTATTGTTGTGCATGTTATCTTATGTGGGTTATCTGCATTGCAATGGCTCTTAAATTCCGATTTTGAAGCAAATGCATCACTATCTATAAGGATAGCCGATACATTCTCTGCTGCCCCCACCTGCACCACAACCGAAAACACGATCTCGATCACTCTTCCTGAGTTTTTGGACGGGAAGAAGTCTACTTCTGACTCGGAGTATCTGTATGCATACAAATATTCGTTTCCATCCGCATCCTGAGCGTACACTCCAAGTTCTTTTCCATAAAACGCCTCGTTCAATTCTGAACTGTTACAGTATCCTGTGAGTACCAGATATCCTTCGCGGGTCTCTGCTTCCGAGATCCCTATCTCAAGTTTCTTATTCGTCAGATCATGGACTGTATTCTTATCTGACTGTGTTCCGTCGCCGAGTGCGATTTTAGTAAAAGTTATGCTTCCTCCGTCCATAGCCTTCACAAGAAGATTGATCCCATCTTTCGTAAGACTCGGTGATAAATATGAATCTGCCATCTTGTCTCCTCCTATATTTCCAGGACATTCCCATTTTCATCAATCAGGGTATCCATCTTTTCATTTGCATACCAGTAGATATTATCAAGTGGATTCTTCACTGTGATTCCTGCCGGTTTTACTGTCTTCGTTTCTTTTACTGTATTTCCTATGTAAAACATATTTTTCTGCTTATATTTGAACCGAATGGCAATCATATAGTCAAGCGGTACCATTTGGTCAAGCAGTGTATGTACTGTGTTGAGCGTAAGTCTTTCAATCGGCTCAGTTTCATACCTGACAATCTTTTCTTCCAGATTGATATTTAAAATATATTTTCCTTTTCCCATAATGGAATCCAGTTTGTTCCGAAGGGTTGTCTCTGTATATACCGGTGTATCATACCAGCGTGTGAGCACTTCAAGCCGGCGGTCTTCGAGGCTTGTTGTGTCAAGGGGATTAATCCCTAAAATTCTCTCACGTCTGATGATTCCTGATTCTTTTGAACTTTTGATATTAAGGTCCGAATCCAGCGCATCCAGATCCTGTTCTAACCGTTCTCCTATTTTATCGCCGGCATCGACTACTGCTCTTATATCCTTGATATCAAACACGACATCCGGATAATAAACCTTTACGTGCATGATACTTCCCCCTTGACCGGAACAGACCCATCCGTCAGATGTAGATTTTTGTCGCTGCCATTAACAGTCGTGCCTGTCACGTCAATGATTCCTTCGATTGACACAATTGCCGCTTCTATCTGCAATATTCTGACAACAATTGTATCTGTGTTCTCCCATGTTTTTCTCAATTCAAGCAGGTAAGTTTCAATCGCGGAATCTATATACGAAGAAAGACCATCATAACTATAACCCGTATCGTATGTGATTGTTGTACTAATGTTTACTGCAGTTTCAGAAGCAGCAATCACCTGTACGCGATGTCCGATCGGGGCAAATCCGTCTCCCTCTCCACTATTTACGATAGGATCAACAGCGGTTTGCGCTGCAACAACAACGCTTTCTGAAGGTGTTCTGTAATCCTGACCGATCACTGTAATCCTGATCTTGTCCGAAGGAGCAGATATGCGTTCCAATTTGCACCCATATATCCCGCTCAATTCTTTGATGCGACTTTTGTAATATTCGCGGTTCCCGGCAAAGCCCCGGTAATTATATGTTGCCAGCAGTCTTGCACGATATGTTTCCGTTTCCTCCTGATCTGTACCTTTCAGAGTACACTTGATGATTCTTCCCCACTCGAACCCATCTACATATTCAATCGGCTCCAAATCTCCTAAAATACCATTCGGATCGGTACCCGGAGTGTCGCATCCTAATCTATATGTATGCTCTTCCTCGCTGATCACATTGAATACTGTGTAATTGTATTCATCCAGATTCCAGCGTGATCCTGCCGTGACAGGACAGTTAAACTGCGCAGTGAATTCCGAATAGGTTGCCTGGTTAATATAGCAGCCCCTGTCATTTCCATTTCGAATGAGATGATCCAGATCCGCTGTATCTGTATACATATTTCGTTCCAGCCCATCCAGAAACAGATAGGCTTCTTCAAGTCGTACTGCCTGTTTAGCGCATGCATTAAATATCAGGCTGCCTTCCGATGTATCAATATCGTCAGGCATATCTTCCATCATTGTCCGCATAATCGTTTCGTATGTCATATCTTCAAACATCTATACTCACCTCCCCATCTCCAAGTTCTGTAATAAGCGAAAATGTAACAGTTACCTTTTCTTCAATCTTTACGCAAGAAAAGTTTTCAATCCCTGTGATATACGGATTTTCTGTTAAACATTCTTCCGTCATGCGTTCCAGTTCGGAATCTGTCAGCTCTGTCGAATAACTCTTTCCAATCAGGTCCTCGTATTCCTGTCCATAGTCTTCGGAATATATGTAATATCGGTATCTCGGTGTCTGCAACGCAAGCCATACCCACACGAGAAGTGCGTCGTATCCTTCGACGATTTTCCCGGAAAGCTGTCCGGTTTCAAAGTTAATCCCGTATTCCTTGGGGATATACAGGCTCTCTTCCTGTTCCTCTTCCTCTTCATTATCCACAAAAGGAAACATCATTCCGGAACCACCACCTTTGCAATCAGAATGTACTTTTCATGCCTGTCCAGTTTCAGGAGCAGCACTTCATCCCCTTCTTGCAAGATATTTCTTTTGTATTCTTCTAAAGTGCTGTTATGTTCGGAATCTGTCATATACTCTGCTGATTCCGGTTTCGAAGTATGCAAGAATACTTTCTTCGTCCGATCCAGACGTAAATTGCAATTGATCAAATAATCACTTTTATCAAGGATCATCGTGTCCATCCTGATTTTTCCGGAATCCATCATAATTCCCAGGCAAGGTACCGGGGCATTGTAGAAGCTTCCGGCTTTTCTCATCTGTTCTACAAATCTTTCATATGTATTTATAGCCCTTTGTATCTTCCTCCGTTAATAATAGTCGTTACCCTTTGACCTCTCCATTTATCCACGTTTGGAAATCCATACACCATCGATTCCCATTCAATTACGTCTGCCTTTCCGCCTCCGAGGTCGTGTCCCCATTCTGTGTAATTGCTGTCGCCTGGGTTCTTCTCATCTGCGATCATGCAATTTATTCTTGTTCCGTTTGCCAGTACCACGCATACAATATCTCCTACTTGTCCAAATTTCTGTGTTACAGCAATCAGATAATAACCATCTATGGTTGCTATGTTTTCAGGGCTTCCAGTCTTTCCTTTTTGTCCCCATATTTCAGAAATTCTTCTTTGCGTCGTTCCTGCATTCCATCTTCCGTAAAATTGTGGATAGCAAGTGTAGTTGCCGGTAATCCCTGTCTGCGGGACGGACGATGGAATATTTACAGTTGTTCCGGATATTGCTGTACCGCTTCCAACTGATATTGTTGTAACAGGATAGTCAATGTAACAAAATCCATATACGTCATTTCTTCGGTTTCCATACTGCTTTCGCGCTGCAAGTCCGCCTGTTGCGCCGCTTGTATTTCCCTCAATAGACACATAATCGTTGATTCCCGATCCGGAAACACTTTCCACCAAGCCTATATGGCTTCCACCACCAGGTCCATAGACTACCAACGCTCCAGCTTTTGGAGTTTTTCCAAATTTCCCGCGAGCCTGATACCATTGTGTGACATTAATGCAGCTTGCAGTCTTTCCTCCGCCCATGAAGAGATTTCCATGTCCTGATTTATTAAATACAGACCATTGAAAGATGCAGCACCAGGCAACTCCGTTATATCCATAATACTGCGTAGCTTCATTTGTTGTCCCAGATATTCCAATCCATGCCCTTGCCTGGTTCAAAACATCGTTCAGCGCATCGCTTGTCCCGGTTCCCGAAGCAGAAGAAGAGGCAGAGGACGATGCTTCCTGTTCCTCATCCTCTTCCTGTTTGTCCATAATATTCTTGAACGCAAGCTCCAATGTAGTTGTATAAACTCCACTGTTCCATTGATGGCTGTCATTTTCTATCCAGAATTTCCCCTTCAATCCTGTCCTGAAATCTTCTATAATCACGCCTAAGCCGGATACGCACCGGCAGTCGCCAATCATTGTCAGACTTGCCGTTTTATCCACTCCATGCAGCTCTGCTTTTGCTTCCTTTATTCCATTTCCGGAATCTACGGATATCGCATTCTGGAAAATACCGAATCTGGACGCCCATTTTGAATTGCTTATGCTTCCAATCTTCTGATTACTCGAATTATAGATGTAAACACGGTTTACCATGTTATCAATGTTTTCAGAATACGAAGAGTCTGTGATCCTTTCCCCCTGTCGGATATGGAAGTTAGGAATGATCTTTCCTTTCTGAATTACTTCCAGCTTATCTCCATTCATCTGTGCGATATATTTCTTTTTATTCTTCCGGTATGCTTTTGTGTATGCAGCCATGATAATTTCATAATACGGGCGTTCCTGAAAGAATATTTTCGCAATAGGCATCTTAGTTTTTGCAATGGATCCGGTCTTTACTTTTACGTCTCTGCAGATCATCTGTGCGATTTTTTCAGGGGTTTTGTTTGCAAAACGGTATGTACCGCTAGATCGTAAGAGATGCATCATGCCGTCAGTTGCTGTATACTGTAGCTCACCCATTTCAGATTTTCTTTCTCTTTGGGTAATAATTCCGATAAATTTCGTTTTTTTATCATCCGGATATCCTGGGTAGAATACAATTTTGTCTCCTAATTTTATGCCAAGAGTCTTGACATTTTTATCATTCGGGCTGTATGCAACACTAAACACGACTGTTCTGGCTGCCTGTTTAGCACTCCCAGCCCAAGTCACGCTCGTTACATAACCGGTTATTTTTGCATCATTCCACATTATTTTCATGGTATCACCAGCTTTGTCCCGTCATATATATACCAGCCATTTACACCATTATGTGCGCTGCTTACACGTCCATGCTTTTTTGCGGCTTTTTCTATGACAGTCTTGTTTGCATTGTAGATTTTGTTCGCATAGGATCCTGAACCGTAATATTTTTTTGCGATACTCCTGAGGGTGTCATTTCCTTTTACTGTATGTTTTTTTTCTTTGGTTTATTGTCTGAGCGGCTGTTCTCCTTTTCCGGCTTCTTTTTCTCCGTTTTTACAGGTTCCAGGACCGCCTTCAACGGTTTCGTATATTTTGGCGGACGATAATCTTTCATAGTGATTGAATATGTTATATCGCCCGTTCCGTCATCTTCCCCGAACTGAAAAGATGTTATTATTACATTTTTATTAATCTTTGTTTTTGTAATAATGAATTGAATAGGGGTTTCCTGCCATTCGAGGATTTCTTTTACATACTCCCAAGGATTTCTGTCTTTTGCATAGTCTGCAAAAGGGTAGTCCTGCGCCGGAAAAAAAGACTCAATCGTATACGCTTTAAGTCCTTTTTTCCCAAGTATTGTTACATCCCCTCTTGTTTGTACATTAACAGTCTGATGTGTATTTTCAAAAGTCACGTTGAATGATGCCGGTCTTATAGGAAGTTGTATTGATTTGTCTTTATTCTTTAACCAGTATTCCATATCTCCTCCTATGCTGCCTGCGGCATATTGTCACTTGTCTGTTCGATTTTTCTCACAATTGCTTCAGCTATTTTGTCAATATCGGATTCCTCTCTTATTACAATGCTGTCAGCAAGTTTGGCAATTGTGACAGATATATTTTTCTTCGCTTCCTGACGTGCCATTTGTACCGATTTGTCGTGCGGATATACTCTGCTGCCAGATGGAAGATCAACAATCTCTCCACCCTTTTCACTGATCTGTACAATACCGCCCTGCCAGTTATCTGTACCTTTTGCCAGAGTTGGAATGGTTGGTATATTAAATCCAATATGCCCGCCTCCGACAACATCCGGAAGATCTACGCTGATCTTATTAATCGCACCGATTGCCCTGTTGACAAGATTAATCACTGCATTGATTGGTGTTTTTACAAGTGCCTCCAATCCTCCAAAAATACTTCCAACCATCTGTACGATGCCTTTCCATGCCTTCTCCCAGTCCCCTGTAAACGATCCTGTCAGAAAAGTGATTAGCCCTTCAAACAATCCCAGTACATTGTCTATCACGTCACTGGCACCATTGAAAAATGTCACAATGTTATCATTTGCCGCTTCAAGAACTACAGAGAAAACCCCTTCAAAAATATCTTTTGCAACAGCGCCCACTTTTTCGATAATTTCAATAAGAGGGTATAATTGCGGTTGTACTGTGCTCCAAAAATTCACAAATTTCTGACCTATCTTCTGTATAATGGGGCCTATCTTGTCCCAATTCTGATAGACCAGTACTGCCGCAGTTACTACTGCTGCCGCCGCAATTCCAAACGGGCCGGTCATAACTTTTGCAAGCCCGGAAAATCCGGATGCTCCGGTCAATTTTTTTAACACACTACCGATTTTGCCCGTATCAGAAACTAATGTTCCAATTCCGGTAGATACTTTTCCAAATCCCAGTAAAACTGGTCCTGCTGCTGCCGCAACCATTCCAAATTTTACTATTATCTTCTGTGTTGCTGGTTCTAGTTTATTCCACCTGTCAGTGAATTTCTGCACGTAACTAATCCCTTTTGTAACATATGGAATCAACTGATTTCCGATCGGCTGCAGAACATCCTCCTGTATGGTTCTCCAGAGTCCTCCCAAAGCTCCTGATAATGTATCGTATTTTACATTTACAAGTTCTTCGACAGATTCCCTGTTTTTATCTATTGCGTCGCTGGCAGTTGACATTGAGGTTATGACCTGTGGTCCCAGATCTTCCCACATAGTTCCGAATAAGTTAACACCGGCTGTGCTTTGCGCTACAGGATCATCCATGGAAGCAAGTCCTTTTATCACTTCATTGAATGCTTCCTTTGCGGTATCTCCTCCAGCTCCAAATTTCTCTGCCATTTTCGCTGCATCCATTCCAAGAGCTTCAAATCCCTGCTTTGTCGTATCTGAACCATCTATTGCTCTGATAGAGAATTCTTTTACAGCATCTCCGACTTTATCCAGATTAAAAGCGCCATTCTGAGCGCCATTGGCAAATATGGAAAACATATCTTCTGCATCCAGTCCAAGTTTCTTAAACTGCACTGAATATTCATTAATGCTGTCTATCATTTCCCCGGAATAGTCCATTCCTGACTGTGCTCCCTGGGTGATCAGATTAAAAGCTTCTCTTGCAGATACACCGTAATTTTTTATCAGGGTATCTGCAGCTCTGGTACTTTCCGCAACGTCATATCCGAAGGTGTCTGAAAGAGTATAGGCGTATTCCGTGCATCTCTGCAGGGCAGAATCATCCAGATAGGACATATTCTGGTTGACAGTTGCCATTGCTTCCGCAACATCATTGATGGACTCTCCAAAGTTATCTTTATAGACATTATTGATCATGTCCTTGTATTTGCCCATTTCTTCTGTTGCGGTACCTGTTGCTGCTGCAAACTGCTGGAATGCGTCCTGCGAATCCGCTGAGAATTTGATTGCCGCTGTTCCAACTGCCATCAACGGCGCAGTGACCGATTTGGTCAGAGTTTCACCGGCTGCAGTAAACGCTTCGCCGGCATGGGCAAATACATCGGCAACGTTGTTAAACCGTTTTTCCAGATCACGCGCCTGTGCTGCTACTTCCCTTGATGGATTGCTAAAATCATCAATCAATTTTACGACTGCTGCAACTGTCTTACCTGCCCTTGTTCTTCACCTCTTTCTCAATGTCCTGCAGTTCCTGTTTTAAAAAAGCGCGGGTAATCAGTCGTTCTCCCGCGCCCATTTTGTAATATTTTGATGGCTTCCACTTTTTCAGGCGGAACAAAGCATAAGCTACGCTCGCTTCGCCGTCCACCTTTATGAGTTTTTTACTTCTTCCTCGGCATCTTCTCCGAGCCCTGAAAGCTTTACGATCTCTGCAGCAATTGTTCCGGATTCCATTCCAAACAAAATTGCCGCCAAATCTTTCGGCGTAGCAGCTCCAAAATGATCCATCAGATTCTTGTCTGTCAGGCATGGGTCTACAACACCATGCACGCAGCACATTAAATTAAAATCATATGTAGCATTTACATCGCGATTTCCTTTTTTGTCAAAAAGCATGGCCTGGAGAGTATTGTATCTCTTTCCGGACAGTTCTCTGATCGTAATCTCGGCATCTTCTCCTACTAATTTTGCCAATTTTTTTGATTTAATCTTTTTGGTTGCTTTTTCCGTCGCCTTTTCTTTGTCTACACAAAGTAATTTTTCAATTAAATTCATATTTTATCTCCTTATACATCTATTGATTCCAGAATTTCATAGCCCGAATAATTAAACGGGATGGATTCCTCACCTAATTTTCCAGCTTCCCAGTCTGCCAGTTTTATTTCCGTAAACACGACATCATCCAGTCTGATCCTTTCAGCGCCAAACGCTTCCGGATCTTCCAAGTTGGTTATGATTGTTGCGCGTGGTGTTTTTCCTTCTTTAATAGCAGACGCTACTTTTTTAATCATGTAGGATGACACTTTATTAAGTTTTACTGTTCCGCTGTAAGCAACTCCTGTTACTTTGTATCCTTTTGCCAGAGTTCCTGTTCTGGTCACTTCTGCAACTTCCATTTTTATGCCGGCCTGCAGCGCTGTCGTTTCTGCCATATAATCATTATCAATCCAGCATTCCCCAAAGGTTCCGTTAATGACTCTGTCCGGTGTATAGTTGTCCCTTATTCACTCCTCCTTACACAGTGATGTTCAGATTAATGTCTTCCATTACGTCCACCAATGTAGCGGATGCTGCCAGGAAAACCTTTTCGTCTGTATACTGTTTCTTGATTTCTGCCTCGCTCATTGCTTCTGCTTCATCTCTTGTTACGCCCTTGTTTTTAATGATATATTCCTTGATTGCATCAACATCCAGGTCAATTGTGTAACCCTCAATAATTCCATTTCTCTCCATTTCTGCCAGATAGGAATTAATTGCCGAAATAAGCAGGCACTTATTTGCATATGTATTCGGGTATTTCCCGATATAATTGTCTTCTGCTAAAAGAACAAGGTCATCGTGGATCATGTCCATGCTTTCAACTACACGGATTTTTTTCCACGGGTTCCCTTTTCCTTTGCTAACTGTCTGTAATGAATTGACTCCCCGTCCCACTTTTACTTTTTCGCCATCATAATAAAGGACCAGTTTTCCTGCGTCAATTTCTGCATCCAGTTCGGTTTTCTTCTTTTTCTCGCACTCCGTTACATCATTGAGAATTGCGTATGTTGCAGAACTCTTATTAGATGTACCGGCGAGCAGTCCTGCGATTCTTGAACAGAAGGATTCTGCTGTATACTCTTTCTCACCAACTTTTACGCTTGCTGTAGCATAATTTATAATTCCTTCATTATCTGCTCCTGTTTCCGGAAGCACTGCTTTAACCTTATTTCGCTCATCACGCTGATCTTTTACCCATGTCACAATGGTCTCTGTCTGCGAGTCTGTCTTTGCTGTCGGACAGCACAGCCAGGTAACCTTTTTGACTGCAAAATAATTCAGCGCCGCTTCGTAATTCTCAGCGTTGGAACTAAGAACATACAGCACGATTTTAGCAGGTGCTGTATCGTTCCCGATCAGGGCAAGTTTCACTTGCTCTTTATTTGCATCGCTCAGTTCTTCCGGAATATCTTTTTCTTTGTAAATCATAGTCGGATTTGTTGCCGGCACTTTCGCATCTTTTACAATCATTCCCACTACACCGCGTTCAGATCTTCTGATTGTGTTTCTTGCGGCTGCAGTAAAAATAATATTCATTACTGGTAATCCCCTTGTTTTACCTCCTGTGATAATTTCAATTCTTCTATCAATTTGCTACTATCCGTTCTTGGA
>ERZ827126.1983-NODE-1983-length-16142-cov-108.025424_pt1 | contig 16142 bp, 26 predicted proteins | sample MGYA00519780_ERZ827126 | MGnify/ENA primary metagenome ERZ827126 (study PRJEB31778, sample SAMEA3449262) | human gut metagenome | biome: human gut; feature: human-associated habitat; material: faeces | place: United Kingdom | collected 2010/2012 ...
GTATTTTTATCCAATATCGTTCTACGTGTAACATTACTTTGTGTGGTAACTGAACTGGAAATACACACAAAGTCAATACATCTACATTAAAAAAATACCCTTAAATATATAGGGTATCTTTAAATAATACTCCATTAATATCTATATGTATTTCTAGTTTATTTCCATCTACATATATATTTTTTATTGATTCTATAATATCTTCTTTGGAGTATGTTTTATTTATTTTTATCTGCGCCACTTGTTTTTTCTTTTGTTGTAGTTGGTTTATTTTATTATTTATATCATTGTAATTATTAGTTATTTCATTTATTGTATTAGTTAATTTAGTTATCTGCTCATCTAATTCCACCGCCTTCTCTTTATAGGTTGTGTTGTCTATTGTGTTATCTAATAATCTATCTAGTAGCACTTGTTTTCGTTGTTTCACCTTATATAAGCGATTCTGAACACTATTTATATCTAACTGTGAGTAATTATTCATCTCTGTATGTAGTGCCCTTATTTTGTAGGTGATTCCTTGTATCTGAATTAATTTCTGTCTTAGCACCAATCCATTTATATAGTCTTGTGTCACTACATTTAATATCTTTTCTTCACTAAGATTGATACTATTGCACGCTCTCAGCCCTTTAGTTTTCTTTAAATAACATACTAAATATGTATGAGTTTTTCCGTGGTGGTCTTTGTAGCTATTTCTAACATAGTTATTCCCGCATTTACAATGAATTTTACCTGCCCAGTTTCCGATTCCTTTCCAAATTCCCCGAGTGTCACCTGCTCTGTTATCTCTTATTTGTTGAGCCTTTAGCCATTGCTCTTTTGTTATTAGCGGTGGAATTTTATCCCACTTCTCACCGTTGACTATGTCGCCATAATTGTGTTGAATCCATTGGTCTTTTGGACGTATTGTAACTGATTTTTCTTTTAAAAGTTTACTTCGTGCTTGTTTATTTCTTGTCAAATTTCCATAATATTTGGATTGAGATATTATATCGGCTATGCTATTATGACTGAATGGTTTATTATTTTTACTTCTATACCCAGCCTCATTTAGTTCCTGAGCTATTCTTCTGAACCCTTTCCCCTCCTCGGTATACATATTGAAAATAGTTTGAACTATTTTAGATTCCGCTTTATTAACCACTAAATGGTCATCTACTTTGTCATATCCAAATATTTTAGCAAAGTTTAAATTACCTTTTTTAGCTCCTTCTCTCATGCCTGTGATAATTTTCTTGCTATTCGCCTCGCTGAAATTTCTATCCAATAAAGTTGATAATCCAATCATAAAACTATCCATAGCATTGTCCATTGTGGCAGTACTTTTTCCGTCTTCTAAGTATTCAACTATTACTCCGACCTTCTTTAGCATATTCAGTATTTGAAGTAAATACATATCACGTCCCAACCTTGATGTATTTTTTACTAAAATTGTCTTATACTGTACTTCTTTTGTGCGGTCAATTGTTAGGATGTCGAATTTTGGCACATACACCAATGAGCACTTCTCCATTAATTCTAAAAATTTAGGACGCTTAATATTAGTTCCTGAATATCCGTGGTCAATGTATAAATCATAGGCCAATCCATGCTCTCTGCAATAATTTATTAATAAACTTTGTTGAGTATCAATACTGTTCGCTTGGTCGGTACTCTGTGTCGAGACCCTACAGTACAGTGCCACCTTTTGTTCCATTGTATATCACCTCCATTATTTTCCATATAGTTATATTATGGCACAATGAAGGCTAAATCATAACAATAAAAAAACAAGCTATATAATTTATATAACTTGTTCCTGTTCTATATATTCAGCTAATATTTGTTCTATGTTATCGTATTCAGTAAATGGTATTCTTATTAATGTCCAATTATTATCTTTTGCGTATTGGTTTTTTATTTGGTCGTTTTGTTGCACTATTTTAAATTGTTCTTGTAGTTGTTGTTCATTCCATTTACTTGTAAAATCCACTGGTTCAAAGTGTTGTCGTCCATCAAATTCAATCCAAATTTTTAAACTTGGTATTATAAAGTCAGGTCTTAATAGGGTTCCGCTTGTACTATATAAATCTTTAAAGTATCTCTTATCATAAATATAATTTATACCTAAATTATCCAAATATTGTGTAATTCTTTTTTCTCCTCTGCTAATATTGCATTTAGGACAACCACGACCACTCAGTAAATTGCCTGGTGTAGCTTTCCACTCATGCTCACATATTTTACATTTGCATTCAACTTTAGTATTACGGTTAATATAAGTTCCCAATACCTCAATATCAGGGTTTATTCGATATAATTTGTTAATAAATTCTTCTTGTGTTGGTTTCGCTTTACCTGCACATTTAGGACATCCTCTCTCTCGTAGTAAATTGTTTGGTGTTACTTTCCACTCGTGACCACATACTGTACATCTACATTTAACTTTAGTTTTAGCACTAATGTATTCTCCCAATATCACAATATTGGGGTTTATTTGTTTTAATTCAGCAGTAAATTCCTCTTGTGTTTTAGTTTGCACATTTTTTTTACATTGGGGACATCCCTGTCCTTGCAGTAAATTATTTGCTTTTGTTGTCCATTCATGTCCACATACTTTACATTTGCATTTTATTTTAATGAATGCCCCCTCATAAGTTCCCAGTATCTCAATATCGTGGGCGTGTTTATTTTGTTTATAAAACTTCTCCATAAATTCTTCATGTGTTAATTTTCTCATACATCATTCCCCCTTATTAGTTTCTAGAGAGGGAGGATTACTCCCTCTGATAGGTTACTACTTACTTTTTAATTGTTCTAATTCCTTCTTATACATTTACATCTAATAAATCTCTAAATATAATTAGTAGCTCACTATCTGGAGTTATTTCTAGCAATGTATTACCTTCTTTAGTCGTGATTTTTATAATTTCATCATCAATCATAACTATTACTAAATTAGAATATTCTTCTCCTGTGATATACTCACCTCCTATACTTCCTAACTTCAAGTTATGTTTAGCTAAGTTCCATAATTCTCTTTTTTCCTCATTTATAGCAGTTTTAATCATTTCTTCATAATTATTCATATATATTCCCTCCTAATATTCTTTTATTTTATAACTTATATATAGTATAGAAAAAAGTACCTATTTGCTAACTCCACTCATAAAAAAACCATTATATTTTCTATAATGGTCTTAATTCTAATTTATCCAATTTATCTAAAAGTGTATCAATCTCACCTACTGGTGTATTATCTTCTATTCTATTAAGTAATACCTTTTGTTGCTCTGGAGTAGCTGAGTCAAATACACTTTTGAACATAATAAGAGGTTTCACACAACTATAGGTTTTATACGTCCATATAGGTGAATATCTTAGCTTTTTACCTTTTAGCTCACCTGGATAATAAGGTCTTGGTAATTTATGAACTCTGATATATTTAGTTTTACTCAAATTAATCCATAATGGAATATAGTTTATACTCTCTATCATCATTACAAGTCTTTTCTCTTTTTCTCTATCAGTTATAAAGTATTTTAAGCCCTTACAGTACTCCTCAAAGGTATTATATTCATCACCACTCTCTAAATCTATTACAGGAAGTTGTAAAGGGCTCACATTGCCTTCTACTTTACCTAACTTGATAATATTGTATGGGCGCTTTAAACGGTAGATAGTGTTTATATATCTAATAGTATTAAATGGATGCCCTTCACTGCCTATTCTATGCTTGTCTCCTTCTGCTTGGAACTGCACATAATCTCCCGCCTCTAGTTGTGCCTTCTCCCAGGGAATGTTTGCGTTTAACCAGTACCAATCAGCTATTTTGACTGGATTCCTTTTACTATAATCAAATAAGTCTTTAAAAAGAAGACTTCTATATTCTTCACTATTTATATATGGATGAAAGCTAGTACTTACTCCAGTAAATGTTGCTCTGAATACACCTTGTGTATTTACATAATTTTTCAATCTCTTATATATAGTTGCCATACAATTTTCCTCCTTATTCACTCAACACGATTTCGAGTTGAGCTAACACTAATATATATAATGTATATATTAGCTAAAATGTTTATTCATACTTTTTAGTTGAGAGAATTAACCGAGTTTCTCGGTTAATAATATCCCACCGACCGATTCTTTATTTATTTCAATCATTTTCAATCTTACTAATTTATTTATTTATATATAGTATAGTAAAAAAGTCGATTTTGCTAACTACGAATTTAAAAAATTTTTATTTTAAAAAAGGTTTTTTTATATAGTATAGAAAATTTGTTCAGTTTGCTAACTACAATTTTAAATCTGTAGAACGACTTTATATTGACTGCTATACTTATCAATATAATAATTCTGTAACTGGTTTAGCCTATCCCTTCGTTCCTTGTGGAACTGAGAACTGGTTTTGTGAATTATCTTTACTTTATATTTAGTATCGCCATAATAGGTTCTTTGTATGTTGTTCAATTTATTTAGGCTAATAGTAGTTCCTACTCTAATAGTACCGCATAAAACATCTTCAATTATGAAGATATAACCTCTTAATAGCCTCTGTGGCACTGTGTAACCTATTAATATATAAATTATATGTTTTATAAGTTTATATAGCATTAAATTACCTCCTTATAATATAGTATTTAGGCTCTAATCATAGCATATGAGCCTCTGAGAGCGTCTGTGACAAGTCATAGTATATTTATTGAGTAATTAGTTAAATCTCCAGTACATATAGGTACTAGAGGTTCATTGCACTACATATAATTTTATAAATATAAATCTATTAAATCTTGTTCTGCACTCTCTATAGTTGTATATGAACATCCATTAACTCTTTCCCCTACATCACCAAAGTCATCACTTATAGTCACCATTCTAAATATATAGTATTTGTTGTCCATTATGCAGCTATCAATTGTGAATACACCTTTTTCACTTTCCAATCTTTTAACTTCTTTGAACATAATATGCAACTCCCTTTTAATTTTTTTAACTTAGTGCCACAAGTAGTAAAACTGTAAAAGTACTAACATCTTCCATGTTGAATATTCTAATATACCCTCTAGTCTTGTCATATACATAAGCATTGTATTTTCTTTGTAATTCTGTTTTATATGGAGTTTTTAGTTTTTCCCATATGCCTCTCTTTACATCAATATTTACACTTCCTTGTCTATTTTTAATAAGTTGTAGCAAAGTACCTTTTTTCCTATCAGTCAATACTGCTATATATTGTTTTTTGGACTCGAAGTAGCAATTGTGCTCATCTAATACTTTATTGAATTGGTGAAATATTTCTTCTATACTGTTCTTACCTTCTACAACGTGGTTATTAGCCTTTTCAGTGTGGTCTTCATGATTTTCATCATCCACTGATTTTTCCTCTGTAATAGTAGGTTTTATAGGTTGTTCAGGTTTTTCTTCAACTGTTTTTTCTTCAACTGTTTCAACTGGAGCTAAGTCGTACCAACGACAAATTGTTGATTGAGCATATAATTTTCCATTGCTTAATATAACTTTGTCATTTTCTAAACCTACAACTGCTAATATAGTATTGTCTTTTTTACTTTGTAACTTTACACCTGCACATAAATTATTTAAATCAGCTTTACGCATACATAACACCCCTTTTAATTATCTTACTTCCTATATAATTATCTTTTTATTAACATAAGTATAACATCCTTTGGACTGTATGTCTACCTATTTCTTCCAATTGGAAGTAAAAAATTTAATAAAAAAAGCCACTGTTTTTATACAATGGCTTTTTCTACTAGGAAATTTTATTCGAAAAAATTTTGATGAACTCTTTCACCGTCATATTTGGATAGGCTTTTGCCCACATTTCTAATTCTTTTAAAGTTATTTTAGTTTTCATTATTTAATACCTCCCTTAATCTCTTTTTCTAATTTACTAAATAGTACTGCTGATATAATAAGTAATATTCCAGTAAAAAGAACTGCATTAAGTGCTGGATGGTCTAGGAAAATATAGTAGCACATATTTAATTCATCAATGCAATAACTTACATTCGCTCCAGTTACAACTCCAAAGCCATCTACCATCCACATTATAGCTAAAAATATCATTGTCATATTACTCAGCTCCTTTCATACCTTTTATTATTCTATTCAAGAACTCATCGGCCTTAGTTTCATTATCTGCATTATCATCTGTTTTTACTAAATTAAAAATTTTATCTACCAAACTATCTAAAATAGTCAATTTTAAAATTTCGTCCGGCATATCCAATTCGTCGTCATTTCTTTTAATAATTTCAGTTGCAGATGCTAAAAATGTGTTTAATATGGCACTTCCCAAACTCATTAGTTCATTAAAATTTTTAGCTCCTCCAGTGAATTTTGCTTGGATACTATCAGCATCAATACTCTCTACGTTTATAGTTATTTTACTATTTTCCATAATATAATCTCCTTTACAATTTAATTTGTGCTACCTTTTGAAAGGAGGTAGCTAACCTTTTTAATTACTAGAATAAAGGTTTATCGGCAGTTCCATTATACCAATATCCATCCCATTGACTGCGTTCTATTGTTGTATCAGTTGATAATGGTTTTGTAGGGTCACAACTTATATAATAAGTAGTTTTTTCAACTTTAACTTCTAATGCTCCTAAATTACTTATAGCTCCATAGAATATATTATTTTGGTCAGCTTCGTTTGGATGTCCTTGTTTATAAGTGGCTAATGCTTCATTATATTTCTTTATAAATGCTCCATCTCCATTTTTAAGGTCATACAATTTTTTATAAGCTCTCACGTTACCTATTGCCCAGTTGTTGTAATCACTGCTTATAGTAACCGGTGATTCGTTTCTATCATCACGTACTTGTAATTTATTCAAGTAGTCTACTAAATCAGGAGTACCGCCTTCCCATGTAAAGTATAAGTCGCTTGTATCTATATTTCCGTTTAATTCTTCATCTGTAACTGCTTTTGCATCTTTTATTTGTGCATCTTTTGCTAATATCTCATTCTTTAATGTAGCTACTTGTTGATTAGCTTTTGTTAATTCTCCATTTAATCTCTCTATTTCAGCTAATAAACTATTGTATTGCTCATCGGTGATTCCATCATCTATTTGTGCTTGTAACTCATCAATTTTAGCTTGTAACTCTTTTATTTTGCTTGTATCCTCTGTCTTGTTATTCTTAGCTTCTTCCAATTGTTGTGTTAATTGGTCAACTCTCTCTTGAAGGCTTTCAGCTTTTGATTTGTATCCAGTGATTAATCCTAATTTTTCAGCTATGGCATTTTTCAATTTTGTCTCATTGGCTTGTAATATGTTGATGTTATTAACTGCTCTGTCATATGCACCTTTTATTGCATCCAAATCAGCTTGTCCAGTGAATGCAAGTGTACCAAAGGCAACTCCTCCTATTAAAGTAGTTCCTGCTAAAACTTTTGCTACTGTAGCTTTACTTATCATAAAGCAATCCCCCTTTTAAGTCCTATGGACTATTTTTTATATATTTAACACCTTTTAGGTGGTGTTATCATTGTTAATGTACTATACTTTAATGAGAATACTTGTGATGTCTAATACTCCGAGTGGAGAAAAAAAGATTGGGGAGGGAAGTCGGGTATCAGTTGACCTCCCTTAAATTGTATGAATTGTTTTGTTACATTAGTTCTGTAACTTTTTATTTGTTTATCTTTATTTCTAACATTATTATAGTACCCTTTACTGGCAATTACAAGTAATTATATAAGTTTTTTTATAATTATTTCAAGTTCTTACATAATTAAGTAATTTATTATTTTACTTTAATTACTTGTAATTACAAGTAATTTCTGCTATACTATACTTAATTAAATAAATTAAAAGGAGTGTATATAAAAATGAAGGATAAAAATAAATTAGTGAATAGGAAGAAACTAGGCTCAGCAGTAAAGACTGAATATGCTGAGAAGCTAAAAGAACTTAGCGAGGAAACAATGGTGGCTCAGTCAAAATTGCTCGATAAGGCATTAGAGTTATTATTTAAAGAATATGAAAATAAATAGTACAATTATATATAGTGATATGTTACTATATAAATATAGGTAGAAATAGGCCACTACCTATCAATTCAACTTTTACATCTTTATGGTTTAGCTTCTACATATAGATTTCTCCATATAAAAAGAACCATCTACGGCAGATGGTTCTTATTTTTTTATTCTTATTTTACTATTAAATTTTCTTTTTCTAGTTGTTGCTTTAATGGCACTGATACAACTATTTGAATTACCTTCTTTTGAACATCAACTAAATGTCTTCTGCCATCTCCCAAATATATGTCGTCTTGTTCTCTTGAGAACTCACGTATAAAACCGATTATACGCTCATCCATATCTGTTGGAGCATTAATACCATCTGCTTTATTTGCGGGTTTTATAGTTGGTATTAATATATCTGTATTCTCAAATACTTTAATTGAAACTGTAGCATAACTCAAGCCGTTTGTTACAATCTCATCTAGCGCTCTATGTAGGCACCCTTCAAAGCTAATAGGTTTTATAGCTGGTCTTTTTTTCATTATCTTACATCTCCTTATTATTAATATTTAATATCATTATTCACCTCTTACTTCACATCATCTTTATTCTGCATTTCCTTTTGTTTTGCTTTTCTCTTATACATTTGCTCTTGTAGTTGATATATCTGCTCTAATTTGAGTCCAGTGTGGTTATGTATAGCTTTTGGACTAAATCCATATTCTAATAATTCCTCAACTTTTAATTGATTCCCTTTACTCATCATATTACTTCAACTCCTTTATTTTGGATTTTAAGTACTCAATAACTTCTTGACTGCCTCTTTTATGTACATACTCATCAATCAGATAACTGAGTTGTACTGTATCAAAATAATCTTGTGATGGCTTGTTGTTAATATAAGTTATTTTATTCTTACTAGCTTGATTTTCAATATACATTTAATCAGCTCCTTATTCTTCAATAGGTTCTACTTTTTGAAAATAAATATCGCTCATGCTCTCACCACTTATCAACTCGTATAATGTTTTACCGCTCATCTCTGTAGGTAGTACTGGGTCAGATGTACTTCTTATCCAAGTAATATCATTGACATCTTGTTTAGCTCCTTCAAGTTCTTCATCTATTTGTTGTATTGCTCTAATATTAACTCTATTTTCTTCATCTGTTGCTAATACCAATTTTCCCTTCGTATAGTCGAATAAGTCCTGTGGTACATTTATATCAGTTGCTAATCTTTGTAAGTCTTGAATAGTAAAATCTCCAGTTTTAATTTTTACATCTACCACCATTGCATTTCTAATAAATGATGCATCACTGATATTTTTTCTCTCAGCTCTTTGACCTTGTATTTGTGCTCTCTTTTGAGTTGCTATCTCGTATCCACTCTCTACAAAGGATTGTTTATATTTCATTAATTCTTTGTCAGCTTCTTTTATCAACTCATTAACCATTTTGTATTTTCCTTTAGATGTATAATTGTACATCTCAAGATTCTCTTTGTATTTTTTTCTAGCCTTATCTATTACTTTAGCGCTCTCTGTTTGCACCACTCTTTTCAATTCTCTATATTCCATTTAATTTTCCTCCTTTAAATTCCTTGGTTTACCTTATATGAAAATTTATTGCTAACGTTTGTTTTATTACTATAACTAAGAACCAATTGACAATCATATGTACCTGATTCATTCACGATTACCTCGAACTGTCTACAAATATTTTTTAAATTATCAACAACTTTACTAGTCAATAAAACTACCTCTCCGTTTGGAGCTTTAATTTTAAGTTCAGCTCGAATGTAATTTGGAAGATTCCCTCTTAAATGCAGGAAAGCAGTGTTTTTATCTCCAACATTAAAAACTAAGGTTCCCTCCTCATACATAACTTCTCCATTATTTGCATTATATGAAATATGCTTTATCTTATCTAATGTGCTATCCATTATTTTTCATCCTCCTTATAAGTTCTCACCTAAATAATATTCTACGCTCAACCTAATTAGTTGAGATACACTTAATCCTAAATCTTGTGCTGCTAAATGCAATTTCTTTTTCTCATCGTCGGTTACTCTGATTGGAACTGTATTATTTTTCTTGTTGTCATCCTTACCTACATCAAATACAATCATAATCTGCACCTCCTATTAATTGTTCTATCTATAGATATATACTATATTGTATATACTAAAAATTAACTCAGTTTGTATTTATTTTTCGTGAGTACAACCTAGTATATAATAGAGAGTAGGATATAAAACTGCTCTCAACTATCATATCAGTTTGCATTTTCGATGGTGAAAATTTCAACATCGAATATTACACATTGTATTACTCTTATATATAGGTGTTTCTTCTTTATTTACTTTTTTCATATGTATTCTTCTCCTAATACTAACAAAAGGGAGATATATTAATTATCTCCCGATTGTATGTGTAAATCCCTATATAAGTTTTTTTTCATTTAAATCAGCTCTCCTAAATTAGAAGCCTCGATTATAATTAGTCGAGGTCTTTTTATGTCTTCTCAGCTCTTAGAACCTATCTATAACAGGATTGACCTAGGTCTTAATGTATTTGTATGGTAATAAAAAACACCTACTAAAATTGTAGGTGTTCTTGTGTTTACTAACTAAATAAGTTATTTATATTAAAATTATTTAATGTATTCCAGCAATCACTCATACTGTTACAACTTTTAAAACCTACATATCCAATTCCTTCTAAAAATACACTCATCATATATCCTTTATTTAGTTTTGCAATTCTAAAATTATATCCTCCATAAACTATATTTTTAATATTTGTGATATTATCTTTGTTATCTTGTTTGCAGTCATTACTAAATAATTTATTCATAGCACGTTCTCTATCTTGTGAATTATTAATTAAATCCATATTACCAACTCCTCAATTATTTACTTACATATAAAGTATAGAAAAAATAGTTCATCTACTAACTAGATATATAAGTTTTTTATTTTTTTTTAACGCTCTCAGCTCATATAAGCGCCTCAGAGGAGCGAGAGTATCTATTAGGTATAACTACTCATCTAGTACATTTATGATTCTAAAAGTGTTCTCAGCACTTTTTAAATATCTGCTCTGTTTATTTTGAAAACGAAAAATTCCGTTTACCTCAATTAAGCATAAGTAAATATTTACTTTTGTTGAATAAGGATAGTACAAAATTGTACTTTGTTGAAATTCCAAATATAAGGATAAACGAAAATTCGTTTTTGTTGAAATTTCAACGGTTTGTATTGATGTTAAAACTTTTAACAGCAAATATAATAAATAAAAGTCCAGTATTTATCTTTACTGGACTATTCTGTAGCTAATATTAGTTGAATCCACTGCTCTAAAAGAGTTCTCAACACTCTTTGATATTTATTGATTTTGTAGTGCCATTCGTTTCAGCATTAAATCTACCAGTTTATAATATTTGAATGGTTTTGAATTGATATTAATTGTCGTATATGTAGTGCCATCAATTGTGATGTAGTCAGTTGGTTGTTCATTCTCCTTCCCTTGTTCATATAAGTATTTTGCATAGCTCTCAGCTAGTTCTATCTCTGTAGCTAATCCACATTCGATTATACTTTTTAATCCTCTTTTCATCTTATTACCTCCTAAAATTTATCTGTATCATGTTTTATTTGATTATTTCTAAATCTAAATGTCATGTTCCTAAATTCCCCTTTATCGAAGTTGATAAAAAATTCTCTTTCCCATCCTACTTTTCCATATCTATTTTTTATTAGCTTCAAGGTCATTTCTCCATCTTTTGTTGCAAGAGATATAACTCTACTACTATTAGCTCCTACGTCATCACTTCCCGCTATGTTAGTTAGCTCTGGATTTTCTATCTTATCTTCACTACTTCTACCTCTATTTGCTTGTACTGCCAATAGTATCGGTATTTCTAATAATGTGCTCAGATTGAATAAATCTTGTGATATGTGTGCATATTGTTCCTTAGTGCCATCCCCTCTTTTCTTTTTCTCATCCTTCATTAGTGATAGTTGGTCAATTCCTATTATGTCTGGTTTATATTGTAGTGCAAGCATTTTAAGTTTGGTTACTGTCAATTGTTCTCCGCCTAAATCCTTTGGTGTTACTATGTGGAATAATGTAGTGTCATTTTCTAATAGCTGCTTAATTTCTCTTTGTTCACTCTCTGATATATCCCCTGTAATAAGTTGTGTATTGCTGATATTATGTTTCAAAGTTAGATGTCTATACATTACCTCTTTTGCACTCATTTCACCGCTATACATTAATACTCTTTTGCCTTGTTTATTAGCTTCTGCTAAAAACTTTTGAAGTAGCCATGACTTACCTTGATTGATTCTACCTACTATTGATACAAGTTCATTCCCTGGTAGCCATCCATGAGTTACTTCGTCCAGTTCTTCAAATCCACTTGTAATTCCTATAATACCTTCATTGTTTAGAGTTCTTTTTCGTTCTATATCTTGCTCAAATATATCTGCCATATTTTGTATATCTGTTCCATATTTAATCTTATTAGCTTTTAGAAGGTGTTCTGATTCCTTCACCACATTCTCTAAGCCTTTGATGGCATCTTGTTCTAAGATATTAGCACTATCTTGAAATACCTTGAAGCCCTTCTCAAATAGATAATCTTCTTTTAAGTGATATATAATGTAATTAATAGGCTCCAAAACTTCTACCACATCAAAGTCAGGAAATTTTCCCATAAATGTTTCCCAGTCAGGAACTGTGTTATATGCTCTATAGTGTTGATAGATGAAGTTGAACTCATCTTTGTATGCTCCAAAATACTCTACTGTAATATCTTCTATCAGATATTTTTCTATCTCTTTTGTATCTAAAATATTATTTATTGCTTGTAATTGTACCATTTATACTTCCTCCTCGCCGTTTGTTCTGTGACTATATCCTTCAAATCTTACTCTAATACTTAATCTTACAATCCTATCTGCAAGTCTTACATCAACTTTATCCACTAATCGACTTGGATGTATATTACTAGTATAGATATTACTCAAACCATTATTAATTCTTGAGTCTAATATTCCGAATAGTAATGTCTTATCACTTGCAGTATATTTATCCATTGCTCCCATATCGTCCCAAATTACAACATCAGCTTCTTTTAATAGTTGTATAAAATCTAATAATTCCGGGTCTTTCTCTTCATTTAAAAATCTATTCTTATATCTACTGCACAAGTCGGTTACATTGACATAAGCACCTGGATTGTGTCTACAATCCATACACTTGAAGTATTCAACTAATAACTTTGCAGCCCATGTTGTTTTGCCTGTCCCAGCATCTGCTGAATATATGTATAAGTCCTTCCCTTGTTCAACAAAGTTTACTATATCATCTCTTATCCTAGCTAATTTTCTGAATGCTTCTAAATCCACGTCATCGGGTATAAGTCTTATTTTATCAACACGTTGTAATTTTCTAGGTAACTGCGATTGTTTTAAGATTCGGTCATAATAGCTTCTCATACTACAATCACCTGTGCATTCATTATTTGCATATAATTGACATATTTCCCTAACAAAACATTCACACATACACTATTCCTCCTATTCCATATCACCAAAATAATTATGTCTTTTCTTTGTAGTTTGTCTCTTTTTCTTTGGTGTAGTTCTACCTGTTTTAATAGTATCTTTAGGATTAGCATCATCTACTATCTTTTTCATTGTGTTATTAGGTTTACTCAATTTATCCATATTTTCTATTGGTTGTGCATAGAATTGGATATGTGTTTCCCTATCACCTTTGTACCATTGATTATATGCGTATTCACCATTTTTCAAATATTTACATTGTATTTGAATAGGTTGCCCCTCTTTGTCTGTTACACTAAAATGAGTTAATAGTGCATTATTAACATCTTTTAATGCTCTACTGAATGTATCTTTATTACGGTAAGTTTCTTTACCAGTTATGCCACACTGACTATATACTTCGTCAATAGTAAATACTACTTGTCCACCACTACTCCACTTTCCATCTATTATTGCATTCATATATTTGCATAGAAAATTAAGTACTCTTTTACTAGTTTCAGTCTTAAGTGTTAAGGATAGGCCTAATAAAAAATAGCTATAACCTTGTCCAATCTCACTGAACATTTTATTAATATATGCAGTGCCTTCCTTTGTTGTTTTAAATGTGTAAGCCTTAATAGCTTGGAAATCCTCTAATTTATTTTGGTTAAGTATCTCCTCGGGTACTTGTGCCATTAATATATTAAGTGGTATTTGCTCCGTGATTACTTCTAATACAAATAATTGGAATTTAGTGTGCTTTGTCTCTGTGGCACTTATTTTAGTTTTTTCATAAATGCTTGTATAACTTGATAGTGTAAACACTGCCTTTATTTTCTTTTCTAATAACTTTTTAGGTTTTATATTTGGTGTTGTGCTAATCTCCTTGATAAAATCCTCTAAATCTTTTTCATAGATAGTAATGCTATACTCATCTACATCTTGCCCATTCTTCCTAGCTTCATTGTATTGTATTTGGTATTTCTCTAATACTGCATATAATAGAGCTTCTGTGTTAGCATCACATAGTCTGCTCGCATAAATATTATTTTGTATTTCCTCCATCATTACTGACTGTGCCATTATATAATTCGTTTCACTTGGTTTAATTGCCATTGTTTATCTCCTCCTTATTATCCTTGTCATATTTATATATTATCAAAATAGGAAAAACATTAACTACATTTTAAAAATTTATGTGGGTACTTTATAAATATTGCTTGTTGGTGCATTATATACAGCAATTGTAGTTACTTTGTAATCTCGTGTAGTTGGTTTGTAATTCCATGTAGTCGCTTTGTAATTCCATGTAGTTGATTTTGCAGCTATTTTTTCCTTCTAATGTAGTAATATCAACGGGTTGAAGGGTGTTGGTGCTAAAACACTAAGTAATATATTATAAGTAATAATATAAGTAATATATATATAAAAACTAAAAATAATACTCACTAATAATGAATATAATCTTAATCCTCTATTTGGTATAGTTTCTAAAAACTCATCTTGTGTTTTTAGAAGTTTTTCAACTTCACTCTTTTTAAAATAAAAAAAGATAACTAATATTATTAGCTATCTTTAATCCTTATCCTTAGTTACATATACTACTAGAGGACTCTTGTCCATGCAGCATAGCACATCTCCCTCTCTTATAGTTGCCTCACTGAAATAGTTCTGAATTGTTCCTCTTATAGTATTTTCGTACACATATCCATCAATCAAAGTAATTGTTTCATCATTGTAGTCTATTATATCAACTTGTCCAACATATACATCCCCACGTAGTAATACAATCATTGCAGTAGTGCCATGTTTGAGATTATAGATGTTTTCTAAATCTCTATTATCAATCATTCTCATCACTTCCATTCTGTCCATATTCAATGACAAACTGATATAAATCTACTTCTGATACTAAATCATGCTTTTTTAACCATTCACTTATCTGCTCATTAGTATAAGGACTGCCTATCTCAGCCTCTATAATATGTCCAGCTAATGCTCGTATGAATCCATCATTCATATTGCTGATATATATGATTTTTTGCTGAAGCTCAGGTCTATATACGTATTGAGTTTTAGGTTCTTGCATATCAAAAGGAGGCCATGAAATTGTTTGATATTTAGACCGTGCATCTTTTTTCAATTTTCCTAATTTCTTACTCATCGATATCATCGTCCTCCTCAACCTCAATCTGTTCTTTTTCACCATAAACAATATCTTTTAGTTCTTGGATTTCATTCTCTAAATCTATATTCTTTTGAAGTGCTAATCGTGTTTTGATTATCTCATTCATCAAACGTATAGTACTTTCGGGTAGAGTTTGATTCCCTGCTGAATTTATCAAACGCTGTAAGGTATTTTTTATTTGCTCTGTACTTCCAATTCTGAACTGTTTATATGTCTTTTTTTCTTTTTCTTTTGGCATTATATTCATCTCCTTTCATATAGTAGATACGGTTTTACTATCATTTATTCATATAGTATTATAGTCCTACTATAAGAATTTTTAATAATCAATTTATATTTTGTTCTACGTGAAACTGTATTTTTATCCAATATCGTTCTACGTGTAACATTACTTTGTGTGGTAACTGAAC
>ERZ827126.1984-NODE-1984-length-16134-cov-3.063126_pt1 | contig 16134 bp, 21 predicted proteins | sample MGYA00519780_ERZ827126 | MGnify/ENA primary metagenome ERZ827126 (study PRJEB31778, sample SAMEA3449262) | human gut metagenome | biome: human gut; feature: human-associated habitat; material: faeces | place: United Kingdom | collected 2010/2012 ...
TTTGCCAAACTCCCGCCTAGATCGGCGCTCCCAATAGTCAAATTGCCGGAGTTTGCCGCAGTACCGTTTGACTGGTTGAAGTTAGTAATAGTTAGAGTCGCTTGGTTCGTTAATGAACCGTTGGATTTATTGAGTGTTCCGATCCCGTAAGAGCCGCTCGAGACCAAGACTGAACCGCCAACATGGGTAAGGACAGATAAATTACTGACCGAACCGCCTGCCAGGTTCAATACTTGACCTACAGAGAATTTTCCGGAATCAGTGCCGACAACAAGGAGATCGTTATTGATGATCGTTCCACCGGAAACAGTCAGCGTTCCGTTGATATGGAAATCATTTATTGCCAGTTGCTGAAAAGAGCCTCCGGCTTGAGTTACGTTATTGAAAGTACCGTTTAGATCATTCGGTGAATCGAACCAAAAAGAGCCGTGGTTGACAAAGTTGTTAATAGCGAAAGATCCGTAGGTTTTTCTTGCTTCATTACCACCGATGGAATAGAGACTGCCGTTGTTATAGAGCGTTCCGTTCACGATCAAGCTAACGTGCATCGTCGGATCGTTACCGCTGTCTCCGCTCGTAATCAGGCTGAGGTCTGAACCGGAATCAATGATAGCATCACCCTTTACGACCAAACTTGAATAGATGTCCCCGCCTCTGTCGCCGTTGTGTGCGATGTTGACGCTGCCGTTGTTTGTAACTCGAAAGTTTTTTTCAACGGTCAATGTATTACTGAGGGAACTATAGTAATCAGCACCAATCGAAATGGTCAGTACGCCATGTCGAAAACCTTCGCTTCTATCGATATTCCATGTGTAATTCCCATTGATCGTAGTGCTGTCCGAAAGGACAGTTCCTCGACTTTGTAAGGGAATTCTCGAATCCTTCCCGAATACATCCCCGTCAATGGTCGTCAGTGCAGCAGCAGGTGACGCAATGACACTTAAAACTGCTGCCGCGACTAAAACGGACTTTTTGTTTTGCTGGGATGCCGAGCTAACAGCCTCGGACACAGCAACAAATACGCCTCGGGAGCGGTTAAATACCTTTTTGAATATTTTGTTCATAACGTGTTTTGATCAAAAAATCTGGCAGGACTTTTGCGCGACCCATCATGAACATCAGTTGGAAAGATAAAACACTCGCCGCTCTTTCCTTGCGGGGCAGGACTTAAAATTGGGGTGTCCGGGACGGTTAATGTGTCCTGCCAAGAACATTAACCAGCTTCTACTGAGAAGAAGGTCGCTGTCCCGGACATAAACTTTGCGACTACATATCTATGCAGCCTCTAATTGAGAGAGCAGCCAGTTCTGAAGAAATCCCAAATCTTCAGACTGTTTCTTATACGTCCGACCTTTTTTCTTTATCCGGGCCTCGTAAGTAAAAATTGCTTTGAATCCTTTGAGTCCTTGGACTTTCCGTTCAGATACCACAGAAATTTCCGCGTTTTTGATTTCTTGATTGTTGATTCTCATTGTCCGTTCTCCTTGTCGGATTGTTCAGAAGGTTCCAATTTCGACACCGGATCTTCAAAAACCTCTTTCCAGAGTTTTTGTTCCTCCTCTTCTCGGCGTCTTCCTGCTTCTCTTTCGGCTTTTTCTTTTGCTGAAAGTTGCTCTTTCAGTTGTCTTATCGCATATTTGAGGCCATCCAAATACGCGCATAGATCATCAGTAATCTTCAAGTTTTTCGGATCTTCTTTTGGAAATGGTTTTCTTTCACAACCAAAAGCTAATAATTCGTTAGCCAAACGTTTAATTTTTGCGCCACACTCTGTGAGTCCCTTTGCAAGTCTCACGCTATTAGACTCTGCTGCCGGAGCACCATTAGCCAGCAATCGAAAGCTCTTTTTACAATACCGGAGCCAGGATTCATCCTCAATGAAACTGCGAAACCAATCAAGGAAACAGCTTAGGTGTCTGTACTCTGCTTCCAGCTCATTAATGACAGAGGACAAAATATCCAACGAACTGTATAGATTTTCACTTCTGACAAAAGAACCAATTTGGACGAGGTTAGAACCTATTTGTCTTAACTGATCGAAATAAGTGGGATACGAGTAAGAATAGCGGCCCAACCGATAACTCTGATCAGAGCGGTTAACGATTGCTATTTCCCTATGAGAAATTAGTCCAAGGTATTTCCCGATAATCTGAAGGGCAGTTGAGAATAAATCCTGTTCTTCCCATTCCATAACAATATGGGGGAGCCAAAGGCATTCACATTCAAATGCTTCCTCAATGACTTCTAATGTACATATCAAAAAGTCTTTTGGTCCGGTTGTGTTGACAATGGAACAACTGTAATAGTCTTTTACTATGGGAGGGTTTATTTTTAATTCTTCAATTGTTTTCCTGCACAGCTCAACCAAAAAATACAATTGAACCCAAGAAGGAGCCTGATGATCTGCAATAGTGCTACGCAATTCATTGAAAGCGGTTCTCAAATATCGGTTGCTGAGATTGCAACTCATCGTTCTTACGCGATCTTCCATTTTGCCTATCTCTTTTTATTGTTATTTCTCTAACTCTTTGATATACATGGTGTTTTTGGTGCTCCTAAGGAGGGGTAGAATGATTGGTGAGCAGTGCAATATTTTTGCCAAAATCAACACTGCTCACTGATAAATTACTTAACCTTAACCTCTTTAGGAGCATAAAAATGAACGAAACGACATTTACGTACAACGAACTGAAAATCTTGGCCCTCATGGCTGCATTGATGGTTTCTGGTAAGGTAAAAGTTACAGTTCCAGAACTCATGCAAGGGTATGAAAAGGATCGCGAAAACGTTGCAGTGCTTGATCGAGAACTTTCCGGAGCAGTCCAAGTCTTAAAGTTGTACATGTCTTCTCTCAAACTAGATCAAAACGCATAAAGCCGAGCAATTGATTGTTCATATGGGCGACAATTCCTGTCTTGGTGGCCTCCGAATTACTCAGAAAACGCTGGATAATCTTCGAAAATTGTTGCCCTTCATCGCTTTGGCTGAATTGCTCTAACTTATTGCTAAATTTTTGGATGTCCTGGGTCATTGCCAGAAGGTTGTAAAACTCCTTAACCGGATTGCTGCTTCCGCAGTCTTGAGCTAAAAGCATTAGAAGTGTCTCAAATAAATCTTTGGCTGAAAGGCTCCAGAATTCTTCTTCCGGGCTCTTGTTGACAAAGAGCTTTTCAGAAATATCATTCGCAAGGGCCACTCTTTTAGCTTCGCTCTGGTCATCGCCGCAACAAGAAAAGTAGTAAAGGAGCATGCCGGAAGCCGCAAGCTTGTTTTTGCAGCCTGCAATAATTTGTTTTTGCTTCAAAAGCTCTGACTCACGAGAATCGTCCGTAATGACCTTGTTTACAGCTTGTCTAAAAGCTTTTTCAAATTTCTGTTGTTTCATTTTTTCTCCTTCATTGTGCCGAGTTGACTTTCCAGATGCTCCTTAAGGAAACGTTCTGTCAGTTCCAAAGCATTTTCGGCGACACCTTGTATTCGCTGATTGTTCACGATTGCCGGAAGAACTTTCATTGCTGCCAGAGTCTTAGAACTTGGGGTAAAAATGTAAGCGGTAAAAAAAGCTAAGTCACAAAAGAGTAAGAACAATGTCAGGCCTACAGAGTCGCAATTACGCGAACAGTAGATTAAAAGGACTGTAACAAGTCCCATAAACGTAAGACCAAAGGAGATCTTGTCCATCGCGCCGATCCAAAAAATATCTGAAGCTGTGATTTCAATCATGATCATTCCTTCTAATAAGGCGCTCTACCAATGCACGCGAGTCCAATTTTTGCCGTTGATGAAAACGTCAATCGCTCGTCTGGACTGGTATTGCTGCCAAACAACTTCCTCGTAAACTTTCACCGGGCGGTAACAAGTTGTGCTGTATGAACTGTCTCCGGAACTGTCATAGCAGCTGTAAGCTTCATAGGCCGTGCCTTGGTATCCTCTTACGCACGCCTTAGTCCCACCCCAGTGACCGGCTGAGTCTTCGGTGGCCTTGAACCAATGTTCTCCGCCCCAGTTGTAATCAGCATTGTTTTTCCTCAGCAGTTTGTTTTGACGCCGGTCGGTCTTGAACTGATTGCTGTCGTTAATGTTGCCTTCGACAATCCATCCCTGAGGAGCGTCTTCCATGCCTTGCAAAGAGCATGGATCAAAGCCGTCACTAAGCTGCTTGGCATAGTTGCCGTCTCCGGCCATCGGGCAGGACGGAAACTTACACGGATGACGCCAAGAAAGACAATCAAAAAGTTTGTCAATCGGAGGACGGCATTCAGAAACAGCACGAGGGCCGTTAGGATTGGCTAGGCAAAGGAGAACTTCACATCCCCAGCGATCATTGCCAGACATAATTTCCAGCTTCGGCATCCCGGGGATTTTGGAGTAATCGGCATCCTCAGCCAACGCATGAAAACCGATTGCAAAAAGACCGCTGCTGATAATGGCAGCAGTCAAAAGTGTTTTAAGTTTTGGGATTTGATGGATTGTTTTCATTATTGAGTCCTCAAAACACGATAGGTAGTGGTCTCCGAGGGGAAGAATAGAATTTAGTTGACAGACTCAAATTGCTAATCAACCCTCGGAGGAGAAAAATGAGTGAACTCTCAACCGTTATTTCTGTCGGTGGTATTGCTGCATTGGTTACACTATTTTTTAATAGTTTTAAAGGCGGATATGAAATTCGCAGAAATATGTTTAGAGTCTCTGCAATGGCTGATAAAAATATCGGAAAATGGCACCGAAAAGTTCTTTTATCCATGTCAGCCAAAGACGAACAGGTCATTGTGCTGTCCATTACAAGTATCTCAGGAAGGTTCCTTTCAAACACCGGTGAAATTGTCAAGCGGATAGAACTGAATAAAACTCTCATAACTCATTCTCCTGCTTGGCAATTTGTAGTGGATTACCTACCCGATAGGTGGGAAACCCAAAAAGTGGGCCGGATAGATGTTTTTGTTCAAGCTGAAACCAGCATGAACTTTCGCTGTTATTTTTCTTTGCAGGAGTTTCAGTTGTCAGAGGTTCACAAGGTTCTTTCAGAGCTAAAACAACAAGAGCAATAAAGCAGATAAGAGCCCATGCTTTTAAAAATGATTCGATTAGATAGTCTCTTCCTATCGACCATAAGAAGAAAGCTATGGCTAGTGGCGCAAAAGCTCCGAGCAAGTAATAAAGACATTCCATCTTTAGCCTCCCATACCTATCGCAGCTTTAAGAAACAGCGCTCTATTAAGATTGCAGCCGTCATTGTGTAAATAAGCACACGAAGGCGCTGGCGAAAGAATTGCTTTAAAGAGAAAGTAGGCTCCAACGCTTTGTAGCAGGAATGTGGTGACAACCAGCAACTTTAAAAATTCTTTCTTGACCCTTTCCGCATTTTCTGATTGCAAAAGAAAAAAACAATAGAAAGTTTCAAATACTGAGAGCAACAAAAAACACAAAACAAAGAAGAACAAAATGTCAGGAATAATAGAGTTGACATAGGGAATGACCGTTTTTCCAGGCAGTTCTAACAAACGAGATGTCATTTTGCCCCTCCATTTTCTCCAATCATTTTTGGACACAGTAGAGGGCAAACTCTATTCAAAAACGGTGAGTTTTGCACCAGGGATAAAACGTGTTCCCTTATTAACGGAAAATCAAAATCAGAACTGTTGATTAACTTGACTCTTACCTCTACCGAGGGGGCACAACGGAATATTAAGTTGCAGCCGCTGTAGAGAATAAACTCAAGATAAGCTCCTAAAAGGAAACAAATAGTTGAGATTATGAAAGCCTTTTCAGTCGGGTAACTTTTCTTACTCATGGAGATCACAAGCACCCAAGCCGGAACAAATAGGAAAAAGCATGTTAATAAAAATGCAACTTCACATGGAGACATCACACAACCCTCCACTCATTCTTTTGTTGCCAACAGACCACCGGAATAAGAAACAGCGCCGCTGGCCGATCCGGCCAGATCGTGTTCTGAACAAATGGGAAGAGAATTTTGCTATGCACAAATACTGAGACCAAGCGCTATACCTCAAAGCAAATGCTTGCAGCAGCATAGTTTTCAGACACGCACGCGGCGCTAAAAGGGCTTTAGCTTTCCCTAAAGCCCCGAGGAAAAGGGGCCTCCGAGGATAAGAATAAAATTTAGTTTGCAAAGATAAATATCTATTCAACCCTCGGAGAAAATCTAAATGAAAACAACATTGGTAAAAAGGTTGCTGATAGGCGCAGGTCTTGTCTTCTTTTGTCTGTTTTTCGTCTGGACAGAATTCCCAGCTGCGGTAAATTTTCTCTGTACTGCAATGTCTGCTTTGTGTGCTTTGTTTTCTGCCTTTGTCGTAGCTGAAATGGGAGACGAAAGAAATCAGACGGAGCAAAACAGATTTAATCCTGAGTCGAAAACCTTTAAAAGTAGGGAAAGAAGAATAAAAGTCAGGGTCATCAGGACAAAAAAGAGATTCCATCTTCTTGAAGACCAGTCCCGCGCAAGACTGAGATCGAGACAAAAGTAAATACTTGCCAAAGAGATGCTTCCGTAGAGAAAAATTATGATCTCGGGAGCGTAGTGTGCTTTCAGTGTTTCGTAAAACCCGCAGGGGATCGACCCTTCCAGCAAGGAAAGAAGTCGGTCTTGGTTTTTCAACATCAAACAAAATGAGGCTGACGGGAAGAGAAAGATTCCCAGAAAGGTTTTCCTTATGGACGATTTTTCTGTTCCGGAAGAGGTGAATAAAACAAACAGAGAGCATCCTATAGTCGATAGCAGAAGCCAGTTCATTTCTCATTTTTCCTTCAATGCTTTCAAAGAAGGTTCTCATAGCGATACTCCCTTCAGCCCTGCCAGTCCGATAATTAGTATCGAGAGTCCGAGCAATAACAAGAGAGGAGCGGCACAAAAAACAGACTCATGCTTTTGGAACAAAAACAGAGGAGCAGCGGCTATACAGGCTAAGCCGAGCATCGTTAAATAGAATGCGCTGGTGACGTGCTCCATGGTTCTCTCTTGGGTTTTTAGTTAGTTATGCGGGGGAAGTTTTTTGAAAAATAATTACACGAGAGTGCTTGTTTTCTTTTTTTCTTCCCAACGCAGCAATTCTTCAAAGTCCAGCACTGTTGTTCCGGCAGAGAGTTTGATCGGCTGCGGAAAACCTTCTGCTTTCTTTTGATTGGTCCATCGCCAAATGGTTCGGATGGATTTGTTCAATCTCTTAGCCGTGGTTGCAATGGAAATGTAAGAAGGATTAGGCGACACAATTTCCTCCTTCCGGATGTGTTTCTTTGGTCTTAGGCAAATTTCTAAAAATGGACCAATCGATATCCGGCAATAAGTCTTCGCACTTAACTTGACCCTTGGTCTCCAGCTCAATAACAGGACACCAAGATTTGGGGACGGGCATCATACCCTTTGAAGCCTTACAAATTGCTCCACGAGTCACTCCTAGATGTCGAGCTAGAGCAGCGCCAGAGCCAAAAATTTGTATAGCTTTGATTAACGCATAATTCTTTTCCATACAAACCGTACCCAATAAGTTTATTAGTAGTAAACATTATTATAACTAAACTTACTGTATGAATGACAACGAACGACTAAGACAGATATGGGAACAACGCCATGAACTCTCACAGAGGGAGTTCGGGAAGCGCTTTGAAATTGGAACGGGATCTGCTGTTTCTCACTATTTAACAGGAAGGTCTCCGCTTAATCTCTCTGTTGTGATTAAGTTTGCAAAGGGACTTGGTTGCACGGTGGAAGAGATTTCACCATCCTTAGCTCTTTTAGCTAAATCTGCTGAGACACTTAGTAATAAAGTTGAGGAAATAAACTCTGTAGCATTGAAACAGAGGCTTCCAGTTCTTTCAGATGATTATCTTCTTGGTCATGCGACTATCCCAAAAGATCAGCTTTCAGAAAAAAATTCTATCGTTTCCTCTTTAGTTTTAACTGAAGGAGCTTTTGCGTGGATACTTCCGGATCAATCAATGGCCCCAGAATTTCTTATGGGAGATTTGCTGCTATTTGAAAGCAAAGAGACAGCTCGACCTAGTTGCTTTGTTTTAGCACAGCATAACAATCGAGTGGTTTTCCGTAAATATACAGAACAGGCGTGGGAAGAAAAACTGGTTTTTAGTCTTAAGCCACTCAATCCTGATTACCCGACCCTCTCAAATCTTACAAAAGAAATCAAAATCTTGGGAGTTCTTAAAGAGTTACGGAGGGTCTTCGGGGTTCGCAATCCCAATAAAATGGGGGTGGGTGTTTGATATTTAAGTTCTACCTCTGTAGGGGAAAAGTATTAATTCTTTTTCTTTGGTGCCCAGCATCTATCGCTGAATTTATTAATTCCTTTGATAATGGATATTTGTTGTGCAGAGGATAGTTTTTCACGAATTTCTTCACGAATTTGAAACTTCCGATGCCTGATTTCTGCTTCCAGCCGACAGTTCTCAGGGGTGACTTCAAGTTGGTCCAGACTTTCCACCAGAGCCAATAACTCAAACGCATTTAGTTTTCCAATTTCTCCTGGTGTAGTTGCGAATACGTTTCCGGCAGCTAAAGACAGAGAAAAGAATAAGGCAGTTAATGTGGAACGTTTGTGCATATCAAACTACTTTTTTTTAGTGATTTAAGAATAGGTCAAATCAACGAAGCCAACTTAATTATACACAATAATATGAAAGTTGTTTACAATAAGTAAACAAAACTGTTTAGATAAACTAAATCAAAATGATTAGACCTTACATAATTGATCCCTTGGAGAATTCTTCAATTCATCTGGATCTCACTCTGGTCCAGAGCGGAATTCTCTCTAGATTAGTGAATTTGTATTTTCTCTATGGCGGTCCGTTTTCGTTTGGGCAAGCTTTGTCTCAGATAAGCGTAGACGAAAATTTCAGCACAACAAAAGAACTGGAGGACGTTCTTGAATGGTACTTCGAAGAAGTCGAAAAAGGTTTATATCGACCTTCCGACACATTGAGACTTTGCGCCAGAGAGACTTTTCCCGGAAAGGAGAACCAATAATGTCAACTGCTAAAAAGAATTCTCCTGAGCAGGGAATTAGTCCAATTAGTCAAGAAGAATTTTTAAGAGACTTTTTATCGTTACCAATAATGCACAGGGGTATCTTATTTGTCTTGCGTACTGGTTACCTTATTAAGCAGGCCCCGCTGGATAATTTAGATGTCAAAGGACTATGTCCGGCTGTCAACGAAGAAGAGCGAGAAGCAATTAAAGAAGTTTTAGGGCGATTCTTCATTTGGAATGATCCGTATTGGACCAACGAACTTTATGACAACCTCTTGGAAGAACTAAAACACAAGCAGTTAGAAAAGGATTGTTTATCTAAGAAAAGGTCGAGTTCGGGCAAAAAAGGGGCAGGTAGTCGTTGGGGCAATTCAGATGACAAATCAATAGCAAGTGCCATAAATGAGGATGGCAAACCGATGGCAAATGCCATGAATGAGGATGGCAAACCGATGGCAAATGCCATAAATGGAGATGGCAAACCAATGGCAAATGCCATAAATGAGGATGGCAAACTGATAGCAAATGCCATAAATGAAGATGGCAAACCGATGGCAAATGCCATAAATGGAGATGGCAAATCGATGGCAAGTGCCATAAATAAGGACGGCAAATCAATGGCAAGTGCCATACCAAAAGAGAAGCCGGTCGAACTTAACTCATTGAAAACTAATTATTTTTCGAAAGAAAGCGGCGATGGTAGTGAATCCGAGAATGGACGGCAGGAAGAGCCTCGCGCACGTACGCGCGCGCACCGATCGGATCGGATATCGGATATTAATTCAATTAATAAAAATATTAATAAATCGGAATCTGTATCGGAATCGGATAGACGTTTAAAAATTAAAAACCTATTCGCGCGCGAAAAATCGGCTTGGATGATCGGCGAAGTTTTAGAAGTTTTGGTCTTTTTCGGTTTGGACGAAAAGGCGCTTGCCCGCTGGAGATCCAGAAATCCGGAAAATCAAAATTTCATTTTGGAGCTGGCTGCCGGCGGTATGTCCCGCTTCGACTATGACACGATTGCTCAGGTGTTTGCACGCTGTCAGGCCGCAAAAGACAAGGAAGGCAAGCCGTTAAGCTCGGCAGTGGCCTTTGTTCTCAAGTCCCTTCAGCACGAATTGACTGCGGTTTTAAACCGCAAAAATGCAAGACAATCCGCTTCCGAATCGGCTCAGCCCAAGCGATTCCGAGACATTGACTACATGGAAGGGATCGAACGGCTCAACCCGGACGGGACATTTGTTCTCAAACGCAAGATGGAGGGACGTTGACATGATTTCCTCTCAAATATCTGAAAAACAAGAACTTACCCCTCGAGAGTCAATTGATGAAAGTCGGTTTGAAGCCGGGTTTTGCGAATTTCACGGATGGTTTACCGCCGGGATTAAATCTACCGATGGCACGGGGAGCCGTTGGTTTGCGGGATGTCCGAGATGTTTGGCCGAAACCAAAATCAAAAAACTGTTCGGCCAAAGCATGATCCCCAAGCGCTTTGCGGACAAGAACTTCGAGGCTTATGAAGCGACTGAAAAAGGTCAATATCAGGCTCTTAAAAGCTGCATGGATTTCGCTCAAGAGCTAAAAACTGGCTGGTTCAGCGGTAAAACTCTTTTACTGATCGGTACTCCGGGAACCGGAAAAACACATCTTGCCTGCGCCGTAGGTCATGAAGCGATCAAGCAGGGAAGGACAGTCCTTTACACAACGGTAACCCGGCTGCTAGAGGACATTAAATCATCTTGGAATGACAAAGACCGTTCCGTGAAAAACATTATCGCCCGATATGTTTCGGTTGATCTGCTGATCATGGACGAGATCGGTGCATTTAGAGGGATTTCCGAGAGAGAAAAAGACTACCTCTTTGAAGTTATTAATGCGCGATATGAACAAATGAAACCGATGATTGCCGTTTCAAATCTAAGGCTTTCCGGTGCAGATTCCATTGAAGCCTACCTCGAAGAAAGATCTTTTGACAGGTTATGTGAACAGGCTCGTTTAGTGGTCTTTGGCTGGGAAAGTTTCCGGAGGAAATCGTTATGTTAAGACAGCTGAGAAAAACAGCCGAAAGCCCCGAATCGGGACTTCCTGCGTCAAACATCAACGCAGCTGACGGTTATGAAAACCAACTGTCAGCGACTGCCGAGATGATTAACACGAGCAGCGCCAGAGGCACTGCCGCCTTCACTTTGAAGGTAAATCCTTCTCTGTTCAGTTGTGTTAACCTCTCTACGGAGATTAGCGAGTTCTTCTTAAACTTCATCGCCTTTTCTCCAAAGATTAGACACGGCTCGACTGTTACCAGCAGTTGGGCCGTTGCCGTTTTACGGAGTCAAAATGAACCTTCGTTGTATGCGTTAGAAAAAATGCCGGAACAAAACAACTGTCCCGGCATTGCTCGACGCTATCGTTTAATCAAAAGCAACAGCGCACCTGCTCCAATTACCGCAAGAGAAACAGAGCCCTCAAAGTTGACAACAAAGTCAGCTCTGACGGATAATTCCCTCAACACGATAAGGAGCAGAAATAGTCGTAGAATCTTTCGTGTCGACACGACTAATCTCCTTATTACTCAGGGATTCTTCCCGCACCGGCCAGTGCGGGTCGAATCCCGTGTTTTTCTTCCCTCAAGAAACTTAGAAGATTTCGTCTCAAAAGGGTCCTCTGCTTCTTCTTTCAGAAGCATTTCCGAAAAAACAACAAGGTCTGGGAATGATACAGATTTCGTTCTGAGAAGTCCCGCCTCCAGAAAACGCAGAAACAAGACAACTTCTGCCCTTCTTTTCAAAAACGTCGAGCAGAAACCGGCCTTCAGTTATTAAAAACTCCCAACACTTTAATCCCAACAGAGGAACAAAGATGACTAATGAAAATGCAGAAAATTGCGTTTTTGATTCAAATGACAGTACACCCACTGAAAGTTTCAGCACTGAGTTGTTGGATGTTATAACGGCAGCGCTGGAAGATCCGGACAATCATTTGGATTCGATTGTTAAAGAAGCTTTAAAAACGGATGGATGGGACCTCTATTACCTTTGCAATACCGGGAACCGTATCTATAACCGGAGCGGATATTCTTATCAGCGTAGATCGAGAACATATCCTTCGGGAAGAGCCATACCAGGTTCATGACTGGAACCGCTGGCCTTACGTTTTACCACCTATAAAAAACGAACTGTTGCCCGGTGATCCCTTTAATTTTAAGTGGATGATTTATTTGAATGACGGAAGATGCGTCGTCGATAAATTTAAAGAAGGAAGATGGCAAAAATGGCCTTCAGACAAAATTCTTTTCTTCAAAGACTTTTCTCCCGTTCCTGCTTCAGCCAAAGCACTGCTTGATCCCGAAACGGCCCTAGGCTGGTCGTCTGTAGCCTCTTGTGAACCGCCTGAAGGTGTGGCTTGTGAAGTTCTGCTGAAGAATCATTTAAGAGGCTATTGCTCAACGTTTAAGGAAGGTCATTGGGATTTTTTCAACGATTCTGTAGTTGCTTTTAAAGCCATTAACCTTCCGTATGCAAATTATCCGGAGAACTAAAAATGATTACTCTGACCGTAATTAACAACAAAGGTGGTGTTGGAAAATCATTCCTTTCAACACAATTTGCGTTCTATTGCGCCTTGAAACGTGGTTTACGCACCTTGTTTATCGATTTAGATCCTCAGGCGCATTCTTCAAACTGTTTGTTTGATTCAAAGCTTTTTGAGCCCGCTAATGTTTCTTCAGGTTTGCTGATGCAGCAAGGAGGATTGAGAACAACCGGAGCCGCCCGGCTTCTAGTTAGAGCAGATACAAATTTGGAAGAACTGGAGCGAAGCGGTGAAGAAGCTCATAACGGCTTTGTAGAAAATTTGCTCAACAGCTTAAACGAGATCCAAGACGATTTTGATATTTGCATTATTGATACCAATCCCTCATACGATATTCGCCAGATTGCTGCACTATTAGCTGCAACCCATTACGTTTGCCCTGTCAACCTGAAACAAGAAGCTCTCGAGGGAGTAGAAATGCTTTTAGGCAGAGCCCAAGAGGTTTCGACCATCAATGAGAAACTTCAGTTTGCCGGATTGGTATTGAACATGGTCGAAAGAAAGCCTTATCAGATAGAAAACTTTAAGCAGCTTTGGGTATTGGCAAAAGATCTGATACTGAAACAGGAAAACGGTCTAAAACCGGCATGGATTCTTAATCGAAATGAATATGCAGCGGCACAAGGACAGCATCGGCCGGTATGGGTAAGTAAAAACTCAAAACCCGGTGAGGCATGGTACGAGCTAAGGACGGTTTTTCTAAATTTAGCAGCAGCTCTTAATTTACCTGAAAACAATCCTCTTCGTGTGGTTTGGAACGAGGACGGAAGTTTAGCCGTTGTGAACAGCTCCAGGGAGGATAATTGAAATGGCTCTGAACTTGAATCGGCTAAGTAAGATCGCAAGCGGCAAAAAGTCAGTCCTGAATACTGAAGGCAAGATTTTAGACATCGAATTAGACAAAATTAAACCTGATCCTAACCAGCCAAGAAAACAATTTAATGACGCGGAACTCTCAGAGCTATCCGCCAGCATCCAAGAATATGGGCTGCTTCAGCCAATAGTTGTCCGAGCTAATTCAGATGATACGTTCACAATTATCAGCGGAGAGAGGCGTTTTCGGGCGAGCCAACTCCTTCAGGCTAAGTCAATTAAAGCGATTGTGAATACTTCTATTGCCGCTGAAAACATTAGCTATGCTCAGATGGCGGAAAATTTGAAGCGATCTTCACTAACTGTCGTTGAGGTTGCTGACTTTATTTGTGAGCGGATTTCTTTAGGAGAAAAACAGGTAGAAATTGCCGAGAAACTTGGATTGGAAAAAGCTCTGGTGTCCAAGTATTCAGCTTGGAAAGAGTTTCCGGAAGAGATTCAATCAGCCTTAGCGGAAAAGAAAATAAATAGTATCCAGACGGCTTATATTCTCTATAAAAAATGGATAGAGCATCCCTCAGAAGTAGAGACTTTCCTTGAAGGCCGGGAGTTTATTTCAAAAGCAGAGGCGAACAACTTCAATCCTCAAAGTTGTTCCGGAACAACTTTTTCGACTGAATCTGAAGACGCCGCCGATATTTTGCCTCAAGAGCAAAACGAAAAAATAGAAGGTGAACAAATCGAGTTTTCAGATAAGGAGACAGTTGCTGAAGAATCTCAAGCAGAAGCCGACGAGTTTTTCCCAGGGGCAAAGATTGATGAATCTTGCTACCAGCCTCTGGAAGATCAAAATGAGATAGACAACGAGCAAGAAGAGAATGCAGAGGAAGCATTTAAAGAAAGCCCTAGTGAGGACTCTTTTGATGATGTTGAACCATCCGTAGAAAGTTTTCCGGATGAAGAAACAAAAGAGCAGCTCTATAAAAAACCGATAATTTTTTGTCTTGTTGACGGAAGGGAATGCGAGCTTCTCTATAAGCGGAAAACTTCGGACGGGATTGTCTGTGTAAAATTTGAAGACGGATCAGAGCAAGAAGTCATTGCAGAGAAAGTGCAACTTAATCGTATTTGTGAATCTTAACCCTCCATAGTTAATAGAGAGACCCTCCCTTTGGTTGCCTCGGAATTTTTCCGAGGTATTTTTTTATTTTTCGACTGACTCGCCTTGTCTCTCTACATAGGCATTCAAAGCAAAGTTTTTTCTCCCGGATGCTTTCACCAGGGCTGTTTCTCAACAGTGCTGATTAAAGCATCAGATCCCGAGGAGGAGAAAAATGAATCATGTTTATAAAAAAGTATGGAGCAGAGTTCGCGGGTGCTTCGTCGCCGTCTCTGAAGCGATGACTAGCGCTTGCCAAAATGCCGGTAAAGCACTGCTAATTTCTGTGGCTTTTGCTCCTTTCTTTGTCTCAAGTAACGTTAACGCTCTGGAGTTATTGAGCGGAGACATCGGGACAAATCAAATCAGAAGTCAAAATAAATACGGCGCAGTCTATGACAATGTGACCGTCAACGGGAACCTCACTCATTCCGCATCACAAGGTCCGCAATATTTGTATATCGGCTGCACCAATCGCAGTCAAGAAACTTTCCCTGACATAACCCTCACCGTCAACGGCAATCTGACAGTGGCAAACGACGGCTGGATCTCTCTCGGACATAACAATCAGGGCTCGACTCCTGCAAAAGGAACTTTGATTGTTAATGGGAATATGAATGTTTACGGAACCGTTAACGTCGGAGATCGCTCTACTTACCATAATTCATCCAGTGAAGCTCACGTAACCGTTACCGACACACTTACTATTGGTTCCGGGGGAATCTTCCAAAACAACTCCGACGGTATCTACGGCTCCATCAATCTTAATTCTGAAATGAATATCGCAAATATCCGCAACAGCGGTATTTTCAGGATGCTCGGAGGTCAGTCCGTTGTTGGAAACTTCGGGAACCTCTACCAAGAAGCGGGGACTTTTCAGCAAACCGCCAACAACATTTACCACTTCTCAGGCGCCGTGCGCTTAAACGGGGGCAGCCTCGATACGGCTGATTCCATTGTCATCGGCCAAAAAATCGGGAAGTTTTCAATTGGAGACTCATTGATCCTCTCTGGCGGAGCTTTAGCGAACCGGGCACTTATTACGCAGAAAGCAGGAAACTTTGTTGTTGAAAAAGGCAGTTACAGCATCGAAACAATTAACAAAGAGAACGGCGCCATAAGTAATGCCGGTAGCTTGTCCGTCACAAATTTCACACAGTCCAACGGCACGACGGCCAATATCGGCAACCTCACTATCGGTCATGCCGATCTGTACGGTTCCCTGAGTAACACCGGGACGCTTTCTTTAACCGGCAATGTCACCAGCAGAGGTAATCTTACTTCTACCGGCATACTGAATAACCGGGGAAGCTGGACAGAAACCGCGCATTATGCAATTTCCGGCAGCCTCAACAACAGCGGTGCAGTGAACTTTCAAAACGGCTTTGAATTTGCCTCCAACGGGCGTCTGAATTCGTCCGGTACGCTTCAGACGAATAACGCAGCCAATATCTTTGACTCGTTAGGCCGTCAGGGCCAAACCGCTCTATCGACTGTCAGTTTGCAAGCCGCTCTGCCGGAGGAAACCAAAACCGCCTTGACCGATCTTTTCCGGCATTACGTCCCG
>ERZ827126.2016-NODE-2016-length-15875-cov-13.415044_pt1 | contig 15875 bp, 13 predicted proteins | sample MGYA00519780_ERZ827126 | MGnify/ENA primary metagenome ERZ827126 (study PRJEB31778, sample SAMEA3449262) | human gut metagenome | biome: human gut; feature: human-associated habitat; material: faeces | place: United Kingdom | collected 2010/2012 ...
ACATGCTCTGGAACTGGCTGATGGCCATGTCCTCCTTGCTGGTGTGGGCGGTGACGTCCTTGTTGGTAAAGATGGCTCCGATGGTGTGCCGGAGCCAGTAGCCCATTTTGCGGAACTGGAAAAATCCGGTGCGCACCGACATGATCAGGCCGGTGCCGAACAGCAGCGCCAGACCCGCCGGGCCCCAGACCACTCCGTTAACTGCATTGTTGATCTGCGTGATCCATTCCAGCATGGTAAATTTCCCCCTCTTACACAAAACAAAAAAGCAGACAGGACCCACCAAAGGCTCTGTCTGCAAAATTCAGGCGCATTCATTTTCCGCTGCCGGGCACGCCGCATTCCCGGCGGTGCCCTTGTGCGTATCAGACGATGGCTCTGTCCTTTTGCCTGAGAGATACAGCCGCCTTTCCCTGCGGCCTTACACCTTCGGCACCCGCTGCTGCGGGCTTCTCCAGAGTGCAGGGCAATGCTTCCCCGCACGTCTTTTCAGTTCTTTCTCTGTGCACAGCTGTGCGCGATAGAAAGACTATACCATATTTTGCCCCCATGTGCAAGCTCTTTTTTCCATCTTATGCCGCACGCACCGCCAGAATGCAAAGCAGAACGGCCGGAACCGGCCTGCAGGGTGGGAGCTTTCTCCGCGGACGTTCGGGGCTTCCAGCTCCCGCCCTATTGCCTGCGGCAACAGGGTCCCACCCTCGGATCATCCGCCGGAGAAACTCCCGCCCCACAGGCCAAAAACACCACCGCCCCCGGCCGCCGGGGGATAGGGTCCGGCAGACGGGGGCGGCAGTGCTTGTATCAGGGTAGAGAGATGGCTTAGTTGGTTTCACCCTTGGGCAGCAGCCCGGCACGCTCCAGTGCCGGGCGCAGGGCCAGGTACAGCACCACCACGCACACGGTGGAGGCCACGCTGTTCACAAAGGTAACGCCGCCTGCAATCTTGGTCAGGGCCTGTGCCACGGTGTATTCCTGGCCAAAGATGTACACATTGCGGAAGTAGCCCAGGAACGGGTCCGTAAACACGTTCAGCAGCAGGCCGGAGGTTGCGGCCACGATCACCTTGACGAGGTAACCGCTGCTGTGCTTGTCCAGCTCCCGCAGCTTGAAGGCCTTATGGGCCACCGCACCGCAGGTGATACCGATGATGAACTTGAGCACAAAGGTGGTGATGGCGTAGCCCGGGTCACCGGCCAGGATGTCGGCCAGTGACAGGCCGATGGCACCGGCCAGACCGCCGGACACACCGTCCAGCAGCAGGGCGGTCAGGGCCGTGAAGGTGTTGCCCAGATGGAACGAGGAGCCGCCGTAGAACGGCACCCGGAAAAACAGGTAGGCCACCAGGCTCAGCGCGGCCATGACGCCGGTAAGGGCCAGTTCCTTGGTGGTAAAGGTGCGCTTGTACAGCACACTGCCAAACACGATGGCAACGACAACGACTGCCAGCAGCAGCCACATTGCAGTAGTAGACATGATTACTTTCCCTCCAAATTTCAACATCGCCGGACTTTTCCGTTTCAAAGCCCCACCGGGGCTTTGATCGCTCACGCAGCCTCTTACCCACCATCCTACTTGACATTTGGGTGTCCGGCGGGTATGCTCCTATTATACGCGGAACTGACCTCATGAAAATACCCAGAATAAAGTTTTTTTATGGGGCCAGTTTGGCATTCTGCAAAAAGAGGAGGACACGATCATGGTCCATTTGACCACCGCACTGGAGCCGGGCTCCGGGGTGCCGCTGTACGAACAGCTGTACCGCAGTCTGGCCAGAGAGATGCGCACCGGGGCCCTGCCCGCCGGCACCCGGATGCCCGGCAAGCGGCGGCTGGCGGCGGAGCTGTCTGTCTCGGTAAACACTGTGGACACCGCCTACCAGATGCTGGCTGCCGAGGGCTACCTTGCCGCCCGGGAGCGCAGCGGCTTTTATGTACAGGAATATCTGGCACTGCCGCAGGTCGGGGCGGATGCACGGGGCCCGTCGCCCACCCCGGCCGTGCCGGAGCCCGCCGCGCCGGAACCGCCGGTGCGGTACGACCTGTCCACCCGGGGCGTGGACCCGGGGCTGTTTCCCTTCCGCACCTGGGCGCGGCTGCAGAAGGAACTGCTGTACTCCTCCCCGGAGCTGCTGACCAACGGCGACGCCCAGGGTGACCTTGCCCTGCGGCAGGCGCTGGCGGATTATCTGGCCGAATACCGCGGCGTGCAGTGCGGTGCCCATCAGGTGGTGGTGGGTGCCGGTCTGGAATATCTGCTGGGCCTGCTGGCCCCACTGCTGCACGGCACCGCCGCCGTGGAGACCCCCGGCTACCCCCGCGCTTTGCAGGTGCTGGAAAACACTGGCATGCGCTGCTGCTGCCTGCCCGTGGACGAGGGCGGCCTTTCGCTGGATGCACTGGACCGCTCCGGGGCCGCCGTGTGTTATGTTACCCCCAGCCACCAGTTCCCCACCGGGGTCACCATGCCGGCCGGCCGCCGGGCCGAGCTGCTGCACTGGGCTGCCCGCCGCCCCGGCCAGCGCTACATCATCGAGGACGACTACGACTCCGAGTTCCGCTTTGACACCCGCCCCCTGCCCAGCCTGCAGGGCATGGCCGGGGCCGACGGCCCGGTGGTGTACCTGTCCACCTGCTCCCGCAGCCTTGCGCCTGGCATCCGCATTGCCTACATGGTGCTGCCGGAACATCTGCTGCCCGCCTGGCACGCCAAATACCGGCTGTATTCCGGCACCGTGAGCCGCTTTGAGCAGCAGACGCTGGCCCGCTTCATCACCGGGGGCTACTTCACCCGGCATCTGGCCCGGGAGCGGGTGGCCTACAAGGCCCGCCGTGACGCCCTGACCGCTGCCCTGACCGCTGCCTTTGCCCCCGGCGAACTCACCCTCACCGGCCTGCACACCGGCCTGCACCTGCTGGCACACCTGCGCAATGCCCCGCCGGATGCAGCCCTGCACGCGGCAGCAAGAGCGCAGGGGGTGCGGCTGAGCCTGCTCAGCGACTACGACCTGACCGGCAGCGGCAGCACCACCCACGGCACCTTTGTGCTGGGTTACGGCTCGCTGGCGGATGACGCCTGCCCATCGGTGGGCGAAACGTTGAAAAAGCTCTGCACCGCCGCAAGGGACTCCTCGTTGAGGGTGTAACGCCCGGCCTGCTCGTCGCCCGGCAGGACCTGCGTCTCGATCTGCGCTTCGTTGTTGGCCAGAAATTCCAGCGTACGGTCCAGTGTGTCAAGGTCCAGTGCGGTCAGGTCGGTCAGCAGCGAGGCACTCACCGACCGCAGCGCCTGCGGCAGGGCCCCGGGCAGCAGGTCGAGGTTCTGGCGGAAAAAGGCATCCCACACCGCGCCCCGCGCCGCGGCCCGGTGGGCCTGCGGCACAACGGCGTCCGCGTCCATTCCGGTCAGAAAACCGTGGGCTTCTGCCGCCGAAAGCCCCTGCACCCGGCTGTCGCGGCCATAGCGGGCCAGCTCCCCGGCGGTCATCGCCCCGGAAAAGCCCACCCGCACCGGCCCGTACCGGGCCGTGATGCGCTCCAGTACGGCCTCCGACAACGCCAGGTATCGGGTATCCTCCGGCAGGGGCAGGCACTCCATCAGTGCCTGTCGGCAGCGGGCCGGCCCCGCTGCCGTGTAGCAGTCGGCCAGCGCCGCGGCCTCGTCCGCAAAGGTCACCTGCAGCCCGGCGGGCACCGCCAGCAGATGCACACCGTTCTGGCTGGCGTTCAGGTAGGTCAGCACAAAGCCCGGCTGTTCCCCCGCCGTGCACACCAGCACGGTCAGGCGGTCGCTCTCCCGCGGGAGCTGTACCGCCACGCCCTGCTGGCTCCGGGCCGCCTGCCGCAGCTGGCGGCTGAGCTGCTGCCGACTGAGCAGCACGGTACCGCCCACCAGCGGCACCAGCACCAGAAGCGCCGCCCCCAGTGCCGCCCAGAAGGGGTTCCACCCCCGGTGCCGGTCGTGCTGTGTATGCATCCTGCTCCCCTGCCTTTCTGCAGGGAGTATGGGCCGCTGTGCCGCAATTATGCAGCATGCGGCCTTTGCTCTTGTGTCCGGCCCGGTTTTGTGTTATGGTAAAAGATAGTTCTTATCCACTGCATCGAAAGGAGATCTCCCGTGGCAAACGCCGTTGAAACCCCATCCCAAAACAATCTGATGACCGAGGGCAGCATCGTGAAGAGCCTGCTGCTGTTCGCCCTGCCGCTGATCTTCGGCAACCTGCTGCAGCAGCTGTACAACACCGCCGACAGCATCATCGTGGGCAACTTTGTGGGAGCCAACGCCCTGGCGGCGGTAGGCTCCAGCGGCTCCCCCATCTACCTGCTCATCGGCTTCAGCCAGGGCCTGGCCGTAGGCGCGGGCGTGGTGGTGTCGCAGTTCCTGGGGGCCAAGGACCACCGGGAAGCCCAGGAGGCCGTGCACACCTCGCTGGCCATCGCCGTGATCATGGGCCTGCTGCTCACTGTGGGCGGCATCGCCTGCGGCCGGGCCCTGCTGGTGGCCATGAATACCCCCGCCGAGGTGCTGGGGGATGCCGTGACCTACATCCGCATCTATTTTGGCGGCGTGCTGTTCAGTGTAGTGTACAACATGACTGCCGGCATCCTGAACGCCGCCGGAAACTCCCGCCGCTCCCTCATCTATCTGGCATGGGCCTCGGTGACCAACATCGTGCTGGATCTGGTGTTCATCGTGATCTTCCGCATGGGCGTGGCGGGGGCCGCCATCGCCACCGATATCAGCCAGCTGGTGTCCTGCGTGCTGAGCCTGCGGTTTCTGATAAAATCCACCGACGACTGCCGGGTGATCCCCCGCGAGATCCGCCTGCACAAAAAGATTGCCGCCCGCATCATCCGGGTGGGCCTGCCCACCGGCATCCAGAACATGGTCATCTCCTTTTCCAACGTGCTGGTGCAGGCCAGCGTGAACAGCTACGGTGCCGCCGCCATGGCCGGGTTTGCCGCCTACATGAAGATCGACGGCTTCAACATCCTGCCGGTGAGCAGCATCAGCATGGCCGCCACCACCTTTGTGGGCCAGAACTACGGCGCGGGCCGGCTGGACCGGGTCAAAAAAGGCACCTGGGTCACCCTGGCGGTGGGGGTGGTGTACACCCTGGCCACCGGTGCCTTGCTGCTGCTCGGGCAGGACGTCATCATGCACCTGTTCACCAACGACGAGACCGTGGTGTTCTTCGGCGAAGCCGCCATGCACTGGTTCTGCCCCTTCTATTTCCTGCTCAGCATCCTGCACGGGCTGGCCGGTGCGGTGCGCGGCACCGGTGCCAGCGTACCGCCCATGGTGGTACTGCTGGTGTCCTTGTGCCTGTTCCGCATCGTGTGGATCCAGTGGGTGCTGCCCCTCTTCTCCGGCATCGAAGGGGTGTTCATCCTCTACCCGGTGTCCTGGGCACTGGGTGCCGGGCTCATGATCCTCTACGCCTGGAAGGGCAAGTGGATGGAATATCACGCATGAAAAAAGCTCCCCTGACCTGTGGTCAGGGGAGCTTTTTGGTCACAGCTTCTCAAACAGCAAAAACCGGAATGCGATGTCGGTGGTCAGCTCCGGCAGGGCGGCCAGACGGGCCGCACCGTCGCGGGGCGTTTTCCAGTAATAGGGGGTCATGGCGAACAGCGCTTCCAGCTGGTCGTGGGGCACCGTGATGGTGCCCTGTACTTCCCGCTCGCCGATGGCCCGGAAGCCCGGGTAGGCAACTTCCTGCACCGGGTTCTTGTAGGGCGTGTCGTAGAGCACGGCCTTCATCTGGTAGAGGTGTTCCGCGCCGGGCACCACATAGATCATGCGTCCGCCGGGGCGCAATACCCGCTGGAACTCTTCCTGCGCAAAGGGCGAGAAGCAGTTCAGCAGCAGGTCGGCCCAGCCGGTGCGCACCGGCTGGCTGAAGCTGGAGGCCACCGCGTACCGGGCGGCAGGCAGTGCTTTGGCGGCCAGACGCACGGCAGGCTTGGCAATGTCGAACCCGGCCATCTGCAGCGGCCTGCCCGCCTTGGCAAACTGCTGCGCGATGCAGCGGTCATACCAGCCCTCGCCGCAGCCCGCATCCAGCAGATGCAGTGCGGCACCCGGGGCGGCAGGCTGGCCGTATTCCAGGCACAGCTCCCCCGCCGCCTGCCCGAAGATACCGTAATATCCGGCGTTCAGGAAAGCGCGGCGAGCCGCCACCATCTCTTTGCTGTCTCCGGGGGCTTTGGTGCGCATGCTCTGCACCGGCAGCAGATGCCAGTAGCCCTCTTTTGCACGGTCAAAGCTGTGGTTCCGGGCACATTTCAGGGACACATCCCCGGCAAGCGGCGCGCCGCACAGGGGGCACTGCCAGGGGGCAAATTCGTTCAGGCTCATACCTCGTCGCTGTGGTCCTCAATGGGGGCGGTGGCACCGCCGTGGGCGTTCATGTACTCCTCAAAGTTCGTGAACTTCTGCTGCGGCGGGCGGCGGCTGATGAGCACAAGGCCCGGGTCCTCGTCCTTTGCAGCGGGCTGACGGCTGCGGCGGCCGGTGTCGGCCTTGGGGGCGCGGCCTGCGCCGCCGGCGGCACTGCGGGGGCTGCCGGTGCGCTCATTGCGTTCACTGCGCGGGGCACGGCCTGCACCACCGGCTGCAGCCGGGCGGGCATTGCGGTCGTTCGGGGTGTTCCGGTCGCTGCGGCGGCCTGCATTGCGGCGGTCGCCGTTCGGGGCATTCTGGCCCTGCACGGCCTGAGCACCCTGCGCGGTCTTGATGGCCGGGGCAGCGGGAGCAGCCGGGGCCTTTCTGGCCGAGCGCAGCGGCGTTGCCTCCGGGGCGCTCACAAAGTGCGGGTCAAATTTGGGCTGGGCATTGCTGCCGCGGGCCGGGGCGTTCTGCTCCCGGCGGGGGCGGCTGTTGTTGTTATTGTTGGAACGGCGGTCATTGCTGCGCCCGCCGGAAGTACGCTTGGGATCATCCATGGTTCGTTCCTCTTTTTCCAGTTTTACGGGCTGCTTTGCCTGCGCTTTGGGCACGGCAGCAGCCTTTTTTTCAGGCTTTGCAGGGGCGGCCGCCTTCGCGGGCTTTGCCTGCTGTTCCGGCTGCTTCCCGGCCTGTTCGGGGGCAGCTTTGGGCTTTTTGCCGCGCACGGGCGGCTCCGGGCGCACCGGGGCGGGCACGCCGTCCCACGGGTGGCCGGACACCACCGGGATCTTCCGGCGGTTCAGCTTTTCGATGCCGGCCAGATACTCCTGCTCCTCCGGGGCGCAGAAGCTGACGGCGGTGCCGTCGGCTCCGGCACGGGCCGTGCGGCCAATGCGGTGCACATAGGTCTCCGGCACCTCGGGCAGGTCGTAGTTGAACACATGCGACAGCTCGCTGATGTCGATGCCGCGGGCGGCGATGTCGGTGGCCACCAGTACCCTGGTCTTCCCGGCCTTGAAGTCCTCCAGTGCGGTCACGCGGGCGGTCTGGCTCTTGTTGCCGTGGATGGCCGCCGCCGGGATGCCCTGTTTGGTGAGGTCTCTTGCGATCTTGTCGGCCCCGTGCTTGGTGCGGCTGAACACCAGCGCGTTGACCACCGGGGGCTGCAGGTTCTTGATGAGCCAGGGCAGCAGGAATTTCTTGTTTCCCTTCTCCACATGGTACAGGCTCTGCTGGATGCGGTCCACGGTGCTGGACACCGGGTCCACCTTGACAAAGGCCGGGTCCCGCAGGATGCCGGCGGCCAGCTGCTCGATCTCGGCGGGCATGGTGGCGCTGAACATCAGGTTCTGGCGCACCTTGGGCAGCTTGGCGATCACCTTCTTCACATCGTGCACGAAGCCCATATCCAGCATACGGTCGGCTTCGTCCAGCACAAAGATCTCCAGATCCGACAGGTCGATAAAGCCCTGCCCGATCAGGTCGTTCAATCGGCCCGGGCAGGCCACAAGGATGTCCACGCCCTTTTTCAGGGCCTCCACCTGCGGGGCCTGGCCCACACCGCCAAAGATCACGGTGCTGCGCAGGTTCAGGTACTTGCCGTAGGCGTCAAAGCTCTCGCCGATCTGCAAGGCAAGCTCCCGGGTGGGGGTCAGGATCAGCGCGCGGATAGCCCCCTTGCGGCGGGGCGGGTTGGCAGTGAGGCGATCCAGCATGGGCAGCGCAAAAGCGGCCGTCTTGCCGGTGCCGGTCTGGGCACAGCCCATCAGATCCCGGCCGGACAGCACCGGCGGGATGGCCGCTGCCTGAATGGGCGACGGGGTCTCATAGCCTGCCTCCTGCACAGCGCGCAGAAGCGGGGCGGACAGATTCAGTTCTTCAAATGTCATGGTTCTCCTATAATAGCTTTCCCCCAAGGGGGAAGGCTATTGCGCTCTCTCATTCCGTAATTTTCCGGCACTCGATATAATAGCGCTTTTCCTCCGCATGGCCCATGCTGAAGGTCTTGCGGGGCAGCACGCCGCCCATCACAACGCCCTTGAACAGGTCGCTCTTGGCAAAGGGCGGCATCAGGAAGGCCACAGCCCCCTTCTTGCACAACGCGCGCACAGCCGGTTCATCGTGTACATAGTCCACCCGGCCCTCCGGGTGACGCTCCAGATAATACTCAATAAATTCGTCGATGGTGCCCACGGTAAGCGGCGCGGTGGGCTCCTCAAAGCTCAGCACGTTGGCCATGTGAGGGCCGGCCAGCGTAAAGGGCTGCTTTTTCTCGCCGCCAAAGCAGCAGCCTGCCATGTTCTCGTCGCTCCAGGTGATCAGCGCCAGCAGCACGGCAGCGCAGTCCACATTGAACAGCACCCGATGGATGGGCTCGATCTCGATGGCGGGCGAGTGGACGTTGCACACCTCGGCCAGGCACCACCGGGCCGGGTGATTCTCGGCCTGCTCCGGGGTCAGGGTCTTTTTCAGCTCCTCCCAGCAGGCCTTGGCGGTGGCCAGCGAATGGTTGCCGTCGCCCACGGCCAGGGTCAGCGGGTCGCGGCGGGCAGCATCCGGGTATTTGGCATCAAAGGCCTCCTGACTGCCCAGCGCAGCCAGTGCCGTCTCGATCTGGTCGATCATGGCCGGGTCCTCCACGGCCCAACCGGCCACATGGCCGCCGCCCAGCATCAGTTCGCCCTCGTACACTTTGCGCAGCTCGTTCTTGCGGGCCGCGATGGGCTCGATGAGGGTGCACTGAGGGTCGTCGGCCAGCATCATGATGTGGGGCGTTTCCAGTGCGGCACCGGTGCGCACCTTCATGCGGGGCGGGATGCGGCTCTCCACCGTGCTCTCGCTGGGCCGCACGGTGCACTTTGCTCCGCGCTGATAGCTGTAGGCTTCCAGATCCACCTTGCCCACAAGGCCCTGCCGCACCCGGCCGCTCTGCTCGGTGCGCTCCACATACACAAAGCCGTCCACGGCGCGGGTGAGCACGTTCTGTGCATAATCCGCCATCGTGGCATGGATCTGCTCCACCCGGGCGTCCGCGTCGCCGTCCTCCAGATACACCTCCGGCAGAATCAGGTTCAGGGTGCTGGGGCTGCCGTCAGCCGCTTCTTTGGCCCGCTGCCAGTACTCGCGGTCGCTGGTGAACTGGTCGCAGGCAATGCAGCCCCACTGTTCCAGCGGGATCTGCTCCGCAGGCAGAAGGATGTGCGCAGGTGCAAAGCAAGTTGTGGTGTTCATGGTCGATTCCTCACTTTCCCGTATCATCAAAGACAATTACTGCATCACTCAGCCCGAAACGTGGTCGGTCTCAAAGCGGTCTGCGGCGTGTACGGTCAGGTTCTCCACCCCTGCATCCGTGGCCGCCGTTTCCAGCGCCTGCAGGGCATCGGCATCCATGGCCGCGTCCGAGGTCACCAGCAGGTTCTGCACGCCCAGGGTCAGGGCCGGCACGTCCAGCGCCACACTGCTGTTCTTGCACTGATCCAGCGTGTAGCTGAACCACAGGGTCACCTTGCCCGACAAACGGTCCTGCAGGGCGGCGATGTCCGCCTTCAGCTGGTCGGCACGGGAGACCCCGTTGGTGGTACCGTAGTCCTGCTTTTTGCTCAGCTTGGGGAACTGCACATTGGTCAGCACCACCTGCTCAAAGCCCAGCTGCTGCACCTCTTCCACCAGGTCGCCCACATACTCCACTGCCGCCGTGGAATAAGGGTTCAGCCAGGGATTGCCGTTCTTCTGGGCATCCAGCCACAGGGCGCTGCCGTTGTAGTGGATGGCCATGGAGGGGTCGGTGCGGGGCGAGATGGGGTCCTTGAAGGCCGCCAGCTGCGCCACCGGAATGAGCTTTTCTTCCCGCAGGATGGCCGCGATGTGCCCGGCGTCCAGCGGGTCGGCCACGATGCCGCCCGCCGCAGCCGCCGCCTGCGATGCATAGTAGATGTTTCCGGCCGCATCTTTCAGGGTCAGCACGGCGTATTCCACGCCCTGCGCCTTCAGCTGCTGTGCCGTGGTGCGGAGGGTGTCATCGTCCGTGAGGGCCGCCGTGTCCAGCTCCGCCCACCGGCCGGAAACGATCGCCTTGCCGTCAAAGACGTCCTCTTCCGGCTCCGATGCCGCCGAGGAAGCCGCCTCCGACGCAGCTGCCGAAGCCGCTGCCTGGGAGGATGCCGCCGCGCGGGATGCGCTCTCGGCTTCCAGATCCCGGTCCTTGACCACGGTGTACCAGGTGTGGGTAGCCCAGTCCAGCACATGGGGCGCGGCGAACCATGCCGCGGCCAGCACCACGGCCACCAGCACGACGATGCCCACGATCTTGCGGATGCGCATGCCGCGGCTGTAAAAGCTGCGGCGGTAGCGCTTGACCTTGGGCCGACGTTTATACTTTGCCATTTTGACTTACCTCCCTTTACAGGATCACCGAATGGCCGGTAAAGCCATAAATGGCCAGCGCCAGCACGCCGATGTACACCAGCGTGATGGGCAGGCCGCGGAACGCGGAGGGGATAGCCTTGCTGCGCAGGCGGTGCTGGGCCTCTGTGACCAGCAGCACAGCCAGCAGGTAGCCCACGCCGCTGCCCAGGCCAAAGCCCAAGCTCTGCATCAGCGTAAAGCTCTGGGTGCGCTCCACCAGCACGGTGCCCAGCACGCAGCTGTTCAGGGCTGCAACGGGCACGATGCGCAGCAGCTTGCCCGCAATGGGCAGCCGGCGGCCCAGGCCGAGCACCAGCTCTTCGGCGGTGCAGACCACGGCAATGGCGGCCACATACGCCAGCGGGCGCAGCTGGGCGCGGTTTTCCAGCGGGACGATCCAGCTGCCGGCATACCAGGCCAGCGGGGCCACCAGCACCTGCGTGATGCACAGCTGCAGGCCGAACAGCCAGCTGCTGGTGCGGTCATCCCCCACCAGCTGCACCAGACGGGACACGCCCAGTGCGCGGGTAAAGATGGCATTCTGGGCAAACACGGCCAGCACCGCATAGCCAAAGAACACCACCCAGGCATTCACAACATCTCTCATTGCTCGCCGTCCGCCTCCTTCTGTGCATGCACATCCACAAGGCTGCGCGCTTCCCGTACCAGATAGGCCTTGCGCCGGGCTGCCAGTGCACGCCACACGGCGCACAGCACGCCCAGCACGATAAAGCCGCCCGCCGGCATCCCGGCCATGGGCAGCACGGCCCGTTGCCCCACCGGGGTGCCGAACACCGTGCCCAGTGCCAGCCACTCGCGCACGCAGCCCAGCAGCATCAGCAGCAGCGCATAGCCCACCGTGATGCGCAGGCCTTTGGACACGGCCTTATGCAGCGTTTCCTGCACGCGGCCAAAGCGGTAGGTCAGCAGCGGCTCCACCACCAGCAGGGGCAGGTAGATGCCCAGGGTCAGCAGGCTGGTGCCGAACATTGCATTCAGGATGGGATAGGCCGCCAGATACACCACCGACGCGCTCAGACTGTACACCAGCGCACGGGGCAGCAGCTTTTTCTGCAGCTCTTCCGGGGCCGGATTCTCGCTGTTCAGGGGGAACAGACGGCTCAGCAGGCAGGCCAGCACGCGGGAGGGCACCAGCAATAGCGCTACGGCAGCCGCCAGCATCACACCGTTATGGGCAGTGGTGGCCAGCACCACCAGCGGGGCCAGACCCATGCCCTGCATGACCACGGGGTTGTTCAGGAACACGCGGTCGTGGTGGGCAAAGCGGTCGGGGTCCTTCAAAATCAGTTCTGCGGTCGCTTTTCTCATTCTGCGGCCTCCTTTCCGGCACCGGATGCGGGCAGGTAGTGCAGCAGACGGTACAGCCGCACCTCGGTGCGGTCGATCCACGCCGAGATGCTGTTGACGGCCAGCACGGCAAAGCACACGCCCGTTTCGTACACGCCGTAATAACGGAAGCCCATGCTTACCACGCCCACCAGCACACCGTACAGGATGCGTCCCATCCGGTGGTGGGCACAGGTGTAGGGCTCATTGATGAGGAACACCGCGCTGAACAGCACCGCGCCGGTGAGCAGCTCGTCCCGCACGCACTGCAGACGGGGCAGGGCGTTGACCAGCACATCACTTTCCGCCAGACCCGCCTGCCGCGGGAAGAAGAAGGCGATGAGGGCGCAGGTGGCCAGAAAGCTCACCGAGGCCGCCATATGGGCATCCTTCTGGCTCCACAGGAACAGCCCGCAGGCCAGCAGCACCAGGGCGGCACCGGTGCCCATGGGGGCGGCGTATTCGCCCAGGCTCAGCGCGATCGAACTGTAGTTCAGCATGCCGCCGCTGCTCAGGGTGTCCTCAATGGCACTGGACACCGGCACGCCGGAGGCATCCCACAGCGGGATGGCCGTATAGGGCTGCGGGTAACGGAACACCTGTTCCGGCCAGGACACCGCCGCCACGGCATAGCCCACGGCGGCCGGGTTGAAGGGGTAGCTGCCGTAGCCGCCAAAGACCTCCTTGCCGATGAGCACACCGGCCAGCACCGCCGCCACCAGCACATAGATGTCCACGGTGACCGGCATCAGCAGGGCGATGACCAGCCCAAAGCTCTCGTTGGACAGGTCGCTGTTCTGATATACGCGGTGCCGCAGCAGCGACACCAGACGGTCGCACAGGTTGCCGGTGAGCATGGCAATGCCGCACAGCAGCAGCGGGCGCAGGCCGTACAGGTAGCAGGCCATGCACAGCGGCGGCACCGCCATCCAGCAGATGTGCTTGTAATATTTTCCGGTCTTTTGCAGCTGCTGTTCCTGCTCCCGGATCAATGCTTCATCCATACAACGCTCCCTCTCACAGGGCAGCCAGACGGCGCACGGCGGCGGTCCTGTCGTCCTTGCCGAACACGGCACTGCCTGCCACCAGAACGTCGGCACCGGCCTCCACGCACAGCGGGGCGGTGGTGTCATCCACGCCGCCGTCCACTTCCAGCAGATAGTGCAGGCCGCGCTTCTCGCGCTCCGCCTTCAGCCAGCGCAGCTTATCCAGTGCCGAGGGCATGAACTTCTGGCCGCCGAAGCCGGGCTCCACGCTCATCACCAGCACCAGGTCCAGCTGGTCCAGATAGGGGGCCAGCGCCTCCGGGGCGGTGCCGGGCTTGATGGTCAGGCCCTTCTTGCAGCCCAGCGCCTTCACGGCATCCAGCGTCTGCTGGATATCGTCCTCGCATTCCAGATGGAAGTTGTACAGGGTGGCACCGGCCTTGATGAAGGGTTCTGCGTACTGCAGCGGGTGGCTGATCATCAGATGCACATCGTAAAAGGCATCCGGCAGGGTCTTGTGCAGGCTCTTGAGCACCGGCACGCCAAAGCTGATGTTGGGCACAAAATGGCCGTCCATCACGTCGTAGTGCAGCATCTGTGCACCGGCGTCCAGCACCGTGCGGCAGTCCGCGCCCAGCTTGCCAAAATCAGCCGAAAGGATCGAAGGACTTACAATCGCCATAGTATATCGTTACGCTCCGTTATATTCAAAAGTTTTTATCCTCACTGGCCCGGTATTTTTCCGGTTTTGCGGTTTCCGGAATACCGGGGCATGAATATCTTTAGTTTACATGAAAACGCACAAAAAATCAAACCTGCCGGCCTGTTTTTCACCGAAAAGTCGTAATTTGAAAGATTTGTCCATCTGCCCTCTTTCTTTTGGCCCTGCGGGCGGCGTATTGATGATTTGAAATGGCTTCGCCTGCGCGTCGAAATCGCTGGTGGTTTTCCGGTTCTCTTTTGCCATCAAAAGAGAACATTTTCCGTTCCTGAAACACAAAACAGCCAGACCGCCCTGACGTCCGGGCAGTCTGGCTGTGCGGTTATTCCACCGGTTTCATGCTGGCCGGGTCCTCCACGGCGGGGGCACCGCCGGCCTCGTCGGGCAGACGCTTCATGCCGCCGGGGTTCGGGGCCTGCGAGGGCAGGGTGAATACGAACCGGCACCACTCGCCCTGCTGGCTCTCCACCCGGATCTGTCCGCCGGACAGGTTGACCAGCACCTTGCAGATGTTCAGGCCCAGGCCCGCGCCGCGGGCGTGCAGGCCGCGGGAGCGGTCCTCCTTGTAGAAGCGCTGGAACACATAGGGCAGTGCCTCCGGGCTGATGCCCTGCCCGGAGTTCCAGACGGCGATCTCGGTTTCCGGGCCCAGTTTTTCCACGCTGAAGCGGATGGTGCCGCCCGCCGGGGTGAACTTGATGGCGTTGTCCAGCAGGTTGTACACCACCTGATGGATCAGGTCCGGGTCGGCGTACACCAGCGCCTTTTCGTCCATGGTCAGGCCCTCGATCTCGATCATGCCGTCGTTGATGCGCTGCTCGGCCGAGAGCGCCACGCCGGTGAGGGTGTCCCAGATGTTGAACATCCGGGCATTGACCTGATATTCGCCGCTTTCCAGCTTGGACAGATCCAGCATGTTCTGGATCAGACGGGCCAGACGGCCCGTCTCCTCGCTGACCAGCTGCAGATAATGGTTCTGCATGTCGGGCGGGATGGTGCCGTCCAGCATGCCGTCCACAAAGCCCTTGATGGTGGTCATGGGGGTGCGCAGCTCGTGGGCGATGTTGCCCATGAACTGGCCCCGGGAGTTGTCGTTGGTCTGAATGTTGTCGGCCATGCGGTTGAAGGTGCGGGCCAGGTCGGCCACTTCCCCTTCGCCTTCCACGCCTTCCACACGCACGGACAGGTCGCCGCCGCCAAAGCGCTGGGCCGCGTCGGTCACCTTCTGCAGCGGGTCGGTGAGTTTGCGCATCAACAGCTTGGTCAGGATGCTGGCGCACAGCAGCATCACGCAGGCCGACAGCAGGAAGTTGGACCAGAACTGCTGCTTGAACTCGGTGAGCTGCCTGCCGGAGGAGCATAGGAACAGCCAGCCGCTAGGATAGCTCTGGCTGTCCACCAGCCGCACCACTGCAATGTAGCTCTTCTCGGTCAGGGTGCCGTCCAGGTCACTGAACAGATGGTAGCGCTCGCCGCCGTCCGGGTCCGGTGCCGCATTGGCGCTGGTGCGGAAATCAATGTCCACGACCGCATCGTTCAGCATGTCCGGGTTGGAGGCCAGCATCACGTTGCCGTCGTTGTCCGTAAAAAACAGATACGCCTCGGCGCTCTCGCCGATGATCTCCAGCTTGGTGCTCAGCGCTTCCAGCTCATCGCCCTCTGGCAGGGCCGCTTTCTGCACCAGATACTGGGCTGTGCGTTCCGCTACGCCCACCACCTGGTCCAGCGTTTCATACCGGTCTTTGGCAAAATAGCCCTTGAACAGCACCCACTCCGAAAAGCCCATCAGCACAATGCCCAGCACCATCAGGGTGGACACCAGCGAGAAGAATGCCGTCGAGATACTCTTGCGCATTACTGACGCACCTCGAATTTATAGCCCACGCCCCACACGGTTTTCAGCTCCCACTTGTCGGAAGCACCGGCCAGCTTTTCGCGCAGGCGCTTGACGTGGACGTCGATGGTACGGCTGTCGCCGTAATACTCAAAGCCCCACACCTCGTCCAGCAGCTGGTCGCGGGTGTACA
>ERZ827126.2029-NODE-2029-length-15814-cov-3.070119_pt1 | contig 15814 bp, 14 predicted proteins | sample MGYA00519780_ERZ827126 | MGnify/ENA primary metagenome ERZ827126 (study PRJEB31778, sample SAMEA3449262) | human gut metagenome | biome: human gut; feature: human-associated habitat; material: faeces | place: United Kingdom | collected 2010/2012 ...
ACCGCCCGCACTTCGGGACTTTCACCCTGTAGAGTTCGCTCATGCCGAGCGCACATAAAAACGCCGCAGACAATGCGGCGTTTTTTCTTCTGTCGAGATTTGGTAAAGTGAACCTTTCGGAGTAAAAATAATATGTTCGCTTATCCCATTATCATCGCCGCCATGATCGCTTCCGGGCTGTTCATCGGCTGGATCAACTTTAGCTATCTTTGGGGCATGATCCCGGCAGTTATCGGAGGCTTCTGCGGAAGCTATTACAGCAAGTTCGGCCGAATGCTGCTTAAGCCCGGCATCGACGACTACCAGCGAGAAAAAATCCTCTCTGTGACCCGTGTTCTAACAATCATGTGGACCGTGATCTCTGCCATTTTCTTTGCGCTCGGATACGGATTAACCAAGGTTGCTTACTGATTTGTTGTTTTGATTTTTCGTTATGCAGATTCATGCTTTCGGTCTTTCCCGAGTACCGACTTTCCTCGGTCAATGGGATCTCGATTTTGACGGACGCACCGACGTTTTTTCCATTCCCCTGACGGGAGAGAAAAGTATTGCGTTATTCCTTGACGCTCTAAAGTTCGCTCTATTCGATATCTCATCCGAGAAACTTGGAAAAAATCCCGAAGTCCGCCTGGTCTTCTCCACAGAAGAGGGACGATTTGAACTTCTTCGGTCCCACGAAAACACTGAAATCCGCAAAAACGGCATGCCGTTTGACCTGCAGGCTGCGCCCTTTCCTGTCGCCATGGCTAGGATCACGCATCTTGATGCCGATAAATTAGAAGACACCCTTTTCTATGACATTCTCTCGACTTCTGAATCTTTGACCGAGAATGCGGATACTTTAGCCTCATCTTTGATCGGAAATGTCTCCGAGTCCCTCGGAAATGCAATCCTGACTCAGGGCATTGAAGTTTCTCAGCAGAAGGCCGCCTTGCTCGCCGCTTCTAAGTCTGTCATAGACGGAATTTCGGTTGTTTCTGATGAGGAAGAAGAACGCCTCAATCAGCAGCTCATTAAGGCCGGCGTCTCTCACGCCGCTCTGCAAAACGAAATTGCCCAGCTCAAAGATTCGATGGACTGGCTCATTCGCATCAATATGCTCAAGGATGAAGCCGCCCGCTTGTCTAAGCAGCTCACGACAGTCAACGGCGACCTTTCTCGCTTTGACGTGAAAAAGAACGTTCTGGAAAAAGCGCTGAAAACAGACGCCTTAGCTCCCGACTACGATGTCCTCTCTAAGCTTCGAGTCGATGAGAAAGAAGAAGGTAAGCTGATTACGGAACTTAAAAAATCCGTCCCGATGCTTTCTGAACGCGTCCGCTCCGCCTCTCTGGCTCATGCTGAGGCAGACAAAAATTTCAAGAGCGTCCTGGAAAACTACAACGAGAAGTGTGTGACGTTGGAACGCGTTCGCGAATTAGATGAAAAAATCGAAGATTCTCAGATTCAAAGCAAGCACCTTAAAGAGGAGTTGTTCAACGAGCAAACCGCGGCTCGTCTCCTCTCTGAAGAAAACACACGATTAAAAAACGTCCTCTCCCAACTGACCATTCGCTCACAGCTTCTAAACAAGAAGATGGATGACCTTTCTATGGATAAGCTCTTGGTCGATGAGCTCGAAGAGTACAAACGTCTTCTTGATGAGATTGACGCTGAAGTCATTCGCAGCGCAGAGGCAGAAGAAACGCAGCGGGAACTGCAGAAACGGATTGAGTCCTCTCGCTCTGCTTTATTAGACGTTCAAAACGTCATTGCCGCTCTTAAAAACGAGGAGCTTGCCGTCACGGGCGAACTTTCCATGAAAGAGCGCATGCTTTCCAAGTCTTTAGGAATAGAAGGCGTCGAGACGCTGGCTGCGGAACTGGACAATCAGAATGAACGCTTAAATGCCCTAGACGCGCTTCAAGGAAGAATTGTTCTCTTGGCAGAAGGACACGACCGATTCAATCAGGTAAAAGCAGGGCTCGAGAGCACCAAGCACGCCTTGAGACTCGCGACGGTTGCTTTGAATGCGGCTCGCCAGGCCTATATTGATAAGACAGCCGTCGTCAATTCAGCTCAGCAGGCTTATTCCTTCTATCTCGAAGTACTGTCGCTGAATGAACAGCGCGAAAAGTTAGCCAACGGCAAGCCGTGTCCCTTGTGTGGCGCGATTCACCATCCCTACTCCGTCAAACTGCCGTTTGACCGTTCGTTGGAAGACAAACTCGCTAAAGCAAAAGAAGACGCTCAGCTCGCGCTCGTCGAATCGGAAAAATGCAAAGCTGAATTTGCTCAGCTTCAGCTGCAGCAGACAGAAGCCGAAAACATTCTGAATACGCTTACGACAGAACTCAATGAAGCCAAGGGCGAGATTTTGTATATCGCGAGCGAGCTCAATATTGTCGGCTTGAGAGAAAAGAAACCGATCACTTGGGCGGCTGTACTCAAGCAAAAACAAACTTCTTTAGCCAATCGTCGAGATGACCTTGAAGCACGATTAGAGAAAATTCAAGGGCTCACGGAAGCGATTGAATCGCTGAAAGAAAAGCGCGAAGATGCAGCGCTTAAAACCGCTCGTAAAAAAGAAGAACAGGCGTCTTTGGAAGAGGCTTTGAAGAACTTCGCCAACATGTCTGCCGAGCTAGAAAAGAATCAAAAAGACTCTGAACTTAATCGCGTCTCCCTGACGCGTTTGCTCGAGCGAGCCTTTGCCCGCTTCGGCCTGAAGGCCTCTAACCCGGCCATCATGAAGCAGAACCTTCCAACACTCGAAAAACGCCGCGAACAGTGGATCAACTGGAGCGTCGAGAAAAAACAGATAGAAGAAGAAACAGCGCAGAGCGAAGAAGCCCTCCGAAATACTGTCGCGTCTCTGACTGCTCAGAAGAAGAGCGCAGAAACCTTAGAAAAGGACATCGAGGCTCTCACTGAACAGATCAAACGGTTCCAAAAAGAACGGCATGAAGCAATTGCCAGCCAGACACCGGAAGAAGTAATTGCCGCGATTGAAACAGAAAAGGCCAATGCCACACGTCTTGCCGAAGAAGCTAAATTAAGTCTTGCTGCCAAAGAGGAAGCCTTGCTTTCTACGCAGAACAAAATTAATACTCTCGAAGCACATCGCAGCGAAACCATTAAATCCATTGAATCGCTTTCGGACGCTTTCAACCAAAAACTTCAAAAGGCCGGTTTCCCGAACGAGTCCAGCTTCCTTTCTTCTCAGATCTCGACTGCACAGAAAGATGACCTCATGCGTCAAAACGATGAACTGCTCGAAAGGTATCGTGTCGTAAATTCGCAGTACGAAGAAAAACAGCAGGCATTAAACAGTCTTCAGGAGAAGAACCTGACGACGCGCACTCGTGAACAGCTCGAAGAAGAACTCTTAGAAAAATCCGATCTCTTCCACACAGCCACTGCTCAGCTCACAGGCCTACGTGAGAAGATGGCAAAAAATGCGAATAACAAAAATCGCCGAAAACGGGAAGAAGCAGAATTCCAAAAGCTGCAGACCTCGCTTGAGCGATGGGAATCTCTCTGCGCCAATGCTGAGGAACCGGGGGGAATTGCGCGTTTAGGTTTGTCGCTTGCAGTCGCCTACGGCTCTTCAGACATTGATGCCTTCATCCCCGGCGCCAAGATCAAACTCCGTGATGAAGGTGTGAAATTATTTGCACCCGAGCTCTCGGACGCTTCAGGTCTTGCGGGCATGAAGACAATTTCTGCCGATCAGCGTTTCTTCGTGGCACTTTCTCTGCTCTTGGGAAGAAGCGAATTGTTTGCCCGTCGAAGCAAACCTGAGTTTGTCATTCTTAAGCAAAATCAGAATGAAGCTTTCCCAAGCCAGACGTTTACAGGTTTAGAGAGCTTAAATTTAACAATCGGCGTAGCGAGATAAGCCGTTACTCTTCGACGAATTCAATGAGAAGAGCTCCGCGCGTGAGCTCTTCCAATTCTTTAGCAAAAGTCTCAGCGAGATCCTCGGGGATTTCGACATCAAAATCCGCATCCATATCAAAATTCTTTTCCAGAATTCGACCGTTTACGGCTTCGATCTTGCGCAGAACCTGATTCACAAATCGATGTTCAACGCTGAATTTGATGCGTTTCGTTTTGGTACGAACTCGCGTGGACACTCCCTCTAACGCCATTTTGACGGAAGACTGATAGGCTTTAACTAGTCCTCCCGTACCGAGCAAAATTCCACCAAAGTAACGAGTCACAACAACGGTCACTTCTCCAATGCCGCTGTGCGTAACAGCCGTCAGCATGGGGCGTCCGGCGGTTCCGTGAGGCTCGCCGTCATCGCTTGCGCCGATACGATCGGTAGATCCGGCGGCTCCGGCACAATAAGCCCAGCAATTGTGCCGGGCATCTTCAAATTCGGCTTTAATTTGTTCGATGAAAGCTTTTGCTTCCTCGACATCGGGAGTGTGTCCGACAGAAGCGATAAAGCGGCTGCGCTTTATCGTCTGTTCGACACGAAAAACCTCTCCCGGACGCAGGTCCGGAATGTTGTAGCTGACATCTGCCATCCGGGGACTCTCTTTATGTGTTACTTGTGAAGCTTGTTCACTATTTTAAAGAGAGTTTCGTTTTCCATGACAAGGGGAGAATCTTTGGCAAAAAACACAATGCCGTCTTCGGGTGCTTCGGTCTGGGCGACGGTCACGCCGGTAAGCGGATCAATGATGTCCGCAAGAACTTGTCCGCGTTCAACGGAATCAAAGGATTTCACGTGCGGAATGTAAAGACCGGAAGCGGTTGAACGCAGCGACACCAGCTCTTCTTCTATAAGAACGGTCGATTCATAGCCGCCGTAAACGTTGTAATTTAAAACGTTCATTCGGCTTAAGAAGCGGCAAACCGCCGCAATCGCCATGTCCGCACCCTTCTTATCGATCTTCTCGGTAGAACGGCTGTAAAGAGAAAAGGCTTTTGTATCCCACACCTGCCAGTTGAAGTTTAAGGTTGTGGTATCAAAGGGAACGGGTTTGCGAAGAACGACAAAAGGCATTCCGAAAAGCTGAGCCAAGCCGGTGTCCTCATAATCCGTCTTCATCATGCGCACATGAGAGACGAAGTCTCCGGGCATATAAAAAGAGGAAAACTGCACGCCGAAGCGGTAGCCCTGAATCTTTTCAAAAATACCGGCAGCTATTCGCTGAGTAGTCTCACCTTTGTTGTATCCGGGATACATTCGATTGATATCGGAGTTATCCATCGCCCAGAAGCGCTTACCGACATTTACGGAGTACGGATTGGCACACGGAATCACCGTCACACCGTGACGGCGGATAAACCGCCCTTCTTCCTCAAAGCGCTTTAATGTTCGAACCATTTGGCCGGCAATATAGAGCTGCTGAATTTCATTGCCGCGCATATTGCCGATAATGCACATGGTCTTTTCAGGGCCGCCGAAGTGATAACTTTTTACTTCAAAGTCTTCGCGGTAGGCCGACTCCATTCTGAAAATAACTTCTTCTTTCATCGACGTTCTTCCTGAAGAATTCGGGCAATCAGAGACCCCTTATTTACAATAGGATATTCACGAAGCGTGAAGAGCAAACCATCGACTTCGGAGACGCATTCCTGACGAACCTCACCTGAAAGCGCATCTACAATTTGGCCAAAAATCTCGCCTCGTCTAACGTTATCGCTGTGACGAACCGTCGGGACAAACACACCCGGCTCTTCAGCATTCACAAAACTCACGGAGCGATCTAAGGAAACGATCGGCTGTTTAACAGGCTGGACCGGCCCGTCCCACATACCGAGATTCTGCATAAGATTCAGAATTCCGTTCACAAGCCGTTGACAATAATCCTGAGTAATTCTCATGCCGACGCCCGCCTCTACGACAAGAGTTTTAACGCCGATGGAATTTAAGCTGTAAGCCAACGTTGATTCGAGCACAGTAGAAGCTTGATGCACCCAAACAAAATCGACATCGAGCATGCTCGCGTATTTAACGAGTTTATCTGCCGTATTGATATTGACGCGAACCTGGGGAATCTCGCGCAGGAAGATATTGCTGGCGTGAATATCAATCGCCATTTCTGCGCCTTTGAATTCCTGAATCAATTTGCTTGCAACCCACTCCGTCGCCGCTCCGTCGGTACGTCCCGGGAAAATCCGGTTCATATCCAAATCAAAACCGGGAAATCCTCGCTGGATCGTATCGATGCCCATCGGGTTCAATGCCGGATAGACATCCAACACCCCTTTAAGGTGCTCACTCTTTTCACGAACGACTTTATTAAGCAAATAACAAATGTACTGTCCTTCAAGCTCATCGCCGTGAATTCCGGAAACGACGCAAAGTCTTTTAAGGCCTTCTACTGACGCAGCGTTATCAGGCAAGTGGCGGTTCTTGCGAATCACCAAAGACTCGCCGACCGGCATCTTTACTTTTATGACGTCTTCAATCATTCTCAAATTTCAACCAACTTACACTTTGCCGACATACTTTGATCCGCTGCGCCCATAAAGACGCCTCTTTCTAAAGCGCAAAAACTAAAGTCTGGTCCTTGTGAAATCTTGACGTAATTATCGTCACAGAATCTCTGATGCGTAGGATCCACTCCGATCCATGTTTCACCGTCAAAAACTTCTACCCAAGCATGAGAAGCACCTTCACCGGTGGTCAGTCCGGCAACGTAGCGACAAATAACGTTCTGAGTTCGTAAGAAAGCAAGAAGAATGTGCGCGAAATCCTGACAAACTCCGGCGCCGAGCTCCCACGCTTCATGGGCCGCAGTTACTGTTGTCGTAACGCCTTTTTGATAGCGGAAGTCTGTACCAATTTTTGTTAGCCAGTATTCAGCAAGGACGATGGGTGCGCCTTCAACTTTATTGGCTTCAAAATAATCTTTGAGCGTGCCGGTCAGCGTCGTAAGCTGAGTCGGATATCGATAGTAGGCAGCCGCACCGAAACTGCTGCGCTGCGAGGAATCGACCAATACTTCTCCTGTCGAGCAAAAAGAAAAGAAGGTATGTTTATTCTCGATGCTGCCCAGGAAAACTTTATTGCCTTGTCCGTCAAAGGTTTCTGACAGCCGGCAGCCCGGCTGACAGGTTAAAGAGATGCGCATCGGCTCCTGTCCCGGCTCCGAGAGCGGGACAGAGCGAAGCACAAATGTGTGATTCGAAACGGGTTCGGAAAACAACAGATCCGCCCTAAGCGAATACAAAAATTTTTTCATTGTATCGAGTTTTTAATTATTCAAGAGCTTCTGAACTGTTTCCAAAGCCACCAGCCGGGTCTCCGGATCATCATCAGCTAACTGGGCAAAATTTTTCAGAACACGCATTTTTTGACCGCTGTAGGCAATCTTTGCGCCCTGTAATCTGCGATCCAGTTTACCGATCGTCACGCCGATTGTTTCCCAGCTTTCTCCCAATCTCAGCTGCATGTCCAGGCGCTCAAGGTAACGGCCGGCTTTAACGAGACAGCGTTCTTGACCTGAAGAGAGATATTCGTCGATACTGCCCCAGAAAGCCAACAAGCGATCGATGACTTCAAAAGAACACAGAGCTCCGGAACCTTCTGCCTTCGCATCTTCCATCGCATCAAGTGCCAGCTGAATATAAGCCAAAGAGCGAGTCGAGATGGTATTCCGCAGCAAAATTCCGTCGTCGTAGGCTCGAGAAAGATTGCTGTACACCGAATCAGGGTTGAGCTCGTCGAAGAAGTAACTCGTCATAAAGTCAGACGCATCTTCGTAAACATCAGGAATGTTTAAAGCGGCACAAAATTCTTTATAAGCCGTCTCATCTGTATCAATCAGAACATCATAGAGGCCTTCGAGATAATTCAGCGTACGGTAGACACGTTCAACGTAGCGGCCGAGCCAAAATAAGTTTTCGCCTTTTTCTATCGAGATAAAATCCATGTGTCTTTAAAGCCTCCGCCTTGAGAAGAGTTAACGACGAACGAATCCGGCTTGCGGGAAAAACGAGTAAGACCGCTGTGCCAAACTTTCGTTCCATTGGTTGAACTAATGACAAATGCACGAAGATCGCATTTGCGCTCTACGACCGTTCCGTCTTCGAGAACCGGCAGGTCAATAAAGTCGATCACTTCCTGAAGAATAAAGCGACGTGATTCAGTCTGAATTCTTACTTTCCAGGCTTCAAGCTCTTCTTGGTTTAAATCTTTACCAAAGAGAACTCCGTAACCGCCTGCTTCGGCAACATCTTTAATAACTAAGCGTTCGATGTTCGCCAGACAGTACTCTCTGTCTTCTTCGTAGAAAGGCAGATAAGTCGGTGCGTTTTTGAGGATCGGTTCTTCGCCCAGATAGTAACGAATCATCTTGGGAACGAAGTAATAAATACCCTTGTCGTCGGCAACGCCATTTCCGGGAGCATTGATAATCGCGAGGTTCCCTGCCCGATAGGCATTCATAATGCCCGGAACGCCGATGAGTGATTCAGGTTTAAAGGTCAAAGGATCAAGATAGTCGTCGGAGATTCGGCGATAGAGAGCGCCGACCAACTGTGGAGAACCCGATCTGCTCTTGAAATAGAGCTTATTGTCTTGTACGAACAAGTCATTGTACATAACCAGAGGACATCCGGTCATCTCAGCCAAATAAGCATGCTCGAAGAAAGCAGCGTTGTACCTTCCCGGTGTCATGATGACGCAGCGGCCGCCGGGATTCACGCTTTCCATTGCTTCTCTTAAAAGGAGTCCGTAATCATCGTTGCGATCGACCGAGTTATTTTTAAATGTCTCCGGCGAAGCACGGCGAGCGAGTTTTCTGGCAATTAAAGGATAGGAAGCGCCTGAAGGAATGCGTAGGTTGTCTTCAAGAACGTACCAAGTTCCGTCTTTAGCTTGGACGAGGTCAATGCCTGAAATATGAGAGTAAATTCCGTTCGGCGGAACAAAGTTGTCACACACCGGCAGGAAGCCGCTTGACGAAAAAGCGAAGTCTTCCGGAAGCGACAATTCGCTTTTCCGTGTAGATGTCTCTCAAGAAGGCGTTGAGCGCATCGACACGCTGAATCAAGCCGGCTTCAATTTCAGCGAACTCATCCGCAGGAATAATTCGAGGAAGCGAATCGTAGGGAAACAGCTGCTCATGAAACTCGCCGTTTTTATAGATACCGAACTTCACGCCAAAGCGCGCAAGAAGCCCGTTTATAGCGGCGGTATTGGATATCAGAGAATCCATTATTTCTCCGTAACTTTCTGAGGTTGTTAGATATTCTTCAAAAATTATATGAGAGAGGAGAAGGCCGACACCCTTTAATTTGCAGAAATTTCTGTTGGAAGGAAATGAGGAAGGGTAATTACCAAGGAGGATTGTATTAATCCACATCTAACTTGAGGACAGATCTAATCTAAAAACGCCAAACCGGCTGTTGACGTGTTCACATCAATGCAACCAGCTTTTTAAACAAAAATGATTTCAAGCTGCTTTGTGTAGAAAGTGTTAGGCGGCTTCTTTATCTTTAGCTTTTTTCAGATTGTTCATTGCATAGGCAGCGCTGTTAACGATTTTTACTTCGCCGTTTTCTACGATAAACGTCACATTAGAGCGATGACCGTTTTCGATGCCTAAAATTTTCAAAATATGCTTCGGCAGAGTGACCTGTCCGTCGACCCAAACGATCGAATCAGAAGAGAAATTCGCAGACATATTGATCCTCCTTTAATTTTCACCTGGCCGACAGAACATTTTGTTAATCCTTCGACCCAGGAAAATCACTAATTTCCTCAAATTTCTTACTTATGATTTTACCTGTTTTATGTGATGCTTTATGTGTAAACCCTAATCTGAGTAAAAAACGAACTCGTTTCTACGAAGAGAAGAAACAATTGATATCGAAGACTTGAAGAAAGAAAAAAGCAGCTTTTTGAAATTTATATTAGAATGCGACTTCTTGGCGGCCCGATGGTGAAATTGGTAGACACAAGGGACTTAAAATCCCTCGGCGCAAGCTGTACCGGTTCAAGTCCGGTTCGGGCCACCAAATCTCCCTCTTCTCCTCATCATAAATTCTCTTCCCTCACAATATTTGTTGGGGTCGCTCAACCCTTTGGTTCATCACGGGAATCATTGAACGTTATTGATCTATGCATTTTCCTGAAACTTTTTGGGAATGCGAACTATCTACAGCTTCCTGCACTATTTCAGAAAGACCACAGTCCAAACCTTTTTCTTAGCGAATTTAGGGGATTCTTCTCACTTTCCCAACAAAACCGTTACAACAGACAAAAATAAAACCTAATTTTCGAAACATTCGAAAATCTTCGGAAAGTAAGGCTAACGCGATAAAAAAGGAATTGCTTTGAAACCAAAGTAAATTCCTTCTAATGGCTTAACTGAATCTATGTCGGTTCAGTCAACACAAAAAGCCTCGAATAGAGGCTCCTTGTTAATCCGGATAAGGCCAAGAGGCCTCAGTAGCCGGATCTAATATTTAATCAAATTGATTTCAGCTCGCCCTAAGGCGATTTCGTTGTTGAAAGAATGTAACTAGATATTGCCACAACTATCAAAAGCTTCAATACTACATTCTTCTAACAACTACTGAAACGATACATTGAAGTTTTTAAAAGATCCGCCTGTCACGTTTCAATAACTATTGAAACTCCAGTCCTCGGCGTTGAACTCGAACTCTAAGGTTTCAATACTACATTCTTCCAAGGATTACTGGAACTGTCTAGTGGCGTAGCCAGAATCTTTTTCTAAAAAGTCTCCGAATCACATTCTTCTAACTGTCGCTGAGACCAAATATTCGGCGTCCAAGAGCGAGACAAACTTTCGTTTACACCCTACTCCACTTCGGTACAATCATCCACGTTGTAAACAAATGCCACTCTCGTCAAAAAGATAGTTGCCTAATCTTTGTCAGTTTGCGAAAAACTCGCTCTCGCCTTTCTGGAATAGTGGATGAGAAACGGATGCTTCGAGGGAACGGCAAGAAAAGCAACAGCGCCAAGAATCAATGCCCCGCCAATACACTCCCAAGAATTAACGCTCACCCCAAGAAATATCATGCTCAGTAGAGTTGCAGCTACTGGGTCGAAGGTCTCCATCATGCCGGCAATATCTGCCGGGATAATTTCGGCAGCCGCTTGAAAAAGCCAAAACGCCGCAATCGTTCCGAAAAGCACAATAAACGCATAAGCCAAAATTGAGTAGACGGTCCAGTCCAAAGGTTCGTTCCAAAAGTGACTGAACAACGTCACAGTAACGCCGGTAAGCAAAAGTGCCCAGCTCGTTGCTAACCCGGAACCGACACGCGCAATAAATTTTTGAGGCAACAGAACATAAAAAGCACCTGTGATTCCAGATCCGATACCGGCCCAAAAGCCGATACCTGAGACGTTGAAGTTTTTAAATGATCCGCCGGTTACGACTAGAACCACTCCGGCTACAGCTACAAGTCCGCAAAAAACTTCTTTCACAGTGAGCCGTTTATGCTGAAATACCACCATGAAAATCATGATCCACAATGGAACAGTTGCAGTTAAAACAGCGGCAAAAGGTGCGTTTGCGTATTGAATACAAACAAAGAACGTTAATTGCGTTCCGATAATTGTTAACGTGTAAATTATCAGATCGATAATGTTCTGCTTGGTTTCAAATACTTTCAGAGCCCCCTTCTTTAAAAGAAAGAACTCAATGCCAACGAAGATCGAGCCTGCAAGGAGCATGCGTATAGAGATCAAATCCATCGGTGTAAAGTGACAATTTTGAAGTAAATACTGTCCTGCAACACCCATTGATCCCCAAAAAACAGCCGCTAGTCCGGCCATCGCCATGCCTTTTAATGTTTTATTCATCCTCGTCTCCTCTGGTTCTTGAGTTTGCCAGTTTTGTGATGGGATAGAACGAGTTCCTACTCTTTTTAAGAAATCCTATTTTTCAGAAAATTCCTTACTTTTTTCAGCAAGATAAAAGCCATGAATAATGCGAAAATTCGCCTATGAATTTCGATAACTATCGCCGAATACTTCACCTCGACCTCGACGCTTTTTTCGCTTCCGTTGAACAGCGAGATAATCCTTCGCTTCAAGGGAAGGCAATTGCCGTCGGATTAAATTCCGCTCGAGGTGTCGTTGCGTCTGCTTCTTACGAAGCAAGAAAGTTCGGAGTACGTTCCGCAATGCCCTCCTCAGTTGCCGCAAGGCTATGTCCAAATTTGATTTTTGTTCCCGGACGAATGGACGAGTACAAAAAAGCATCAGCCGAAGTCTTCGAAATTTTTTCTCGCTACACAAATCTCATTGAACAAGTCTCTATCGATGAGGCATTCTTAGACGTCACAGACGTCTGGCGCGACTATGGTTATGCGATGGAAATCGCAAAGCTCATCAAAGAAGATGTTCGTCGTGAAGTCGGTCTCATTATTTCTGCCGGCGTTTCCTACAACAAATTCCTCGCCAAAATCGCAAGCGACTGGCGCAAGCCCGACGGCTTATGCGTGATCCATCCGAATGCGGCACTTAAGTTCATTGATCGTCTTCCTGTGAAGGCTATTTGGGGCGTCGGTCCGGAGACCTCGCAAAAGATGGAGGCCCTCGGCATCTTTACCGGAAAAGATTTGCGAGAAAAAGATCTTTCATTTTTAGTCGAGCAATTCGGCAGTTCGGGACTGTCGTATTACAACTTTGCCCGGTGTATTGACGATCGTCCTGTCAGAACCGAACGCATCCGCAAACAGGTCAGCGCTGAGATCACGCTCTCCAAAGACGAAGGAAATCTCAATAAGTTAGAAGATACGCTCTCGGAACTGACGGACTATCTGATGACGCGTCTGCGTAAAAATGATTTCCTCGGTCGCTCGCTGACGTTAAAAGTACGTTTCCATAACTTCAAGACAATCACAAGAACTCAGACGTCTAACTCAGTCTTTAATGAGAAATCCCAAATCCTCAAAACAGCTGAGTCTTTGCTTGAAAAAATCGATTTCAACCATCAGACCGTTCGCCTCCTCGGAATCGCCATTGGAAACCGCCTGGAAGAAGACACCGAAAACATGTTGAATCTCGGCGATATGGACGAGCTTACACCCAGGCTTCTTTAAGGCGCCGACGGACTTGACTGAGTCGAGACGCGGAGCGCCGTAAAAATTGCAAAGGTCTGAAGAATCGCAACACCGAAAAGAACGGCTGTAAACATACCGACGTCAAGAAGCGGTCCAAACAAAATCGGTGTCAGAGACTGACCCACATCCATTCCGCAATAAGTAAAACCGTAAACGCGGCCAAATGATTTCTTTCCTAACTTCGCAACCGTCGCTCCGCGAATCATAATGTCTCGGCTCGGTGCTGCCACACCTGTTCCCAGACCCATCAGACACATTAGAACGACTGCCCAATACCCGGTCAGAATCTGAGACGCCAAAATAGCTGCCATCACGGCAGCAAACGTAAGGCACAGAGCAACAACACGATTGCTCGAGATCTTATGCTGATTCGTTAAAAACCCGCCGATCAAAGCGCCCGCGCCGGCGCCCAAGAGATAAGCTGTCAGAGCCGCCGAAGCTCCGGTCAGATTCAAGTGATAGGCATTCTTGAAGATCGTCTGCGAAAAGCTTTGAAGAACGCCGAAGGCCCCAGACGTAAAGAAGAAAAACATGAAGCAGTACCATACATCCGGCACTCGCAGAAATCCGAAAGTCCCCTCTTCTTTCTCTTTCGGAGTCGGCGGTGTAGTGTCACGAACGGAATCTCGAGAGAAAACGCCTCTAAATACAAGCTCGATGACAAGAACAATCAGCGCTACCGAAGAAGCTGCAAACGCCGCACCTCTCCAGCCGAACAAGCCCGCTGTCGTTACCATGAAGAAAGGACAAATTGCCCAGCCGATATTGCCGGTGATGTTATGCCAGGCAAAAGCGTGACCCAAGAAGCGATCACGAATGTTGTAGTTCATCAGCGAATAATCGCTCGGATGGAACACCGAGTTGCCGGCGCCGGCCAGCATCGCCGAGAGATAAAGCATCGGCACATTTTCTGCCATGCCTAAAGCCACGGCACTGGCAATCAGCAAACCAGGCCTGTATACATTGAGGTCCGGCCGCCCACTTTATCAACCAGAAAGCCGCTCATCGACTGGCCGACTGCGCTCGTGACAAAGAACGTTGTCATCAAGGTTCCGCCCTGAAGGAAATTCATTCCGAAGTGCGGAAGAATCCAAGGGAACAACGACGGAATCACTAAGTGATAGAAATGAGAGCTGGCGTGGGCGATCGAAACGAGAAAAATCGCGAGGATGTCGTGACCGCGAGTTCCTTGTGCGTACATGGCGTGGCTTAAGAGTGTTTTTTCTTATTCTATCCCTCGCGTCTTCCAAAATAAGTTAGGGCCGAGAGATTGTTGGTCTCTCAGCCTCTTAACTCAGATTTGATCAGACGATCTTATCGATTGTCTTTACGGTCTTCAAAAATGAATTTTCCGTCAACATAGTCCACAAACACCGTGTCTCCCGGAGCGTATTTACCCTTAAGGATATCCACCGCAATCTGGTTCTCCAGATAGTCTTGGACAGCACGGCGCAGCGGACGTGCACCGAACAGCGGATCAAAGCCGACCTTACCGATTTCGTCCAGAGCCGCTTCGGTAACATCCAAACCAATATTCTGCTGCTCCATACGTTTAGCAAGCTTACGGATCTGGATACGGGCGATTTCGCGAATAGCCTTCTGATCAAGGGCATTGAAGACAACGATTTCATCAATACGGTTAATGAATTCGGGTCTGAAGTGCTTCTTGACTTCGTCCATTACGGCTTCCTTCACAACTTCAGGATCTTCGCCCTGACGGTTCATAATTTCCTGAGAACCGAGGTTGGAAGTCATAATGATGACGGTGTTCTTGAAGTCAACCGTGCGTCCCTGACCGTCGGTCATACGGCCGTCGTCCAATGCCTGAAGCAGGATGTTGAAGACATCCGGGTGAGCTTTTTCAACTTCGTCGAGAAGAATCACGCTGTAAGGTTTACGGCGTACGGCTTCTGTTAAGTAGCCGCCTTCTTCATAGCCGACATATCCCGGAGGCGCTCCGATCAAACGAGCCACGGAGTGTTTCTCCATGAATTCGCTCATATCGATACGGATCATGGCGTCCTCAGTGTCGAACAGGAATTCGGCCAAAGCCTTGGTGAGCTCCGTCTTACCGACGCCTGTCGGACCGAGGAAGAGGAAGGAACCATAAGGACGGTTCGGGTCGGACAGGCCGGCACGAGAACGAAGGATGGCGTCAACGACTTTATCAACCGCTTCTTTCTGTCCGACAACGCGCTTGCCGATGTACTTGGCCATATCCAAAAGTTTCTGGCGTTCGCCTTCCATCATCTTGGAGACCGGAATACCGGTTGCGCGGGAAACCACTTCAGCGATTTCTTCAGCGCCTACCTGCGTACGCAGGAGCTTCGGTTTTTCATCGTAGAGCTTGGTTTCTTCTTTTTCTTCCTTCACCAGCTGTTTTTCAAGTTCGGGAAGTTTGCCGTACTGGATCGCAGCGAGTTCTTCATACTTGCCGGAACGACGAAGCTCTTCCATCTTGGTCTTGAGCTTGTCGATTTCGTCACGGACTTCTTTAGATCCCAACGCGGCGTTCTTTTCTTTCTTCCAGATTTCTTCCAAATCGGAATACTCGCGGCTTAACTTAGCGATTTCTTCTTCCAAACCGCTCAAGCGTTTCTTGCTGGCTTCGTCTTTTTCTTTCTTAACGGCTTCACGTTCAATCTTCAATTGAATCAGGCGACGGTCCAGCTTATCGAGTTCTTCAGGCTTGGAGTCAATTTCCATCTTGATGCGCGCTGCCGCTTCATCAATCAGGTCAATAGCCTTGTCCGGAAGGAAACGT
>ERZ827126.2042-NODE-2042-length-15722-cov-3.456692_pt1 | contig 15722 bp, 10 predicted proteins | sample MGYA00519780_ERZ827126 | MGnify/ENA primary metagenome ERZ827126 (study PRJEB31778, sample SAMEA3449262) | human gut metagenome | biome: human gut; feature: human-associated habitat; material: faeces | place: United Kingdom | collected 2010/2012 ...
TTATCTTCGTGTGCAGGAAGCACTGATATCCAAGCCCAACAAATTGACAGAACATACGTCCTTTGAGGGTGTCTCCGTCCCAGACGCGGGTGCGCGTACCGTCCAGACGATTTTTCGTGTCCTTAAACGCTTCTTCAATCTTTTCACGTAAACGGTACTTTCTTAGGGCCTCGAAGCAGTCCTCAGCTTTGTTGGAGACAAGGGCAAAGTAGCCGTAATCTTTCCTGGCCTGAGCGTAGGCGTCTTCGTTTATCGTAACTTTGAGCTTGCCGCCTCTGCCGAGCCGGCTTGTGTTGAGATATTTTTCTGCCTTCTTCTGAACTGATTCACTGAGCTCATCCCACAGGCCTTTTTCAATGTCGTTCTTCAAGGACATAAGATCTGTCGCAAGGCGTTTTTCATCCTCTCCGACTCTCTCGCGATTCAGATAGAGATGCAGGTATAACCGCCTTGTTTCACTGAGAGTATCGCCCTTGACCTCTTCGCCTCTGTTCCTCTGTCTTTGGTAGGTAAACTCAGCATCAACCGGAACCGTAATGCCATGGATGTTGAAGTCCCAAGGGCAAAGGCTTGAGGCGGTTTCCAGTCCGGCCTTGTTTTTCTGGAGGTGGTGGTTAACCCAAGACAGCTCGATAGACGCGGCCGTCAGGAATTTGATGTGTTTGCGCAGCATCTGTCCGATATTGTTCTGGCTGTAATACCCCTTGTCTGTAACGATTTGAGCCTTGGAGATGTTTAAGAACGAGAACTGCTTTAGAGCGTTTTCTATGCCGGAGACATCGGCCAAGTTTCCCGGTTCGCGTGCAAAGGCAATGGGCTGGTGCGTCGCTAAATCAAATAACGTGAGAAGCTTAACGGTGTCCAGACCGTCACCGGCCTTGTTAAACCCCTGACGAGTTTCTTTTATGTATCTGGAATATGAAGAGACGGTTGAGGAGTCAAAGGCGACTGCGTCCTCCTTATGGCAGCGTTTCGCTCTGGCAAGGAAGTAGTTTTGAACGATGCCTTCGTTTAAACCAAGATATTCAAACAAGTCGTGGTAAACGTCCTTTGAAATCGGCTCGGGATAAGGAGTGGGATGGAGGAACTGCCACTTCTGCATTCTCTGCAGTCTGTCACCCTGATTAGCCAACCAAAACTGAGCAATCGTGTCTACCTTTTTAGCCGAGCCCTCATCCATGCAAGAGAGCAAATCATCGGTAATACCGCTTTGCTCTCCGACCCAGCGCAGAAGCGAAGTCGATCCAACTCTTGAACGTGTAGAGGACTGGGGTTCCGCATCCTCTGTCTTTTTGCGTTTGGGTCTGGTGGGTACGATTTCTCCGTCGGTCGATCCGGCAGGAATCTTGCCGAGCAGTTTTCGGGAAAGTTCTTTGGTCTTTCTCGTCTCCGGAATGTAAATAGTTTGTCTTTCCCAGACGTAAATATCGCCGTTTTTACGCTTTTGCTTCCAAACAGAGGTGGTAGTTTTTCCGGTTATTGGCTTAGACATGATCAGGAACCTTTTAAAATATGCTTATAATTATATTACACATTTTAAAAAGTCAAGAAAAAACCTATTTTTTTCAATAGGTTTTTAAGAAATATTTAGCTGCCTCGCCTCAAGATGTATTTATCCGCCGACTTTTAGGCTTCAAACTTATATTGAGGCAGTTTCCATGATAAGGAATGAATACTCTGCTGTAAGAATTGGGAAGTATTCCACGGAGGGGAGACCAGGGGTAAACCAATTTTGATAATGGTTTCGTTGGCTTGGACTGCTCCAATGGAAAGCACCGAGAAAAGGATTATTAAGATTTTCTTGATGATCAGAATATTCATTAATATACCTGTGTTTAGCCCCTTATATCGTGCAAAGCCCCGATAGACGGGGCTTATAGTAGATTTTCATTTTTTTCTTTTCGTGTTAACTCCTCAAGTTATTGTTCACTACACGTCGGTAGTTCTCTAAATACTCAGGAGCAAGCATGTTTTCTTCTGTCACAGAGTGGATTCCAAGGATTCTTTTGATTTCACCCGTTGAGCCGTACAGGGGAAGCTTATTTAACCCAACGGCTTCTAGAATTTGGTCGACAGCAAACGGAGTCTCCTCTCTATGCTTCTCGTAGGTGTGCCAGACATACCCATGATCTTCCAGAGCATTCTGGCTGAGACGGGGCTTTTTCTTTCCGGTGAACTCCGGCCTATGGAACTGCGGATCCAGACCCATATTCAGCCACATTTGAGGCATTCCGTCAGAGGAAGGAGTTGGAAGCACCAGGGCTTGAGCCAGGGCATGGGTTATTTTTTCAGCTGAGCAAGTGTATTTTTTAGCTTCAAGTTTTTCCTGAACCAGTCTCATAAGCATCAGGGACAGAACACACAGGTAGCAGTGAGCAACGATATGCTCTTTAAGACGAACGTGAACCGGACGGATGCTGAAGGAACTTTTCATTACTCGGAAGCAGTCTTCAATTCCTACCAGGCGGTGATATGTCGTCAGGACTTCTTCGTCAGTGAGCGCAGCAGCATCCTTGTCCTTGGGATGAGAGAAGACAAGTGCCGCGTAACCGGCATTTCTGCGCCGTTCCTCGATAATGTCTTGTTTTAGCCCGACGGCCCGATATTGCTCTTTTTCTTCCGGCGTCTGTGCGGCTTCTTTATTGGTTTGAAGTAAAGCTCGCCATCCGCTTTTGTAAGGGTTACCGGCCAGGTAGCCGTCGGAGACCGCCTTGGCAGCCTTTGAGATCTGCATTTCCAGATCCTTTAGTTCCCTTTCCCGACGAGCCGGACTAAATGTATAGACGATTTTGCAATTGATAGAACGATGCTCTTTCTTTGGATTCCCGCTTTTAGTTGTTCCTTCTATTTCAACGTAAAACTTCTTAACGTGATCACAGACCTTGAAGCGGGCTTTGTCTTTATCAACGCTGCCTTCGGACTTGACTCGGAACATGCCTGAGTCATCGACGATGTAATTCCGATAGCCAGTGAGATCGAGCATCTCTTTCTCGAACTTTTCCTGCTGAGCGTTAATCTTTTGAGCGACGACGAAGCCGAGTTTCTCCTCTTGGATTTTCTCAAGCTTCTGTCCGGAATTAAGTCCTTTATCAGCCACAAAGTAAATGTCTTTGACCGAGTATTTCTTTTTTAAGCTCTCGATCATCTGCTCGACTGTATGTATCTCGGCGATATTGCCGGCATAGACCTTGCAGTCAATCGGGAAGCCCGTTTGGTCAATCGCAAGAGCTACCGTAACGATAGGCTGAGCAAAGCGGCTTTCCTTCGAGCGCCCGCGCATCCTCAGAACATCTTCTTTGTTAAGTTCAAGCTCATCAGTAAGATTTTCCAGAAATTCATTGCTTTCCAAATAAGCTTGTATTTCCTCGTTAGAAAGAGATTGATCACGCAGCCGAAGCGTGGTTTTTCTTGTGTACCGGATTACTTGCCAAGTGATGTCATCATAAGGCGTTTCAAACCAAGTATTCGTACAGTCGAAGAAGGCGACCTTAATCTGCCCCTTAGTTTGCTCCAGGCGGCTCTTGACGGCGTGCTTAATCAAACTCTCCCTGTGATCGTACACAAAGTCCAGAGCTCGGTAAAAATTATCCTGAACCACATTGTTCCAAGGACAATACAGGAAGTTACTTTTGGAGTTGCTTGCGCTGAAGTAGGACTTCGGATCGATAAGTTTTAGGGCACAAAGGTAGAACAGGAGGTCGTTAAGACGCCAGGTCTTGATTTCTGTTGAAGATTTTTGAAGGTACTCAATCTTATATTTCAGCCCCAGATCTTTCTCCCAGAGCGGCTTGAGCGCCAGATGACCGTAGTTAAGAGGAAAGAGCCGATTGAAATTGCTTATCCGGGTAGGTGCCGCATCAGTTTTTGCAACCGTATCGACCGCGGAGCTGATGTCTTTTTCTCGAAGTTTGAGTTCGAAGCTTTTTGCCAATTCCCGCTTTGCCTTTTTATCAAGGTAAGCGTTTCTGACTTCTTCGGGGAGTTTGTCAAAGTTGCCGAGGTTCTTAACAATCCGATTCGTGTGCGTGCCCTTCTTTTTCCCAGGGACGGTCTCGAGGAGGTAGAGGTAACGCTGATTTCGAATTTTCCTGATTGATAGAAACATCGAATGCTCCGAAAAACCTTTTAATATGAATAATTATACTATAAATTAACACTCCAATACGATAAGTTTAAAATTAAAGTAAGGGTAAAGGAAAACCGCTCTGTTCATTTGGGCGGCAATTAAATAAGATTAACCACTAAATCGTTACTAAAGACAGGTGGACTGCTCCAATGGAAAGCACCGAGAAAAGGATTATTAAGATTTTCTTGATGATCAGAATATTCATTAATATAGACAAAGTGCCTCTCAAGCAGATCCTTCGAAATCGATTGCCGGAAAAGTTCTCCGAATAAGGTAGTTTTCTCTGGTCAAGACAGATGTAACAAAGGAGATGCCGAAGTATTCGTTCCAAATGCCGTATTCAATCCTTCCGTTTAAAAGAGCCTCCTAAGGCTCTTCTGCTAGATTTTAGATTTTGCAGCTGCGGACTGCATATTGGTGTAAACATCAAAAAACATGGCCGAGCCAAGCGATAAACCATAATTCAAGGTTTCCTTTTCCATCACATTGTGATACGTATCGGAAGGACCCTTTAACATTGGAGGACTACCTCCCTGCTTGTTGATAAAGCAGTTGTCGCTTGAAGGAGTGGCATAATTAAGAATTATCGATTTGTATCTTTCAATGAACAAATCTTAGGGCTCTTTTTAGATACGGCCGTACATATAAATTTTTAGAAGATTGCCATGACTTATAAAAAGCATATTTCGCAAAGCAACGACTTACTTGACCGATTTTCGTCGGCTTTTGCGGGCCTGAAAAGTCATTCCAATCTTCCCAGCGGCACCACCCCGTTCATTTGGGCCATTGCGGTTCTCATCATCGTCATCTTCTCGGCTTTCTATTTCAACGTCCGTGCAAATAACGAAACCATTCTCAGAACTAATCTGATGAAGAGCACGGCAAAGGTTGCCGATAACATCGAAATGAGAATGCGGGGCATCTCTGCCTCCATGGCCCGCATGATCGAAAAAATGGAGCTGGACGGTATCACCCCCGCCGTTGTAAATAAGTATGGCAGAGAAATCATCTCGTCGAGCCCCGAAGTTATTCTGCTTCGTGTCATTGAACCGAGCGGCAAAGGCCTGGAGTCTGTTGTAAATCCTCGGCTTGGCAGAAGCGATCTTCGTCAATATAACTATCTGGATTATCCGCAGGTCGTCCGCGATGCGATCGGAGACGCCTTCCTCTCTAACCGCGTTTCTTACTCTTCTTTCTGGTTTACGCCCGGCGACATTTCTTCGCCTTCTGTCGTCATCATTTATCCCTTTGCCATCGGCGAAAAAACATATGCTCTCCTCGCCAGACTGTCGTTGAACAAACTTTTGGAAGTTTCAACTCCTCAGTCGCTGCTTTCCGATTACGAATTCTCGTTCCTTCACGGAACAAAAGAAATTGCCGGCCGAGCTGCCTACAACCCGCCGGATGACTACACCATCCCGAGTTACGTACGCGCAGCTGACCCGCTGCCGCCTTCCATTCAGTTGTACGGCTGCAACGTTCTTGAAAGCCCGATGATCTTTGCCAGCCCGCTGATTTATTGGCTGGGCGCTCTGATGCTGTTTCTGCTTCTATCACTCTTTTTCCTCAACCGCGAAATGCGCAGGAATCAGTCTGATCTTGAACGCGCATTAAAAGAACTGGAACTTCGCCGCTCCATCGAAGATTCCATGAACCTGGCTTTAATCATCACCGACTTGGACAACAAGATCGTCTATACAAACGGTCAAACTGAGGAAATTACCGGTTACTCCGAAGAAGAACTTTTGGACAAGACACCGCCTTATCCCTTCTGGGGAGACGGATCTGAACTTCCATCACAACTGCTGAAAGACTGTCCTCATGAAGAACCCGATAAGCCGTACCGCTTTGGCCTGACGATCCGCCGCAAAAATGATGAAACGCTTGAAGCGCTGATGCTGGCGATGCCTTTCTACTCGGCATACAACGAACATATCGGCTGGATTTATATGATCCAGGACAACACTGTCGAGACTCAGTCCATGAACCTCACGAACGACTCTATCGCTTCCTACGAAAGACTTCTGAACTCTGTCTTGTCTTGTATTTCCGCCGTGATGCAGAAACCGACCGGGAGTATGTTAGGTATTCACAATAACCACTACACGGAACAGCTGGGAAATACCGCCGACGGTCACTTAGAGATTTCCAAGGCGTTTAAAGAACCGTTCGATCCGCAAGGCAATCGCCAAGGAGAGGTTTGGGTCGACTCTCTTGGCCGCTGGTTCTCCGTAGCAGAAGCCAGAGTGACACTTCCGGGCGGCTCTCACGTCACCCTTCAGTCTGCCCTCGACATCACTAAGAGAAAAATCAATGAGCAGGAATTCGAAGAGCAGACCAGTAAGATGGAAAACTCTTCGCGCCTCATTACGCTCGGCGAGATGGCCTCTACGATTACGCACGAAATCAATCAGCCGCTCACCGCGATTACCGCTTATGCCAATACAGCGCTGGAAGTGATTGACAGGGCGCCGGGAGTAAACAAGGCTCAGGTGCTGGAGATCTATCGAAAGATTGCCAATCAGGCTGCGCGCATCGACAAAATTATTAAGAACATCAGAGCGTTTGCTAAACGCCGCCCGACAACATTGGAGTGTGTGTCTTTGAATAGCGTATTCTCCGACACAATGGAGCTCGGACGTCTGATCGAGAAGAAATATGCCGGTGTCCAGGTGGTTTACGAGCTGCCTGCTGTCGTTCCTGATGTAATTTGCGATCCCGTCCAGATCATGCAGATTCTCATGAATCTTATTCGTAATGCTGCTGAGGCTATTTTGGAACACGGCAGTGAGGACAAAACCATCACGGTCAGTGCTAAGGTCGGCGCTAAAGACGTTGAATTGTCTGTCGGCGATCACGGCCCCGGAATCAGCGATACGATGAAAGCAAGCCTGTTCACACCCTTCTTTTCTACTAAGAAGAACGGCCTCGGCCTAGGTCTGAGTACTTGCCAGACAATAGCAGAGTCTCATAACTCGAGGCTCCGTGTAAGAGACAACGAAGGCGGCGGCACTGTATTTTTCTTCGACCTGAAGATTTGTTTCACGAAAGATTCCGGGGCTCAGAAACAAAAATAATTGTGTTTCAATTTAAAGAGATACGCCTTCTGTACTATCCAGGGGTGTGATTAAGATATATAATATCTTCACGTGATACAAGATATCTCAGTTAGCGATTCTTATCATCCTATAGATTAAGATAATGGATTGCTTGTAAGAATATATTAATTAGAAAGGCACATGATGATTCAGATGACCTCGAAACCCTACACTCAGGAATCTCCGGATACCGCAGGTGTTGTGTATATCGTTGAAGACGACGAAGCCGTACGTGATTCTCTCAAGTGGCTTCTCGAAGCTTCCAGCTACCGCGTTGAACTTTTCGAAAGCGGTGAAATGTTCCTCGCCAAATTCGATCCGAACGCTATCGCCGTTCTCGTCCTTGACGTCAGAATGCCGGGCATGAGCGGTTTGGAAGTTCAGGAACACCTTATCGCCAGAAAGTGCGATATTCCTATTATCTTTATCTCCGGTCACGGCGACGTTTCTATGGCAGTCTCTACCTTGAAGAAGGGGGCGGTTGACTTCATTGAAAAACCCTTTGACCAGGCCGCCCTGCGTTCTTTAATCGAAAGAATGCTGCAGGAAGCCCGTCAGCGTAAAGCCAAGGCTGAACAGCGCTCCTTGAACGACGCTCTTCTGAGCAAACTGACTCCCAGAGAGCAGCACGTTCTTGAAAGAATTGTGAGCGGTCGTCTGAATAAGCAAATCGCCGCAGACTTGGGTATTTCCATTAAGACCGTTGAAGCCCACCGCGCTTCCATTATGGATAAAACCAATTCCGGCACCGTTGCAGATCTGATGCGCGTCGTGATGAATGCAAACAGACCTCCTGTCAAAGACTCCGGATCTATGAGATAGTCTTTTAGACAGCGTCACAAAGGAAGGCACACCGCCTTCCTTTTCTTTTTGCGGCCTCTTCTCGGCCGAAGATCTTTTGTTACTCGTTTTTGTGGGCAAAGGTTTTAGGCTCTGTGAATATCCTTACAATGGATCGATCTTACTTACTCTTTTCATAACAATGAACGCAAAAATAATTGATGGAAAAGCACTCGCACAATCCGTTCGAGCAGGCTTGAAGGAAAAAGTAGAACAATTCAAATTAAGTTCGAGGGCACCCGGACTGACGGTCATTCTTGTCGGTGATAATCCGGCAAGCCAGGTTTACGTCCGCAACAAGATCAAAGCCTGCACCGATGTCGGCATTACCTCTAAATTGGAAAAGCTTCCTGCTGAAACTTCAGAAGCGGAGTTATTAGCACTTTTGGAGAAACTCAATGCCGACGATTCCGTGGATGGAATCCTTGTACAGCTTCCCCTGCCCCGTCATATCAACGAGCAAAAAGTCATTGAGACTATCCGCGCGGACAAAGACGTCGACGGCTTCCATGTTGCCAATGTCGGCTCTGTTGTTACAGGCATCGGCGGTTTCCGCAGCTGCACGCCATACGGCGTCATCAAAATGCTGGAATCCGTGGACTATCCTCTCACCGGCGCCCACGCTTTGGTCATCGGCAGAAGCAATATTGTCGGGAAACCCATGGCGATTATGCTGCTTGAGAAAAATGCGACTGTCACCGTCGCTCACAGCAAAACGAAGAATTTGAAAGAACTCGCACTCCAGGCCGATGTCATCGTCGCTGCCGTAGGAAAAGAAAAAGTCGTCACGGCTGATATGGTTAAACCCGGCGCCGCCGTGATTGATGTCGGTATGAATCGCAATGCCGAAGGAAAACTTTGCGGAGATGTTGACACCGAAGAAGTCGCCAAAGTTGCAGGCTATATTTCTCCGGTTCCCGGCGGTGTCGGACCGATGACCATCGCAATGCTTCTCTCTAATACGGTTGAAGCTTATGAAAAGCGTCTGCAAAAAATATCTCGGTAAGGAATCTATACATGTCTGATTTAATTAACATCCTGAGCATCATTGACGATAAGACCCAGCTGATCAATTTTCCCAAGCTTGATCCGAACAGCTTTAAACCGGCGGTGCTTGCACTGATTCAACGTCTGAAAGACACCGTAGCTTCAGTAAAAGCTTCCGATAAAGAACCGACTTGGGACACCTTAGTTACGCCGATTGAAGATGCTTCTGAAAATCTCTCCTATGTTTGGTCGGTTGTCGAACATTTGAACAGCGTGGCCGATACGCCCGAGTTGAGAGCTACGATTAATGAACTTCTTCCTCCGATTTCCGAAGTATTCAGCGAACTCGGTATGGATGAGGAACTCTATGCAAAGTACAAAGCCTTGAAAGCCGAGAAAGCTTTTGAGAAATTCTCCTCAACCCGTCAGAGAATCATTAACAAAGAGTTAGAAGGCTTTGTTCTCTCCGGCGCCGAATTAGATGACGCCGGCAAGAAGAAGATGGCCGAGATCAATCGAGAGGAAGCCGAACTTTCTCAGAAGTTCTCTGAAAATCTTCTCGACTGCACTAATGAATTTGCGCTTTACCTCCCGGAAGACACAGATGAGCTCAAAGGTGTCCCTGAGGCCGAACTGCATCTCTATGCCCAGCAGGCAGCCGCCGAAGGCGCCAAAGGCTACAAGGTCACCTTGCATATGCCGAATTATCTGCCGATCATGCAGTACGCAGAAAATCGAAAGCTTCGTGAGAAGATGTATCACGCATACGTGACTCGCGCCTCTGAGTTCTCACCTGCCGGCAAAGACAATCTGCCGATCATTAATCGTCTGCTCGAACTGCGGGTCGAAGACGCTCATCTTCTCGGCTATAAAAATTTTGCCGAAGTCTCCTTGGTTCGGAAAATGGCCGAGTCTCCCGAACAGGTCGTTTCTTTCCTACGCGAGCTAGCTGCCAAAGCCAAACCGGCAGCAGAAAAAGAAATGGAAGAGCTCATTGATTACGGCAGGAACCAACTCGGCATCAAGGACGTCCAAACTTGGGATCTTTCCTTCATCAGTGAAAAACTCCGTGAAGCAAAGTTCTCTTACTCTGAAAATGAAGTAAAGCAATACTTCACGGAACCCGCTGTTCTTAAAGGAATGTTCGGACTCGTCGAGAAGATGTTCTCGATCAAAATCAAAGAAAAAAAAACGCCCGTCTGGAACGATGACGTCAAATTCTTTGTCATTGAAGACAAGGAAGGCAAAGAAATCGCTGGATTCTACATGGATCTTTATGCCCGCAGCGGAAAGAGAGGCGGCGCATGGATGAACGATCAGATCTCCCGCCGAGAGGTCAACGGAAAAATTCAAAAACCGATTGCCTACCTCGTCTGCAACTTTGCCGCACCGGTCGGAGACAATCCTTCCCTTCTGACGTTAAGAGACGTCGAAACGATTTTCCACGAATTCGGCCACGGACTTCATCATATGCTGACTCGCCAGACAGAATTGGCCGTTTCCGGCATCAGCGGTGTGGAGTGGGATGCGGTTGAAATGCCGAGCCAATTCATGGAGAACTTCGTTTTGAATTGGGATGTGATGCAGACCATAACGCACCATGTCAAAACCGGCAAGACTATGCCGCGCGAACTCTTCGACAAACTGGTGGCTGCCAAGAACTACGGCGCCGGAATGGCAAACGTTCGTCAAATCGAATTTGCCCTCTTCGACATGCTCCTTCATATGGACACCCATCCGGAAAAGGACACGGTCAACAAGATCTTGAACGAAGTCAGAAAAGAAGTCGCTGTCGTATTCCCGCCTGAATACAACCGTTTTGCCAACTCCTTCTCGCACATCTTTGCAGGCGGCTATGCGGCAGGCTACTACAGCTACAAGTGGGCTGAAGTGCTGTCTGCAGACGCCTTCTCGCTGTTCCAGGAAAAAGGCATTTTCAATCCTGTGGTCGGAAACAAATGGCTGGACGAAGTTCTCTCCCGCGGCGGCAGCCGTCCTGCAATGGAAAGCTTCGTTGCATTCCGCGGCCGTAAACCTTCGGTCGACGCCCTCCTCCGCCAATACGGACTTGTGGAGTCCAAATGAGCATCACGATTACTACTTGGAACGTCAATTCCCTGAAGGTTCGTCAGCCGCAGGTTTTAGACTTCCTGAAGGAGACTGAAAACAGCATTCTCTGTCTTCAGGAACTCAAGATGCAGGAGGCAGACATCGACGCTAGCGCCTTCAAAGAAATCGGATACACGCTGGATGCATTCGGCCAGAAAACCTACAACGGCGTAGCCACGATCCTTCGTGATCCGCTGACTTTTCTTCCGGACGAGGAAGTTCGCAACATCCCCGGTTTTGAAGATCCGCAGAGCCGTCTCTTAGGCACAACGGTGCGGGTCGGCAGCGAAAGGCTCCGCGTCATCAACGGATACTTCCCGAACGGGGAAACGGTTGAGAGCGAAAAGTTCCCTTATAAACTTTCTTGGCTGGAAGCCTTAGCCGAATGGCTCCCGAGCCAGTTAGAGCAATACCCCAACCTCGTTTTGCTCGGCGACTTTAATATCGCTCCGGAAGACAGAGATGTTTGGGATCCGGAATCCTGGGCCGAATCCGTGCTTTGCACACCAAAGGCCAGAGAAGCTTTTCAGCGTCTTATCGATCTCGGATTAACGGATTCCTTCCGCGCTTTTGAACAGCCGGAAAAATCCTATTCCTGGTGGGACTATCGAATGATGGCTTTCAGAAGGAATCGCGGCCTTCGCATCGATCACATTTTGATTTCCAAGGCTCTTGTCAGCAAGAACCTTGGCGTTAAAATCCACAAGAAAGTTAGAGGAAATGAGCGCCCGAGTGATCACGCACCCGTGACACTAACGCTCGATCTTTAATTCCTGAGCCGGCTGTATCGCCGGCTTCCTTTTTAGCTCTCTGGCGCGAAGCTGACCGCACCCTCCGTCAACATCTTGAGCTGCAGAATCACGGAATTTAAGCAGTATTCCGTTAGCCCGGCATGCTTCCTTAATTCTTTCGATCTGCTCTGCCGACGGGCGCTTATAGGGACTGCCTTCAACAGCGTTGACGGGAATCATGTTGAGGATGGCCTGCCGCGACCACAGCGGAGCGAGCGCTTCAATTTCATCAACTCCGTCGTTGACGCCGTTAATCAAAGTCCACTGATATTGGATCGGATATTTCCCAACCTCTGCGTACTTTGCGCCGAACTCTAATATTTCCTTGACAGTCAGCTCCGCAGCTCGGGGCAACAGACTTCTGCGCTTCTCATCCATTGCGCTGTGCAGAGAAATTGCCAGAGCCGGTTTGATTTGGGATTCCATTAAGGCTTTGAAGAGTCTTTTATCGCCGACGGTAGAGATAACAACTTCTTTATATCCGATGCCGGAATACCGAACGATATGTTCAACCGCAGAAAAAACGGAACGAAGATTATGAGAAGGCTCGCCCATACCCATCAAAACTACCTTCTTAACAGGCGCATTCCTCATGGCGTATTGAACTTGCCCGGCAACCTCCAAGTCAGTTAGCTGACGTATGAGACCGCTTTTGCCGGTCATACAAAAGACACACCCGACTGCGCATCCGACTTGCGTAGAAACACAAACGCCCTCTCGCGGAAGAAGAACACATTCGATCAGCTGACCGTCGGAAGCTTTAAGAACCCAGCGCGTTCCGGTCTCGGATTCTGCCTTTTCCTGAGCAGTTAATTGATTGGCTAAGTATTCCTCCATTTGAGGCAATATCGCCTCGGTGGCAGCAGGCAAGCGCACCTTACTGCGGTTCAGAGGTTTGCCGGAATACCAATTGCGCCAAAAGCGTTCGATGTGAACGCTTTTGCAGCCGGCTTGGATAAGTTGTTGTTCAATGTCAGCGATCTTCATAGAAGCAAATATTATCAAGCTCGTCAGTCTTCGCTTTCAAGTTTGAGCTCGGCGATTTTGCGTGTAATTGTATTTCGGCCGATACCAAGTCTTGTTGCAGCGTCGACACGCCTTCCGTGCGTATATTCAAGCGCGGTTCCGATCACAATGCTTTCGAAGGTATCGGCAAGCTGCTTCATAAGATCTGGAGACTGATTTTTCAGCATCTCTTTGACCTCTCCTTTGAGCAGTTCCTCCCAGCTTCCGCCTGCAGGTGTGCTGCCGGAAACCTCGCCGTTTTTATGAACTTTTTCCGCTTCACCGTTGCGAACTTCCTCAGGAAGATCCGTCACTCGGATATGCTGGGAAGGTGCCATCACGACAAGCCAATTGCAGAGATTTTCTAATTGACGAACATTGCCGGGAAACGGGAAACGCTTCAAAAACTCCATCGCCTCTTCGGACATGAGCTTGGGTTCGACACCAAGATTCTCCGCTGACTTCTGAAGAAAATGATTGACCAAAAGCGGAATGTCTTCGGGTCTTTCCCTTAAGGGCGGCAAACGCAGACGAATGACATTGAGTCTGTGATACAAGTCCTCGCGGAACCGATTTTCCCGAACCATCGCCTCGAGATTTTGGTGCGTTGCCGCAATGATTCTGACGTTGGCTTTTAGAGACTGATGTCCGCCGACGCGATAGTAATAACCATCGGACAATACTCTCAGGAGCCTGGTCTGGAGTTCAGCAGGCATATCACCGATTTCGTCCAGAAACAGCGTGCCGCCTTCGGCTTGTTCGAAGCGTCCGTGACGAATCGCGCTGGCGCCGGTAAACGCCCCCTTCTCATGACCGAAGAGTTCGGTTTCCATTAAGTCTTTCGGAATTGCCGCCATATTGATCGCGACAAACGGGGCATTGGAGCGCGGGCTGTGTTTATGAAGCGCTCGAGCTACAACTTCCTTGCCGGCGCCGGATTCTCCGGTCAAAAGGACGGTTGCCTTGCTTTGAGACAAACGTCCGATAGCGCGGAAGACTTCCTGCATGGCTGGCGCCTTACCGATGATTTCGGAAGCAGTCTCTTCAGCAGGAGTCTGTTCTTCTTCCTCACTCTCTTCCGTTGCACGCCGTACGAGTTCAATCGCTTTATCGATGTCGAAAGGTTTGGGAAGATATTCGAACGCACCGCCTTGGAAACTTGCCACGGCACTGTCCAGATCCGAATAGGCCGTCATGATGATGATCGGAAGTTTTGGGTAGGACTTCTTAATTTCGGCGAGCATTTCCAAGCCGCTTTTGCCCGGCATATGAATGTCACTTAAAATCAGGGCGGGCTGTTCTTTCTTGATCGCCTGCAGCACAGACTCGGCTTCACTAAAAGTTTTGCAGGGAATATCTGCCTTTTGAAGTGCTTTTTCTAATACCCATCTGATGGAACGATCATCGTCCACGATCCAAACATTTTTCATAACGATAAGGGAAACAAGATGCTGAAATCGGTACGGCCGGCTTCACTGCTGACCGAGATACTGCCGCCGTGCTGTTCAACGAAAGTCTGAACCAATGAGAGTCCGAGGCCGCTCCCCTGTTCTTTTCCGCTGACCAGCGGATAAAAAATACTGTCAGCCAGTTCTTTGGGTATGCCTTCTCCGTTGTCGATCACATGGATATTTAATGCCGTGCGGCAAAAACTTTGACCGACCTGAACATGATGGACAACACGGGTTTTAAGCGTGATACAGGCCGTACCCTGTGCTATTTGCTCGGATAAAGCTTCAGCGGCATTGCGCATTAGGTTCAAGGAAATTTGTGTCAGCTGACCTCTGTCGGCCATCATTTCAGGTACACTGATGTCATAATCGCGAACAACCTTCAACCCTTCCGGGAATTCCGACTGCACTAGAAGGCGAACACGTTCCAGGATTTCGTGAACATTGGTTGGCACAGGATGATAAAGCTGACGGTAAGGCGCGAGGATCTTATCGACAAGATGCTGGAGACGGTCGGCTTCACTAATGATCACTTCGGTAAATTCTTTATTTTCCGGATCGTGAAGCTCCCCTTCCAAGAGCTGTGCTGCGCCTCGAATCCCTCCGAGAGGATTCTTAATTTCATGAGCGAGATTTCTCAGCAGGCGCCGAGTATTTTCAGACAACTCATTCATATGACGTTCTCGCGTCATTTGAAGGGTCTTATCTGCCGGCACAATCTCGGCCAAGAGAATATTTTCGTCATCCGGGAAAGGATGAATGGTGACTAGAACCGGAATCAGTTCTGCCGGAGGACGCAGGAAATGGTCTAGTTCGTTCGGAACCAAAAATGAAGGCTCGGGATGCGCACGGTAATTTGCGAGCCATTCATCCGACGAATTCAGGTAATACTGAAGTTTTCTTTCTTTTAGAAGTTTGAGCGACTGCCCGGATAGAAATTGAGCCGCGGTATTGGCGTAAAGAATATCGCCTTCTTTATTACATGCAAAAAGACCGAGCCTGAGGAGATCGAAACTTTCTAAACGCTTAGCATCAAAACTCACGACATCCTCCGCTCGGTCATTTTGCTGTCTTTACTCAGACAGCCTCAAATTACTCTACTAGCTCGAATAGCACATGTCGTATTCTTCAGGTGTCACCGCCATCTGAGTACGTACGACTTCTTCATGCTTGAGTGCAATGTAAGAGGTGATCAGATCTTCGCTGAAGACTCCGCCGGCCGTCAGGAATTCATGGTCGGCAGCCAAAGCTTCCAAGGCCTGTTCCAAAGAAGAACATACGGTCGGGATCTTAGCGTTTTCTTCCGGAGGCAGAT
>ERZ827126.2051-NODE-2051-length-15660-cov-20.283371_pt1 | contig 15660 bp, 18 predicted proteins | sample MGYA00519780_ERZ827126 | MGnify/ENA primary metagenome ERZ827126 (study PRJEB31778, sample SAMEA3449262) | human gut metagenome | biome: human gut; feature: human-associated habitat; material: faeces | place: United Kingdom | collected 2010/2012 ...
GCGTATCCCCACCTGCACACCTCCCGCCCCCCTTGCGCCCGCTCCGACTCACCCAGCCCGACCAACACAAAACCCACACAAACCAGCGGGCACAAGAAAAGCCCCGGCATGACGGGCATAGCCGGGGCTGGGATGGGGGTTCTTAAACTACATAACTGTCAAAGCCAAAAAATCCCACTCCCGCGAAGCCGGATTTGATACGCAGCGAAGGGTAGTTTGAGCTGCCAGTAGTGATATATCCAACGATAGTTACATTGCTATCGTTGATGAACGTGCTTCCTTTAATCGTATCGGGGTAGATTGTTGTTAGGTCAACTATTGTCGATGTCGAAGAGGTTGTATCAATGGAACCGGTATACTGAATTCTACGCCCGATCATAGTTGGAACAAAAGTACGGAGATTACTGGAAATAATCTGGGGGCTTACTGTTTCATTAGTTGCCACAACGCTCCCAATCGCTCCTTTTAGAACACACGTCATAAGGGTTCCAATGCGGTTAGATCCTTTAGCGGTGGGGTGGATGTTATCGTCCATCATGCAGCCATTAGCAAGTTGCGTGTATACAACGCTGTCGATGAAAACCGGTGTGGCAAAGTTACCGTTCAGATTAAGCGCTGCAATTCGCTTTTGCTTAGCCCCATAAGATAGAATATCCTGTTTCGATGCGTTTAAACCGATTCCGATAACGGCATTGGGAAAAGCGCTATTGATCTTGGCAACCAGCGATACTATTGCATCGGCGATGGAGTTTGATCCGTCGTTTGTTCCTCCGACAATTCCGACATATTTCACATATTCGGGGTTCTTAATTTCAGAAATAGCCTTGTCTACTTGAACAAAGAAATTCTTTTCCTTAGTAGTGTTGAAGGTGGCACCGCCCACACAGTAATTATGCAATTCAGTCGCTTGAAGCTTATTCGCGGTAATTTCGCACCACACGGGGCCTTGCGATATAGTGCCCACTCCGTAGCTGTCTCCGAATGCCAACATTACATTCGTAGTGCGATCCGTTTTTTCTTGTGCAATTGCAGCGGCATTTGCGTTAATTGTAGCGGCATTTGCGTTAATTGCAGCGGTATTTGCGCTAATTGCAGTGGCATTTGCGTTAATTGCAGCGGCATTTGCGTTAATGCGATCGTCGAAGGCCCTCACTTCTGCCCGATACGCCTCCACCTGCGCGTTGAAGTTTCCGGTAAGCGCCCAATAGGCAGTATCAGCAATGCTGATGCTCGTGGGAACATACTGCATTGAGGTATAGCTATTGCCCCGATAGGTTACGATGGTCAGCGGTTCGTACTCGCGCGTATCGCTCCACTCAAGGGGGTTCGCGAACACGGGCACATAGCGTGCGCCGACGTACTGACGGACGCCTTTGGCGGGTGCGTCGGTGGGCGTGTCCGCCATAGCCGCGATGCGCTGGGCCAACACCTGCATTTGCTCGTCTGTGAGGTTTCCTGGATTTGTCATTTTTTATCTCCTAACGTACGATCTCCGGCATCTGATTAACTGTCTCGGTATTATCCGGCTCCGTATCCCATCTCAGAATGAGACGCCCATAAGTGTCTTCGGAATATACATGACCCGTGTCGAAGACGATATCATCCCACGACTGGGGAACATACGCCACGAAATAGCCTTCTAAGTTCAGACCGAAGTAAACTTGCTTCGCTACTTGCGTGAAGACGTAATCGAGGTTTTCCGAAACCCATTCCCTCACCTGAGCCTCATAGTAGTCGTTGAAGCCCGATTCTTGGAACTTTTCGAACTCCGCTTGCAACTTGTCCAGCGCGTCGAGCACGGCCTGATAGTTGTCCGCCGTGTTCTCGCTGAAGCAAATTGTCTTCCACAGGTATTCGCAAATCGCCTTAATGCGCTCCTCTTGCGAGTACACATCCCAGTAGAATTTCGGAATTACTGGAGTGTAGTCGGTGAAGGCCCACCACCTCGGGGCGAACTTTACGAAATCGCCCGCATTGCATTGTCCCATCGCGCACCTCCTTAAAATGCGTCCATGTCCACCGTGAGCAAACAGGTGAACAGCTCGTCTAACTCTTCCAATATCATAACATCCACGGTTTTGAAACGGTTCTGAATTTGCTCCCACTTGTCCAGCACGTCGCCCTCGGTAATATTCTCGAATTCACGATCATTTCCGGAGCTGGCATAATCGGAATTCCCCGATAGCATTGTCTCGGGAAACTCGCTGTGAATGTCTCGGGATTTTCCGTAAGTGTTGGAGGTTTGGAGGGGGTCTAACCCTTGCTCTTCCAACTTGTACAGCTTTTTGTACTTCGGCATGATCTCGTTCATCTTCCGCATAAACTGCTGTTTCCAGCGGCCCGGGGGGAGGATTCCGATTTCCCGGTAGAAGAAACGTGCCTCGATCATAGGACAAAGACGTTTGTACTGCTCCACACTGTAGTAATCCCACGTCCAGCTTTGCTCTTCCCAATCCACCCAACCCGCCTCGATCAGCTCGCCAAGTTGAATAGTCACCACGCTATGGAAGTCGCGCGGCCATTCCAACGGCGTCAAACTAGTTTCCTGCGAGTAATCCATCGTCGCCCATCCTCTCCAATTTGTGCGAATAGTCGTAGTTGGCGCTCTCCCACTCGCTCGCCCAGTACACGCGCACGTCGAGCCCGAAACGCTCGTTGAGTTTTTCAAGTCCCTGACGTCGAGCCAAAAGCGGGTTGAAGCGGTTAATCTCGGCGGGAGATTGAAGACTCGTCACCTCGTCCTCGATCATTCGCTCGCTCTTCTGGGTGAGCGCGTCGATACCCAGAAGGGTATAGACCTGCGTCCATATGTTGCCCTGAGCTGTTTGAAGCGACTCTCCGATAAACGGCACATTGAGATTGAGCACCGTAATGGATTCGGCGAGAGTCTTCAGGCGCTTAGTTCCCAAGATAGCGGGCTCGCCCCCGTAGAGCTGTTTGAAAATGTTGATTCCGTCAAGCTCCTCGACGCCGTTATCGTCCACGGCCAGCGCCACGGGCTTGTGTTGCTGCAGCAAGTTGATGTCGAAAGTTCGATCACAGAGCGCCAGACGGCGTGCAAAAATCGATAGCTTCCATAGCAGGGGCGTCCTCATTAGGTTGTCGTAGAGCACCACTCCGTTTCCCCAGTCGCAACCGAAGTTAGGGCGTCCGCACTGACCCATGGCCCGCCATGAGCGCGGCAGGTCGTACTTGTTCGGTGCTCCTTGTTGAATTGCTTGGAGCGAGTACCACGTATCGCCCCGCCTCGCGATAGTGGCTACTCCGTTGGTCATGAGCGTCCATTCCAAATAGCGGGCGTCGCAGGTGTCGGGAAGACCCTCCCAGCGAAAGCGCGAGAGCGCCAGTCCCATGAGCCAGTCCTCGTAGATGAGCGCCAGCTCTTGATTGTAGGCCGCGCTCTGCCAATAGCGCGCGTCGTTCTTCCCGTGCTTCTTTCGTCTCATTTCAGTTCTCCCATATGTCGGTTGCACCGATTATAGCAGGTTCGCGCCAGACGGTCGTACCCTCGATCAGAATGGAGCGGATGAGGCTCGCCGCGCCCTGGGTGCACGCGCGGGGGATGATCCATACATCGTCGCATTGCCAATAAGTGAAATCGCGCATGACCTGCCAACTGGTGAAATCCCAGTACTGCCCTAAAGCGTAGCCGTATCGCGCGAAATGGGACGCCGCTGCCATAATCGAACCGGTGTCCTGGGTCTGCACCTCGAAGACCCATCCCAAGGGGCGCGAGGACGCGGTAGCGGCGTTGGCGAATGCTCCGCCTTCCAGAGGCGCGCCCAAAGCCGCCTGTTTGATGCCGTTCTCGATAGCGGAGAGGGCCGTGGAGCGCGAGCGTCCGGCGTTGGCGACGTTGGTATTGTACCCGCGTTGCATATTCGCCTTGTTGACCTCGGCGCTGCGGTTGTTCTGCGTTGTCTGGCTCGTTGTCTCGGTGTTGAGGTTCGTTCTCTCTGCCCGCTGCTTTCGGCGGGTGTTGATAAGGTTGAGTTGGTTGCCCTCGGTATTTCGAACGCTGTTGGATTGCTTCGTCGCGCTTGTGATTTCCTCGCGCGTGGTGATGGCGATTCCCACATTGGCGGTGTTCGCCTGCATCGATGTGGTTTGATTGAAGGCGTATTGGAAATTGCTCGCGGCGGTGTTCAAGGCCCCCGCGAAGTCCATACTCACCGCTTGCGCGATTCCCTGGCCCGCACCCACACCCAGCGCCAACTGCCCCGACTGAACGGCGGCGTTCACGTTGTTCATATTGCTGACAGCTGCAACCTCGTTCTGCGCGCCGGTGATGGTCTGGGTGAGCAGGTTGGCGTTGTTGGTGAGGATGTTGTTTACCTCGATGGTATTTCCCAGCACGGTATTCTCCATGTCCTGCGACTCCGCGAGCACAGCAAGGGCCGCTGAAACCGAGGTGGCAAGGTTGGCAATGGACAGGTCAACGGAATCGATACCGTTGTCAAGCGCCGTCTTAGCGCTCGCCGTCGCGCTCGTGTAGGCGTTCTGCAACGCCGTGTTGGCCTGGGCGCGATCGAAGTGCGTGGCGTAGTCGTTGACCGTCCCGGCGTCGAGGTAGACGGCGAAACTGGGAATTTCCAAGCTTCGCAGCGTTTTCAGGGCGTCGCCAGCCCACGGCATCGATATGCTGCTCAGCGCCGCAAACGCCAGGGACGCCGACGCTCCACCCAGATGCACGTAGGTATCCACATTGATAAACGGCCCTGCGAGGTTGAGCCGTGCGGCTACCGATATATTTCCCTCCGTCTCCTCCACCTTCACCTCGATATCGCCCGCGTCGGTGTGCGCCATGATGCGCGCATAGGGGTAGGTGTAGAGCTTCGCCATATCGTCGCATTTCGCGGGGTAGCCGAAATCCGACTTGCTCCACGTCGCTACCTTGAAGTTTGTCCACGGGTTGGCAAAGACGCGCCGTACCGATGTGCCCGCGAACGTGTAGGGCTCGCCTGTCTCCACCAGCTCAACGGGAGCGAACCATACCGCCCGGATGGTCTGGAATGCCTGGGGAACCTCCGTTTTCATAGCGGTTAGCAGCGGGGCCAAATTTGCCGGGGCCACGGAGAGGGACAGCAATGACGGCGTATCGTCGACGTAGAGAGGTTCAGCGGGAACGCGCCACGTTCCGGCCGCTTTGGTGCCCCATATCCCCCAACTGGTTGCGCTCATGGTGATAACGGCCAGCACCTTCCCGTTGAATATGTGCGATTTCACCGAAGGGGTGCGCGCGAACGTGCCGAACGTCACATCAGGGGCGGTTAGCATTGCCTGGTTCGCATAGGGGTTCTTGAGATAGTCGGTGGCGGTGACGCTCGCCATGGGGGCGTGGCCCCGCGCCAGCATCATGCCCGACACGTCCACGGAGTTGATATAGGTGCTCCATACGTCGAGCTGCACATGGCAGAGCGTCGTATTTGGCGCGAGTTCCTCCACCGCCTCGCAGAAGTATAGAAAGCGGTTTCGCGCGGGCGCGGCGTAGCTCACCGGGTTATCCGGAGTCGACATCACCGGATAATCGAGCACGAGGTAATTGCACTGGGTAGCCGCGTTGAACGGCACGGGCACTTTCACGGTTCCGTCGGGCTGCACTTGGAACATAGTCGGCTCGTCCACCTTGCAACCCTCCAAGCCGTCGAAATAGGCGTTCCGCGCTTCATCAGACTCCCAGTTGACTACGTTGTTGTAATCGGCGTCCCAGTTGACCGTGCATAGCTTTATTCGTGCGTTGTCCTCCCAGCGCGAATAGTCGAAGTTGTTCCGGTACTGCCATACATCCACGTTTGATAAATGGGGAAATGCTGTGTCCCCCAAATGGGGAAAATCTCGCTCCATATATACCTCCTCGCCTTGAAAAAAAGAGGGCACCTTATCGAGTGCCCTCATGATAGCAGATCGCGAATGCGGCTTACTGCGCCGTGGTGGCCGTCTCCGTGCCATGGGAGTCGGTAGTTCCGCTCGCACCCTTGCCCGTCCGCTTTGCCTTGACGCTGGGCTTTACGGGGTCGGTCGCGGCGGTTGTCGGCGCGGTGATCGTCACCGCATGGCTCGCCGTGTACTTGCTCGTGGCCGCGCTCGGGTTGATATACGCACTCGTGGCCGTCACCGTCACAACCGCGCCCGTCGGCATATCTTCTGCAATATGGAGTACCGCGAACTTATCGACGTAGGTTTTCATGGGGTCGATATCGATGGGCGAGCCGGGGGTGTCGCCATCGAGTTTGGCGGTTACCGCCGACACTTCGAACAGCGCCGCATCGGGTTCCACGGCGACGCCGTACCCGGCGGGGGACATGGTGCCCGTCAGATTCACGGTCAGCTGAACATCGGTGCCCGCCTCGGCGGTGTCCGCGCCCGTCACTGTGATACCGGTTACCGACTGCTTGACCGTCGGAATGGTCGTACCCGTATCTCCAACCGTGAACAGGATAGCCGGTACGAACGGGGACGCGCTCACGATCTCCCAGTGATGCAGGTAGTAGTTCGTCGCCAACGTCTCCGCGTTGTAGAACGAGGTGTTCTCATAGAGGGTGTCCTGCAAAATGAAGAAATCCTGGGTGGTCAGCATCGCCACGGTATTCGGGATGGGGAACTCGTCCACGATGATCTGGCGCACGTTGACCTCGGCCAGCTCAACATGGAAGATGCTGGAGAGCACTTCGACGGACAGGGACGCGGCGACGGCGGGGGTCACGAGGAGTACCAGCTCCGAGGGCTTCGCGAACACGGGCACGGAGACGCTCGCCGCATTGTAACGGGCGCTAGGGAACTGGAGCATTCCCACCAGCGTTCGAACGGCGGTGAGGAACTCCTTGCCGGATGCCTCATCGCTCGGAACCTTGGAAAGCGGATACTTGTAGAAGCCATAGGCGTCCTCGTAGGTCGCCAGCATATTGAGGGCGATGCGGTACTCGTCGTAGTTATCCGAGTTAACCGGCGCTTGCATGATTCCCGCAACAAGGCGGTTCAGGCCGTAATCATCCAGAAACGCATTCTTCAATTCCGGCAGCACTACCGAAATAGGATATTTGTCCTGGCGGTTCTGCGTGTGATACGCCACATCGCCCTCGGGACGGTGCAAGCTCAGAAGCGACTCCACGTCATCCTTGTAGGCGTGGGCCTTGACCCAGTTGAGTGCGATTTCCTGTGCAGTGGTGCCGTAATTCAACTTTGCGCGCTTGAAGACGACCAGCGGGCTTGTCCATTCGAGATTTCGCGCATAGGTGTAGGCGATTCGGTTCACCAGAACATCCATGAACTGATTCAGGTACGCGTTGTTTCCGGGCTTGAAGAGCGCGCGCCATGTCGCCTCCAAGCCGTTCACTGTCGGGTTCGGAACGCGCTGCTGGTAGTCGTTGCCCGCATCCAGCCAGATTTTCTCAGCGAGCACGGAATTAGTGAGTGCCATTCTTCATACCTCCTTAGATATTGAGCTCGTCGGCCAGATCATCCCAGTCGCGGGCTGTGATGTCGTCAATGTCATCGTCTTCGGTCTCGGGGCCGCGTTCGCCCTCCCCCTCGTCCGCGCCGTTGTCGCTCGCGATGCCCTGGATGGCGTCCAGACGGCGCATAACGGCATCGTTATGAGCGGCGAGCTGGGCGCTCAAATCCTCGATGCGCCCCACGATATCGCGGAACTCGCCGATGCGGTGATCTGCCTCGCCCTCATCGATGCCGCGCACGCGCTCGATATCGTCGCGCAGCTCCTCGTTTTCATCGTCCATGGGTTTTTCCTTTCGTTGCCGGGTATATACCTGCTGCGCATTATAGCACGTCGAAAAAAAGCGCCCACCCGCCGACATGATAGCGGCGAGGGGCGTCGGATAGGAGTGCCACAGCATCGGGGGCGCGCCTGAAAGCCGTACCCTGGGGCCGCCCGCGCGGGACGCTCTTCACGTCGGGTATCCGCGTTCGGGCTACTCGGCGACCGTCCCGCCGCGCCCTGGCGCGCCCATTATCTCACCGAAGGCCGTAAAGCGCAAGACAGTCGGCGAGCGCTTGACGGGTGCCGTCCGAATCGCAGCGAACAAGCCCATACTGGTAGACTTCCAGAAGATAACGCATAGCGGACTCGTTGCGCTTCGCGAAGAGCGCATTGAACTCGCCGTCATCGTTCGTGAGCGCGTAGAGCGGAGACGCATCGCGGGGGAGTTTCGCCGTCACGTACAAATAACCCTCGCGCTCGTCGCTCCACACGGCGAGGCGATGCCCGCGCCCCTTTATGGCGAACTCGAATTTGGCGCGCGAGGGTTTCTTTCCCACGAAAAGCCCTGTGGCGTCCTGGAAAACGTTGTCCATGGCACCGCCCGCGTCCTCTGCGAGCGACGCGAGCGCACCCGCCACCGTTTCCGTTCTGCGACGTCGGGTGTACTCGGTCGGCTCCACGTAATCGAGTAGCAAACGTTTGCCCAATTCTGGAATCTCGTACCATGTTTTTCCGAACTCGGGCGGTTTTCGTATTCCCATGATCGCGAAATAGGGGTTTCGCATCGATAGCGCATTCGCCAACAGATACACGCGCGGCTCGTGCTTGCGCGGCACGCCCGGCACCTCTCTACTCACCGAATCGATCATCTGTGTCAGTACATAGTACTCATTGGGGAGGTATCGTTGAAAGCGGTTCATAGCACGATCTATGATAGCCTCATCGAGCATTATCCTGTACACGTCCGCGAAAGTGCGCTGTTTGAATTGCTGCATCTGCGAGAGCGCGCCGAAGTACCCTATAACTTGCCAATCGGGTTTCTCCCCTTCCGGCACCTTCTCTGCAATCCATGCGGCAGAGGTGTCAGTTTTGAATATATGCCCCGGAAATTCCACGTCCGGCCCCTGTTGCAGCTTGTCGAAGTAACCGCTCGCCACAGGTGCGAGGTCGGTTTTGAAGCGCACCAGTTGGACGAATCGCGAACCGTCCTTGAGAAAATCGCGCACGAACTGGCGACGAAGCCCGTAGGTCTTCCCCGCATCGCGCGAGGCGCAAACCATGGTCATATATGCGTCTTTTGAAAATGTGTCGCCCCAGTCATAGAATTTACTCTCTGTCAATATAAGCACCTCCCTCGTCATGTCCCATAAATTTAACGGAATCATCGATATCGCGGCCGATCTCCCGCAAGTACTGAAGATTTTGCGCGTTTGAAATTTTCGACGTATCGCCGATGACGCGGGCCGACGGATAGAGCGCAATCGAGGCGGGCGCATCGACGTGCGCCGTCTCCCCGCGCCAGTCGGTCACGTCGCGCCGCACCCGGTCGGCGGGATGCGGGTGCGTTCGTTCCAAATGATAGCACAGACCATAATCGACCACGGAATTGTACCCCAGAAGCGAAGAAGCCACTTCCTCGAAGCACATACCAGCCTCGTCCATATCGCGCGCCCAATCCTCGGCGTTGTAACGATCAGAGGGACGAGACAGCCCCGCACATATGATATGGTACGCGCCGCACACGTCTCTGTCCATGCGCGCCTTGTTCCATGCCTCCCAGTGCAGGGGGTAGCGATTAGAACCGCCGCAATCCTCTACATCGAACTCGCCGACGCCTGAAAGCTCGCTCGCCAAATGGGGGAAGTTGCGGCGCACACGCTCGCTCCCGTGATCGATAGCTGCACGAGCCGCGCGGTGCAGGGGCGCGAGCGCTTCCAAGATATCGCCATCCGTCACATCGGCGTCACACGCGAGCTTTATGGAATCGGTGTCACCGCCGCATGCCCTCGCACGGCATCCTAGCGCCTCATAGAGCAATTCGAGCGCTATAACGAGGTGCATTCTAGAGCCGCCCACGATGCGACTTCCGAAGTTGTACAGAACTTTCACCGCCTTGGGCTTAAGATCGTCGTAGGTTTCGAGACTGGCGACAGTCGCACGGTCTACCTCCAAAGTTCCGTCGGCGAGGCACTTATAGGACGGCTTCATTATGTCCTGTGCCTGTGTGCCGTAAATGCCGTTGAACATTCCCTTGACCGTCGAATTGTAATAGGCTTTTAGAAATGCAGACGAGGCGACACCCGTCCGCACGTCCTCGGCGATGGCTTCGGGCACCGTCGCCCCTATGGGGCGCTCGTAGGGCACTCCCTCCTCGTAGTGATTTACAATTTCCTTCATTGCGTTCTTGGTCGCGTAGAGCACATGGGTTTGCAGTACGAGGTAATCGGGCGCCTTTACGAAGTTTTGGGAATACTCTCCGCAAATAACGGCCATATCATCCCAGACATACGCGCGCGAGAGGTTCCATAGCTCTGCCTCTGTTAAATGAAGAGTCGCGCTATCCGCACTGATGAGCTTCGAGAACGCGAAGCGCGCCCCCGTGGCCGAGTCCATCCATCCGCTTTGCCGGGTCGCCTCCTCGGCAACAGCGCCGGAGGGCGTCATGAAATCGACCTCGCCGACTTTCGAGGTAAATTTCCCCTGAGGTATAAGCGCGATTCCCTCGCGCTCGAAGACGGTTTCGGGGCGGAGACGGATGTTCTCGAAGCGAATACGAGCATGGAGCGCGAACGGCAACGGGCACCAATAGTTTCTCAACACCTCGTCACGGCTCGTCGCCAATATGCGCTCGGCCACCCGCTGCAACGGCTGCACCGTTTTCGGGACACGGAAGTTTCTCGGCATGTATCGCCCGGAAATGAAAAGGTGGTGCATACTCGTCACGTCCAGGCTCGCCACATTTTTCTGCACCGTCGCGGCGATATTTGCGGCTGTGAACGTCAGCCCCCCTCTGAAACAAGCCTTTCGCAATGCGTACAGATAGAAATTCGGGGCCCATTCGCGTATGCACGTCATTTTGAAGGCATCGAAAAGCGAATGACGATGGCCATTGGAGAACGTCACGCTCTCGCGCCCTATGGTGCGCTGTGCCATCTGGCGCACCAGCGACGTTTTAGTGAGCACCGTGCATCCCAGCATATCGGCGTCGAGCCACTCGTTCGCCTCGATGAGCCAGCGGAGATATGCGGGGATAACCTGCACATCTCGCGCCGCATAGTGCAGCTCGTCGGCAGTCAATGGGGTTTCTGGTGTGCGAATTAGATTGTAATCCCAGTCGCCGAGCGCCTTTGCAAGTCCGCAGGTGCGCCCCATCGCGGCGAGTCCGCCCATTTCAAGATAATAGGTGTCCCATAATCGTAGACATATATCGCCCTCGTAGCACAAATCGAGCGTATAGACATGGGTCGATGACTGCGCATTCACCGCGATTTCGTAGTCTCGCGCCAGATCGTGCATGAGTGGTTGCAAATCGAACATGAGGTTGTAGGCGCACACCACGGGCACGACGCCCGCCGAATATCCCCATTGCATGAGGTCGCCCAGCCATTCCAGCACATCTCCCGCATAGCGGTAATAGCGGATATCATCGCAGGTATCGACCTCGTAGGAGCTTATATCGACGTCGCGCACATCGTTGCAGATATACAGGCAGGGGAACGCGACGGAGCGCGCCCCATCTTGGAGCGTGGTCGTCTCCGTGTCATATATGCCCGCTACCTTGAAGGGAAGTTCACGCGACATTGTAGACGGGCACCGTGTAGGCTAGAAAATCGTTGGGATAGTTGCCATCGGCCTCCGCGCCCTCTCCCATGGCAAGCTGAAGCGGGTTGGCCATATCGGTCGTATCGGCGATGCTCCCGGCCCCCGAAAGCCCTTTGGCGCGTCTTAAAGCCTCTTTGTTCTGTCGCATTACATCGTTGAAGATCGCTTGCAAATCGTCGGACTCGTAATACTTCATAATGCTGGCGTATCGGTCGCGCCCGCGGCCCGCCCATGCGTGCTTGGTCGCATTCCAAAACAGCTGCACGTTCTCCTTCGGGATAGAGCCGGCACCGACGCTTCCAGCCTTCATGTTGGCTCGGAACACTACGTTTCGCCGCTGAACTGCAGTTGCATATGCGCCTATCGTGTAACGGTCGAGGTTCCGCGCGGCGCTCTGGGCTTTTCCCACAGCCGCATCGGTCGGCTTCTTACCCTGATAGCTTTCGGATATCTGACGCATGATCTCGGCACGGTAAGCCCTAACCTGGCGCGTGTTCTTTACCTTGCCCGCCTTTATATCGCGGTCGAGTCTCTCCAGCGAGCGCTTCGCACGTCGACGCGCATTGTAAATCTCGTCGGTTCTCGCTTCCCTTGCAGCATCGCGTCCAGCGCGCGGCCTTCTCGCCATGACTTCCTCCCATCTAAAAAAGCGCCCCCGCCTTCTGGCGAGGGCGCACCTCATCGAGTGGCGTGTCCCATTTTTAGAACTGGGGCACCAAGTTCTTAATGGTGTTTCCGTTCGGGAGATCCTTGGCAACGAATGCGCAATGAATGCAACCATCGGGAAGCGAGTTCTTGCCGAAGTCGGCGAACATGGCCGCGATTTCCCGTACCGAGGACGCCACGCCCTCGGACTGGCTCATGAGGACAGTGCCGTCCTTGAGCACCAGATATGTATCAGTGCAAGGAGTGTTCGGCAAGCGCGGATCACGGGACTTGCGAATGCCCGGCTTCGTGACGCAGTCCACGATATCGAGGATTTCGCCCTCGTGACCGTTCAGCGAATCGGCGCTGTTGAGCGTCTTCAAGGTCGCAAGTTTGCCCTCGTTAGTGGACAGATCGAAGGTGTTCACGTCCCCCTGGATGGAGTTGCACGCGCTCGCAGCGGGCGCAAGTTCGGCGCGGTCGGCAACGTAGGCGGTTAGTTCCTGGGTCATTTTCAAATTCCTTTCAGGTTATGCGGTGATCTCCGCATGAATCATAAAATCTTCGAGTGGCATTGAGTAGTAATGTGTTTCGGTTTCGACATGATTAATTGTGATTGTCTCGTCTCCCAGTTCGCGCCGGAGCTTGCGCGTTGCCCTCTCCGGTGTGAAACGTCCAGGTAGTTCCTCGTAGACATCGAAGAACTCGCCATCCTTGAGCATCTGCCCCGAGCACCTTGAGAGGGCAATAGTTCGCCCTATGCGTTTTCTGTAGTCTATCTGAGCTTGTTTCATTCGAGTTTGTCACCTCCTTTTTTCAGACAATGAGAAGGTTATCAGATTGCAAAATAATCTGCAATAGATTTTTCTATTATTTGTGTTTCATAAGTTCATTTACACGCTTCTGCACGACATCATAGGCGCTCCCGAGGTTTTCACGGCGCGCTGTTCCGTTTCCCCATTTGCCCGCGATGACCTCGCGCGCCACAACGTCGATTCCCGTCCACTTGCCCGTGAGTTTGCGATTTACAATAAGCTGTACGACGGACGCGCGAGCGCCTAGTTTCCGCTTGCGCTCTTCCCCGTTGCCGTACTTTCCCGCGATGACCTCGCGCGCCAGATCATCGACAGTGGAAACGTCCCCGTGATTGCCAATCTCATAGCGCGAGTAATTCAAATCAACATTACCCTTTATACCGGGCACATTCCCGCGTTCCGAGTACTGCCACAACTGCCAGCCGTGCACTATCGGCTCGCTCTCAGACCAGCGCGCAACCCATTTCACATACCCGTCGACGTCGGGCAAATTTTCAAGCCACCATGCCTGACTCGCATATATGCCAGGGACGAACCCAGCCGCTTTAACTCGCGAGCAAAAGATAGTCGCGTACGCTTGGCTAACTGTCTCAGTTCCGGGCTCCTCGGTGTCGAAGAAGAGCGGATAAGCCATAACATCGCGGTACGGTGCGCATAGCCTTATAGCGTGCTCCGCCTCGCTTATCGCCTGTGTCGCTCCTTTGGCGTAACTGTAGAGGTAGCACCCGAAGGGAATGTTGAGTCTCACGCACTCGTCAGCGTTGCGTTTGAATTGCTCGTCATCCTGATTCTCGAAATTCGAGCCATAACCGCAGCGGATAATGGCATGGTACCCTGCTGACTTCACGCGCTCCCAGTCAATGGAACCATTGTGATAGGAAACGTCAATTACCTTCTGCATCTCCGCCAACCTCATCATTTTTCTGCTCGCGTTTGTCGAATATATGCAAGAAAGAACTGTCCGCCAAATCGGGGTTCAGCAGAACGATGTTTTCCAAAATACTTCCCACCTCGGTAACGCAAATCCAAACGAAGGCAAGCGAGAAACAAGCATCGCCGTAATAATAGGGCAGCTCGCAGTAGTTCAAAAGCGCCTGAATGATGAGGCACACCCCCAGCACCACCAGATAGGCGAATTTGTGCACCAGTCCTTCGCGCATCTTCGCACTGGAAAATCCCTCGCGCAACGTGTGCCCGATAGTTCCGACTATATAGTCGATGATAACCAGCAGCAAAAGCAAAACCATCGGCTCGAATGTCATAGCACACATCCTTTCATGACGACCCAAACGACGTACCCGCCATCTTTCATAAGCGTTCCCTTCTCTTCGGCTTTATCTGACGATTGAAGTCTATCATGCTCCCGGTACGAATGCGGTAGAGCATTTCCTCTCGCCTGTAAACATTGTTCAGCGATTCGAGGAGCCGCCCTATCTGCAAGCAGAGCAGGGCGACGGAGAGGATGAGCAGAAGCAAGCAGACTTCTAGCAGGTAGATTGATTCGATCATTGCAAACTCACTTTAACTTCGAAATGGTTTCCACAGCACGGGCACATGATAGTTAACACTTCCGAAACAGGCTCATATGGCGTTTCATCAGTTATAACATCGCTTGATACTGCTTTAGGGTGCACGTACTTGCGCATAGGACACACCCATATGGCCTTTCCGCGCCTAATGGCGCGCTGCATGGTCGAACGGTCGCATCCCGCATAGGCTGCAGCCCGCGCCTGTGAGGGAAACACCTTGTTGCCGAGAATGACGCGATTAGACATGGGAAGACCTCCTATAAACGGGTTTTCGGAAGTAATCGCAGATATTTGAGAACGGCACTTTCTCGCAAAAGCTGGGAGTGTGGGAGTATAGGGAGATAGTTCCGTCTGCCTCGCGCTCGAATTTGTAATAGTACCCGGCATTGATCGCGTCCATATCTTCAGCCAGTAGCAAGTACTCCACATCATCGCTTGTCATGATCTCCATTGCATGGACATAGACCCTGAAGGTGTCGAAATGTTCATGTCGCCACTCGAAGGTTACCCCAAATTGATAACGGTCGGCATCTAGTTTAAAACCGTCAGGGTAAACATACGATTTCAATCTCTCTACATTGCTTCGATGAATTTCGAACCAGCTGCCCATTTTTATTCCCCCTCCCCACACCGATCGCAAAAATAACACACTTCCTGCTTCTTCATTTTTTCCTCCTATCGCTTACATCTTTTTGCAACATTTTTTGTTGCAAAACAGAGCATAACCGAGTACAATAGGTTATGTCAAGAAGGCAAACAGATAGGAATTTGAAATGACACTTGAGCAGCTTAGACGTATGAAGCGCCCCAGCTCGAAGCTGATCGTCTACGAAATGAATATCGATACATTGGAACAGAAGCGTATTTTCGAAGGCTACGAGACGGATATATGCGATCAACCTAACCAGGAGTTCACAGAATTCTTTGAAGCTAACAAATCGCGCGAAGTCATGTTCTTCGATGCGATTCAAGATCATAACAGCTTGCCCGCTATATATGTTGTGGTTCGCGCTTAGGATGGTCAAATGGTTACATAAGCACTTAGACGAGTACAAGGAACTGTTAATCACACTCCAATTCTAACCCCCAGCCCCGGCTATGCCCGTCATGCCGGGGCTTTTCTTGTGCCCGCTGG
>ERZ827126.2071-NODE-2071-length-15546-cov-3.616035_pt1 | contig 15546 bp, 18 predicted proteins | sample MGYA00519780_ERZ827126 | MGnify/ENA primary metagenome ERZ827126 (study PRJEB31778, sample SAMEA3449262) | human gut metagenome | biome: human gut; feature: human-associated habitat; material: faeces | place: United Kingdom | collected 2010/2012 ...
AGAAAATAATATTATAACTTTATACGATAATCAAAATATAAAATTTAAATATATAATAGGAGCAGATGGGGCAGTAGGTATTACGCGTTCTTTAGTTGATAAAGATATAAAGCCTAATGGGTTTTGTTTGCAAGTAGATGTAGATAAAATAAATACAAACTATAATAGTGATAAAATGTCTATGTACTATGGTGTACTTCCTTATGGTTACGGTTGGATATTTCCTAAAAAGAACCATCTAAGTGTTGGATTCATAGGTGAGTATGATAAAAAGATAGACTATAAATGTGAATTTGAAAAATTTTTAAGTAGTGTAGGTATTAATTGTGATAGAAGTGAGTTTAAAGGTGCATTTATACCATTTGGACAATATCTAAATAAACCTATAAATCAAGACAAAAATTTACTGCTAGTAGGTGATGCTGCTGGATTTGTAGACCCAATAACAGGAGAAGGAATATACTTTGCCGTTTTATCTGGTCTAAAAGCTTCAGAAACAATTGTTAAAGCTATAAAAAATGAAGATATAAATATTATAGATGAATATACTTATGAAGTTTATAATATTACTAATAGTATAAAAAAAGGAAGTAAACTAAAAAAAGTAATATATAACTACAAAAATCCAATATTTAATTCTATGAAAAAGGGACTGTAGGTAGTTTTGTGTAAATACAAACTTACCTACAGTCTTTTTTGAATGTAAAATTGGTAAGTTTGGAATAATATTCATATTAAACTTTTGGAGGTAAAGAAATGAAAGATCAAAGAGAAATAATTATTCCAGATTTAGACTACCAAGCTGAAGTAAGAAAATGTAAAACCATGGAAGATGTAGTTGGTAAAAATGGATTAATGCAAAAGCTGTTCAAAGATATTATCCAACAATTGCTAGAAGCAGAAATGGAAGAACATCTGGGAAGAGAAAGGCATGAAAGAAGTAATGAAGCTAATCCAAACTATAGGAATGGATATAGTTCTAAGACTATTGAAAGTAGTTTTGGTGAAGTTGGCCTAGATATACCAAGAGATAGAAAAGCACAATTTGAACCGAAGGTTGTTAAAAAGTATGAAACTGTATGTAATGAACTAGATAAAAAAATAATAGGTCTTTATGCCTGTGGTATGAGTGTAAGAGATATCCAATCTGAAATGGAAGAACTATATGGCATTGATGTGTCTCCTTCAATGATATCTAAGATAACAGATAAGGTTGTAGAGGCTGCCGCCGAATGGCAAAGCAGAGAACTTGATGAAATATACCCAATCGTATATATGGATGCTATGCATTTTAAAGTAAGAGATGATAATAAAATAGTTTCAAAGGCAGCATATATATGTATGGCTTTAGATATGAAAGGAAAAAAAGATATATTAGGTATTTGGATTGGCGAATCAGAAGGCGCAAAATTTTGGCTATCAGTTTGTAATGATTTGAAAAATAGAGGCGTAGATGATATTTTAATTGCATGTATGGATGGTTTAAAAGGTCTACCTGAAGCAATTAAAACTGTATATCCAGATGTAAGTATTCAAACTTGTATAGTTCATCAAATTAGAAACTCTCTTAAATATATAGCATCAAAAGATCAGAGAGAGTTTATGAAAGATTTAAAAAGTGTTTATAGGGCATTTAACGAAGAAACAGCACTTAAAAATTTAGATATTCTTAAGGAGAAATGGTATTCAAAATATTCTGTTGTAATAGATTCATGGTACAATAACTGGAGTAATCTGAATACGTATTTTGAGTATCCACATGAAATTAGAAGAATTATTTATACTACAAATGCTCTTGAGGGATTTAATAGACAGTTAAGAAAATATACTAAGGTAAGAACTGTATTTCCAACAGATGAGTCACTAAGAAAATCACTATATTTATCTACCATGAAAATTATGGAGAAATGGACCTCTCCAAACCAAAATTGGGCGTCTACTTTAGGACAGCTTACAATTATGTTTGGAGAAAGGATACCTAACTCTTACACAATATAAATTTTTTTGAAATTATGGAAAATTTAGTGTATAAATAACTAAATTAAACACATAATAATTGTGTAAAGAATTCCAGTATTAGTATTTCTCAAAAATAAAAAAATATTACTGGAATTTAAAATTTCCAGTAATATAAATTATAAAAAATCTTATTTACACAAATCTATAGACATTCTCCAATGTATTGATTTCTAGCCTTTTTATATTAAAAAATAATAGTTCATAATATATTAAAATTGTATATTAACTAATAATTTTGATTAGAAAAAATATTATCATTAAGCAAAAATACTTAAGTTTTTCCATATAAGTTTTTCTGAATTTGATTTTACTCCTCCAAAATCATCAATAAAATATTTATAATGAACTGCACCAAGTTTTTCATATATCCTTTTAGCATTATCATTTCCTTTAACAATACAAATACTCATGCATTCATATCCATGTTTTAAAGCATACTGCCCTACTCTATAAATTAATTTCGTTCCTATTCCTTTTCCTCTTGAATTTTTTGTTATATGTAAAGAATCTAAATACCAATAATTTTCTTCCTCATCATCTTTTTTAGATGCTACAAAACCTAAAAATTCATTTTCTTCATACGCAACAAAAATATGATTTTCATTTTCAAGATATTTACTCCACTTTTCTACTGCATACTCTTTAGTTAAACCATTTAAATAATCTTCAGATAGTAATCCTTTATAAGTTTCCTTCCAATTTGAAATATATAATTTTGCTATATTATCTATATCATCATATACTGCATCTCTTATAATCATAAAACCACTCCTTTAATAATATTTGTTATAAAAGTATATTTACTTCGTATTATATAACAATTACGACTTAATTTATATCGTATCATTTTCAACACTCATTTAAAACATAGCCTTTTATTATAAAAAACTTTATATTCTGTGAGATAGGCAAATATAGCAGTTAATATATCAGTTAGAGCTTGTGATATTATTATACCTTTTAAATTTAAATTTAATAGATGGCTCATTATGTATATAACTGGAATAAAGATAATTCCTTGTCTCCCAACGGCAAGAACCATACTTTGAGTACCCTTACCCATAGCTTGGAATAAATTGCTCCACCTACAAAACCAACTAACAATAAAGTTACTAAAGAAACAACCTTAAAATATTTTATACAAATAAAGTTTATTACACAAAAATAACCCCTTGAAAATATAGTATTTTCAAAGGGATATTACTTTTGAACTTTAATAATTTTTCTAATTGGTTATTATTTTTATGTATTTAAATTATATCTTTGTATTTTAACATACATATCATCAGTATTCTTATATGCTTCTCTAAAATTATCTAGTTTAATTAAACAATCTTCCATAACTATAACAATATCTTCTAATCTTCTAGTATTACACATATCTCATTTTTTCCTCCATATATATACTTAAAAATTCCCTATCCAAATAAGTATAATCGTAGAAATAGTCAAACCATTTAGCAAATTCATCACTACCTACAAATATACACTCACCTGTTTCAAATATATTATATAGAAGATGTTCTACGCTGTTTTTGTTTACTACTACTAAATCGACTTTCATCTCTAAAAGATCTTCTAAGATTTGTGCTACTTTAATTCTAGTAATTAAGTCTATTTCTTTATTAGTAAACCAAGCTATATCTATATCACTATTTTCACTATCATAGTATTTTGTGCCATAACTTCCAAAAATATATACAGCATCTGTCACATTGCATTTTAATACAGCTAGTATAATTTTTTTTATTTTATCATCTATATTTCTCACAACTTCCCCTCCTCCAGGGATTTTTAATATAATTATACCCTATATTAAAATTGTTAACAATTTTAATTATTATAAACATAAAAGTAAATTTACTTCGTTAAATAACCTTTTTTATCTAGTTTTAAAAGTATAAATATACTAGCCATGAGTACTAATGTGGCTATAAGTCCTCCTTCTACTCCAAAAGAACCTCCTGTAATTATGTCATTTCCTACTAGTTTTAAATCAAACAAAGTGGAAACTTCCACATTTATTCCACTTACCTCAAATCCAAATATATTTCCTTGGGCAAAATTCCAAGCTGTGTGCATTCCACAAACTGCCCATAAATCATTGCTTTTCATAACATAAATTCCGTAGAAAAATCCTACTAATATAATATTTATCACAGCCATAATACTTACTTGAGGATTTAATAAGTGTAAAATCCCAAAAACAGAAGAGGATAAAATCAAGGCAAAAGTTGCATTATATCTTGCACCTATCACATTCATAAACCACCCTCTAGTTACTATTTCTTCTGTGGCTCCTTGTACTATCCAACCTATTAATATAAACAGTACTCCACCTATGGCTTTTACCCCCACAGGTTGTATGGGATTTGTTTCTACTTTTACACCTTTAAATAAAAATAATATTCCTACTACTGATGCCATCATAGCAAAACCAACTAAAAATCCTTTGGCGTATTTTTTTAGCCAATTTTCTTTTGCAAATCCTAAAGTAGAGATTTTTCTTTTTTCTATAAATTTTACTCTTATAAAAATCAATAATAAAACAAATATATCTGCCATGAGACTTATAAATAAAATGATTAAATCCTCATTTGATGAAAAAATATTTAGGAAAAAATAAACTGGATCAAGACAAATTCCCCCCATCATTTGACCTATAAACATTATTAATAAAACCAATACAGTCCCCCAAACAAAATTAGGTAGTTTTTTACTACTTTTCGCTTTTGTTATAAGACTTTCTTCTCTCAAATACATTTCTTCTCCCACCCTTACTTGTAATTTATTCCTTTTGAATATTTTATCATAATAAAAAACAAATACACTCTTTTTATCTTTATGATACAATAAACTTAATAAATTACTAAAAATTGGAGATATTTTATGGAAAAAATAAAAGAAAAAGGAAATAATAAGTTGTCATTTTTATTACCTATAATTGTGGGGGGTGTTATAGGTTTTATTGGAGCTATTTATAGTATTGTAAGTAATATTGAGCTGGATATCATTTTTTTAGATGTAGGAATTATATTGATTTTTTGTCTAATTGCATTTTTTCTGCATTTAATTTTACATGAAAGTGGTCATTTGATATTTGGCCTTTTATCAAATTATGAATTTGTATCTTTTAGGGTGGGTAGTTTTACTTTAGTAAAAGATGATAATAAATTTGTAATAAAGAAGTTTAAAATACCTGGCACCGGTGGTCAATGTCTTATGATGCCTAAAGTTGATAATTACGAAGATTGTCCTTATATTTTGTATAATTTAGGTGGAGTAATTATGAATATTTTAGCTTCTGTTTTTTGTTTTATATTATATGGAATTGTTCCTCCTAATAAACTTTTTGATACTTTTCTTTTATGTTCAACTATGATTGGCATTTTTAGCGCTATTTTAAATGGTATTCCCATGAAAATAAGTGGCATTGCCAATGATGGTTATAATTTGAGAAGCATATTAAAAGATAATTTGGCAAAATATTGTTTTTATACTCAACTAAAAATAAACGGTCTTTTGTATAAGGGCATAAATTTTAAAGATATGGATAAGAAATGCTTTGAAATTGATGATAATGCTGATTTTAGCAATCCTTTAGTAACTGCCATTAAAACATGGGAAAGTAATTATTATGCTTGTAATAAAGATTTCCAAAAAGCTAAGAAATGTTGTGAATTTTTATTAAATTATAAACCAACTATTGTAAAGTTTTTTGAAAATGAGTTAAAATGTGATTTACTTTTTTATGAAATTATAAGCAGTGAAGATGAGAATAAGATAAATAATTTATTTATGGAACTTAAACCTTATATAAAAGTTACAAACTGTTTTATAGCTAGAAAAAGGCTTCTGTATGCTTATGCTTTACTTTTTGAAAAAGATTTGCCTAAGGCTGAGAAGTTGTCCTGTGAATTTAAAAAAGCAATAAAAACTTATCCTGTTAAAGGTGAGATTTCAGCTGAGATTGAAATGATGGATTATATTTTAGATATTTATAAAAATAAAGTTTCTTCATAAAAAAGAAGGTCTGATTTTAAAATTCAGACCTTTTTGTTTAATTAAGGGAATTATTTGAAATTTCCTTTGCAAATATTATAGGTACGTTCTTATTTTGTTGAAAAATTTGTGGGTAGTATTTTTGTGGGACTTTTCTCTCTCCTACATAAGGTGATACTTCCATAGTCAGTGCTGGCTTTTTGTAATTTTCTATAAACCAATCTTTGTAGCCGTTGCCCAAGTTTACTTCTTCTTCTGGCAGTAAGTTATATGTTGTTTCTTTTGATATTTTTTTTGCAATTTGCAAATCTCTGTCTTTTTCTTCTTTACATTGGTTAAATTGCCAGTAGATTTCTTCTCCTGATGAGTGATAAGATATACTGCCCTCAAATAAACAAAATTCTGTCAAGTCCTTTAGGGCACATGTTTCTGGCTCGGAGAAATACCAAGGCCCTGTGTATCCCTTTGGTCCAGGGTAGTTTACTGTATCATTTGATGGGTGTTTTGTGGGATAATTTCTATTTAAATCTACTCCTCTAATATTAGATTTCCAGCTTTCAAAGCTATTTCTTTGCAAATAAAACATATTTTTATATTGATTTGATAAAAAGTATTTTCCATTTAAGACTAAATCTGCTCCATCAGGATTCACCAATGGCACAAATACAAGGGTCACTTTATGCAGAAGTTCTCTTATATTAATGCTTTCTATATATGACTTTGTTTTGTATAAGTTTAATATATATTGAATTTGATCTAGAAGTAGTATGGTATTTATCATTTCTCTGGCGTGATGGGTGGCGTTGATTAAAATTTTCTTTGATCCAATTCCTAAGTTTATGGCTAACATGGGTGTGTTTTCTACGGATGAACCTATTTTGTATATGGAGAGCAGTTCCCTTTGGTCTTTTGATATGTTGCAGATGGCTTCATTTACATCTTCTGAGAAGTTCATTGAGTTGTATAAGTTTATATGGCTCAAGTTATCACTCCTTTCTCCTATTTATAATATTGTATTTGTAGACCTTGTATACTTATTATTTTGAAGAAAGATTTTTATAAAATAAAAGTGCTCCTTAGTGGCATTGACTTTTTATCATTTGCCACTAAGGAGCTTTTATTTTTTAATATTTTATTGTTTAACTTTAACTATTTTTCTTGATGAATAATAATATTTATAATAATTTTCTTTGAACTTTTTATCATACTTTACATATTTTACATAAGATGATTTTATATCTAAAATAGCTCCCCCATTTTTCATTTTAATAGTACATAATGTTTTTTGATTTGAACCTGTATAAGAAGATGTTTTTATTGAAATTTTACAATTTGAAGGTTTTGAATCATATTTCATTTATCCCCTCCATTTATTTTAAATGTTTTATAGCATACTTAGCTTGACTCTTTGTAAAACCTTCACCATAGCTAGATATTAGTTGTTTATATATATTATTTTTGGACATTTTTAATGTTTTTCTATACTCTTTAGCTTTATATAGTGCATTTTTCTTCCAATTGGCCTTTACATGATTTACAGCATAAGTGGCAGCTTTTTTACTAAATCCTTCCCCATATTTAGATGTTAATTGTTTGTATAGATTTTTCTTAGACATATGAAATATTTTATTATACTGTTTTGCTTTGTATAAGGCATTTTTATATTCTGTTGATACAGATGCTGATGTGCTTATGTTAGTATATGTTTGTGCATTAACTGTAGATGAAATTGCTGAAAAACTTAAAAACATCATCATACTTAATAATATAGCTGTTATTTTCTTTTTCACTATCATTCATCCTCCTTATTTTTCTTTTATTTTATATATTATATTTTTACTGTATATAATCCTGTTTTTATTCTCATTATTTTGTAAACAATTTATATTTGAATTAAAAATAATAGGTAACTGTGCTTTTACAAAAATGATAATTATTGATTTTAATCTTATTTCCTACTAGGAATTTATTATATGTATAACTTTTAATCATAAATTTTACTAATATCTAATATATTTTGTATATAAAGGAGAGATTATTATGTATTTTAGAAATTCACCACCCATGTACAATAAGTTTCCCTACTATCCCTGGACACATAACCAAATGTTTTATACGTATCAAGACCAACCTCTTCATAAAAATACGAGAGATGAATCTGACCAAGAAAAAGATAAGCTTCTTCTCACAGATTATGGACCAGGGCCTCTTTCTGTAAATCTTAAAAAAGCTTGTGAGCAAAATGATAATTTCAGAACAGTTCTTTGGACTGGAAATGGCTTACAAGTTGTATTAATGAGTTTGGAAAGGGCTTTTTCTATTGATCCTTATTTTTCTAAAACAAGTGATCAGATTATCAATGTGGTTGATGGTTCGGGTCTTATAAAAATTGGAAATAGTAAAGATTCTTTTGATTACCAAAGTTTTTTAAACGAAAGCTCATCTATTATTGTCCCTTTAAATAAGTGGGTTACTGTTTTAAATTTGGGTAATGACCCTCTTAAACTGTATATTATATATGCACCACCTTTATTTGCCAGTGGAACTCTTAATAAGACAAAGGAGGATGCTAAAAAAAGTTAGCTCTTTTTCTTAATTAAAAAAGGTGTATATGAACTTTTAAAGTATAGGTTTGTATACATCTTTTTGCATTTAACATGATAGTATAAGAATATAGAATAATTTTTTATATTTGGTATAATTCCTAAAATTTGTACATATATATTAGTACATATTTAAATTACACCTCATTTAAACATGTTCTACATATTTTTATTGCCATAAGTATCCATACAGATGTCTAATCACTCATCTGAATTTTTTTCTTCACCTTTTTATAAATAATCGTTTTACAAAAAAGATGTTACAAATGTAACATCTTTTTTAGTATTCAAATACTGTATTTTCAGTTTTCCATTCTAACATTTTTATATAAAGCCAAAATCCATATATACCAAATGTGATTATTGTTAGTAAAAACCACTTGATATAATGTAAAAATAAGCTCGTTCCGCTACCTATGAATTTTAATCTTCTTCCTTCGATTAATGTGTTTTTTGCTACCCATCTGTATTTTATGCAAAGTGCCCATGGTGCTGCCAGTCCAAATGTGAAGAATGTTATTGCCCATGATAAAATGTTTACTCCTATAAGTCCTAGAAGTCCACCTTCAAATCTTGATTTCATATTTTCTCTCCTCTTTTGTTGGTAGCTTTTATTTTATCATATATCTTTAGATGTTTTCAAATTTATTGCTTTTGTAGTAGGTGTTATTTTTTGGTAAATGAGATTTTTGCTTTAAATAACTAATATTCCAATTAAAACTAAACCTAATAATTTTTTCACATAAATTCTCCTTTTATTTTTATCTCTCAGTTGATAAAAAGAATTTTTTCCTAATAGTGGATTCATATAGTATAATTTATCGCCAGCCTAAACATGAATTTCTAGTAAATAACATTGATGAGCCAACTTTTACATATCCATATTTTCCTGATGCATTTTTAACTTTTATATATTTTTTACTACCATTTTGGTATAGGGCATGAATATATGCTTTTCCTCCCTTTTTTATTGTAAATGCTTTTTTAGCGCCATTTGTATTTGTGTAAGCAGTCAAGTTTTTAGCTGCTATGTATTTGTGTTCTTTGTTGAATTTTACTGTATTAGCTGTGTATTGGTTGTATATTTTGTATCCATTAACTCTAACTTTGTCATAAATACAAAAACATTGTATTGCTTTTTCAAAACTAGAATATCTGCCTAATTCATATTCTTCCATAGTTATCATGCCATTATTAGGATCATAACTTTTTAATGTTGCATCGTAATATGATTTATCTAATTTACATGTATTGTTTTTGAATTTTAAGATTCTTACTACATCATAATTATCTTCAGAAAATAACATTGATACTATATCTAAACTTTTGTCTTTTTTGTTTAAATCATATATTCTTACTTTGCAATCTGTTCCTATGACACTTCCATCATCTATGTAATAGTCTGAAGTCAGTTTTTTAGTTACTTTATTTACTTTTAAATATACATTATGTCCACTTTTATAAAATTTAATAATGTCTTTGTCCCCCTCACCATCTAAATCATATTTATATGTCTTTCCCATAACTAGTTGTTGTTTATAAGATGTGGCTGCATATGAATTAGTTTTGTTTCCCACAAATATGCTTCCTATTATCATTGTAATTGTTAATAGGAAAATGCTAATTTTCTTTAATATTTTCATTTTTATCCCCTCCTATGATAAGTTTATCACATTTTTCTTTTTTTAATTTTAAAAATAAAAGTCATAAACTTTTACGCCTATGACTTTTATTTCTAATTTATATTTAATTTGATTTTATAGCTTGTTTAATTATAGTTTTTTCTATAGTTTCACAATTAAGAAGATGTTTTTTAGGGAAATAAAATATATATCAGTTTTTTGATAAATATTAGTTGTTATTTGTAATTTTTTCAGGTATTTGTGTATCTAATTTATTATAAGAAGATTCAAAATCTGATACTGCATCATTTTTATTAGAGCTAAAACTTGTGTAATTTCCAGATGGACTAATTGCCATATCTGTTAAAGTATTATATGATGTGTTTAATTCACAAATTGTATCATAACATTTATCCAACCCATCAGGAGGATTTTGTAATTTTTTCATAATTGTTTTTACATCGGACTGATTACTTTCTATTTTTGATACAGTTGATGTAGTATCTGAGTCTATATATAATAGTAGTAATGCCGTATTAAAGTCATCAACAAATCCACTTTTTGTTTTTGTATACTTATCAGTTGTAGAACTACTTTTTTTAAAAATTGCATTTGACCATACTTCTTGAGCTAAATTACAAAGAGATTCTGCATCACTACCACCTAGCATCATAAGTGATTCAGCTTTTTTCAAATTATCAATATATCCATTATAATATGCTATATATTCTTGTTCAGCTTTATACTCTGAATATGATTTATACCCATAACCACCACCAACACAAACAATTATAGCTACAATTACTCCAATAATTATTTTTTTCATTTTAGAAGTTACATTAATTTTATCAACTTGTACTGATTGTGGCTTTTCTTCTTTTAATTCATATTTAGATGGGCATCCACAATTAGGACATACTTTATCTGTTTTAGTCAAAATTGTACCACATTCTATGCATTTATTCTCTTTTTCTTCTTCCTCTTTGAGAACCTTGCCGCAGTATATACACTTTGGAGCTTTATCTGATATTTCTTTTTCACATTGAGGACATTTGATAATTGCCATATTTATTCCTCCCTTTTTTCTAAAAATATTTACTTTATATATGATGAATTATTATACATATTTCTATATTTATCTTTATTTTCCTTCGCATAATGTCAAATAAATATAAAAATACCAGATGGTTTGTTTACCATTTGGTATTTTTTATTTAATTTGTATCTATTAATTATTTTGTAATTTTTCTATTTCATCTATTTGCTTTTTTATTCTTATTTCTCTTTTCTTAGTAAAAAATGTCTTTTACTTTAGCTGTCCTTAGCTAAAGGAGAACCAATAAAGTAACCACCGTGGTAACATATGACACTTTCAATAGGAAGATCTTCTATTTTCTTCAAAGAATTCAAATAGATTTCTTGATTGTAATTAAGTCCTTCAGAGCAAGTAGTAATCTTATTATCTTTTTTCATAAATAAATCTCCAGCAATTAATAACTTATACTTATCTATGTATAAACTCATATGCCCCATAGTATGACCTGGAGTTGCTATTACTTTAAGCTTCTCTCCTACATCAATTATGTCCCCATCTTTCACTAATTTATCTGGATTTATTTTATTATTTTCAAAGAAATACTTAAATATTTTATAAAGCTGTTTGTTTTCATCATTTAACTTATGGAAATTTTTTTCGAGCATTTCTACTTTGCAAGGTGTCTTTGAACCATTGATATAATCAGCTTCATCTTCATAAACAATTAGCTCTATCTGTGGCAGTAATTTTAAAATAGCTTTTACATTTCCCATATGGTCTATATCGTGATGAGTAAGTATTATGTTTTTTAAGTTTGTAAAAGTAAGATTTTCCTTTTCTATGGCTGACTTGATATCATCAACTTGATTAGGAAATCCCGTATCTATAAGAGTAAGCTCCTGACCTTTTTTTATTAATGTGGGATAGATAGAATCCTTTCTTCCTGGGATGATATTTGGTAACTCCAATAAATAGATATTTTCTTTTATTTTCATAATTTATCCTTCCTTACACAATTTTGCTTTAAGTGTATTATCACTCCTATTGTCATAATTTATACTCTCTTACACATTTTATAAAATAATGATTTATATGCTATTTACACATAATAAATATAAATATTTTAAATGGTAGGTGTAAATATGAAAGATAAAAAAATTAATATCTTTAACTTAATACTTTATACTATATATATTTTTTCAATAATATTCTTTATATTTAAGGGGGAATATGGAAAAAGTGGATTAAGTGCAGCTTCTTTAATCATGCTCTTTATATTAAGTAAGTTATATTCTAAAAATTATCCTATAATAGATAAAAGTTTACTTATATTTGGCAACTTATTTATCTTATTTTCATTCGTTTTAGGATCTTGCTATGGCCTTTATGACAAAATAAAGATTTATGATGACTTTTTACATTTTTGGTCAGGATTTATAACTTTTAAAATAGGCTGGAATATATTAAATTTTTTAAATATAGAAAATTCATCTAGTAAAATAACTATTCTTATATTTATTCTTTTCTTTAGTATAGGTATATCTGGTTTCTTTGAAATAATTGAGTATACATTAGATACCGTATTTGGTAAGCACACTCAAGTAGGTGGACTAAAAGATACTATGCAGGATATGATTGATGCTTTGGTTGGTTCTCTTATAATGAGTATGTATTTTTTTAGGAAAATAAAAAAATAAGGTACAATCTAATTGTAAGGAAGTTGTTGACATAAAGTGTCAACAACTGCCCTCATATAATACTTCTCTAATACATATCTTTATAATGAATATTATTATCTATTTTATTTTTGCAAATTAGGTTTATTTGGTTCTTTCTTTTTATAAAAATTAATCATTGTAGCTACAATATAAGTTATAATAATAGATATTACAGCCGATAACAATATAGATATTTTAGATAAATTAATCAGTTCATGATTACCCTTAAATGCTATTTCTGATACAAATATTGACATAGTAAATCCTATACCTGCCAATATTGAAACTGGAAGTACAGATAACCAATCTACACCTTTTGGTTTTTCAGTTATCTTAAGCTTAGTTGCCACCCAAGTAAATAGCATTATACCTAATGGTTTACCTACTACTAAACCTGCAATAATTCCTAGTATTAATGTATGATCTAATGAAAAATTTTCATTTAAATCTAAAACTATATCTGTATTGCATAAGGCAAATAATGGTAGTATAAATAAGTTACAAATAGGTGCTAATTTATGAACTAATCTGTTTAACATAGACTCTTTAGATTTTTTAAATTTTTTGGATGGTATTGCACTAGCAAGTAAAACTCCACTTATTGTTGCATGTACTCCACTGTAATATATAAAAAACCATAATACTAAGCCTACTAAGAGATATATTGTAATATTATCTATCTTGTTTCTAGCCATAGCAAATAGTATTAGTAATATAATCATTGCTATTAGTAAGCACCATACATTTATATTTGAGGAGTATAATACTCCTATTACCAATATTGATATTAAGTCATCTACAACAGCCAAAGATAATAAAAATATCTTTAATAATGGATTAAGCTTATGTTCTAATATCATAAATATACCTACTACAAAGGCTATATCAGTTGATATAGGTATGCCTATTCCATCAGAAAATGGTGTTCCTAAGTTAATTATAGTAAATATAATAGCTGGTAATAAAACACCACCAATTGCTGCTATTATAGGAAATGAAGCCTTTTTAAAACTTGATAATCTACCATATAATATCTCATGTTTTATTTCAAGGCCAACAAATAAAAAGAATATTGCCATTAAAAAATCATTTATTATCAGGTGAACATTAAATTCTCCTATTATGGGATAAGTGAAGAAATTATTATATGCTTGTCCAAATCTACTATTTGCTATTATCAAGGATACTATAGTAGCAATTATAAGTAGTACACCTGTAAACACCTCAGATTTAGTAATATCTTTTAGCTTATTAGTCATTAATTTAACCGACCCTTCTATATTAATAGTTTTTTAAACTTTTAAAGTAGTTATAAATAGAAATTTAAAACTTAAGTGTTTCGATTTTTTAGTTTGTGATTTTTAGATTTTTTTATTCATTAATCCCTATAATATTAATTTAATTATTTGGCTGTTTTTATTTTTTATAATTATTCACTTTGTTTATCAATTACTTCTTCTATATTTACTATTCCACTTTCATAGGTAACTTTCATTTTTAGAGAGTTTAGTTTATTACCATAAGCTTTCTTTGGAATATTAGCTTCGTAATACTTGAGCTTATCCACCATTTCATCATTGTCATTGGATAAGGATTCTTCCTTATACTCACATTTATAAGTTTTTTCTTTATTAACTATCACTTCAACAGATTTTATTTTATCTTCATGAGATGTTTGATTTTCGTCATAATCAACATTATCACTGGCACTGAAATGTATGCCCTCATCATTGTAATTCCAGCTTACATCAGGTGATGTAGTCATGAATAGATATTTATATAAATCTTCAATGTCACTACTTTGTGATTTATCACCTTTTACTACAATTTTGTATTGATAGTCTTTGTCATAAAGTAAATTTATCCTTCCTGTATAAGTTAATTCTCCCTCTTTTTTTAGCTCTAGTTTTTGCCAATCATTGGAGTTTATATCCTTATGCATAAATAAGATTTTTGAGTTTTCTTTTAGCTCACTTAGTTCTGCTCTCACTGTTATGTCATATCCATTATGGGTGTTTTTGTTTAGTTTAAAGCTTACATCCTTAGTCAAATGTGATTTGCCTAGTTCTTCATATAGTGTTGACTCAATCTGGCTGCTTAGGTCATCACTTAGAGAGCTTACCTCCTCTTGTAGTGTCATGTTGTCACTTTTTATGTTTGCTAGTTCTTCTTTTATGGTGTTTAGAGTGTATGTTTGGTAAATTAATATTGAACAAAATATTACTCCAACTCCTGGTATTATGTATTTCCTCATTCAATTCTCCCCTTTTTGCTATTTTATTTTCTTTTATTTTACCATAAAAGGAGAGTAAGTTGTTTACATAAATTGTCAATAAATTGCAATAGCTTAACTTACTAACAAATATTAAAATGATTGATACTTTGGTTGGTGATCTTATAATGAGTGAATATTTTTTAGAAAAATAATCTTAGAATATGTATTTATAAATATATCACTTTCTGCCATTGACTTAATATCTTGATTATTTTCAACTAGTATGTTGTATAATTAATTGCATAAGTCTTACTCTTTTGGTCAATCGTTA
>ERZ827126.2085-NODE-2085-length-15439-cov-14.252665_pt1 | contig 15439 bp, 10 predicted proteins | sample MGYA00519780_ERZ827126 | MGnify/ENA primary metagenome ERZ827126 (study PRJEB31778, sample SAMEA3449262) | human gut metagenome | biome: human gut; feature: human-associated habitat; material: faeces | place: United Kingdom | collected 2010/2012 ...
CGTCGCGCACGCCGATCTGGCGCAGCTCGATGCGGGTGTGGAAGATGCCGGCCAGGTCCTTGACCAGCTCACGGAAGTCCACACGGCCATCGGCGGTGAAATAGAACATGATCTTGGAGCGGTCGAGGGTGTATTCGGCCTCCACCAGCTTCATTTCCAGCCCGTGGCGGGCGATGCACTCCTGGCAGGTGTGGTAGGCGCGCTTTTCGTCCTCACGGTTCTGGCGCATCCGGCGCACATCCACGCTGTCGGCCATCCGGGTGATGGGCTTGAGGGCCTTGGGGACAGCGGAGTCGGCGATCTCCTTCACGCCCTGCACCACTTCGCCGCACTCCACGCCCCGGGCCGTCTCGACGATAACATAGTCGCCGGTCTTGATGGGGGTGTCTGCGGGGTCAAAATAATAGGTCTTGCCGTTGTCCTTGAAACGGACGGATATAACTTTCTTCATAGCATTCCTCTTTGGGGTCGTATCGAACGTATATAAGCCCGGAAAATGGGCCTTGAGCAGTCTGGATAGGCGCTGTGCCTGAAATTGCGATAAAATTCCATTCTGCATTCTAGTATAGCATAATCCGGCCCGTATTTCCACGAAATATGGCAAGAAAGTAGCCGGGATATTCCCCATTGACTTCCTAAACGAAGGGGATTTAAGGAAAGTTTTGTTAAAGATTGACTTCAGGACTATTGCAAGGGGGATTCCCTCGTGTATAATAGGAACGATAAGAAGCGTTCAGAGGGTGCTGCCGTGGTTGCGGCGTACCTTTTGCCGCGCGGCGGCATAAAAAAGAAATGGATAGGAAATCATGGAAAAATTCAGTGTCAAAAAGCCGTTCACCATCCTTGTTGCGGTCATCATGGTCCTGCTGCTGGGCTTCGTGTCCATCACGAACCTGCAGACGAACCTTCTGCCCGACATCAGCACGCCATACCTCATGGTGGTCACTGTCTACCCCGGTGCCAGCCCGGAGCGTGTGGAGTCAGAAGTCTCCGATGTGATGGAGAACGCGCTGGGTACAGTGTCCGGCGTCGAGAGCATCACGGCGACCTCGGCAGAAAACTACAGCCTTCTGCTCATGAAATTCGCCGAAGGCACCGACATGAACAGCGCGATGGTCAAGACCTCCAATAAGGTGGACCAGACCGCGACCAGTCTGCCCAGCACCTGTCTGACCCCCTCCATCATCGAGTACAGCCTGAACATGAACGCCTTTATGACGGTGGCTGTCAGCCGGGAGGGCAGCGATGTCTACGATCTGTCGGACTTCGTGGATAACACCCTCGTGCCTTATGTGGGCCGCACCAGCGGCGTTTCCAGTGTGTCGGCCAACGGCCTCATCGAAAAGATGGTGCAGGTGCAGCTGAATCAGGATAAGATAGACGAAGTGAACGCCCGCCTGCTGGAACTCATCGACACCCAGCTGGCCGACGCCCGCGCCCAGCTCGACGCCGCGGAGGCGCAAATCGCCGAGGGCCGCGCCGAGTACGAAAAACAGCTGAAAAACTTCGGTAACACCGTCTCCGATACGGTCATGGCAGAGATGGGTACGGAGGTGGCCGACGCCGTCACCGTCGTGCGCGACCAGGCGCAGGCTTTGCTGAACAGCGTCAACCAGCTCATCGGCGTGGTCAATGAACCGGAGATCCGGCAGGCCCTCATCGACGTCCGCGACGGCCTGCAGCGTGTCGTGGACCAGTTCAACCAGACCGGTATGCGCGACATCGACTCCCTCATCGAGATCGTCGGCGAGCTGCGCGACATCACCGATAAGCTCACCGCCGCTCTGCAGGAGCTGCAGGGCCGTCTGGGTACCAGCGACGGCACCGTCTCCGACCTTGCCGACGAGCTGGAAGTCTCCAACAGCCTGAGCACCATTTATAAGACTCTGGACGAGGTCATCAAAGCCATGGACAATGTCCCCGGCCTGATGAACCAGTTCTCCGTCGCTCTGGGCAGCTATTCCAGCCAGCAGCTCAGCGCCTATATGCGTTTTACCGAGGCCCGCGAGATGCTCAAGGACTATGAGAACCAGCTGGAAGACGCCAAGCAGCTCTACGAGGAGAGCAAGGAAAAGGCCCTTGCCAGCGCCGATGTGGCCAAGCAGCTGGACATCAAGACCCTCGCCCAGCTCATCTACGCTCAGAACTTCTCGATGCCTGCCGGCTACGTCGCCGATAAGAGTGGCGAGTCCTGGCTGTTGAAGGTCGGCGAAGAGTACGACAGCGTTTCGGACATCGAGGGCGCACTTCTGCTCCACGTCGATGGCTTCGGCGATGTCCGCCTCTCCGATGTGGCCGACGTGGCCGTCATCGACAACGCCGAGGCCAGCTACACCCGCCTGAACGGGGAGCGGGCCGTGGTGCTGAAAATTTTCCGCAACGCCAATTCCAGCGCCAGCAGCGTCTCGGACGGCTGCCTGAATGCCTTCAAGGAGCTGCAGGCTCAGTATTCTGACCTTCACGTCGTCGTCCTGTCCAATCAGGGCAACTACATCACCATCATCGTCAACAGCATCATCAGCAGTATGTTGGTGGGCGCTGCGCTGGCCATCATCGTGCTGGCCATCTTCCTGAAGGACATCAAGCCCACCCTCGTGGTCGGCGTCAGCATCCCGCTGTCCGTCCTGTTCGCCGTCGTTCTGATGTACTTCACCGGCCTCGACATGAACATCATGACGCTGGCGGGCCTGTCGCTGGGTGTCGGTATGCTGGTGGATAACTCGGTCGTCGTCATCGAGAACATCTACCGTCTGCGGGGCCGGGGCGTACCGGCGGCCCGCGCCGCCGTGCAGGGCGCTCGTCAGGTAGGCATGTCGGTCGTGGCCTCTACCCTTACTTCGGTCTGCGTCTTCCTGCCGGTGGTGTTCGCCTCCGGCACGGTGCGCAGCCTGCTGCAGCCCATGTCCATGTGCATCGGCTACTGCCTGATGGCCTCTCTCATCGTAGCCATCACCGTCGTGCCTGCCGCTGCTTCCACTGTCCTGAAAAAGGCTGAGCCGAAGCGTCTGGTCTGGTTCGAAAAGATTCAGGATAAGTATGCCCACAGCCTCGAGTGGTGCCTGCAGCACCGCGCTCTGCCGCTGCTGGCCGCTGTCGTGTTGCTGGCCTTCTGCGGCTGGAAGGTCTTCTCCATGGGCGTCGTCCTTCTGCCCGAAATTTCCAGCAATGAGGCTACCATTGCCCTCTCTACCGACGACGGCCTGACCAAAGAGGAATCCTACGGTGTGGCCGGACAGGTCGTCGAGGCCGTCATGGCCGTGGACGGCGTGGAAGAGGTGGGCGTCACCACCGATACCACTGTGGCCGGCATCGACATCGGCCAGCTGGGCCTGCCCAGCGCTATTACCGACCTGCTGAGCGCCGCCAACAGCTACGGCAGCTACCAGTTCAACGTCATGCTGGACGAGTCACTGTCCTCTACCCGGATCGCCGCCGTGGAGCAGGCCCTGAATGATGCCGTTTCCGGCGTCGAGAACTGCACCGGCACCGTCGAGATCAGCGGTATGCAGGACCTGACCAGCCAGCTGAGCAGCGGCCTCTCTGTCAAGATCTACGGCCCCGACGCCGATACCATTACCGCACTGGGCGATAAGGTCGTCCAGATGGTCAACGACACCGAGGGCTTCGCCAATGCCGCCACCGGCCTCGGTCAGGGCGATGCGACCATCAATCTGGACATCGACCGCGACAAGGTCCGCGCCTATGGCCTGACGGTTGCGCAGGTCTACCAGCAGATCGCCGCCAAGCTCACCACCACTACGACGGCGGAGACACCCGTCACGGTAGACGGCTCCACCATGAAAGTCCAGATCAGCGATAATCTTGACCCTATGACCAAGGAAAACATGATGGACATGACCTTCACCACCAGTGTCATGGACGCCACCGGCACCACTACCACCGGCACCTGCACGCTGGGCGATATTGCTTCCTGGACGACGGGTACTGCCCCCGACTCCATCACCAGCGAGAACCAGACCCGCTATATCACGGTGACGGCAGACACGCTGGACGGCTACAACACCACGGTCCAGTCCCGCGTGCTGCAGAAGACGCTGGACGCCTTCGCCCTCACCGATGAGATGCCCGAGGGCTGCTCCTTCTCGCTGGGCGGCGAGTCCTCCACCGTCAACCTGATGGTCGACGAGATGGTGCAGTGGATGGCTCTGGCCCTGCCCTTCGTCTATCTGGTCATGGTGGCTCAGTTCCAGAGCCTGCTGTCCCCCTTCATCGTCCTGTTCACGGTGCCGCTGGCCTTCACTGGCGGCCTGCTGGGTATGCTGGTCACCGGCCAGCAGCTGACCATGATCTCCCTGATGGGCTTCATCGTCCTGATGGGTACCGTCGTCAACAACGGCATCGTCTTCGTGGACTACGCCAACCAGCTGCGTCTGGGCGGTCTGGAGCGCCGTGCGGCCCTTGTCGCCACCGGCAAGACCCGTATGCGTCCTATCCTCATGACCACCCTGACCACCGTTCTGGCCATGCTGCAGATGGTGTTCAGCAACGATATGGCGAGCCAGCTCATGAGCGGCATGGCCATCGTCATCATCTGCGGCCTGAGCTATGCCACCCTGATGACCCTGTACATCGTCCCCATCCTCTACGACATCCTCTTCAAGAAGCCGCCGCTGGTGGTCGATGTAGGTGACGACGGAATGGACGACATCCCCGATGACGCCGCCGAGTATATCGCGCAGTCGAACGCCGCCGAGGCTCAGCCGGAAGCATAATTTTATACAGATTCAAAAGGGAGCTGTTGCATTTTGCAGCAGCTCCCTTTTCTGTTTCGCAATATGTCCAAAAAATCTCTCGAAATTTTGGAAGATAAATCTAAAAGCATTCTCACACAAGTCTGGAAAACTGTGCTATAATCATAATTATGGACGAGGTCGGGGCTGCGCTGCCCTGACCGAAAATAATGAAGAAGGAGGCGAGCCTTATGGCACAGTTCCGCTCCAAGCCCTTTGGTGTGACCAAAAACGGCGATAAGGTGGATGAATACATCATCTCCAATCCCGGTGGACTTGAGGTCAGCGTGCTGAACTATGGCTGTGTGATCAAAAATCTCTTCGTCCCTACAAAAACGGGTCTGGTGGACGTGGTCGTCGGACACGACACCCTCGCCGACTATGAGGCGGATTTCAACTCATCCGGCAGCACCTGCTGCGGTGCGTTCGTGGGCCGGTACGCCAACCGCATTGAAAATGCGGAATTTTCTCTCAGCGGCAAGACCTACAAGCTGGAAGCCAACAATGGCAAAAATCACCTGCACGGCACCTTCCCCCGCAAAATTTACGATGTGAAGATGTTCGGCGACACCCTTTTGATGGAGACCGAAAGCCCGGCGGGCGAAGACGGTTTCCCCGGAAATCTGAAGGTCAGTGTGCGGTATATCCTCACGCCGGACAACACCCTGCGGATGGACTACCGTGTGTCCACTGACGAGGACACCATCATCAACCTGACCAACCACACCTACTTCAACCTCGACGGCGGCGGCAATGTGCTGGGCCAGAAGCTCCGCATTTACGCTTCCAACTACCTCGAGGGCAACAACGAGACCTGCCCCACGGGTAAGATCCTGTCTGTGGACGGTACGCCGATGGACTTCCGCACCGGAAAGCCTCTGGGACGCGACCTCGACACCGGCTTCTACCAGACTACCATGGCGGGCGGCGGCTTTGACCACTGCTATGTCCTCGACCGGCCCCGGGGTGCCAGCCAGAGCCTCTGCGCCTGGGCGTCCAGCGACAAGACCGGCATCAGCATGAAGATGTACACCACCCAGCCGGGCATCCAGCTCTACACCGGCAACTTCCTGCAGAACTGCCCCTCCCCCGGCAAGGGCGGCGTCCCGCTGGAAAAGTACGGCGGCTTTGCCCTTGAGACCCAGCACTTCCCCTGCAGCCCCTCTCACCCGGAGTTCCCGACGACGGTGCTGCGGGCAGGCAAAGTCTTCCGAGCCAACACTACGCTCCGCTTCTTCACCGGCCGTCAGTGCGGCCGTTTGTAAGCAAATATCAGCCGCAGCAAAGGGCAGCTCTCTTGCGGGAGCTGTCCTTTGCTGTTTTTTGCGTGTCCTCTCCATGCCTTGCGGACTAAAAATCTTTGCAGTTCATCAGACTGGCCGAAAAGATGCAACAAAAATACATTTTCATAAAAAAGCCGGTACTTGATTCTCTGTGCAAAAAGCGGTATCCTTTAGGCAGACAGAGCACAAGGGCTCTGTGCGAAGCAACATTTGGAACAAGAGAGGTACTGGACATGGCTATTTTGGTTTCCGGCGGCGCAGGCTACATCGGCAGCCACACCTGCATCGAGCTCCTGAATGCCGGCTACGACGTCGTCGTGGCGGACAATTACTATAATGCATCCCCTGTGGTCCTCGACCGCGTCAAGCAGATTACCGGCAAGGACTTCCGCTTCTATCAGGCCGATATGACCAAACACGAGGATGTGGAGAAGATCTTCGCCGAGTGTCCCGACATCACGGCGGTCATCCAGTTCGCAGCCTATAAGGCCGTTGGCGAGAGCGTGTCCAAGCCCATCGAATACTACTACAATAACCTCAACTGCACGCTGGTCATCCTGGATGTGATGCGCAAGCACAACTGCCACAACTTCGTGTTCAGCTCTTCCGCCACCGTCTACGGCGACCCCGCCAGTGTGCCGATCACCGAGGACTTCCCCGTGGGTGCCACCACCAACCCCTACGGCACCACCAAGGCTTTCACTGAGCGCATCCTGCAGGATGTCTGCAAGGCCGACCCCAGCCTGAACGTGGCCCTGCTGCGCTACTTCAACCCCATCGGTGCCCACAAGTCCGGCCTCATCGGCGAGGACCCCAACGGCATCCCCAACAACCTCATGCCCTACATCGCCAAGGTGGCTGTGGGCAAGCTGGAAAAGGTCCATGTCTTCGGCAATGACTACCCCACTCCCGACGGCACCGGCGTCCGCGACTACATCCATGTCGTGGACCTGGCCCGCGGCCATGTCTGCGCCATCAAGAAGCTGGAAACGAACTGCGGCCTCTTCATCTGCAACCTCGGCACCGGCAAGGGCTACAGCGTGCTGGATGTCATCCACGCCTTTGAGAAGGCCTGCGGCAAGCCCATCCCCTACGTCATCGAGGCCCGCCGCCCCGGCGACATCGCCGAGTGCTATGCTGACCCCACCAAGGCCAGGAATGAGCTTGGCTGGGTGGCTGAGTACGGCATCGAGGAAATGTGCGCCGACAGCTGGAACTGGCAGAAGAAGAACCCTGACGGCTACCACACCGCGAACTGAATAAAAAACGATAAGAGCCTGTACGGCGGGTACTTCCCGGGTACAGGCTCTTATTTTTTGCACTTTTTCGGATATTCGAGGATGGCGGCATGATTTTTTTCAGAGAACAGTTCAGAACAGCCCCGTTTCTCTTGACAACGCCGGAAAGTTAGCCTATATTACTGTTGTTAATGCAAACTAACAAACGCGCTCGAGAGGAACATTCCATATGACGTTGAAAGATTTGAACATCGGCGAGACTGCCGTGGTCGGGACCGTGGGCGGCGAAGGCGCTCTGCGGCAGCATTTTCTGGATATGGGGCTGATCCCCGGTGAGGAGGTCACGCTGGTCAAATTTGCCCCGATGGGCGACCCGATGGAGCTGAGCATCCACGGCTACGAGCTGACCCTCCGGCTGGATGATGCCGCCCGCATCGGGGTCACTCTGGCCAAAGCCCCGGCGGCGAAAAAGGCGGCGGCAGAAAGTGAAAAGCCGGTGGAGCACCCGGGCCTCGGCGAAGGCGGACGCTACCACACCAAAAAGGGCGAGAACCCTCTGCCTGACGACACGACCCTTACCTTTGCGCTGGCGGGCAACCAGAACTGCGGCAAGACGACCCTCTTCAACCAGCTCACCGGCTCCAACCAGCACGTCGGCAATTTCCCGGGTGTGACGGTGGACCGCAAGAGCGGTGCGATCCGGAATAACCCGAATACGGAGGTCACAGACCTGCCCGGCATCTACTCCATGTCGCCCTATACCAGCGAGGAGATCGTGACCCGGCAGTTCATCATCGGCGAGAAGCCCACGGGCATCATCAATATCGTGGACGCCACCAACATCGAGAGGAATCTGTACCTCACCATGCAGCTCATGGAGCTGGATACGCCGATGGTGCTGGCGCTGAACATGATGGACGAGATGCGCGGCAACGGCGGCACTGTCCGCATCAATAAGATGGAGGCCATGTTGGGCATCCCGGTCGTGCCGATCTCTGCGGCAAAGAACGAGGGCGTGGACGAGCTGGTGGATCATGCGCTCCATGTCGCAAAGTATCAGGAGCGGCCGGGCCGGATGGATTTCTGCAGCGAGGAGGATCACGGCGGCGCAGTCCACCGCTGCATCCACGGCATCATCCACCTGATCGAGGATCATGCTGAGGCCGCAGGCATCCCGGTGCGCTTTGCGGCCACAAAGCTCGTGGAGGGCGACCAGCGCATCGAGGAGGCCCTGAAGCTCGACCAGAACGAAAAAGAGATGATCGAGCACATCATCGTCCAGATGGAGCAGGAGCGGGGTCTGGACCGCGCCGCCGCCATCGCGGATATGCGGTTCCACTTCATCCACCAGCTGGTGGAGCAGACCGTCGTGAAGCCCCGCCAGAGCAAGGAGCAGCTCCGCTCGGCCCAGATCGACCGGTTCCTCACGGGCCGCTATACCGCCATCCCGGCCTTTGTGGGCATCATGGCGCTGGTGTTCTACCTTACCTTCGGCGTCATCGGTCTGGCGCTCCAGAACCTGCTGGAAGTGGGCATTGATGCCCTGACCGCCGCGGTGGACTCCACCCTCACGGCGTGGAACGTCAACGCAGCCGTCCACTCGCTGGTCATCGACGGCATCTTCACCGGTGTGGGCAGTGTGTTGAGCTTCCTGCCCATCATCGTGACCCTGTTCTTCTTCCTCTCTCTGCTGGAGGATACCGGATACATGGCCCGCGTGGCATTCGTGATGGATAAGCTTCTCCGCCGCATCGGCCTCTCGGGGCGCAGCATCGTGCCAATGCTCATCGGCTTCGGCTGCACCGTCCCCGGCGTCATGGCCAGCCGCACCCTGCCCTCGGAGCGCGACCGCAAAATGACCATCCTGCTCACCCCCTTTATGAGCTGCTCGGCCAAGCTGCCCATCTACAGCCTGTTTGCGGCGGCCTTCTTCCCGGAGCACGCGGCTCTGGTGATGGTCAGCCTCTATTTCCTCGGCATTGCGGTGGGCATTCTGATGGCCATCCTGCTGAAGAGCAGTGTCTTTAAGGGCGAGGCCGTCCCCTTTGTGATGGAGCTGCCCAACTACCGCCTGCCCGGCCTCAAGAATGTGGTCCAGCTGCTCTGGGAAAAGGCCCGCGATTTCCTCCAGCGCGCCTTTACGGTCATCTTTGTGGCGACCATCATCATCTGGTTCCTGCAGAGCTTCGACCTGCGGCTCAGCCTCACCGCTGACCCGCAGCAGAGCATCCTTGCATGGCTGGCCAGCGGGATCGCGCCGCTGTTTGCGCCACTGGGCTTTGCCGACTGGCGGGTGTCTACGGCCCTGATCACCGGCTTTATGGCCAAGGAGAGCGTCGTTTCGACCCTCACCATCCTCTATGGCTCCTCTGCGGCCTTTGCCGCCGCGCTGTCCCCGGCGGCGGCTGCACCCCTGCTGGTGTTCTGCCTGCTCTATACGCCCTGCATCGCGGCGGTGGCCTCGGTCAAGCGGGAGCTGGGCGGCAAGTGGGCGTTTATCATGGTGGCAAATCAGTGCATCGTAGCATGGCTGGCGGCCTTCGGCACGCGGCTCATCATGATGCTGTAAAGAAAACGGAAACAGGGAGCGGCCTGCAAGATGCGGGCCGCTCCTTTTCTCTTGACAATCGCTGCGTTTTTGTGCTATTATTACTTCAAATTTGAATGATACAATTTTGAATCACAAGGAGGCGTCCCATGAATACCCCGGGCATCGAATTCGGGCGGAAGACCTCGGCGGCTTACGCCGCCCTCTGCAAGCCCCTGTGCCAGAAGCTCCATCTGCCCCAGACGGCTTTTGACATCCTGATGTTCCTCGCCAACAACCCCGGCTACCAGACCGCCAGCGACGTGGTAGAGGTGCGCAAACTGAAAGCAAACCTCGTCTCGGTGAACGTAGACCGTCTGGTGCAGGAGGGCTACCTCGTCCGCGAGGCTGACCCCGGCGACCGCCGCCGCACCCTGCTGCGCTGCACCGAAAAAGCCTGCCCCATCATTGAGCAGGGCCGGGCCTTGCAGGAGGAATTTGGTGCGCGTCTGCTGGAACACACCAATGAAGCACAGCGAAAGGCGTTCTTCGAGACGATGGACATTATAAATGAGAATCTGGACGCCATTCTCGAAGGAGAAGCATGAACATTTTATTTACGATCTTAGTCACCTTTTTCGCCGGCATGGGCGCGGGCCTCGGCACCGGCTTTGCGGGCATGAGCGCGGCGGCTGTCATCAGCCCCATGCTCATCACCTTTCTGCATATGGACCCCTATATGGCCGTGGGCATCGCCCTCTCGTCGGATGTGCTGGCCAGCGCCGTATCGGCCTACACCTACCATAAAAACAAGAACCTCGACATCAAAAACGGCCTCATCATGATGGTGAGCGTGCTGGTGTTCACGGTGGTGGGCAGCTGGGTGGCCAGCCTGCTCCCCTCGGCCACGATGGGCAGTTTCTCGGTGTTCATGACCTTCCTGCTGGGCATCAAGTTCATCGTCCGGCCCGTTATGACCACCAAAGAGGCCATGCAGGGGGTCAGCGCAAAGAAGCGGGCCATCCAGTCCATCGCCTGCGGCATCCTCATCGGCTTCATCTGCGGCTTTATCGGCGCAGGCGGCGGCATGATGATGCTCCTCATCCTCACCAGCGTCCTCGGCTACGAGCTGAAAACGGCTGTAGGTACCAGCGTGTTCATCATGGCCTTCACGGCTCTGACCGGAGCCGTCAGCCATTTCGCCATCGGCGGTGCGCCGGTCTGGCACGTCTGGGCGCTCTGCGTCGTCTTCACCCTGCTGTGGGCGCGCATCGCGGCGGTCTTTGCCAATAAGGCCGACGCCAAGACCCTCAACCGCGCCACCGGCATCATCCTCGTCATCCTCGGCGTGGTGGTCATGGGCTTCAACTGGCTCAGCTGACCGTATCCGGACAAAAAGAAATGCCTGTGCGGCAGATGCTGCACAGGCATTTTTAATGTTCTTTTAACGGACGAACTCGACCTCAACGTCGCCGTTCTTGGTGGCGAGGTTCAGCTTGTTGGGGGCATCTGCATTCTGCTGCAGGGTGTCCTTGCCGAAGAAGAGGAAGTTCTTGTCGCTGGCGTCGGAGACGCGGATCTTGCCGCCGCCTGCGGCCAGCTCAAAGCCGTAAGAGCTGCCGCTGCCGATCACAGAGCCGGTGATGCTGCCGTTCTGCACCTTGGCGTTGCAGACGTTGGCAGAGATGTTTTCCAGCTTGAGGGTGCCGCTGTTCTGGATGGTGGCAGCCACATTCTGGGAGGTGACGCCGCTCATGGTGATCTTGCCGTTGCGGGTAGTACCGCTCAGGGTGGAGCCGTTGAAGTTCGACACCTCGATGCGGCCATTGTCGGTGGTAAGGCTGGCGGTCTGTGCCGAAACGCCGTCCAGCGTGATGCTGTCGTTGGTGGTGCTGACGGTGATGTTTGCCAGCGTCTGGCGGGGTACCTGTAGCGTCAGGGTGCAGCTGCGGGTGTCCTCACTCTGGATGATGAGGGAAGCGTTGGGCTCCCGGGTCTTGGTCACGGTGAGGGTGCTGCCCGCCACCGTGAAGTCGTAGAGCTTGGAGCTTTCAAAGGCGTAGCTCGAGGTGTAGGTGTAATCGGCGCGGATGTGGTCGATGTCGGCGGCCTGCAGAATGACCGCAGCGCTGTTGTCCTGCACCACGATGGCGTTGATGCCGGCCGGTGCGTCATAGCTGGCGCTGTAAGTGGCCACAGGTGCTGCCGCGCCGCAGAAGAGCGCAGCCGCCGTGACAGCTGTCAGAAGAGCGAGAAGAAACTTTTTCATAAGGAAAACCTCCTGTCGCAATAAAATAGATGAGCGGAATGTCCCGCAGAAGATTTTACTATATCTGTCCGGGCCGTAGCTGCGGCTGGATAGAATTTTTCACCCTAAAAATACCGCAGCAGAGAAAAAAAGTCAAGAGAGAAAAAATGAACAATAAAAAACGCCTGCACAGTGGTGCAGGCGCAAAAGCAGGATAAATTATTTTTCTTCGATGGTGGAGTGCTCGATGACATAGTCGGCAGCGCGGCGGATACCCTCGTTGCGGCGGATGGCCTCCACGTTGGATGCAGCCTTGACTTCCTCGAGGGTCTTCTTGGTGCGCTCAGCGCGCTCGGACAGGGTCTTGTCGATGTCCTCCTCAGTGGGGACGAGGTTCTCGTTCTGAGCGATTTGCAGCAGGGCCATCCGGGCGCGGGTGTTCTTCTCCGCGGCAGTGCGGACAGCGGCAGTGAAGCTCTCGCGGGTCTGATGGATCTGGCTCAGGTAGCGGTCGAGGCTCAGGCGCTGCATCTGCAGCTGCTGCTGGATCTGTTCCATCTCCTGCTGATAGGCGCTCTCGACGAGAACGCTGGGCAGCTCGCCCTCAGCGGCTGCGGCCAGCTGGGTGAGGATGGCGTCCTTGGCGCGGTTGAGCGCGGCGGCGTGTTTGTTGTCGTGGAGCTGCTGACGGATCTGGGCGCGGAACTCGTCCATGGTGTCCACATTGGCAGCCTTCTTGGCAAAATCGCTGTTCAGTGCGGGCAGCTGGCGGACACAGACGTCGTGCAGCTTGATTTTGAAGACCACGGGCTTGCCGGCCAGGTCCTTGACGTGGTAGCGTGCCGGGAAGGTGACGAAGATGTCAAACTCCTCGCCGCCCTTGTGGCCGAGGATGCCTTCCTCGAAGCCGGGGATCATCCGGCCGCTGCCCAGCTGCAGGGTCTGGTTCTGGGCGGTGCCGCCGTTGAAGGGCTTGCCTTCCAGCAAGCCCTCATAGTCGATGTGGACGATGTTGCCCTTGACGGCCGGACCCTTGTGAGGCACCAGCTCAGCGGCCATGGCGCGGCGGCGCTCCAGCACAGCGTCGATCTCCTTGTCGGTGACTTCCGGGGTGACGCACTCGGTCTTGAAGCCGGTGGTCTGGGTCAGGTCCAGCTCAGGCTGCAGGGCGGTGGTGGCAGTGGCCACAAAGCCCTCGTCCTTTTTCACGCTGACCAGATCGTAGACCGGCTCGTCCACAGCGTGGAAGCTGTGTTCTGCCATCGCTGCGTCGTACAGGGCCGGGACGTCCTTGTCCATCAAATCGTTGATGGCGTCGTACCAGAAGGTGTGCTCGCCGCGGTCGGCCTCGATCTGGGCGCGGTCAGCCTCGCCCTTGGCAAAGCCCTTGATGGTGTACGTTGCGCGGGTGCGCTCGTACACGGCGTTGGACGCAGCTTCCAGCTCCTCGGCCGAAGCGCTGAAAGTCATTTTGCAGACACTCTTTTCGGGAGTTTCCACGCTTACCAGTTTCATAGGTTCTACCCTCCGTGCTGCCCCCTGAAAGGGCAAGATTCAAAACATTATGAAGTTATTATAGCACAATAAGCTCAAAAGCGGTATAATAAAAAGAAAGAAAATCTGTTCTTTTGTCAGCGAATGGGATCCCGGGCGCTGCAAAACGGAAGGAAGTGTACACCTCATGCGTCTGTTCGACGTTCTCGGGCCGGTGATGATCGGCCCCTCCTCCAGCCATACGGCGGGTGCAGCCCGCATTGGATATACGGCTCAGAAGCTGCTGGGCGACGTCCCCGCCGAGGCGGACATTGGACTCTACGGCAGCTTTGCCACCACAGGCCGGGGCCACGGCACCGACCGTGCGCTGGTGGCGGGCCTGCTGGGCCTCCGCCCGGACGACCCCCGCCTGCCCGACAGCTTCGCGCTGGCCGAGGAGGCCGGCATGAAGTTCACCATCCATCCGGTGGAGCTCCGTGCCGCCCACCCGAATACGGCGGTGCTTACCTTAAAAAGTAAGGCGGGCCGGATCCTCGTCCTGAAGGCGGCCTCTGTGGGCGGCGGACGCATCCGCGTGACTGAGATCGACGGTGTGCCTGCCGACTTTGGCGGTGACAGCAACACCCTTATCATCCATAACGAGGATACCCCCGGCTGCATCGCCGAGGTCACTATGTCGCTGGCCCAGCGCCGCATCAATATCGCGTCCATGCAGGTGTTCCGCGCCGCGACGGGCGGCTACGCCGTTATGGTGCTGGAATGCGACTCCCACATCCCCCACGTGCTGGAACAGCAGATGGCCGTGATGCCGGGCATCCGCAAAGTCACCTGCCTGAACATCGACGAGCCGGAAGAATGCGAGGAGGGCTGAGAAGTGTCGTTTTTATCCTGTGAAGAGATGCTGGCCGCTGCCCGCAGCCAGAATATTTCCCTTTCGGAGGCCATCCTCCGCAGCGATTTAGCCGAGAGCCGCCTCACCGAGGCCCACAGCCGGGAGATGATGCACCACCTCTGGCAGGTGATGCAGGCCACCAGCCGGGACTATGACCCGGCCCAGCGCAGCCGAAGCGGCCTTTCGGGCGGCGATGCGGCCAAGGTGGAGCAGGCCCATCAAGAAGGAAAGAGCCTTGGCGGCGATTACCTCGCCGCAGTGACTGCCGAAGCTCTCAAGACCGCCGAGTGCAACGCCTGCATGAAGCGCATCGTCGCTGCCCCCACGGCGGGCAGCTGCGGCGTCCTGCCCGCTGTTCTGCTGCCTCTGGCCCGCAGCGGCGAGGCCGACGAAGAGTCCATTTGCGATGCCCTCTATGTCGCCGCCGGGTTCGGTCAGGTCATCGCGGCCCGCGCCACTCTCGCGGGCGCGGAGGGCGGCTGTCAGGCCGAGGTGGGCGCGGCCAGCGCGATGGCCGCCGCCGCTCTCTGCCACCTCAAGGGCGGCGCGCCGGAGCAGTGCGCCGCTGCCGCCGCAATGGCTCTGGGCAACCTGCTGGGCCTCGTCTGCGACCCCGTGGCCGGCCTCGTGGAAGTTCCCTGCGTCAAGCGGAATGTCGTTGGCGCAGTGAATGCCGTCTCCTGTGCGAATATGGCCCTTGCCGGGGTGGACTACGCCATCCCCTGTGATGAGGTCATCGACGCCATGGGCCGCGTGGGCAGCCTGCTCTCCCCCGACCTCCGCGAGACCGGTCAGGGCGGTCTTGCCGCCACGCCCACCGGCGTCCGTATCGCCCAGACTCTCGCAGAGCAGGGCTGATGCATAGAAAATAAAAGAAAAGTGGATGAAAAGACGTTCTTTTTCAGGAATCTCAAAAATATTTCCGAAAAAGTGTTGACAAAACCCCGGTTCAGTGATAAAATACATCATGTTCCGAACGGAACGTATGCGTTGGTAGCTCAGCTGG
>ERZ827126.2101-NODE-2101-length-15334-cov-11.614765_pt1 | contig 15334 bp, 10 predicted proteins | sample MGYA00519780_ERZ827126 | MGnify/ENA primary metagenome ERZ827126 (study PRJEB31778, sample SAMEA3449262) | human gut metagenome | biome: human gut; feature: human-associated habitat; material: faeces | place: United Kingdom | collected 2010/2012 ...
ATGAGGAACAGCTGCTTGCCGCTGAGCAGGCTGAACGCCATGCCCTGATTGAGCATGAAGCGCAGCTCCACCACATGCGGGATGAGCGGCATGGCCCCTACCGGCTGCAGCACATTGGATGCCCACAGCTTGATGAGCTGGTCGATGCCCACCAGCGCCGCCACCGCGGCCAGATTGAAAAGTACAAATGCCATAGGTTACTCCCAAACGATCCGGTATGAAAAAACGGCGCTCCCCGGTATAAGGGAGCGCCGCCCTCAAAAACGATCGTGTTTCTGATAAATTTTAGGCTTCCACAACGCTGGCGCAGCGTGCGCACAGGGTGGGATGTGCGGCGTGGCTGCCGATGGTAGCAGAATACTTCCAGCAGCGCTCGCACTTTTCGCCGGTGGCGTGGGCCGCTGCAACGCCCAGGCCTTCGACGGCGCTGGCAGCACCGCCTTCGCCCTTGACCAGCTCCACCTGGGAGACGATCATCAGGTCGGCCAGCTCATCCATGGGGATGCTGTTCAGCAGATCATAGACGGCATCATTGCAGTACAGGGTAACGGCAGCTTCCAGAGAAGCACCGATGATCTTTTCGGCACGGGCCTGCTCCAGCACCTTCTTGACCTCGTCACGCACAGCGATGAGCTGAGCCCACTTGGCCTTGAAGGCGTCGTCGGCGGCATACTGGCCAGCCTTGGGCATGTCCTCGAACACGACATACTTATTCATGCCCTCGGTCTTAGGCATAAAGTCCCAGATCTCCTGGCTGGTAAAGCACAGGATGGGGGCAATGATCTTATCCAGAGCCACCAGAATCTTGTACATGGTGGTCTGTGCGGCCTTGCGGGCAGCACCGTTGGTGCAGTACAGACGGTCCTTGGTGACGTCCAGATAGAAGTTGGACATGGCCACGACACAGAAGTTGTACACCGCATGGTAGACCTTGTTGAAGTCGTACACGGCGTAGCCTGCGCTGGTGTTGACGATCAGGTCGTCCAGAGCGGCCAGTGCCCAGCGGTCGATCTCCTGCAGCTGATCATCTGCCACACAATCGGTGTTGGGATCAAAGCCGTCCAGGTTGCCCAGGATGAAGCGGGCGGTGTTGCGGATCTTGCGGTAAGCCTCGCTCAGCTGCTTGAAGATGTTCTTGCCGGCACGCACGTCCACGGTGTAGTCGGAAGAAGCCACCCACAGGCGGATGATATCAGCGCCGTAGTCCTTGATGATCTCGCTGGGCTCCACGCCGTTGCCGGCGCTCTTGTGCATCTGCTTGCCCTGCTCGTCCACGACCCAGCCGTGGCACAGAACGGACTTGTACGGTGCGCAGCCCTTGGAGGCAACACTGGTCAGCAGGCTGGACTGGAACCAGCCACGGAACTGGTCGCCGCCCTCCATGTACATATCGGCGGGGAAATGCAGCTCAGGACGCTCTTCCAGCACAGCGGCATGGGTAGAACCGGAGTCGAACCACACATCCATGATGTCGGTGTCCTTGGTCCACTCGGAAGCGCCACACTTCTCGCAGACTTCGCCTGCGGGGATGATCTGCTCGGCCTCGTACTTGTACCAGGCATCAGAGCCCTCCTTGCGGAACAGGTCGCTGACCGCCTTGATGGTAGCATCCGTGATGTGGTAGGTGCCGCACTTCTTGCAGTAGAAGGCCGGGATGGGCACGCCCCAGGTACGCTGACGGCTGATGCACCAGTCGTTGCGGTCGCGCACCATGCCGGTCATGCGGTCATGGCCCCAGTCGGGCATCCAGGTGACCGTGTCGATGGCCTTGTACACGTCCTCGCGGAACTTGGCGATGGAGCAGAACCACTGCTCGGTGGCACGGAAGATGATGGGGTGATGGCAGCGCCAGCAGTGCGGGTACTGATGCTTGATGTGCAGCTGGCCCATCACGGCACCGGAAGCAGTCAGGTCGGCCAGGATGGTCTTGTTGGCTGCCCAGACACGCTGACCTGCGTACTTGCCGGCCAGGTCGGTCAGGTAACCACCATCGTCCACGGGGACGGTGATGGGCACCTGGGGGTACTTCTGGCAGACGTTGAAGTCGTCCACGCCGTGGCCGCCTGCGGTATGAACGCAGCCGGAACCGCTTTCCAGCGTGACGTGGTCGCCCAGGATGACCCAGCCTTCCTTGGGCAGGTAGACGTGGTTGTAACGCATGAGCTCGAACTCAGCGCCGCTGACCGGCTCGCCCACGACCTCGTAGTTCTCGATGTGGCAGGCGTCCATGACGCTCTTGACCAGATCGGTGGCCATGATGTGGTACTCCTCGCCGATCTTGACGAAGGAGTACTCAAACTGGCCGTTGAGGCAGATGGCCTCGTTGGCGGGCAGAGTCCAGGTGGTGGTGGTCCAGATCACAAAGTAGGTCTTGTCCATCGGGATGCCGTGCTTTGCCAGCACACCGTTGGGGTCCTGCGAGACATGGAAACGGACGAAGATGGAATCGCAGTCGTCCTCACCGTACTCGATCTCAGCCTCAGCCAAAGCGGTACGGCAGTCCGGGCACCAGTACACGGGCTTCAGGCCCTTGTAGATGTAGCCCTTCTTGGCCATCTCGCCAAAGATCTCGATCTGGCGTGCCTCAAACTCAGGCTTCAGGGTCAGGTAGGGGTGCTCGAAATCACCGATGACGCCCAGACGCTTGAACTGGTCGCTCATGATGTCGATGTGCTCGGTGGCAAACTTTTCGCAGATCTGGCGCAGCTCCAGCTTGGAGATGTCCTTCTTCTTGTCGCCGACGGAGGACAGGGCCTTCAGCTCGATGGGCAGGCCGTGGGTATCAAAACCGGGCACATAGGGAGCCTGATAGCCCTCCATGTTCTTGTCACGGATGATGATATCCTTGATGATCTTGTTCAGGGCGGTGCCCATGTGGATGTTGCCGTTTGCATACGGAGGGCCGTCATGCAGGATGAACTGCGGCTTGCCCTCGTTGTGCTTCATGAGCTGATTGTACAGGTCGTTGTCGTCCCAATCCTTGAGCATGACCGGCTCCTTTTTGGGCAGACCGGCACGCATCTCAAACAGGGTCTTGGGCAGATTCAGGGTACTGTCGTACTGAGATTTGTTCTTAGCCAATGGTTACACTCTCCTCTATATTTGCTTATGGACACGCGCCTTACTCGCTGAACTTGACGCCCTGGAAGGCATCATAGTCCGGTCCGTCCGGCTTTGCATCCGCAGGAGGATCCAGCTTGAGCTGGCTTTCATCTTTTTCCCAGAAATCCTCACTGCTCTCAGCCGCCTTGTCGTCCTCGGCATCAGCGGCAGAATCGGTTTCCTTGCCGGCGGTGTCCGGCTCCTGTGCAGGGGCCTCCGCCTCAGGCTGCTGGACAGCTGCCTGGTCCTCCACGGACTCTTCTGCGGCAGGTTCGGCAGGCTCGTCCGCGGCCTTCTTGTCGGCGTCAGCCTTCTCGTCCTTCTGGAACTCCGGCAGACGGCTCAGGCTCTCCACATGGCTACGGTACAGGTTGAGCACGTCGGACTTGAAGCGGGTCACTTCCAGCCGCACACGGTCATATTCGCGCTCTTCGGCCAGACGCTTGTCGTTGGCCTCGCTCTCGATCTCGTCGGCGCGGTCGCTTGCCTTCTGCAGCAGCTCGTTGGCGTCACGGATGATGTCGTCGCCGCGCAGGTTGGCACGGTGGATGATCTCCTCGGCCTTCTGGTTGGCTTCACGAATGACGTTCTCGCCCATGCGCTGCGCATTGATCAGCGCACTCTTGAGCATCTCGCCGTCCGCCTCATAGCTCTGCAGTTCCCGGTGCAGGCGCTGGTTTTCCGCCGTCAGATCTGCGATCTGCTTGCGGAGCTGCTCCGCCTGCGCATCATCCTGCTGCAGCTGCTCCTCGATCTTGTCCAGAAAACGGTCTACGTCCTCCGTGCGGTAGCCGCGGAGGTTTTTTTCAAATTGCACGGAGCGGACATCCTGCGGGGTCAGCATAATTCTTTCCTCCAATTGCTTTCAATATTGAAAAAATTCAATGATCAGTCGTTCTTTTTTGCTCTTTCCGGGCAGCGCCGTCAGAGCAAAGCGCCCCTTGCCGCGCACCGTGAACACATCGCCCTCGTACACCGGGGCCGACGGCTTTTCCGCCGGCAGATGGTTGATCTCCACCCGGCCTGCGGTGACCAGCTCACTGGCCTGCCCACGGCTGCAACGCAGCATGGCGGCCAGCACGGCGTCCAGCCGCAGCGACGACACCGTTGCGGTGCATTTCCGGCGCTCTGCCGTCCGGAACTCCGGCACCTCGTCCGGTGCCAGCAGTCGGGTGGCCAGCTCGGTGCGGCCTGCCTGCAGCAGTTCCTGACAGATCAGCCGGGCTGCCGGTTCCAATGCGAACACATAGGCCGTGCCGGGCGCATCCGGCGGCAGAACGATGTCGCCCAGCGCCTCGCGCCGGATCTCCAGCCCCATCAGGCTGCCAAGGTAGTCCTTGTGGGCGGGCAGCACAGCACCGGCCTGTGCACGGCACTGCAGCTGCACACAGCAGATGGGATTTTCCGGGTAGCTGTACTCCGGTTCCAGGCAGAGGATCCGGCGTTCCGCCTCCGGCCAGCCGCCGTCAAAGCGGAAGCCTTCTTCCAGCCCGGCGCGGCCCAGAGCGGCGCGGGCAAGCTCCTGCTCGCGGTCGCTCAGGAAACCGGAATACCGGGCAATGCCGCGGGACTGGGCCGTGCGGGCAAGGTCCTCGATATGCCGCATGAGAAAGCGCTCTTCATCGGTGCGGGCCGGGACAAAGCCCCGGACTGCAGGAACGACCGGATCAATAGAACGCGCCATTGTTCTCCAGCTCGTCCAGCAGGTCACCCATGATGTCTACGTTGTACGGGGTGATGATGAAGGTGCTGTTGGCCACACGCTTGATCTGGCCGTTGTTGGCATAGGCCACACCGGACAGGAAGTCCACCAGACGGCGGGACACTTCCTTGTTGGTGGACTCCAGGTTCAGCACGACGGTGCGCTTGTTGTTCAGATGGTCCGCAATGGTGCTGGCATCCTCAAAGCGCTCCGGCTTGACCAGGACCACCTTGAGCTGGGTGGTGGCGTGGATGTTGACCACCTTGTTCTTCTTGGCACCCTCGGCCGGCTCTTCGGTCTCGTCATCTGCGCCCAGGCCGACACCGTTGTTGTTGTTCACCATCTGGGGGCCGTCGTCAATGTACTGATCCTCGTACTCGTCCTCTGAACCAAACAGGCCCTTCTTGAGGCTATCTACCAAAGACATAATGATCTGCTCCTTTCATTCAGGCAGCGCCGGGCTGCCCGGCATACTTTGCAAAAGAATGCAAATAGCTTTTACTATTATCGGATTTTTTGACACGGATGTCAATAACTACAAAAGTTTTCCGTCGTACAAATTTTGTCCGGAAACGATTATTTCGTCATAAAGCCGCACCTGACTCACCGAACCGTCGGTTCCCTTGGGCAAAACGAGGATGTAATCGCCATCGGTCACCAGCGGATGATCGTTGTCCACGGGGTCGATCTTGCAGAAGCGGGCGATGTTGCCGTACTTGACGTACACGCCTGGGATGTAGTTTTCGCCCTGCGTCTCTGCCTCGGTGCCGTCCTCCTTGAGGTAGTGCACCGCCGAAGCCGGGATACGCAGGCCGGTGCTCTCCCCCACCGAGATGCGGGCTGCTGCGTGGTTCAGGCAGAGCACATCGCCGTTGATGACGTTGCAGGTGAGCACAAAGCGAGCCAGGCCCTGTTCTTCATCAATGGTCACCTCCGAAACGGTGGCCTTGAAGGATCTGTCCGTCTGGCCGGGGAAGCGGATCTGCACACTGGAACTCAGCTGCTTGCCGTTCTGCCCCAGCAGCTTCTGGCCCTGTTCGGCCGAACACACGCCCACATAGCGCCAGGTGAAGCCGGAAACGATCTTGCCGGCACAGCCGTCCAGCGGCAGGGTGGGGTTAGAATCCAGATACGCCTTGAGCTGAGCCGGGTCCTGTGCAAGGATGTCGTCGGCCCCGGCATTGAGCCGCCCGCTACTGGACGCCCGGACAAAGTAGCCGGTCTGCGGGGCGGTGATCTGGGCGGGGTTGCCCAGCTGGGCCTGCACGCTCTGGGCCTGCTGGGTCAGAGCCGTGACCTGATCGGTAAAGTTGGCGGAATCGCCGGTGGCGATCCAGAGCTTGTTCTGGGCCAGCAGGTAGGCATTGGCACCGCTGCTCACCTCGTCGTATGCTCCGGCATCCAGCTCGTCCATCATGTCATAAAGGGCCGCCGAGCGCTCCCGCAGCAGGGCGTCCAGCTGCAGGGAGGTGGTGTTCTGGGAGCGCTGCAGCAGGTCGATCTGCTCAGTCAGCTGGGTGAGCTGCTGGCGCAGCACCGCCTGGGAAGCATCGCTGTAGATTTCCGCCACAGCTGTCCCGGCCGAGACGCGCTCGCCGTCGGCCGCGAGATATCCCAGCGTGCCGCTGCCGGAAACATATACCTCATCAAACAACAGCACACCGTCGGCCTCCACGTTGTCCGACACGGTGGCCGGCAGTGCGGTCTCATATACATTCTGCGGGAAGAGGATGTGCAGGGCCTGATATCCCACATAGCATGCAGCCAGCAGCAAAAATGCCGCCAACACCCCGGCCAGCACCGCCAGCGGATGCGGCTCCCTGCGGTCCCTCCGGCTTTTTTCTGCCCTATCGGCCATTATCCATCATCCTTTCGACAAAAATTCCTGTACGGTACGGCAGGCACGCTGCTGCACCTCCGGTGCCCCGGCATCCAGCCAGACCACGCCGTCCATGTGGCGGAACCAGGTCAGCTGCCGCTTGGCGTAGTTGCGGGAGGCCTGCTTGAGCTTGTCCGCGCAGGCTTCCAGCGAGGCCGTCCGCTCAAAATACGGGAAGAACTCCTTGTAGCCGATGGCCTGTGCTGCCGTGCGGAAGCGGCTGCGGTTGTTCCAGACCAGCTCTGCCTCTGCCAGCAGACCGGCATCCAGCATTTTGTCCACCCGCAGGTCGATGCGGCGGTACAGCGCCGCCCGGTCCGGGAAATCCAGCCCTAAGATCAGGCTGCGGTAGGGGCGTTCCGGCGGCAGGGATGCCGCCTTCTGCTCGCTGAGCTTTTTGCCGGTGGCGCGGTAATGTTCCAGCGCCCGCAGCACCCGCACCTGATTGTTGGGATGGATGACAGCCGCCGCTTCCGGGTCCACCTGCTGCAGCTCGGCATAGAGAGCGGCACCGCCCTTCTGGGCCAGCTCTTCTGCCAGTTGCTCCCGCAGACCGGCCGGTGCTTTTTCTTCGGTAAAGCGCACACCGTACAGAAAGCTCTGTACATATAAACCGGTGCCGCCCACCAGAATGGGCAGATGCCCCCGGCCCGCGATCTCCTGCTCCAGGCGGCCCGCCATGGCAGTGAAATCTGCCACGCTGAATGGTGCGTCCGGTTCCAGGATGTCCACCCCGTGGTGCGGGATGCCGTGGGTCTCCTCGGGCGTGACCTTGGCGGTGCCCACATCCAGACCCTTGTAGATCTGCATGGAGTCCGCGCTGATTACTTCGCCCCCGAACTGTTCGGCCAGCGCTACGCCCAAGGCCGTTTTGCCGGTGGCCGTGGGGCCCACCACTGCCACGACCGGGTGTTTATACGATGCGTCCAAACTGCTTTTCCAGCTCCTTTCGGGTCAACTTGAGCACGCAGGGGCGGCCGTGAGGGCAGAAGGGCGGCACTTCGCCGGAAAGGATCTTTTCGGCCAGCGCCAGCAGCTCCTGCGGGGAGGACTTGTCCCCCGCCTTGATGGCCGCACGGCAGGAGATGGAGTGCAGCACCCACTCGGTGTGCTCGTTCAGTGCGTCGTGGCCGCCCTTGAGCAGCTTGTTGGCGATCTCAATGAGCAGGCTTTCGGCGTTCTGCGGTTCCACATCGGCCGGGACCGCCCGCAGCACCACCGTGTTGCCGCCAAAGTCCGCGATCTCCAGCCCTGCGTTTTCCAGCAGGGGCACATGATCCAGCAGGGCCTGTTTTTCCTCTGCAGACAGGTCAATGGCCGTCGGCTCCAGCAGCATCTGACTGGGCACATTGCCGTAGTTGGCTGCCAGCTTTTCGTACAGCTGGCGCTCATGGGCAGCGTGCTTGTCGATGAGGCACAGTTCGTCGCCGCGCTCGGCCAGAATATAGGTACGGAACACCTCGCCCACATAGCGCAGCGGCTCCGGGCCGTCGGCGGGGGCAAAGTTCATCTGCTCCGGCTCCACCGGCTCTTCGGCAGCTGCTTCCGGTTCCTCCCGTGCAGGCTGTACCGGCGCTGCGGGCTTTTCCGGCTCTTTCACCGGAACGGCAGGCTGCGGGTCCCAGGCCGCCATGTGGTTCCAGCCTGCCTGCACTTTTGTCTCACCGAAATCCGGTTCCACGTCCAACTGTGTTTCGCTGGCCGCCGCACGGAAGGGTTCAGCAGGCTTTTCCTGCGGGGCGGCCGGGCTGTGCAGGGTAATAAAGGGGTCCAGACTGTCGGCATCCACGCTGCTCTGTTTCCAGCGGGGCTGTGCCGCAGCCATCGGTTTTTCCGGCGCAGCAGGTGCAGATGTCTTCGTTGCGGGCTTTACTGGAACCGCCGGGGCCGGAGCGGGCTGCGACGGGAGGGTGCCCGGGTCCGCCTGTCCCGGAATGATGGCAGAAAGCCCTGTAAAGTTATTTTTCTTTACAGTGTTTTCCAGCGATTCTCCGTCAGATACCTTGATCTTGGATTTTTCGTTGGTTTTTGTTTCTTCAAAGGTGAAATGCCGCTCGCCGGTGCCGGGCTGGGCCAGTGCCAGCTTGACGGCATGGTAAACCACATCGAAGATGTCGTTTTCCCGGGCAAAGCGCACCTCGATCTTAGCCGGGTGCACATTCACATCTACCAGGTCTGCCGGCATATCCAGCAGCAGGATGCCGCCAGGGAACTTGCCCTGCATCATGGTGCCCTTGAACGCCATCTCCATACCGGCCATGATGGTACGGTTGCGGACATAGCGTCCATTGATGTAAAAATGCTGCATGCTGCGGCTGGCGCGGCAGCTCTTGGGCGGGGTGATGAGACCCCTGATGTGGTAGACACCCTCCTGGTTGTCCACTTCCACAAGGTCCCGGCTGAACTCCCGGCCCAATACAGAGTAGGCCGCACCCCGCAGCTGACCGTCCCCGGGGGTGACGTACTGCAGTTTGCCTTCCCGGATGAATTTGATGCTCACCTCCGGGTGGCTGAGGGCCACATGGGTGACCGTGTCGGCCACGAAGGTGCCCTCGCTGGAGTCCTTTTTGAGGAACTTCATACGGGCGGGGGTATTGTAGAACAGATCCTGCACCCGGATGGTGGTGCCCACGGCACGGGCGCCCGGCTCACGGGAGAGCTCTTCTCCGCCCTCGATGCAGTACACCGTGGCAAATTCGTCCTGCTCAGTGCGGGTGGTCAGCTCCACCCGGGCCACGCTGGCAATGGAGGCCAGTGCCTCGCCGCGGAAGCCCAGGGTGTGGATGCTGACGAGGTCGTCCGGCGTCTGGATCTTGCTGGTGGCGTGTCGGATGAAAGCAGTGGAGATGTATTCGGCTTCAATGCCGGTGCCGTTGTCGCTGATCTCGATCAGCTTCACGCCGCCGGACTCAATGCTCACGGTGATCTGGCTGGCACCTGCGTCGATGGAGTTTTCCAGCAGCTCCTTGACAACGGACGCCGGACGTTCGACTACCTCACCGGCTGCGATCAGCTCGGCGGTGTGCTTGTCCAGAACATGGATCACGGCCATGGTCGTTCCCTCCCTTGTGCGTTTTATGGAGAACGGGTCAGCCGTTCAGGCTGCCCTTCAGGGTCTTTTTGAGTTCATAGAGGAAATTCAGGGCTTCGATGGGGGTCAGGGTCTCCACGTCCACGGCTTCCAGCTTTTCCATCATCTCGCTGGGCACCGCCGGAGAGTTGTACTCCTGCAGGGCATCAAAGTCCATCTGTTCCACCTTGTTTTTCGGGGCCGTGGCTTCCAGTGCCCGCAGCACCTCGTGGGCGCGGCGGGTCACGCTGCCGGGCAGACCGGCCAGCTTGGCCACCTCAATGCCGTAGCTGTCATCGGCCGGGCCGCGCACGATGCGCCGCAGGAAGGTGATGTCCTCCCCGCGCTTCTTGACCGCGATGTTGTAGTTCTTTACACCCTCCACGGTGCCTTCCAGCTCGGTCAGCTCGTGGTAGTGGGTGGCAAACAGCGTCTTGCAGCCAAGGCCCTTGGCGGGGTCTGCAATGTGCTCCACCACGGCGCGGGCAATGCTCATGCCGTCAAAGGTGGAGGTCCCGCGGCCGATCTCGTCCAGCACCACAAGGCTCTTGGAGGTGGCGTTTTTCAGGATCTCGGCCACCTCGGTCATCTCCACCATAAAGGTAGACTGCCCGGCAGAAAGGTCGTCCGATGCACCGATGCGGGTAAAGATGGCATCCACCACGCCCACATGGCAGCTGGCGGCCGGCACAAAGGAGCCGATCTGCGCCATCAGCGCGATGAGCGCATTCTGACGCATGTAGGTCGATTTGCCCGCCATGTTGGGACCGGTGATGATCAGGCAGCGGTCCTCGCCGCAGTTGAGGGTGGTATCATTGGGCACAAACAGGCTGCCCTTGAGCACCTGTTCCACCACGGGGTGGCGGCCCTCGGTGATGGTCAGCTCGTCGCTGTCATCCACCACGGGGCGGCAGTAGTTGTTCTCCGCCGCCACCTGCGCCAGGGCCGTCAGCACATCCAGCTTTGCCACGGCGTTGGCCGTGCGCTGGATGCGGTCCAGCTGGGCGCTGATGCTCTCCAGCAGTTCGTCGAACAGGCGGCGTTCCAGCGTGATCAGCCGCTCGTGTGCGCCCAGAATCTTGCTTTCCAGCTCCTTGAGCTCCTGCGTAATGTAGCGCTCGCCGCTGGTCAGGGTCTGCTTGCGGATGTAGGTCTCCGGCACCATGCTCTTGTAGGAGTTGCTGACCTCGATGTAGTAGCCGAACACATGGTTGTAGCCGATCTTCAGCTTGGGGATGCCGGTCTCCTGCCGCAGGCGGGCTTCCAGCTGGGCCAGGACCCCCTTGGTGTTGTCGCGGATGGAGCGCAGCTCGTCCACCTCGGTGTGGTAGCCCTTGGCGATGACGCCGCCGTCCTTCAGGGTGGACGGTGCATCCGGGTCCACGGCCGCATAGATGCGGGCCTTGATGTCCTCCAGCGGGTCGATCTCCTCCGCCAGCTCTGCCAGCTCCGGGGAGCCGCAGGCCGTTGCCTGCTGCCGGAGGACCGGCAGATGCTCACAGGTCTGGGCCAGCGTATAGATTTCCTTGGGGGTGGCCGAGCCATAGACCGTGCGGGTCATCAGGCGCTCCATGTCGGCAATGTAGTGCAGCTCGTCGGTCAGGTCGCCGCGCACGACGGTCTGCCGCACAAGGCTCTCCACCGCGTTGAGGCGCTGGTTGATGAGCTTGCTGGACAACAGCGGCTGCTCGATCCAGCTGCGCAGCATGCGCTTGCCCATGGCCGTACTGGTCTTGTCCAGCACCCAGAGCAGAGTGCCCCGCTTTTCGCGGCCGCGCAGCGTCTCGGTGAGTTCCAGATTGGCCCGGGTGACCGGCGACAGACGCATGAACTGCGCCTCGTTGTAGGTCACCACGGTTTTCAGGCGCTCCACGCCCTTGATCTGGGTGTCGTGCAGATACTCCAGCAGTGCCGCCATGGCAAACCGTACCAGACCGTTTTCAGCCATGCCGGTGGTCTGGGGCCAGTCACGACCGAACTGGCTTTCCAGCGAAGCCGCCACCAGACCCGGCGCATAGCGCTCATCCTCCACCAGCTCCACCGAGCAGGTCATATTCTTTTTGATGTAGGCCGTCACTTCGCGGCAGTCCAGCAGGCCGGGGTTCATCAGCACTTCGCTGGGGTGGAAGCGGCACAGCTCGGTGATCACCGCCAGGGCGATCTTGTCCGCCGCCAGCTCGGTGATGTGGGCCGTGCCGGTGGAGACGTCCGCAAAGCAGAGACCCGCTTTTTTGCCCTTGAGATAGATGCTGGCAATGTAATTGTTGCGGTCATCCTGCAGCATGCTGCTCTCGATGACCGTGCCGGGGGTGACCACGCGGATGATGTCGCGCTTGACCAGCCCTTTGGCCTTGGCAGGGTCCTCCACCTGCTCACAGATGGCCACCTTGTAGCCCTTGGCGATCAGACGCGCCACATAGCCCTCGTAGCTGTGGAAGGGCACGCCGCACATGGGGGCCCGCTCTTCCAGACCGCACTGCTTGCCGGTCAGGGTCAGATCCAGCTCTTTGGACGCTGTGAGGGCATCCTCAAAGAACATCTCGTAAAAATCGCCGATGCGGTAGAACAGGATCTCGTCCTTGTGTTGTTTTTTGATTTCCAGATATTGCTGCATCATGGGCGACAGCTCTGCCATGGTTTTCCCTCTCTCCCCGTTCGATGGTTCTGTGCATGGTTTGCGGCCGGTAACCGCCTTTTGCAAACAAAACGCGGTCTGCATTGCACAGCCGCGTTTTGTTCCGGATCGTGTTAGTGGCAGCCGCCGCAGGTGGAGCAGCTTCCGGTGCAGGAAGCGGAAGGCTCCTGCACGGTCATCGGGTCGCCGCCGTTCATGGCAGTGTTGATGATGGCATCAATGTAGTTGACCAGATTTTCGCACTCGCGCTTGGCCTCGTTGTAGGCGGTCATGCCCTCGTCGCCCATGATCTGGCCGTAGAGGTTGTTGACCTTCTCGTTCAGCTCGGTGATGCGGGCGTCGTCGCGCTCGCTCTTGCCGATCTCGTTGTTCAGGTCCATGCGGGCCAGGTTGAACTCGCCGATCAGGTTCTGCAGGTTCTCGTCGTTGTCGTTTGCCTTGCGGGCCTGGTCCAGTGCCAAGTAACGGGGGTCGGTCTGCAGGGCCACTGCAGCGCGCTTGAACAGATCAATGCAATCCATGGTAGTTGTTCTCCTTATCGCTTTTTATTGTTTCAGGGGCACACGGCCCCGGAATCGCGTTTTCTCTCAGTCTGCCAGCTCACCCAGCAGCACGGTAGCACGGGCACCGGTCAGCCGGACCAGCGCATACTGGCCCAGCAGTGCCGGGTCGGCGGTAAACTCCACCGTCAGGTTGTTGTCGAGCCTTCCGGAGAGGGTGCCCTCGCTGCGGCCGTAGCCTTCCACCAGCACCTGCACGGTCTGGCCCACCTGGCCTTTGACCAGCGCCATGGCGATCTCGTCCTGCACCTTGAGCAGGCGGCTCATGCGGTCGGTCTTTTCCTTGCGGGGGGTGGGGTCCGGCAGTTCGGCAGCCTTGGTGCCGGTGCGCTTGGAGTAGATGAAGGTGAACAGCTGCATATAGCCCACCTTCTGCACCAATTCCAGCGTCTTGACAAAATCCTCTTCCGTCTCACCGGGGAAGCCGACGATGATGTCGCTGGAGAAGGTGATGCCGGGCACGGTCTTGCGGGCGTACTCGATGAGCTCCAGATACTGCTCGATGGTGTAATGGCGGTTCATCTGCTGCAGCAGCCGATCGGAGCCGCACTGCACCGGCAGATGCAGGTGCTTGCAGATCTTCGGCTGGGCGGCAATGGTGTCGATCAGCTTGTGGCTGGCGTCCTTGGGGTGGCTGGTCATGAACCGGATGTGGTAGTCACCGGGCACGGTGCACAGCAGGTTGAGCAGGTCGGAAAAGTCGATCTGCTCTTCCAGGCCCTTGCCATAGCTGTTCACGTTCTGGCCCAGCAGGGTGATTTCCTTGTAACCGGCCTCCACCAGCCCACGGAACTCGGCCAGGATGTCGCCGGGCTTGCGGCTCTTTTCACGGCCGCGGACGTAGGGCACGATGCAGTAGGTGCAGAAATTATCGCAGCCGTACATGATGGGCAGCCAGGCGCGGAACTCGCTCTCGCGCCGGATGGGGATGTTCTCCACGATCACCGGGCGCTGGGCGGGGTCCAGCAGCACACGCTTATGCTTCTGCAGCTTCTGGGCGATGAGCTGCGGCAGGGTGTCGATGCCGTCCACGCCGAACACGAGGTCCACATAGGGGTAGCTCTGGCGCAGCTTTTCCACCACATGCTTCTGGTTGGCCATGCATCCGCACAGGCCGATGATCAGGCCGGGCTTTTTCTCCTTGAGGCCCTTGAGGGCACCCACATTGCCGAACACCCGCTGCTCGGCATGCTCGCGCACAGCGCAGGTGTTGAAGAGGATCAGGTCGGCGTCCTCCGGCTTGTCGCACAGGCCGTAGCCGATATCCACCAGCACACCCTTGATGCGCTCGCCGTCGTTGACGTTCTGCTGGCAGCCGTAGCTGTGCACAAAGGCCAGCGGCGGGGTGTCGTAAGCCTGTTTTACCAGATCAGCGGCGATGTTATTATGCTCAAAACTAATGTATTCCAATCAAACCATCCTTCTCCGCCGGGAAAACCCCGCACGGTGAACACTCTTTTTTCCGCTTTTATGAATAGCTCTCCTTAGTATACACTCTTTGGCCGCTGTGGGCAAGGGGGTCCGGGCAAAGTTTACGCCTCGGAGGCCGCTTTTTGTGCTGCACAGCAGCTTTCGCACACGCCGATGAACACCACGGCGCAGTCCTGCACCCGGCCTTTCTGGCCGCGTACCAGCTTCGTCACCTGCTTTTCGTCCACCTCGGCGTCGGTCACGCCGCCGCACACCGTGCAGTACAGGTGGCTGTGCCAGGCCAGCGTATGGTCGAACCGGTCGGCCTGGCCGGGGATGGACACCCGGCGCACGCGGCCTGCCTCCACCAGACTGTTCAGGTTGCGGTACACGGTGCCAAGGCTCAGGCCCGGGCATTCCTTTGCAGCGGTGTCGTAAATCTCTTCGGCGGTGGGATGGTCGCAGAGGTTTTCCACCGTCTGCATGACCAGCTCACGCTGTTTGGAATAGCGCATATCGTTCTCCTTTTTTTGTTTTTGGGTTCAGACGTTTTCCTCGCCTTTGATCTTTGCCCAGTAGGCGCGGGCCGCCTGTTCGGTACGGTTGTCGCCGTAGGTGTAGTATTTCACGTCCTTGAGGGCATCCGGCAGATACTGTTGTTTGACCCAATGGTGGTCGTAGTCGTGAGCGTACTTGTAGTTCTGCCCTTTTACCAGAGCATCCTCGCCGTCAAAGTGCTTGTTCTGCAGCTGACGCGGGATGGGCCCGGTGCGCCCGGCCTGCACATCCGCGATGGCTGCATTGATGGCGTCATGGGCGCTGTTGGATTTGGGGCTGGTGGCCACCAGGATCACCGCGTCGGCCAGCGGCAGGCGTGCTTCCGGCAGACCCACCATGTTGGCCGCATCCACCGCCGCCTTGACGATGGGGATGATCTGCGGGTAGGCAAGGCCCACGTCCTCGCAGGCGCACACCA
>ERZ827126.2104-NODE-2104-length-15319-cov-4.456958_pt1 | contig 15319 bp, 17 predicted proteins | sample MGYA00519780_ERZ827126 | MGnify/ENA primary metagenome ERZ827126 (study PRJEB31778, sample SAMEA3449262) | human gut metagenome | biome: human gut; feature: human-associated habitat; material: faeces | place: United Kingdom | collected 2010/2012 ...
TTACCCACTGATTCAAACGCAGTTGCCGAAACGCATTTTCCTCGCCCGGCGTTTCTTTTGCAGAATTACACGCAGCCACCACCTTATCCATTCCGATGGTCTTATCGAGTGACGGATTTGCCTTTTTCCAAACCTTCGGGTCTGTCCAGTCCTCCGATTCATCTGCACCGTAAATGACAGGATAGAAAGTCGGATCGTGCTTTCTGCCTTCCAGAATATCTTTTGCCTTTTGGTGAACTTCATAGCAGATGCTGTTGGTATCCGTTCCGGCTGTGGTGATGAGAAAATATAGAGGCTGCATTCTCGCATCACCGGAACCTTTGGTCATGACATCAAACAGCTTTCTGTTCGGCTGGTCGTACCCAACTTAGGGAACCGTTTTTCACATAAAATCAATGATGCCGACACCCCAAAAGAATACAGAAATCTGGTTATCTCGTAGTTCAAACGAGATTTTTTTGTTTTCTGCACTTACCTGACCAACTTCGATTTTTTCAATAAAGTCTGTCAGAACTTCAGGAGTGAGTTCCCATACGGCATCATACTTTCTGATTGCTGCATAAAGAAGCTGAATTTTTTCATCTGCTTCATTTTCACGGCTCAACTTTGTAATGAGGTCAATTATCAGCTTGTTGAGCTGTTCTTTTTCCTCATCATACGTTTTCTTCAGACTCGCAAATAACGAGCCGTCAATTTCGCCTCTGACCTTTGCTTCAAATAAACCCTGAATATACTTGTCGATCTCCGCCGTGCGAGCCTGAGCCTCGTCCAGTTCTTCTTCTATTACTGCTTTGCTGCCGTCAGACTGTTCCTCTAACGCTTTGCTGATGTTCTGCCTGAACTCGGCAGAATTGCTTTTGGCAAAGGCAAGAACATTCTGTATTTTCACTAACACCTCAGCTTGCAAATACATTTCAGGTACTCCATGGAAGCAGCAACCTTTACTTTTGCGGTAAGTGGAACACTCATAAGCTGAGAGTGTTCTCCCGCCTTTCAAATAGCATTGCCTGCCGTGCATTCTGCTATGACAATCCATGCAATAAAGGTAATCTGCAAAGAGATAACTGTGTACATTTCTTGTGTGTCTGATCTCCTTTGAGATCTTGTCCTGCACTTTCTGAAATGTTTCCTTGTCAATGATCGCAGGGTGCGTATTCGGGAATATCTTCAACTTGTCATCGCTGTTGTGAATGACTTTCTTATTCTTGTATGACGTGATCTCTGTGCGGAAATTAACCGTATCACCGATATATTCACGATGCTGCAGAATATCCCTTACCACAGATGCACTCCATACACACAGATCGTCAGCTTCCACCTTGATACCTTTTGCCATTCGTCTGTGATATGTCGGTCTTGGTATACCCTCAGCTTTGAGAATACGAGCAATCTGATACATACCAAAGGATTGATTCAGATACAGGTCAAAGATCCTGCGAACCACATTAGCTGCAGATTCATCGATCAGCCATGTCTGCTTATCCTCCGGTGTATTGTAATACCCATAAGGAAGCTTTGATGCAATAGACTGACCGCTGTTGCCTTTCTGACGTATCATGGCACGAACCTTTTTTGAAATATCACGGCTGTACCATTCGTTCATCAGGTTATGGATCGGCAGCAGGTCGTTCATTCCCTTGGCAGAATCCACGTTATCACTGATTGCAATGAAACGAACGTTATGCTTTGGAAATTCGATTTCTACATACTGACCGACCATGAGATAGTTTCTGCCCAGACGGCTCATATCTTTGACGATCACAGTGGAAACAAGTCCTTTATGAATGTCACCGAGCATACGCTGAAAATCGGGGCGATTGAAATTTGTGCCTGTATATCCGTCATCTGCGTAGTAAGAAAGATTGGTAAAGCCGTTAGATTCGGCATAGCTTCTGAGGAGCGACTTCTGATGTTCAATGCTGCCACTTTCTGCGTCAATTCCGTCATCATAAGAAAATCTGACATATAAAGCAGTGATTTTTCCTGTCTGCATAAGTATTTTCCTCCTATACCGATAGGCTTAAAATTGCTGTTTTCATTATATCACAGAAAGAATCTGAGGGCAACGATAAACCTCAAATTGTCGCCTGATTGTCGCCCAATCGTCGCTGTTTGTAACTCAATTGCAGCAATCAGATAAAATGCGTTCTCCATATTCAGTTTTCAAGATACCTCTGTCCAGTTCTTCATAAGCAATAATCCGCAGGAAGCGAAGATAGCGCTTGATTTTTCTTGACATTGCCTGTCTTGAAATTCCATTCGCTTTTGCAAATGATGAAACGGAACGATAAGTGCCAAAATAGAAATTCGTTAAAAGAGCATATCCCTTTGGTTCTGATACCTTCATTCTTGCAAGAGCATTCCATAAAGCAAGCTGTTGTATGTCAGGCTCTGTTTCTGAAATCAGAAGATTATCGTAATACGGAACCGTGTGATAATGCTCACGGGTGTTGATATACCGCTGGTGACGAATCATCTTTGCAAGTTCCGGGTCAGTTCCTATGGGGATAAAATAATCAGGATTCTGTCTGTACATCGCATTCCTCCATTTGTAACAGACAGGCTTTTCTTTGACGCCTATATTCTATCACAAGTGAAAACCTTTTTCAAGAGAGCTGATTTTTGCGGTTCCCCAATGAGAAACAAACCATAGGATAACTTGATTTCAGGGAAACGAAAAGGCTGCCGACAATGCGACAGCCCTTGATTTTTATGAAAGGATAACTTTTCTTAAATGCTTATATGACACTTCAAAATTGTTATAGCAGAATGCATAGAGGACATTTACACTGGAAAATCCTGTGATTCTGAAAATTTCATCAGCAGACATTCCTTGTCTGATATATTCTGTGATCAGCTTTTTTCTGAGTTCGATGACGATTGTATTGAAGTTGGTGTTTTCTCTTTGCAGTCCCTTTTTCATAATGTTGTAGGTCAGTCCAAGTTCCTCATAAACCTCATGAGGACGTTTGGTTACGATGTGATCGGCATATCGGCGTAGAAGTACAGCTTCGATTCTCTCCCGAAATGTTTTGTAGCTTACATCGACCAGCTCGTCTATAAATCCGATTTCATATATCTGAAATCTCAGAGGTTGTTTTCCATAGTTTACAGTACCTTTTTTCTCGTATACACCAACGATCACTTGCTTTATCAGTTTGCTGCATATTTCCTCTGTGATCTCAGAAAAATCTGCACTTTGAATAAAAGTCAGTATCTCAACAATCCCTGATGCGTTTTTCTTTCCGATCGCTAATTTTTCAGCAAGTATATTGACCTGATTTTGCAGATTGCTTTTCTCATCGCCATATTGTCTGCTTAGTGACAGGAAATCGTCCTGTGTGATCTCACCTCTAATCTTCGATTCAAAAAGTTCCTGCATATAGGAGTTGATCTCAGCAATTCTTTGATTGAAAACATCAATTTCTTTCTGTATATCTGAAATCTGATACACCCCAAGTTTTTCTTCTATTTCTTTTGGCTTAGAGAGGAGTGCTTGCTGCAGAGCGGTGATCTGATCTCTGAACATATTGCAAAGTGTCATTTCCCGAACCGAATGTGATTTGCAAGTCTGAAAGGATATTTTTTTCTGACAGTTATATGCGATCCCATCATATCCTTTTGCTACCTGAATCGCCATTCTTCCACCGCATTCGGAGCATCTGCATTTTCTGGCGAAAAAAGTGTTGTACTCATATTTTCGCTTGTCAAATTCCTTTTTTGGTCTTGCCAGACGAACCTGTGCTTTTTCAAACATTTCTCTCGGTACGATCGCATCATGCGTATCGTGAAATACAAGCCATTGGTCTTTTGGAATTCTCTCTATCTGTCTTGTTTTGAAAGAAACCGTTCGTGACTTGAAATTGACAGTATCACCGGCATATTCTGCCATGCCAAGCATTCTTGTTATCGTTGAAGTTGACCATGCATAAATTCTTGTCGGATCACACCGCTTTGAACCGGCGTATGCCGATGTAGTAAGAACTTTATGCTTTCTCAAATAGTTTGCAATCTGATATTCCGTCATCTCCTCATTGACAAATTTATCAAATATCATGTAGACAATGCCTGCAACTTTTTCGTCAATGATCCACTCATCTTTTGTGTCAGGTGCGATTTTGTAACCATATACAGGACGTGTTTTGACAACACCGCCGTTCATCCCCTTATTTCGTTTGTAGGCTGTGACTTTTTTGGAAATATCGGCAGCATACATTTCAGCAAAAATACTCTCAAAAGCAAATAGATCGTTGTTTTCTTTTGTAGAATCGTAGTGATCTGTTACGCCGATTACTTTTACATCATACATGGGAAGTACAAGTTCCACATACTGACCGACAAGAATATAGTTTCGTCCGAAACGGCTCATATCCTTGACAATAACGGTTCCGATCAGCCCGTTTTCAATATCTTCAAGCATACGCTGAAAGTCAGGTCTGTTGAAATTTGTACCGCTGTATCCGTCATCAGCATAACAGCGAAGATTAATGTATCCGTTATTTTCTGCATATTCTTTCAGTAACTTACGTTGATGTGTGATACTTGCATTTTCTTCCTCCTGCCCGTCATCTCGTGAGTATCGACAATACAATGCTGTAATTTTATTGAACATATACGAAGTCCTCCTGTGCATTATTCATTATTTAGAATAGCGCACAGGAGGACTTTTTTCAATAGTTATTGGAACATTGTCGCCAAAGTTTTAATACATCGTCGCCATACCGTCGCACTTGTAATCAAAGTGCAGCTTATTCAATTACGCCGATGTCTGCAAAGAAGATACGCACAGAAATTTCACGGCTGTCATTTTCATAGATCTCAATATGGTCGATAAGCTGTTCCATTATGACACGGTCATTTTCTGTAACTGTGCAGTTTGCAAAACGTTCGATCTTCTGTACAAAGTTATCAATACCCATTTTCAGATCCTCCACTTTGTCAAGAATGACAAGTAGCTGAGAATTTTCATCTGTCAGATTTCTTGCTTCATTGTTCAGAACATGAGTGATGTTATGAAATGTTTCCTCGTCAACTTTGCCCGTAAGCTTATCTTCATACATCTTGGTTTCTGTCGTTCTGATTTGATTCAGTCTTTCCTGAATTGCTTTGATCCGTGAGTTAACCTGTCTGATATGTTCAGATGTACGATGATTGATCGCACTGTAAATGAAACGGCGGAACTCAATTTTTCCCTCTGAAAATTTCTCTTGCAGGAAAGCAATCTGATCCAGAACAGTTTTGATCAGATAGTCCTCACGAATGTAGTGTGCAGAACAAAGTTTTTCTTTTTTATACCGATTGCAGAGATAGATGTATGTAACGGTTGATTTTCTTTTCTTGCGATTGAGGTACATTCTGTTTTTACAATCGCCACAGAATACCATACCGTCAAGCAGATGAAATTGTTTTTCAGTTGAAATTCTCTTATTGGCATTTCTTCTTTTCCGGGCTTTTTCAAACTCCTCACGGGAGATGATCGGCTCTTGTGTATCATGAATAATGACGTAATCCTCACGGCTGTTTTTACGGACTTTTTTGTCTTTGAAGCTTGTATGATATGTTTTGAAATTTACCGTATCACCAACGTATTCCTGACGGTCAAGGATATTGATCACACTGCTGACACACCAATAGTATGGGTCTGCAACAGCACGAGAACCTTTGATTGCCTGCTTGTTATGATTGGACGGAGATATGAACTTATGCTCGGTAAGATATCTGCATATTTCAGTAGTGCCTTTGCCTGCGTTAAACAAACGGAATATCACTCTGACTGTTTCAGCAGCAGGCTCATCAATAATCCATTTGTGCTTATCTTCCGGATCAAGTTTGTAACCAAATGGAATCTTTGAGGTGATGTGCCTGCCGCTGTCACTTTTTGCCCGAATGGACTGCTTCTGTTTGTTGGAAATATCCATTGCATAGAGTTCATTCAGCAGATTCCATACTGCAACAAGAAATCTGTCGCCGCCATTGCTGTCAAAGTTTTCATTCACAGCGATGAACTGCGTGTTATAACGGGGAAATTCAAGGTCAATAAATCGACCTGTTTCAATATAGTTTCTTCCCAGACGGGATAAGTCCTTGACGAGAATCCGCTCGACCTGTCTGCTTTTCACAAGTGAGTACATCTCCTGAAATCCGGGTCTGTTGAAGTTTGTTCCGCTGTAACCGTCATCTTTTATCACTTTTATATTTTGATAGGCATGATCATTGGCGTACTTCTGCAAGATTGCCAGCTGTGTGGTAATGCTGTTGCTGTCGCCGGCTGCATCATCGTCTTTTGAGATTCTGACATACAGAATTGTATAACGTAAGTTGTCTTTCATAAAGACCTCCATAAGAAAAAGTAGGTTGTTTTGATATAACCAACTTCTTGTGCGCACATGAAGGTTTTGGTTTGAGATATTATAGCACACCTAGGATACAAAAAACTGTATCGTGAACGTGTTTTCAGATTTTTATTATGAAATAATTGTAAACTTTACAATTATAGCGGTGCGGTTTTGCATGATATTTGCCATATAGAGTGAGGGGAAATCTGAACAGATTGAAAAATGGACTAACACAGCTGATCTGGAGTAGCAAGCAACGATGAAGATATTAACGTCCGTTAAATCTTCATCAGCTTGTTAGGGACACTCCGTTTTCCCTAAGACCCTTTTGGAACGTTGCTGACGCAACGAAAATCAACAACAGCATAGACATAAGAAAGTGAGATTTGAACAATGAACAGAAAAAAGCGTGACAAGAAGCTCATCTTTAAGGTCAATGAAGATGAGTGGAATATCATACAGAAACGTCTTGAAAAGTGTAACGTTTCAAACATGAGCGATCTTTTCAGACAGATGATGCTATATGGAATCTATCTCGAATACGACCATGAGGAACTGAAAAAAATACGGCAGGCGGTTATGCGTGTGGCGAACAACGTCAATCAGATTGCACACAGAGTAAACGCTACAAGCCGTATTTACAAACAGGAACTTTATGAGTTGCAGGAAGGAGTGACTGAGATATGGCAACAACTTCAATCCATCCAATCCGAGTTACAGAAGCTAAATCCCTCAAGTATATCATGAATCCTGATAAAGCGGCGTATGTTACACGATACGGCTGCTGGGGAAATGCAGCTGAGATTTTTGACGAATTCAGCAAACTGAGAAGCATGGGAAGAAACACAGGGAATGTTCTGAGTTATCATATCATACAGAGCTTTGCACCGAATGAAGCAACAGCGGAACAGATACATCAGGCAGGACTGATGCTATGCGACAAACTCCTTCAGGGTAAGTATCAATATGTTCTTACCACGCATACGGACAAAGACCATATCCATAATCACATTATTTTCTGCAAAACTAATATGGAAAACTACAAAACGTTTGGTACACTCATGGATACCAAACATAATCCTGCGTGGAAGAAAATCCGTCAGATTTCTGATGAGATATGCAAAGAAATGGGATTGTCTGTTGTTGCATATGAGGAAATCGGTAAGGGAATTTCGCACTATGAATGGACAAAACAGCAGCAAGGTTTATCATGGAAAGAAAAACTTCGCTATGAACTGGACTGTATCATTCTGCGGTCTGATACGTTTGAGGATTTTCTTGAAAAGTGCAGATTAAACGGAATCGAAGTAGTTTATAAACCAGAAAACACGATTTCTCTTAAATTTCGTATGCAGGGACAACAACGCTTTGCCAGAGCGAAAACACTGGGATATTACTATCTTCCTGAGAATATTCAGCGTAGAATCGGACAGTTTTCATCGCACAGAAAGATGATTCTTGACCGTGATAAGTTTGATAATAGGGGCTTGCAGTACTGGGCAGATATTCAGAATATGAAAAACGTAGCCCAGATGATAAATCTGCTTGAAAGCTACAATGTTCACAGCACAAAAGAACTGAAACCAACCACAATGACCATTATGGCACGGCGTGGAATGATTACCCAGAGCATTGAAAACCTTGATGAGAAGATAAATGATCTGTCTGAACAGATTGAACTTGTGCGGCAGTTTCAGCGTGTAAAACCGTACCATGAGAAGTACAAATCTTTGTCAGGACGCAGACAGAAAGAGTATACAAAAAATAACACTTCTGTACTGGAAAAGTACAGAAGCGTTGGAAGTCGATTAAAATTGTTATATCCGGACGGCAGATTTCCGTCAGAAACTGTGCTTGATCGTCAGCGACAGTCATTGTATGAAGAGCGGAAAAAACTCTATGAAGAATACCGCTATCTCAAAAAAGAGTATGCTGATCTGGAGAAGGCAAGTCAGACCATTGACGATTATCTTGCCAACTTGCGTGATGAACCTGAGCATATGAGAAAAAAAGGAGAGTTGGAATAAGTTCTACAAACTGGAATTTATGTGTCTATATTTTCCTTTAGATAAGCACTAAATCTTTGAATGACTGCTGTTTCAGCTACGAAAGAGCATTTTAAATTTCCTGAAATATTTATTTTCAAATTACCATCTTGGGAAGAAATGTTGATATTTCCATGCATATAGCCTTCCTTTAGTGCCAATTCAAACTCTGATATAACAGAAAATGATATTTCAACCGAAACAGTATTGCAGTCATTCCACTTCGCAGGCGGGTTATCTGGATAAATTGGTAGTTCGAAAATGATAGATACTTCCTCACCATCTCTTTTCAAGGAGATTTTATTTATTTCAACATCTTTCAACGCTGGAACATCTCTATACAGTTGTTTTAAAGAATTATTCTGTATCAATTTATCATACCACATAAATTGACCTCCTGACTGTCAAATTCTGATTTTTCAATTTGTTTCACTGAATAAAGCTAAAAACTGATTCATATAATCATCAAGTTCATCGAATCTTTCTATTACTTCAGAAATAGCTTTTTCTGATAACTTGTGTAGTATATTATCTCGTATTTTTTTAGCTGACATTTCATTTTTCTTTTCATTGCTGGAAAACAAACACTTTAAGGTATTCTCATCTATATTGTAATTGAAATGCACCATTATTTTTTTTGCATCCGCTAAATTTATCTTCAGTGAAGATTCCTTAATATCTTGCTTCTTTTCAGTTCGATATGCTAATAGTAAAGCCTTATAGCATATTTCGCATTCAATATACTTTTCAATAAAAGAAACGAGGATGTCCTTGTTTTCTTGATAAGCAGAGATATATTCTTCTAATTTTTGAAGTTTTTTTATTAATTTTTCTTGGATAGTTTTAGCCATAGCACATTTTCCTTAAGCTGTTTAATTTTCCGATTCCGGCTTATAATTCTTTTCAATGTATTCTTCAACAGCTGTAATGAACATCTGATTCATGCTCATACCCATTTCAGCTGCAATAGTTTTCAGCTTTTCACGCTGTCCCTTTGGAACGCGAATCTTGATGTCATCAAGGTGTGTTTTCACATACTTTGCTGTAATTGCTTTTCGCTTTTCGTTATAGTACATAGAAATCAATCCTTTCGTATTGTACCCATTACTATAATTATACTCTTTCAAAATCTTTTTGTCAATATATTTTATAAAAATTGTCTGGATTTTTTCAGAGAACTTTGTGCGCATTGCGGCTTGTAAAAACAAGTGCAATGATATATAATAGTATTGTACCCAACACTAAACATGAAAGGAGATTTTCGAAATGATTCAAAAAATAATCCCCATTGCAGCAAGCATTATGTTGATAGGTTCATCAAGTCTGACCGCTTATGCCGATGATATGCTTGATAAAGACTATATCGTCAGAGAGATTTGGTCTGATTGGTGGAACGGCAAGGGAGATGACGGACTTGTCTTTCCCGAAGCAAGCTATAAGCACCATATTCTGACTGATTTGGTCAATGACAATTATGGCGATGATAATTATGATTGGAGCAAAATCGGTCAGCTGAACTACAATTTCAAAGACTACTACGATGAACTCACAGATAATTGGAACTTCAATGATGATCGTGACGGAAATTGGACGATTATCACCAATGAAACCACATATCATTTCAATTTGCAGAACGGCAAGTGGCTGATGAGTGATGATAACGGCAATGTGATCGACAGCTTCATGCCGTTCAGTACTTTGACAGAGGATACAGCGGAGGAAAACCAGAATTCAGTTATCACTGACGATGAAAACGGGACTGCTCACCGTGTCGGAGAAAATTTGAAAATTGAAGCAGATACAACGGTTGGTGTATCAGGAGAAGCAACAGAATCAACAAGCGAGAAAAAGTCCTCAAATGGTTTGATTTATGGAATTGGCGGAATTATCCTCGCAGGAATCGCTGCTCTTGCAGGATTTTTGATAAAGAAGAAAAGAGGTTAAGATTATGATTTACAAACATGATTATCAGAGAATGGCACTTGACACCGACAGAATGATGATTACGCAGTGTGGCAGTGACTATCACGATTACAGCAATGACAAGCTTGCACGTATCTATATCAAGTGGGCAGAGGAACATTGTCCTGAACGTTTGCAAGTAGAAACAGATAAGGGCAGAATCTATGTCCATATTGACGAGCGTATCACTGAGTGTGAAAAAGAAAAGTGGAAAATCTGGAATAAAATGCGTGCTACTGATCCTGAATATGCACTTGCGATGAAAAATGCCGACACGGCTAAGGTTTGGCAGCTTGAGAATCTCTTTGAGTTGCAGGCTGAGGAGATTGCAATTCAGACGTGTTTGGTAGTATAGTATAAAAAAAGAGCGTATGGAAAAACAAACCATACGGCCCTGCGAAAAAATCTCTGTAAATTCAACAACAGTGATAAAAAACGATATTGTGGAGCGGCTTGAAAAACAGCCGCTCAATTTTTTTTACAGTATACAATAAATACCGTAATTTGTCAAGTTCCTTCAACAGTCAGTCTGCTGAAATGGAGCGTAGCGGAATGGAAGCAGACTGACTGTGCCGGCTCAGCTCAGCCTGTCGGGGTACATGATCTCCAGCTCGCCAAGAACTCTGCTCCAGTTTCTCAGCGGCATAGTCCACTTCTTTGTAATCTCGTGGGTTGCCAGATACAAAGCCTTTAAAAGGGCCGTATCGCTGGGAAACACGCTTCTCTGTTTGTTCAGACGGCGATAGCCGCTGTTAAGGCTTTCGATCGCATTGGTAGTGTAAATGACCTTTCTCACATCAGCGGAAAACTTGAAGTGTAGGATTACAATAGATGTGAGACAATTAATAAAAAAAGGTAACGGAGCAGCATAAACCTGTGTTACAGTTAAGTTGCGAAGATAAAAGCAACAGGAGGTCAAGCTGATCCGCTATGAATACTATAACACAGATTACCACTCGCCGTCAAGCCATAATTAAATATGCAGAGAAAAAAGGTGTAACCGCAGCCGCAAGGCGCTATAATGTAGGAAGAGCGTCAATATATCGCTGGATGAAGCGATACGACGGTACATTAGAATCACTGAAAGATCGTTCACATCGTCCGCACAGCCACCCTAATCAGCATACTAAGGAAGAAATATCGCAGATAAAGCGTATGCGTAAAAAGAACAAACACACAGGTTTAATCGTGTTCTGGGCAAAGCTTCGTCAGAAAGGCTATACACGTTCAATACCGGGCTTGTGGAGGATGCTCAAAAAGCTTGAATTGCAGCCTGTTAAGCCCACCCAACCCAAAGTATATCCCCAAGCCATACGAAAAGATGCAGTATCCTGGACAGCGAGTTCAGATAGATGTTAAGTTCGTTCCTGACGCCTGCATAGTTGGCGACGCAAAAACAGAGGGACGCAAATTTTATCAATATACAGCCATCGATGAATACTCGCGTTTCCGATATCTCGAAGCCTTTGAGGAGCATAGTTCATACAGTTCAGCCGTTTTCCTTGAACATATGCTCAAGGCGTTCAAATTCAAAGTTGAATGTGTTCAGACCGACAACGGTCAGAAGTTTACAAAGCGTCTTGGCAGTTCTGACAAGCCGATGCCCACGCTGTTTGAGAAGCTTCTCAAACAGCGTGGCATAAAGCATAAACTCATAAAACCATATACTCCTCGGCATAACGGTAAAGTTGAGTGCTCTCACCGCAAGGATAATGAGTATTTCTATGCTACCCACACTTTTTATTCCTTTGATGATTTCAAAAAGCAATTAGCTGTTCACAGCAGAAAATACAATAATTTCCCCATGCGTCCGCTTAATTGGAAGTCGCCTTCAGATTATATCAACGCTTTCCTTAAATCAGGTCAAGTTTTTTGATTTAATTTGTATCACATCATTGACAAACCAACAATTCCATAATTATACTATCATTTGAATATATTACTATACCTATTTATAATATTCAGAACAGATCCAGCATACCGTCGAGATAGATCTCTACTTCCGAGTCCTCTTCCTTCTATTTTGAAATTAGAAAAACCGAGGGGAAGATAGGTGCTGATGATGTCATTTATACTGATAAACCCATGATTTTTCATTGCCTTTGAAAAACGATATCCGTCTCCGGCATCAGGTGCCGTGCAGATGTGGTCGTGACAGTTCTCACCGAGATTTTTCAGGCTAACAGTTTCGTAGCACGCTTTTCTGTCTTTACAGTAAAATGAGCAGCATTCATTACACAGAAATTCGACTTTATCTTTCTGAACCTGCGAAAGAGTGTCAAGTTTGTCGTATAGCTTATTCAGCCTGAAATCAGGAACAACATATTTAAAATCACTCCTGTCTGTTTCTTTTATAAACTGATCAAAATCAGTCTGGACCTTTGTAGTCGATGAAACGAAATAAAGACCGGGATAATTATTTTTAATATATTCAAGTAGAATATCCGAGTGGATTATTACACCATTCTGTACACCTTTGCTTCCGGCGAAAAGCTCACACAGGGCATTGCATTTTCTGTCGGTGAGATGTTCAGGTTTTAAAAGTGAATTGCTGAAAGTAAGCCTTGAAGAAATATCGTATTCATTCATAAGTGCGAGTACATTTTCAGCATCACATTCGCCGAATCCGGCTCGTCCGCCGCCCCAGATACAGTCGGCCGGAGCACCATAGACAGATGCTATTTCGCACCAGTCGTAGAAATATTCCCGGTGCTCACGATACAGCGGTAGAAACACACTGTATAGGTCATAAAACTCAAACAGCCCCGGAAGATGAAAATAAGCTTTGCTTTTTGTAGTTTTTTCCATATTGTAAGAAGCCAAATAATAAAATTGAAAGTTTAACGGACGTTGGAAATGAGTTGTTATTCACCTTTTAATACATTCTCAAAATACTCTCGCAACAATTCTCTATGCTCAAAGTAGCATTCTAATACGTAGCATAAAAATTGTTCAGACTCTACAGGAAGATTATTACCATTTTCGTCTTTTCTTTTATTTTCACATCTAAAATCAAATGGTATTTTTGAGTGATCAATTTTGAATGATTTAAGTCGAGGGCGTGCTGTTCCTTTTTGAGATGGATCTTGCTGTCTATTTTCATATTCTTCAATTGTATAGAATATGTATTCATGATCTAAATGTGTTATATAAAACTGATTGTTTTCGATCAGGTATTGTAGATGAATAACTTGTGTTACAATAGAGTCGTTGTAAATTCTAAAATCTTTACATAGTTCTTCAAAAGTCATGTTTTGTGAATCGATTGTTATCCATAGGCAATCCTCATATTCTGTAGAGTATAGTTTTGTTACGGAATAGTTATTCAGGTTAACAAGATCAAATATCTGTCCTCGTTCTACAGCTTCAGCAATGTAGTCCAAATGTACTCTTCCTTGCCAGCCTTTCTCATTGTATAATCTTAGTGAAAGGTCTTTAATCATTCCATTTGAGCGCATTTTATCAAACACATCTAATAAGTAAACAGGAATATTCTTTATCAGTAGTGTTCTATCTATACTTTTGTCGTAGATTCGAGGAGGAGTAAGTGTCATTAGTTCGCGATTATCGTCTAACTCAACTAGACCATATTTAGAATATTGACTTTGTTTATCACCAAAGCCCTTAAATAACAAATCCAAAATGTCAGTATCATCTGATAAAGGATGCTTTTTAATAAAACTATAGTTCCTTAGTGAATAATATAGGAATACGAGGGCTCTTTTATGCTGAGAAGATAAATTGTCAATAATATAATCAAACCATCCACAATACCTTTCTATCCAAGTATCTACACTTTCCTGTAAAAGATCATAAAGCATTTTCTTATCTGATTCTAGTTTCTTGGTATCCAGCATATCAAGATATCGCTTATGTTCATAAGATAAAACACTCTGTTCCAGATATTGCCTGATTTCAGTTTGAAGTGCTTTATCTGTAATGTTTTCTGAACAAAAGCTAAATGTAGTACAATCATGTTCAAGATATTTGCCAATAACAACTCCATTATTATATATGGTTTGTTTATGGGGAGACCATTGCCTAACCTTTGGATTCCATATTTGAGCTAAGAATTCTTGCTCTGTTTCATAATAGTCTTGCAAGATATCATTTATTTGTTTTCTTGAAGATATACTCATACAGACCTCCTGTTTTCACAAATTACGTCTCGTCATTCTTCGAACTTAAGTGAATTACGAGTTAGTAGAATAGCCATACAAACTGGAATTTATTAGTTGTAATGATATTCAATCCATTCTCCATTTTTATAAATTTCCAGTTCTCCCCACTTTGGTTTGCCAATATTTCTTCCTTTAACTCTTAAAGGCAAAAAAGCATCAGGTTGACAATATGGTAATGGGTCATCAATTTCTTTCCAACCATTTTCATCAATTTCATCTTCCCAATCTTCTAGTGCATCAGATAAGTCATGGTAGTGATTATCAAAAGAACATTGTACAGCATCTTTTGAACAATAAAGAAAAACAAATGCACCTTCTTTTTGGGTTTCATATATCATAATCTTATAAACAGTATCTTTTGTATTGCATTTATATAGTTTTCTTAAATATGCCCATTTTCTCATATAAAAATCTCCTTGCACTATGTATATGCAGATGATTAAATTTCGATTTGTCAATCTGTTTCATTTTCTACTTCCGGCTTATAGTTCTTTTCAATATATTCCTCTACAGCCTTGATAAACATTTGATTCATGCTCATGCCTATTTCAGAAGCAATAGCTTTCAGTTTTTCACGCTGTCCCTTTGGAACACGAATCTTGATGTCATCAAGGTGTGTTTTCACATACTTTGCCGTGATTGCTTTTCGTTTTTCGTTGTAGTACATAGAAATCAATCCTTTCGTATTGTACCCATTTCTTTTATTATACCCTATCAGAAGCTTTTTGTCAATATATTTTATAAAAATTGTCCGAACTTTTTCAGAGAATTTTGTGCGCATTGCGGCTTGAAAAAA
>ERZ827126.2122-NODE-2122-length-15219-cov-4.550580_pt1 | contig 15219 bp, 14 predicted proteins | sample MGYA00519780_ERZ827126 | MGnify/ENA primary metagenome ERZ827126 (study PRJEB31778, sample SAMEA3449262) | human gut metagenome | biome: human gut; feature: human-associated habitat; material: faeces | place: United Kingdom | collected 2010/2012 ...
GACCACGGTGTACCAAGTGTCGCCGTTGGTCTGAGTCTGAGACACGACCTTGTAGCCATCGGCCACGAAGTTGGTGCCGGCACCCTCAGCGGAGTTGTTGGAGGGGTCGAAGTTGATAAACGTACCACCCTGAATGATGACCTTCGCCGTACCATTCTTGTAAGCGCTGTCCACACAGTTGATCAGGAAGTTGTAGCCATACGGATCGCCGAATGGCTCACAGGCAAAGGTGCCGCCATTGATGACCAGCGTACCCTCCTGAACCTGCACAGCAGTACCGCCGCCGTAATAGTAGCCGCCGTTGATGGTGAGGGTTGCACCATTCCGGACGTTGATGCCATAGCCGCCGTTGACGCCGGTATCAATGCCGCCGTTCTCGCCCGCATTGATGGTGGTATCCGCATCGACGATAAGGGCGCAGAAGTTCACATTGTTGTTGCCCATGTCATTGGGGGTGATGATCTTCTTCTCCAGATTCAGTGTGGTGGGCTGGGAGATGACGATGCGGGCCGCAGCCGTATCCTCGCTGTTGTTGGTCTGGATGTCCTTGGTAACAGCCACGACGCCGCCGTTGGTCAGAGCCTCCTTCAGTTCCGTAACGTTCACCACGGGATAGGTGGCATTCTCGTCGTACTGGTTGTTGAAGCTGTCGCTCTCCACGGTGTCCTGAGTGGCGCAGACGGTGATGGTAATGTCCTTAAGCTCTTTGTTCATGTACTCGTTGCCGGCCCATCACGGCCCAAGTGGATCCAGCGGCCCCAGCTCCGGGTCGTAGGGCAAACACACCACCTCGTATCCCCCGCTGGGACGGCTCCCCGGCAGGAGCAGTCCCTCCTCCCCCAACCAGAAATCGCCGGGGTGCAGGACCAGCCCCCGCTCTTGCGCCGTCTCTCGCAGGCAGCGGCGCCACAGCGCATGGGGAGGGAAGCACTCTCCCAGTCCTACCGGCAGACCATCCGCCCACACATCACCCCGGCAGCGGTACGGCCACGGCCCCGTGAGCTCCGTGCAGATGCTCACACCATGCTCCGTCTCCCGAACGATACGGCTGCGGAGCCGCCGTAGTCAGCGGCAGCATCCCGCCCTGTTCCAAAGCCCTCTGGCATCGCTCCGCCAGCTGCGGCAGCAGCACCCGGCGGCCATAGTCCAGCAGCCCCCTGCCCCACGCTGCATAATACCGGCAGAAGGCCCGCTTTCCCTCCCAATGGGGCAGCTCTGCCTCCACTGTCAGCAGCGGCAGCTCCTCCCAAGTCAGCACTTGGGGCGGAAAAACAGGTTCAACGGTCACAGCCACAGCCAGCCCTCCTCTCGTATCCTACCCTCCACTCTATGCACCCCCGGCACCGCAGGTGCAAAAAAGTTTCCGCCGCCCGTTTACTTTCATACGTTACCATGATACAATATGAAAGTACATCCAGCAGAAACGGAGGAATGTTCCATGGCGCACAAGACCACCATCGCCACCAAGGAGAAAAACGAGCGGCTGTACCGGGCCATTCTGGCTCTGGAAACGGAGGAGGAGTGCTATGCCTTCTTCCAGGACCTGTGTACCATTGCCGAGCTGCGCTCCATGGAGCAGCGCTACGAGGTAGCCACCCTGCTCAGCGAGGGCATGGTATACAGCGACATACTGGAGCGCACCGGCGCCTCCAGCGCCACCATCAGTCGGGTGAACCGGGCTCTCCTCAACGGGGCCGGCGGCTACGTCAGTGTGCTGGACAAGATGAAGGAGGACGGTCATGAGCAGCTATGAGGGGCTTGCGGCGTCCTACGATGCCCTGACCACCGACGTAGGCTACGAGAAGCGGGCGGACTTTCTGGAAAAGCTCTTCCGCCGCAGCCGTATCCCCGTCCACACGGTGCTGGATCTGGCCTGCGGCACCGGCACCATGACGTGGCTGCTGACAGACCGGGGCTATGAGCTCATCGGCGTGGATGGCTCCGAGGAGATGCTGGCCGCCGCCATGGAGAAAAGCGGACAGGTGGAGGGCATCCCCCCCATCTTCCTGCACCAGTCCATGCCCCAGCTGGATCTTTACGGCACGGTGGATGCCGCCATCTGCTGTCTGGACAGCCTGAACTATCTCACCCGCCCCGCCGATGTGCAGCGCACCTTCCGGCGGCTGCACCTGTTCATCGCCCCCGGCGGGCTGCTGGTGTTCGACATCAATACCGTGGCCAAGCTGGCGGCACTGGATGGACAGGTCTTTCTGGACGAGACGGAGGACACCTACTGCGTCTGGCGCACGGAGTATCACCGGGGACTGTGTACCTATTACATGGATCTCTTCGACCGCCGCCGGGACGGTGCATGGCAGCGGGAGCTGGAGATCCACCGGCAGCGGGCCTATACTACAGAGGAGCTCACCGGCTGGCTGAGGGCTGCCGGTTTCAACGATATCCGCACTTGGGGCGACGGAAAGCTGCGCCGTCCCACGGAGAACGAGCAGCGGATCTATTTTTCCTGTATCAGAGAGTGAGGTCATTTTCATGAGCGATCATATTTTGCGTGCCATTACATCCGACGGCTTGGTGCAGGCCGCCGCTATCAGCAGCCGGGACCTGACGGAGCGGGCCCGACAGATCCACAAGACCCTGCCGGTGGCCACCGCCGCCTTGGGCCGGACACTGGCCGGAGCCTCCATGATGGGCAACGCCCTGAAGGGCCACGGTGCCAGCCTGACCCTCCAGATCAAGGGCAGCGGCCCCTTGGGTACCATTCTGGCGGTATCCGACTCCGACGGCAACGTCCGTGGCTACGTCACCAACCCTCAGACGGAGCTGCCCCTGCGCCCCGACGGCAAGCTGGACGTGGGTGGGGCCGTGGGACAGGAGGGCTCCCTGACGGTCATCAAGGACCTACACATGAAGGAGCCCTATGTGGGTACCGTGAACCTGCTGGGAGGCGAGATCGCCGAGGACATCGCCGCCTACTTCGTGGAGTCCGAGCAGATCCCCACCGCCTGCGCTCTAGGGGTACTCATCGACCGGGACCAGAGTGTCAAGGCCGCCGGAGGCTATCTGATCCAGCTGATGCCCGGCGCCGGGGAGGACACCATCGCCAAGGTGGAGGGCGGTATCATGGCCGCCGGCAACGTCTCCGCCATTCTGGAAAAGGATCCCGACCCGGAGGCCATGCTGCGGACGGTGCTGTCGGACTTCGAGGTGAAGGTGCTGGAGCAGGAGCCTGTGGAGTACCGCTGCGGGTGCAGCCGGGACCGCATCGAGCGGGCGCTGCTGTCACTGGGTCGGGACGAACTCTCCGCCATTCTGGCCGAGCAAGGCTCCTGCGACCTGACGTGCCAATTCTGCGACCGGGTGTACCACTTCTCCGGCCCAGAGCTGGAGGGGCTGATCCAGAGCCTTGAGAAAAAAGATTGAAAAAATCTGATTTTCCTGTTGACATGGCGACCGGTTTTTAGTATAATTATCCTTGCCGTTGCGATGGTAAGCCCTTCCGGCGGCAAGGACGGGAGCATAGCTCAGCTGGTTAGAGCACCTGCCTTACAAGCAGGGGGTCACTGGTTCGAGTCCAGTTGTTCCCACCATAATTTGGCCAAGTAGTTCAGTTGGTTAGAACGCCAGCCTGTCACGCTGGAGGTCGTGGGTTCGAGCCCCATCTTGGTCGCCATATGCCTCTGTAGCTCAGTTGGTAGAGCAGCGGACTGAAAATCCGCGTGTCGTTGGTTCGACTCCGACCGGAGGCACCATGACGCTGAAACATCGGCGTCATCTGCGGGCGTAGCTCATCTGGTAGAGCGCGACCTTGCCAAGGTCGAGGTAGCGAGTTCGAGCCTCGTCGCCCGCTCCAAAAGAGAAAATCCCATCCGTCAGGATGGGATTTTCTCTTTTGGAATGAGACAGCGGGCAGGCTGGAAGTCGCTGCCTCGACCTGTGCGAAGCACGTCAAATCAAGAGGTGAGGCAGGGCTCCTGCGAATGGCGACAGCCATTCGTGGGATGCCGGGAAGCGAGTTCGAGCCTCGTCGCCCGCTCCAAAAACACCACCCTAACGGGGCGGCTCAATAAAACAGTATAATGTTTTCGGGGAGGTGGCATGAGTAATCATGCCGCCTTTCCGTTTATAATGTCATAGAGTAAATTGGCGGGGAGTATGCTGATATAGTTGTAGCTGATGTCCACATCTTGTATCCTTTGACCACTGGAATTGTCCGGTGCATGAACATATACAGCTTGTACCATGTCGTTCAGCACATCGGGAGTCAGCTTTTCCAGATACAGATGTTTCTTTGCCACTCGGATAAACCGATCAACATTCTCCGCTTGATCTTCTTGATTCTGTATTTCGTTTTCAAGCATTTCAATCTTGGCTCTCAGTTCTTCCTGTTCCTGCTCGTAATCGTCAGACAACATCTGAAAACGAGCTTCAGACAACTTTCCGTTGACCATATCCTCATAAATACGCTTGAACAACTTGTCCAGTTCAGCCAGACGGTTTTCAGACTTTTGCAGCGTTCTTCTCTTGGCTGCAAGCTCTTTCTTAACCTCTGCACTTCTTTTTGCTCCCAACGCCTTACGGAACGCATCCTCATAGTCTGCGATGCAGAGTTGTACCAAACGCAGATGCTGTAAGGTTCCTTCCTCCAACATAACCGCACGGATGAAATGCGTTTCGCATACATCTTTGCCACGCTTACGGGAAGTGGAGCAGATGAAGTGATCCTGTCGAGTTTCAAAGCTCTTGCTGGTACAGTAGTACAATTTCTCACCGCAATCAGCACAGCGGACGAGACCGGAGAACATATTGGTCTTGCCTGTTCTGGTAGGTCTGCGTTTGTTCTTGCGAAGTTCCTGCACACGGGCAAAGGTTTCTTCGTCAATAATTGCTTCATGGGTGTTCTCGAAAATCTTCCATTCTTCACGGGGATTTTCGAGCTTCTTTTTGGTTTTGTACGACTGTCTGCGAGTCTTGAAGTTGACTGTGTGGCCAAGGTATTCCTGCTTTTCCAGTATACCGGAGATCGTGTCCGGCACCCATCCATAAGGGTCATCGGGAGTTTTGGCAGGAGCATTTCGTCCCATCTTCATCCAGTGAACAGTAGGACACTCCACCTTTGCATCTTTCAGCTTGTGAGCAATCTGCGAGGGGCCATATCCCTCCATGCACCAAGCGAAGATCTGACGGACAATGGCTGCAGCTTTATCATCAACGATCCAATGCTTCTTGGGATTGTCAGGGTCTTTCATGTAGCCGTAGGGTGGGTTGGTGGTCAGATACTCACCGGCTTCGCCTTTTTGCTTCATGACGGCTCGGACTTTCTTGCTGCTGTCCTTGACATAGAACTCGTTGATGATGTTCAGGAACGGTGTGAAATCATTGTCCTGCTGATTGTTGCTGTCCACGCCACTGTTCACAGCAATGAAGCGGACATTGTGTTCGACGAAAAGTACCTCCGTGTAAAAGCCGACTTCCAAATAGTTTCTGCCAATACGGCTCATATCCTTGGCAATAAGAATGCCGACTTTGTCATTCTCCACCAGTTCGATCATGCGCTTCCAATCGGGTCTGTTGAAGTTGGCACCGGAGTAACCATCATCCACGAAAAACTGGATATTTCGGAAACCCTGTTCTTTTGCGTATTTTTTGAGAATCGCCTTTTGAGACGAGATTTGTCAAGGGTATTTTCTTCATAAGAGAGCGCCCTGCACAAAATCATGACAGGGCGCTCTCTAAATGAAGTATTGGAATTGATAACCAATCAAGTTTACTTTTTCTTGTCAATACTGAAACTTAGCCTTTCCGCACTAACTCAAGCGGGGATCGTTGCGCCAACCGCTGCAAATGCAGGTAAGTCGCCACAATATAAACAATCAGTTGCAGGACACCTGCCACAATAACCGCAATTGGCATTGATACGACTTCCGTTATCATATCGTTATATCCAATCGTGGCTGCACCGCTCAAACTTGTATTAAGCACTTCTGAAACGGAGGAAAACAGATTTAGTGTCGTAGCATTCATTGTAAGGATTCCAACAATGATCCCAGTTATTGTCGCAAGGATGATAGGTATTGCAGCTATCTTCCAGCTAAACATCACAGCGGTCCTTTTACCGGAACCAAGCGAAAGCATCAGGCCAAGCGTCCGCCGTTGACGGTTTACAAACAGAGCAAGAAATACGAACAGGGCCGCACCTGCTGTTATGCAGGCAGCGAAAAGAAGCTGCTGCGCACTGCTGTAAAATCCATGCAAAGTTTCAGCGATTTCAGTGTATCCGTTATCAAAGCAAAACAGAATGTTTGCCGGGTATCCATGCGATTCCAGTGCATCTTGGAGCGCAGATACCTTTCCGTTCTGCAAAACGTATGTAAAGAAAACGCCATTTCGACTACTATAGCAGTTTTCTGGCAGAGAAGTGTTAGGGGCAAAGACGGTATTCGGAAGGAAGCGATAGTCTGCGGTATCCCACAAGTCTGACTGTCGGTAAATCCCTATAATCTGATACGTTTTCGCATCACCCGAAACCCCAATCTTTTGGGAAAAACGCTGTGGCTGTACCTTCCATTCCGGAGCTGTTAAATCAGCAAGAGGGTTTGGACCCCAATAGAACGACAAATCAATGCTGTCCCCTATACCGAGTCCGCTTGCGAGGGCAGTTGTTTCAGAAATCAGGCAGACATTAGAGCCTTTTTTATAATCGTCCGCCCCAAAACTCCGTCCTTCTGTTACGAAAGAGTCCTTTTGATGGAAACAATACATGCTTTCCAGAAGATCTGTACCAATTACACTGACAGTATGATATTGCGTATCCAATTCTTGAACTGCGCTTCGCCATTCCACTCCTGCATTCGAGCTTAGAAAAACATCCAGATCCGTTTCCAACTGGGTCATGTATGCATCAAGGTATTGGTCGTTTAGCAACACACCTGTTTCAGAGCCGTCAATTGCATAGTCCAGTTGTGTTTCAGAATACAAGCCATGCCAATGTGTAACGGTCATTGTGCAGGAATCTATTGCATCAACCATGTCTTGCCCTAGAATGGTCGTTTTTTCACCAGAGGAATATTTTGCTATCGGCAGAAAATCTGGCGAAGCTGTTTTCTTTTCGTCCTCTGTCAAATCATAGGATATTCTAGACAAATCAATATCTTCCACAGAGCATCGGTGCGTTCCTGCCAACGTTGTACGCAGTTCCAAATCGCGGTCAATGTAATCTGATCCAAAGACCAAATACCGCCCTCCGGGACGGATATCAAGAGCATCTAACTCTTCCTGAGAGTTGCACCCTATGATGAGGCGCAGTGTGCTGCGAACAGCATAGTCCGGATGCATTTTAACAACGTTTTCAATCGAAGCAGTAACAGATACTGAAGCAAGTTCAGTAGACTCCGGCAGATTCGTTTTATCTACCGATGTAACCCGAACGATCATAATTGCCCTGTTATACGGAGAATCAAGGCTTGGCGCATATGTGCCGTCTTCCTTGCCGCTGGTAACACTCTGAATGGAGGGGCAATAAGCACTGATATATTTTTGTTGGTACGCACCTTTTATGACTGTTCCATCCGCAGCAAGCTGATCCATATACGCCCACATATCTTGACTTATTACACTTTCTTCATGGTGGAGCGTTAGCCCGTTGTACTCTGTTGCCACGTCTGCTGTCTCCGTTGTTGGGACACCAATGGTCACATAGCGCTCTTCAATTTGCGCGAGCGTTGCTTTAGCGGATGCAAATACGCCTGCGCTCAGGCAGATAAAAGCGGAGGCCATTCCCACCAGCAGGAAGATTGCAAACAAACGAACCGGTTGTCGAAAGAGCTGTTTCAAAGGGGTCATACAGTTTCCTCCTTGATTCTGCCGCTGTCCATACGGAATACAACATCCGCTGCTTTGGCTACCTCCAGATCATGTGTGACAACCACTACACAGCAGTTTTCTTCATGTGCCAGTCTGGAAAGCAGCTGAATAATTTGTGTGCTGTTTTCTGTATCCAGATTTCCCGTAGGCTCATCTGCGAGAATGATCTGCGCATGAACGGCTAATGTTCTGGCAATTGCGACTCGTTGCTGTTCGCCGCCTGACAGCATGGCAGGAAGTCGCTTCCAATAGCTTTCGCCCAGACCTACTTTTTCAAGAGCAATCTGCGCCTCTTTTTTTGCATCGGCATCGGAATGCCTCAGCAATTTTAAGGGATACATGACGTTTTCACAAACAGTCATAAGTGGAAACAAATTATAGCTTTGGTAAATCACAGACGCCTGCTTGCGACGGTAGATATCCACGTCTATTTCCCGCAAACTTTGGCCGCCGACTATTATGTCTCCGCTCTGCGGCGTATCCAATCCTGCCAGTAATGAAAGCAGCGTTGTCTTCCCACTTCCACTTTTGCCGACTAACGCATAAAAAGTTCCAGCACTCAAATCACAGGAGACGTCTTTTACAGCCTGAACAGTTTGGTATTTTGTTTTGTATGAATAAGAAACACTTTGCACAGATAATACGGACATACTACTCAACCTCCCGTAGTAATCGGATTCCGCTTTTTCCAGTTGCCATCAAGCAAGCTGTAATTGCCCCGACATTCATAGCAAAAAAGAGTGCTGCGGCCATGGCATATTGGGTGGCAGTCTCTTGGACAAACAGGATGAGAATTGTTCCAATAGCTGCGCCAACCAAAAACATCAGACATATCTCGACGAATACCATAATGACCGTTTCAATGCGTTTTGTACCAAGAGATCGTGCAATGGCAAATTCCCGCCTTCGGATATGAATATAGAAAAAACCTGCGGCAGCACCAATCATGACCTCTATGCAGGCAAAAATTGGTTTTAGTCGATACAGTGTTTGCAAATTTCGATTCAAAGCATTCAGTGTTTCGCGGAGTGTTTCATCATGAACTGTTACGGCAAACTGCTGATATCGGAGAACTGGAGAATTGTTAATTTCTTCCTGATGCCCGGAGGGGTCTACATTTGCGAAGTGACGCATCAGTATTTGCCGGAATTCGTCCAGCTCATGATTATCACGCACTGTTGCGCTCAGGCTATCCCCTGTAATCTTCCCGTCCAGTTTTGTTTGTGCTGCTGCAACGCAGCTGAATGGGCAATAGATCGTTTGAGATTCCGACGAATACGTCCCAGCAATTTCGAGCGAAATCTGTGTGGAAGCTTCACCGGTCACAGCAGGCGACATCTGAACCGTCAATATGACATTACCATTATTATCAGTATCTTGCGACAGTTCTTCTGCCGCTGCGGTTGAAACGAGACACACCGCTTTATTTGAGGTAAAAATTGATTCGTCGTATCCTTCAAAATAAGTAATCGAATTTCCTGAAACGGGTGTCAATTCCGATGCGGCATCAACAGAAGTAATGCCAATCAGCTTTTGCCGACTCGAAAAGCCCGTCCCTTGACTGTAATAGACAGATGCTTTCAGGCAAACATCCTTCACATAGGAGGAAAATGCTTTTTCCTGAAGCTCCCCGCCATAGGCATATTTGTCAGAGAGAAAGTAGTTGATAATATAGTCTGTAATTTTCAGGTCATCGGTTTTCGTGCCAGTAAGATTGGATACGACGACAGTTACGGGAATCACTGCGTAGGCGCTCTCCATATCCTGTTCTTTCTGGCAAATGAATCCATCAAAGAGAGTAAAAAATGCACAAAGGAAAGCTATCAGCAATACAATGCTCACCGTCTGCCAAACGCCGCGCTTTAAGCGCACCTTTTCGTAAAAGAAAACGATCATTTAACTGCACTCCAATAATGCAAGCAGCGGCATGGGAGAAATATTCACCCATGCCGCTGCTCAGCTGTCACTTACTTATCTGTCAGAACCGGGAAAACAGACTGGGGCAGGATGCAATGCCCATTACCGGGGCAGCTGTAATGATCCCAATAGCCAGTAGTACGCCCGCACTGGAGACAAGAATGCTCATAGCGGACATAATGGAGGCTGCCGGAATGATAATTGTTTCCTGTGTAGGAATAACTACTCATTGTATGAGAGACGGTTGAAGAGGCACCATTTCCCAAATAGCTATTAGTGCACCCCGAAACAGTGCAGTAATACACGGGATAGACAGTCTTCAGATGAGTTTCATCATCAATCGGAATATATGTAGTATCATAATGGTCAAGACGCCACTGATGGGTATGCATTGTGGCAACTTCTTCATGAGTTTCAGCGGCGAAAGCCTGTGTCGGAATCGCTGCGAGGATAAAAAGGGCCAGAAAAACTGCGGCCAGTGACTTGATCTTTTGCATAAACAACGCTCCTTTTTATCTGATTTTTGTCTGATGTCTTCTTGGTTCAGCACATGAGCCAGAATCCGTTGAACAGACAGGCCATGTGCTTCCTCAAATGATTTTCATGAATCTTCCCTCCTTCCATGTAACCACATCGACAGTTAAATTGACGTCAATCCTATAGATAACGCAGGACTTTTCATCTGTAAAAATCAGTTGTTTGAATTTGAGTAAGAGACTCTTGCTTCTTTATCGCTTCTCCCAACAAAGCGTTCTCAAGCTCTACTTCACGTTGCCGATCTTCGCTACTACTTCTATCCGAAATAGTTTGTCCATTTTGAATCACGTCCAATATTGGAGGCTGATTTAGATCAATATAGTTGCTACCCTGAGCAGTACTTTCTTTTGATTGTCTCGGGTTTGTCATAAAACAGGCGACAACTGCCAAAACAAGTATCGCGGTCACGGTTATGATCCAAGCATGAGGCTTTCGATAAGAAAGTACAGCACGGATTCGTGTTTTCACATTCTTACTGCCAAAGGCCAGCGGGCAGGCCGCAAAAATACGCTGGTTTGCAGTGCAGGAGAGCAACGTCTGCGAATACGCAGCGCGCTGAGAATCACTCATATCCTTGATAGCGTATTCGTCACATGCCAACTCAATATCCTTACAAAGGAAATAATACGCAATCCAAATCAAAGGATTGAACCAATGAAGAGAAAGAATTAAGAACGCAATGGGCTTTAGCCAATGATCGCGGCGTTTTATATGCGCACGTTCATGTGCAATTATGCTATCCAATTCCTTGCTCTTTATATGGAACGGAATATAGATGCGCGGCGCAAACAGGCCAAGAATAAACGGAGCATTCACATGCTCGCTTTGATACACATTTGACGAGAGCCGGACAGCAGTTTTTACTTTGCTGCGGAGATGTACATAGCTTAATGCTTCAAACAGAAGCATTGCTGCCATACCAGTACACCAGACGATTCCAACATAAGGAACAGGAGCAGTGAAACCTTTAGCAGAAAGCAGGCCCTGCTCGGATGCCGAAAAGCCACTTATATCAGGAATGACACTCAAGCGACTTTCCAATGCGTTTGGCATGAGAAGCCGGATCCCAACAAAGCTCCACAATAAGGGAAACAGCCATTTGGGAGCCTTGCGGAATATGATGCGAACAAGTAGGACAGCCAGTACGAGCCATCCGGCATTGATGCTCATATTAAGCAGCTTCATAAACAATTCAGTCATCCGGATGCTCCTTCCGAAAACGGTCGATCATCTGCTGCATCTCTTGAATTTCATCTGCCGTGAGCTGTTGGCTTTTGGTAAATGCGGTCAAAAAAGCTGGAATCGAACCGGCAAATTTCTTCTCAACCAATTCTTCAATTTCAGCTGTCTGTATCTGCTCCTTGGATACCAGCGAAGAAACAATCGTATTCTCATTCTTTATCACGCCACGCTCTGACAAACGCTTTATTACCGTGTAAGTGGTAGTAACCTTCCAGCCCAGTTGCTCTGCACAAAGCTGAGCTAAATCTCTGCTCTTGATGGGTTCATGATCCCAAAGGATCAGGCAAAAACGGTATTCGCTTTCAAAAACTTTTGGTGTACTCATTCTAGCGGCCTTTCATTCTAATCTGTTAGTACTATTCTAACGGATTAGAGCGGAAAAGTCAATAGGGCTAATGTGCATTTTTATTTTTTAGCACTTAGCGCTGGAAGTGTTTGGACTTTTGCGGGTCTGACCGTTGCCGACGAATAAGTATCTGCCGCACCTGGCGCTCATCTGCGTCATCTCCGAGCAGGCGAGACGTTTCCTGTTTGGCACCGAGCAGCATAATAAGAGATGGCTTCTCATGCATGGCATCCTCTAACTGCTTTTCTGACTCCTTTTCCTGTGCAGGACGGATGCCCTGCCGTGCTTTGTACAGCTCCACCGGGTCAAAATCCGCAGCCTGCGCTTTCAGTTCTGCGTATTCGTCCAAAGCCTTATCCAACTCGGCAGAGTATTTTTGCTCCTGTGCCTCTAACTTTTTCAGGCCAGCTTCCATGGTAGCAATATCCTTGCGGAACGTCTCTGCACCTGCATCCTCCGCATACTCAAATTTTTGCAAAAGAAGCGCCTTTCCAGAACGCAGTTCCTCCAATTCTTCCGTCAGCTCTGCAATGCGGAGAGCCAGCGCCTTGTGGTGCTTCACATGATATATTGGCAATTCCTTTTTCTCAGCAACCAGCGCCTTGCGTTCCTTGCTCTTTTCCTTGATCTGCTGCACCAGACCGGTGTAACGCTTAAGCTCCGGCTTCCATACGGAAAGAGATTTTTGAATATGCGCTTTGCCACCGCGAATATGAGAGAGCTGATAACAGAAGATCAGCACACGGCCGCGCAGCTTCTCCAGCCCCTCCGCAATGGTGGGGACAGTACGAGCGACCAGTGCAACCAACTTCTTGATTTCTGCTTTCAGTTCCCGCAGCAGCACATTGTCGGCTTTGATTTGCCGATTCATTTCACAGCGGTCAGAGACGATTCCCTTGCGCTCCAATGCCCGCGCTGTCACGCCCTCATGAATGGTAGGGATCTCGTCAATACCCCGTGCGGCATTGCTACGGTGGTCAATGCGTTCCTCCCGCCCGGCGTGTTCCAGACAGCGATTGGTCACATCAGCCCATGCCGCCCGCCATGCCGCAAGCTGTTCCTCGCTGTTCCAGCGCTCGGAGATAGGATTCTGCCTGCCGTACCGAGTACTTTTGGGATGCTTGTCAGCCCGGACAAGCCCCCGTTCCTCGGCAGCAGACGGTGTCATATACACCTTCTTTTTGCCGAGCTTGTAAGGGTACTGTTTCTCCCAGCCCTCGTTCTGTGCTGTCCTGAATTCGGCGGAAGTAAAACCGCGTTCCTCACCGTTTTTCATGCAGAGGTATTCCTTCTCGGTCTTGTACTGCCACTTGCCCTGTTCATCCAGTGGGCGCACCGTCAGCAGAATGTGAGCGTGGGGATTGTGACCGTCGGTGTCGTGGATAGCAGCATCGGCACACATTCCGTCTGATACGAACTGCCCCCGGATAAATTCTTGCAGCAACTCGATCTGCTGCTCTCGACTCAGCTCAATGGGCAGGGCCACGACGAACTCACGGGCAAGTCTGCTGTCCTTGGCAGTCTCCACTTCCTCTACGGCGTTCCAGAGCTTTTCACGATCCTGCCATTCCTGCAGAGCGTATTCTGGCAGAAACACGTCCTGCCAGACAAGCCCCTGCTTTTTCGTGTAGTCGTGCTGTATCCCGTCGTAATCGTTGTAGAGGCGGGAACAGCTCAGATAAGCGGAGGCGGCCACAGCAGAGCGTCCTGCGCCTCGGCTGACCACCTTCGCTTCCAGATGGTAAATTGCCATCGCTCGTTCACCTCGTTTCTTTTTTCTGTTTCTCTTTCGTAAAAGAGAAAATGGACGGGCAGAACGCCCGCCCATCTCTGCGGCAAAGCTGCCGGTGGCAGGTTTGCGCAGGCAGGCGGCAACATAGGGTAGAGAATTTCTGCCCCAATTCTCTGCGCCCGTCGCAGGGAATTTGCCGTCTGCGCAGACGATGACAGCGGCACCCGCAGGTGCTGTGGCATTGTCTGGAGGCTGCCGCAACAGCCGCAATCCCCCTCGGAGAGCGCACGATGCCGCAGGCATACCACCGCCTGTTTTACAGGTGGTGAGTAAGTGCGCCCTTCGGGAGAAAAAAGAGGAAGGCCCCCGGTTTCCCGGAGACCTCCCAGCGGATTCAATCGTGCTGCGGCAGCTTCTGTATCAGGTAATTCTCCAACGCAGACGGCTCCATCGTCCGCACTTCCGGCAGCACCTTTTCCAGAATCGCGCCCTCCTGAATGAGTCTGCGCGTTCTGGCTTTGCGCTCCTTGACCCGATCCCGTGCCTGTGCTTCCTCTAACCGGTGCTGTGCCTGCAACAGCTTCTTTTCCGTATCTGTCATGTGAAAAATCCCCCTTATCTTCGCTTCTGCCAGACGATTTCATAGCCCAGCGCGTCGGCAAGTTGAACAGCCTCGACGTAGCGCAGGGATTCTCGCTGGAGCTTATTGGACAGGTTGGAGACACTGTCAGACCAGCCGTGTTCGTCCCGCAGCAGATCGACAACCTCCTGCATGGTCATTCCCTGACGGACGATGTACGACTTGATCTCATTTCTCAGATTGGATTTCATCAACTTATTACCTCCATATTTTCGTGATATTGGTTTTTGAGCAAGTGAACTGTGTGCGCTTTGCAGTGAAAAATCTGCCATGCCGCAAATCCGCTCAGATTTCCGTCCGTGATGCCCTGTTCACAACTTCGCCCTATCGGCTTCATCGTTCTGTGTGAGAGCATACGGAACGGCAGAATATGCCGCCGTCCGGTGCAGCAGCTTCACGCTTCGGTAAATCACCGGATGGTGCATCGTGTTCGACCTGCGGCGAAAAACTTCACGGATTTCACAAGCATTGATTTCAGAACTGCAAAATTGAGCCGACGGTGTACGGCTCGGTACAGAAAAGCTCTCTTGTGTACGCTTCTGTACGCCGGTTTTGCGTACCAGCCGCCGATTCAGCGGCAGATTTTACACGCTGCTGTGAAATGTTTCGCGATACGCACAAGCAAAATGGTTTTTAAGAATGGAATGAAAAACAGCCGTACAGAGTGTACGGCATGTACGGCAATTTTGAAGTCCATTCCTCATTTTCAATACGGCAGCGGATTGACTATCTCAATGCCCATAAAGCCACGCACCCGCTTACCGCCGACATGGACATTGTTGGTGGCTTCCACATTGTAAAGCAGCTCGTTTTGTGCAAGCTCAGAGCTGACACGGTTGGCAGACATGGGCTTCTGCGCGTTATCGTCGCACCATCTTGTATAGGCTTCATAGATTGCCTTGGAGCTGGCTTCGCTGTCTGCCCGAAAACGGATATAGCCCTCGGATTGCAGGAACTCGATCACATTGTTGCTGCTGCGCTTGA
>ERZ827126.2132-NODE-2132-length-15151-cov-2.485957_pt1 | contig 15151 bp, 14 predicted proteins | sample MGYA00519780_ERZ827126 | MGnify/ENA primary metagenome ERZ827126 (study PRJEB31778, sample SAMEA3449262) | human gut metagenome | biome: human gut; feature: human-associated habitat; material: faeces | place: United Kingdom | collected 2010/2012 ...
CTCCTGAACCGGCACCGCCAGTCCCCACAGGTAGACCGGCTTTCCGTTCCAGCAAACCTTCTCCACCCGCTCCAAAATAAACTTCTCTTCGGCTTTACCCACACACCTGCGCACAAACTGCGCTCCTTCTCTCACCAGCTGCTCCTCACAGGGTGCCAGCAGCAGCCATCGTCCCTGCCGCACCATTCCCGAAACGCCTCCTTCGGTCCTTGCCGCCCTCTCCCGCAGGGGATTTAGGTATGCTTTTAAAACCACACTTCCTTCTGCCTGCAAAAATTCCAGACTGCATCCGCAGCGCTCGATGGCAGAAGCGATCATCTGTTCCGGCTGCATACGTCCACCCCCTGCACACAGACGCCGACGCTGTCCAGCAGGTCGCCCACCATCTCCAGCACCATCGCCTCCGACTGCTGTCCGCTGCCCGCTGTCAGCGAGATGTCCCCCACCTTGATGCCGCTGTACACCTCTCCCTGCATCCTCTGCAAACGGTAGTGTGCCAGCGCTGCACAGGCAAGGCTGAGCCGCTCCCTGTGCTCCTGTGGCTGCACCGCCGGGCGCAGCCGCCTGCACAGCTCTTTCCAGCAGCCCAGCACCAGCGGCTTCCAGCCCTCTGCTTGCTGTTCATCCAGTCCGCTGACCAGACAAAAATCCTTCATCAACTGCTTTTCATCCATCGCTTCTCTCCGTTACGCCAGCACCTTGACCGCATCCGGGAAGATTTTGGAAAATCCCGCAATGGAGGTCACCGCTGCTCGCTCCATCTGGCAGTCGATCAGCTTGTCATACTCCACATTGATGCCGCCTGCCTGCACCATCTCCAGCGCATATCGTCTGTCCAGACCGATGATGGTTCCCTTTGGCACCGCCGAAGAAACAAACAGCTTTGCACCCAGCGGGGTGGAAAGGCAGCCGGTCGCCTGGAAGTTCAGTCCCGTCTTCGGGTCCTGTAACTCCGGCACCTGCAACAGCTTGAGCATCATGTCGTGGGATGCCAGCATCACATTCATCTGATATTCCCCAAAGCTTCCCCACAGGTTCAGCAGGTCCTGATAGGTCAGCTTGTCACTCTGTGCCAGCTGCACCTTTTCCGCCGGATTGCTGTTGCCGTCGCCGTTGATCAGCACATCCACCGCATCCTCCAGCTGCGCCCTGCCGATGCAGGAGCCAATCTGCTTGAGTGCCACCGTAAACAGGTCCAGTCGCTGAAACTTGATTGCTTCATAGGAAGCCACCATCATTCTGCCGCGCTTTTTCAGTCGGATCAGGCTTTCCTTGAGTCGGATAGAGGTTTCTGGGATAAATCCGCCCTCCTCCACCACCGATGGCTTCTGGCTCTCCCAATCCGGGTCGGAGGCAATAGCGCGGTAGTCCATCCCTTCGATCTGGGTCTGCGCCGCACAGATTTCCTCCAGGATGTGATTGCCGTCCACACCCTGCTTGACCGCTCTTGCTACATACTCAGGAAAGAGGGCTGCGCTGTCCGAGGTCGCAAAAAATTTCTGCAAACGGTCGCTGTCCTGACCGGACACCTTGATGTCAAATCGCTTGAGCTGTCGCTGGAACGCATCGTAACCGGCAAGCTCGGTGCCCCTGTACTGCTCGGAAGGGTCCAGGCGCTCCAGACATTTGGAAAAGCCCTCCCCGCTCTTGTAAAAATCCTTGGAAATCGCGATATTCTGATAGTTATACTTCATCTTAAAAACTCCTTTTGCAAATCTCTGATTTTTCTGCTTCTAAAACAGGATACCGACGCTTTTGTTGACCGTATCCACCTCGGTCACCAGCACCTCCCCGCCGCTTTCGTTCAGCACCGCATCCGCGTTGGCATCTGCCTGCATCTTGGCAAAACCCACCGCAGGCGCATTCCCCGAGTAGCCCAGCACCGCAAAACCGCCTGTCTGCACCAGCGCATACCCATCTCGGATTGCGTGCGCAACACCCACAAATCGTTTGTTGACCGCCTTCTCTACCGTGTTGTTGCCGCCCATTGCCACCAAGTCCCCTGCTTTCAGCTCCCCCTTGACCAGCATGGTCACATATTTGCTGTTATATCCCTGTAAGCTTACACCCTTCATCCTTCTACCATCCTCTCTAAATGACAAATCCGTCCTCTGTCCTGCCGCTCTGCGCTCTTCTGCCCGCCAGCTGCGGCTGCTCCATTGTCTGCCTGTTGTCGATCAGCCTTCCCAGTGCCTTCATCTGGCGGATGGAAAGCAGCTCCAGCACCTCCCATAGTTCCTCGCTGGCACGCTCGTCCATCTGCTCCCTTGCTGCCTTTTGCAGCAGCTCCTTTCGTGCCATCCTTCTGGCATCCTCGCAGTCCTCCATCAGATTTTTCATCATCCGCTTCATCTGGCAGGCTTCCTCTCGATCCATCCACAGCCCACTGCCCTCTTCGCCTGCCTGCCACAGTTTCTGCACCGTCCTCTGCTGGCTCTCCAGACGGCTTTCCTTCACTACACCCGCCTGACGCTGCGCAGGCACCGCAACAAACGACCATTCGTAGGCATCCTCTGCCCCGTGCAGAACGGTGTGGCACAGCCTTCCTTCATACCATTCCCCCTTTCGATGTCCGCAATCCTGCAACGTCCGCTCGCTCTGGCAGATGGAGCATCTGCTTTCCCTGATGCTGCACCCCACGCTGACCTCCTTCTTGATGCCCGCCTCAATTTCCAGAATCAGATCGCGGTTGGACTCGGTGCGCACCATGTACGCTTTTGCCACCACTGCGCAGTACGGTTCTCCCAGTAGATTGGTTTTTCCCGGGAAATACTCCACCTGCGCCTGATAGATTCTTGCCAGCTGGTTGGCTGTCTTTGGCTGATGGTCGCAGATTCCCGTTTTCCCCACAAACATCCTCGCCAGCTGCTCCAGCGTCTCCTCATCAAACCGCTCCATCTGTCGGTCCACATCATTGTCGCACAACACCACCCGAAAGCAGTACAGCTCCTCCTGGCTAAATTCCCTTCTGGTCAGCCGGTTGATTTGCTCCAGATCCTCCTGCCCGACCGTCACCTGACGATTGATCAGGTTCCCTTTCTTTTCACACTTCATCTTGCTCCCCCTCCTGCTGTCTGTCCCTTTGGTTGATTTTTGCCTCAATCTCTTTTGCCTGCATATCCAGCAGTTTGGCTTTTGCCTGCTCCACCTCGTCGGCAATGCTGATATGCTTCCACTTCACCTGCACCTTTCCGCCCAGTCCCGTCTGCTCCAGATGATACCTGCAAATGCGCAGGATCACCGGTGTCAGCAGTGCGCGGTAGCTTTCCAGCTCGCTTGCCAAAATTTCCGACTGCTGCTGGCTCATCCGCTCGGTGGTAGACCAGCTCAGTCCCAGAATAAACGGCGGTAGTCCTAGCTTTGCAACGATCTGCTCGAGCATCTGCCGCACCGGAACCTGCGTGTCCAACGCCTGATTGTCTGCGCCGATAACCTTGATGTCCACATCGCCCACCGCCACAAAATCCTTGACCTGACCGCTCTCCCGCATGGTGTCCGCCCATTGACTTGCCATCTGCTGCGCAATCTCTCTGGCATACGCTCCGTCCACCCCGCCCTGCGGCTTGTAGGTCACCGCAAAGCGAAGGTTTCCCATCCGCTCAAAGTTCTGCCCGATTGCCTGATAGATATTCAGCAGCACCGAGGAAACAAACGGCAGCCCCTCCAGCAACGACCTGCCCTGCACGCTCCCCGCCTTTGGGTTCAGCGCTGTGTACAGCACCCGCTCGGGATGGGCAAGCTCCACCGCCTCCCCCATCCGGCTGTTGGCAAACAGCTTCACATCCAGCGGATTCTCCCCCTGCCGAATCAGGATGTTTTCCAGCGGCACATTGTACAGCGCTGCGATTCCCTCCCCTTCGCAGAAAGGCACCATCTCCCCCACCGCATTGCCGTAGGTCAGCAGGTCGTCCAGATAGCTGTGCAGAAACTGCCGCAGTCCGCTTCCTCCTGCGCCCACCGGCACCTGACTGCACCATCGCCTCAGCTCCTCCTGCGCCTGCCGGTTGGAGCATTCCAGTTCAAAATCCCCCACCAGACGAATGATTTTCCCGATGGCTGCATCCACCAGCGGCACCGCCTGCCGGATCTGCTCAAACAGCCTGCGCTGTGCCTCGCTGCCCAGTCCCTGCGCCATCCGGCTTTCCAATAACCCCGATTGCACGCTCTGCGCACAAAACTGCACCGGCGGGCAATCCTTCTTCTTTTTCTCTCTCCTACCCAATCCCCAGGACATCCTCTCTACCTCCTCTTGCTCTCATTTCTTTGCTGTGACAACGCAAAAAAGCCCTCCTTTCTTGCCCCAAACTGTCCCATCACAAAATATCGGATGTCATCCATCGCATGGTCGTTTTCCTTCACAGGGAGCTCCCTTCCCTGCTCCTCGCTCCAGCGATAGACCCCAAATTCCCGGATGCTGTCGGCACACCCACTGCAAAACCGGATCCTTCCCTCATTGAGCATCGCCGCTGTCAGCTGGATGCCCTCCAGCACCCCGTTCTTTGCCGGCTCCACCCAATATCGCCCGTGCCGCCGGATGCACGCAATAAAGCTGGCTGCACTCGGGTCCACAATGACCCGCTCAATCTTCCGATTTCCGCACAGCCTTTCCAGCTGTTCATAATGCTCCTCATCGGTCCTGCACGCTCCCTCTCTGCGCGCATCGTAGTAGTATTCTGCCAGGCGGTACCACCTTCCCCCCTGCTCTCCCCACAGTCCCATCGAGCAGGGATTCACCGTTCCATAGTCGCAGGATACACAAAACCGCTCGCAATCCGGCGCCTGCTGTACAATATGACGCTCTAAAGAAAACATCGGATACACCAGCCCCTGTACATCCACCCATTCCCCCTGAATAAATCTGCGGTAAAAGCTCCCGCTGTACAGCAGCTCATACCGCTTCCTCACCCGCTTGGAAAGAGCCGGGTTGTCCTCCATCAGAAAGTGCAGATAATACAGTTTCTTCTGTTTCCTCCTTTGGAGCCATTCCCGGTAAAACCAATGCCCCGGTCCCTCCGGGTTGCAGTTGAACCAGAATCGGCTCCCCTCCACCGAGCATCGCGCCACTGCCTGCTCCACAAACTCCCGATTCTGCAAGGCAACCTCGTCAAACAACACGCCGGCAAGGGTCATTCCCTGAATCAAAGAGGCGCTTGCGGCATCCTTGCCCGAAAACAGATAATACCGGTTACACACCCGTCCGCAGCGCAGCTCCACATAATTTTTGCTCACCTTCTCGCTGTATGCAAACCCCATCTCCTCCAGTGTTCCCCGCACCGCCGATAAAAGGTTCCTGCGCACGCCGGAGATGGTCTTGCCGCACAGTGCAAAGCTTTGCCCATGAAAGCAGCTCATGCTCCACGCAAAAAAGGAAATCGCCATACACAAGGTCTTTCCGCTGCGCACCGCGCCGTCGCAGATGATTCCGTCATACCGGCTCGTTCTCCTCTCCGGCAGCCACCAGCTCAACAGCTCCATCTGTTTTCTGCTAAAGCTCTTCACTCTGCTCCTCCTCCGAAAGCTTCTGCGCGCCCTGTTGCAGCGCCTCCAGCACACCGCCAAAGCTCCTGCCCTGCCCCTGCTTTTCCTGCTCGTTCAGCTTGAGCAGCAGCTCGCACGCCTTCAGCTTGTCCCAGAACTGATATTCTGCCGCCTTTGCGCTCCCCACTTTACTGGTCAAAAACCCATCGAACACCGGTTTCCCTTCTTCATCGCACGCCGCCTGCCCAAACAGCAGCCTTGTCAGCCCCAGCTTTGCAATTTCCCCTGCGCTCTCCTTCCCCAGATTCCTGCGCAGTCTGCGCACCTCCCGCTGCACCTCCCGGTCGTTCATCAGTAGCACCCCTTTTTCCACTCCCGCTTTTTGGGCAGCAAGGTTCGGGTCGCGCAGCACAAAATACCAGTAAGCAAACTCCTTTTTCTGTTCCTCCAGATTGCTTCCTCCTTTCCCCAATCATCCAAAGTCCCTTTTCACCCATCCCCCTTTTCCCCTCAAAAATTGCATTTATATATGCAACCACCCCTCTTTTTTAAAAATTTTTATAAAAAAACTGCCCGCCTATGCGGACAGTCCCTCTGTTCTGGTTTCCTATATTCTTCTTTTTCTTCCCATTTTCTGTTTTACCTGCCCTTTTCGCAAAAAAGGGCAGCCCCCTCTTCGGGAAGCTGCCCTTACTATTAGTCCAGGATATAAATATTTACATTTCGCTTGCCATTTAAACAGCTTTCTAAAAAAGTATCATAGTACAGGTCCACATCAATGACATCGTTCATCAGACCCACTCCGGTATCGGCTGCCACAGCAAAACCGTATACAAAGCTGTTATCTGCGCTGGTAATATACATTTTGGTTCCATACGGGATTTCTCCCGGATGCACCGCAACATATCCTGCCGATAATCCCTGACCGGAAGCGCCGCGCGCACCGCCTTCCACATTATATCCGGCTGCCACCTGGTTGGTCAGCAGCTTGCTGTACTCGGTCGGAACTCCATTTTCATCCAGCTCAATGCCAAAATCCAGTGGAGATACCGCCTTTCCTTCCACACCAGTCAAAGTAATTTCCGTCACCGGCTGCTGGTGGATTTGCTCGTCGATTACCTTCTTCTTCCGAATTTCCCGACCCACCATTCTCTGTTCATAGGTCACCGTCTTTTTGCCATCGCTTCCGCTCTGCACCAGCTTGGTCTTGCCGGGAGCCAGCAGAGAGGTCTCGCGGTTGATTACCTCATGCTCGATGACCTGGTCCTCCACCACCGTCTTGACCGTCACAGCACCATCTCTTCCTGCGGCACCCAGAAAACGCTTCGGCTCGTCCTCATCGTCCTGTGTCTGCTGTTCCTGTTCCTCCGACAAAACATCCGCTCTGCCCTTTTCTTCCTCAAGCAGCATGCGGGTCTGTCTGATGCTGGTTCCGGTAAATTTATCGGTGTCCAGCGAGGCGGACAAAGTATCGCCCGATGCACGGATTGTCTGTGCAATGCTCATCTCTGCCACTGTTTTATCTGTATTACCTGTTCGGGTCAATCCCCAAAAGATTACCGCTGCCATTGCAACAGAAAGCATAGCGGCAACAGCCATCTTCCCCCAACGGTCGATGCTGTGTGCTTTTGTTCTGAAGTTTTGCATAAAGTTCTCCTTTGTTCTAAAAATTGCAATCTGCAAAATTTTCCTGCTCCTTTGTATTTTAGCAGGGTCGATGTCATTATATTCATCTTCACTTTCGCTGTCAAGAAAATCCCCTTTGTAAAAATCTTGTCGGAAGTTTCACTATCTTAAAAACTTTCCGTAAAAATTTGTGCAATTTTAAATTTATCTCCCCTGTTTTTAATAATTTTTTATCTAAATTGTCTCAAATTTCTCCCCTGCGCGCAGATTTATAAATTATATAAAAATTTTCTTTTTTATCCGCTCAGTTTTGTGCTTTTTACCTTACATTTTTTAACATTTATTCTATTGCTTACTTACTCTTTCAAACCAAAAACCACTGCGCGTTGCATCTCTTTGCTCTTCTTTTCCTATTTATCTATCCAATCGCCTAAACACAAAAGAACAGCGACAGCACTAAAATCTCCTGCTGTCGCTGTTCTTTTTATCTTACAGTCCAAGATCAAAGGAATCCTTTCTCTTACAGAACACGGATGTCGCCCGAGCTGCTGATGAATTCCCCTCTGATATACCGCTCTGGATCCTTCTCCCATTCCACACCGGAATCATTCAGGTTGACCTGCCCATAGATCCGACTGCTCCCCGAAACGGTTCTGACCTTCGCCTGCAACTCCTTGTCCTTGCGGTTCAAACGGACGTCAATGTCCCCGCTGCTGGTTTTGATGCGGCTGTTCTGTGCGTAATAATCGCCCTCCACACCGCCGCTGCTGCTGAGAACCTCCAGCCTCCAGCTGCTCCACTTCGCTTCCCGACAGCTCCACATCACCGCTGGAGGTTTCTGCCTTCCATTTTTCTCCCCGCACGCCGTCCAGCTCGATGTCCCCGCTGACGCTTGTAAGCTCGACCTTCTGTCCATTGAGATGTGTCAATTCTATATCTCCGCTGACGGTACGCAGCTGTGCCTGCTGCACCTGACCATCCTGCCAGCTTATATCGCCGCTGCTGTTCTGCAAAACCATCTCGCTCACATTGACCTGTTCCAGCTGAATATCTCCGCTGCTCGCTTTGATGACCGACTCTTCCGCCACCATCTGTGTGATTTGGATGTCCCCGCTCGTGGTTTCCAGCTCGACCACCCGGCTGTTGAGCTTATCCAGCTTCAAATCTCCGCTGGTCGTCTTTCCATGCAAAAATTCGATTCTTTCCGGCAGCTCCACCATCAGCTTCGGTGTCGGATTGCGCATCATCCGCAGCAAAGATGCCAAATCCAAACTCGGTTGCTTCTTCATCGGTTTTTTCTCGTTTACCATGTAGGTGTCCCCTTCCACCTGTTCCTCCAGATACTGTGAAAGTTCCTCCCCGCTTTGCAGGTAAACATGCAGTTCTCCATCACAGGAGCGGGAAATCTCCGCATCCATCGAAAACAGGTTCAGCTGCACCTTGCTGATTCCGCTGTACTGCACCGGCTCAATGGCGGTCACCGGCTTTGGCAGAGGTCTTTCTTCCTTCTTAAACTCCACCTCATCGCCCATCTCCCGCAGCAGCTCCTCGATGTCGCCCAATTCGCGGCAAATTTCCTCCTCGCTTCTTCCGCTTTTCAGCCCTGCCTCAAAATGTTCCTCATAGCTTTCCAAAATCTCTTGCACGAATCCCTGCTCATATCCTTCCAGCGCTCTGCTCAGCTGCTGCATATATTCTCGTTTTGTCATCACTTTTCCTCCTTACCAAATCAATCGGTCGACCGCTGCCGTAAATTCTTTCCATTCGCTGCGCAGCGCCTGCTGATATTCCAGCCCTTTTTCTGTCAGATGATAATACTTCCTTGCCGGACGCCCGTCGCTCTCCACCGAGTAGGTTTCCACATATTCGTCGTCATTGAGCCGTTTGAGAATCAGGTACAGGGTGCCGGTTGCCAGCTCCATTTCCCGGGAAATTGTTTCGGTCAATTCATATCCATACTTGTCCGCTTTCCGCAACTGGGACAGTACACACAGTTCCAATGCTCCTTTTTTAAATTGGGTGTTCATCTGCTGCCTCCTTTCTCTTTTACCTGTCTTGTTTTGTTGTATATATAATACTGCATACTATTCTTTATTGCAATATATAAAGCATACAAAGATATGTTCTTTTTTTATCCAATCTCTCCAAAGGCGCAAAAAAACAGCCGCCCATCGGACAGCTGTTCCTCTTCTTTTCTTATTTCACACAAAATATAGGATAGGTTCTACTATTTGTATTATCGCATCTCCCGCAGACGGCGCTGCTGATACTTCACCGCAGCCATCGAACCGACCTGCCGCAGCAGCACTCCATTGCGAAATCCACCATACACTCCGATGACCGGTGTCCCCTGAACCAGCTTGCCCGCCAGCGCTGCACTGCACAAGGCGTGCGATGCCCGCTTCTTCGCCTGTTCGCGTGAGATGGACAGTTCTTCCCCCGTCCTTGCCTTCTGCCGAATCTCCTGTGCAATCCGGTCTGCATCCGCACTCGCCTGTCTGCGCTGCGCCTCGTCACCCACCGCTGCACAGATCAACAGCATCTGGTAAATTTGTTCCGGTTGAGTGTCGTATGGGTACCCAAAGCGCAGTGAGATTTCAAACAGCGTCTTGAACACCGCTCCCAAAAAATGGGGACATCCGGCAATCCGATGCCCAACGCACCCATTAATCCCCCCTGCACCGAAGAAAACGCCATGTTGGCTCCTGCGCGACCCGCCGCCTTGCAGCCCAGTTTGTACAGCTCCCAGCCGGACAGCGGCTTCTGCGCAAATTGCAGATAATCTTCCCGCAGCTTTTCTTCGCTGCACAGCTTGCCAATCCAGCGGCTGCCCTTCTCCAGCACCACCTCAAAGCTCTTCTCAAAGGCTTTTTCCAGCAGCTCGGTCGATTTCTCCGCCGCAGCCTGCGCGCCGTCCGAAAACTTTTCCGGCACCTTCTCCCGCAGCTTTTCGCGGACCGGTGCAGTCAGCTCGCCCGCCTTCTGCGCAATCAAAGAAGGTTTTCTCTCCTCCAGCAGCTTTTCTTCCTTTTTATCCAGCTTTTTTAAGCAGCGCAGCTGCACCCTTTGCTTTCTTTTTTGTTCCCGGTCCATGCTGCGCTCCTCCTTATTCTTTCAATCAGCTATTCATTCAGCAGGATATACTCCTGCACCCGATGGCAAAGCTTTAGCTCCACGTTGGCATCCAGATAGGTCCCGTCCTCGCGGTACTCCTCGGTGTAGACCTTGCCGGTCTGCCGAATCTCCCCAATCAGCCCGCTTTTGTCGTATGGAATCAACAGATGCAGGTGCTGGTGGGTCTGCGGCAGATTCAGCGCAACCTTCTCCAGCAGTTTTTCCAGTCCCATGCCGGTTTTGGCAGAGATGGCTGCTGTCTTGCGGTCCAAAGTCAGCGGCAGCTCCGGCAGCTTGTCGCACTTGTTCAGCACCGTCAGCACCGGAACATTTTCCGCGCCCAGCTCCTTGAGCAGTCCGGTGGTGACCTCCAGCTGCTGGTCAAACTCCGGCGAGGAAACATCGCAGACGTTCAGCACAAGGTCCGCGTCGGCTGCCTCCTCCAAAGTGGAGTGGAACGCCTGCACCAGCTGGTGCGGCAGACGGCTGACCAGACCGACTGTATCAATCAGCATCACCCTGCGCCCGTCCGGCAGGTCGAGCGCGCGGGAGGTCGGGTCCAGCGTCGCAAACAGCATATCCTTTGCCAGCACGCCCGCATCGGTCAGGGTGTTGAGCAGGGTGGATTTGCCCACGTTGGTGTAGCCCACGATGGCAACCGTCACCACGTCGTCCTTCTTCCTGCGCTGGCGCAGCAAGCCGCGGCGTTTTTCCAATGCCTCCAGCTCCTCTTCCAGCGCGTGTATCCTGCGGCGGATGTGTCGGCGGTCACTTTCCAGCTTGCTTTCGCCGGGACCGCGGGTGCCGATGCCGCCGCCCAGACGGGAAAGGCTGGTGCCCTGTCCTGCCAGACGCGGCAGACGGTACTTCAGCTGCGCCAGCTCCACCTGTAACCTGCCCTCGCTGGTTTTTGCACGCTGGGCAAAGATGTCCAGAATCAGGGTGGTGCGGTCGATTACAGCCGCGCCCAGGGCGTTTTCCAGATTCTTCTGCTGGGCAGGCGAAAGCTCGTGGTCAAAGATGACCAGCTCCACCTGGCTGTTCTGCACAAATTCCGCCAGTTCCTCCACCCTGCCGCTGCCCATCAGGGTCGCCGGGTCGGGACGGTCCTTTTTCTGGATGACCCTGCCCATCACCTTGGCGCCCGCAGACTTTGCCAGCTCCTCCAGCTCATCCATCGAGCGCTGTGCATCATACTCTCCGGTATCAATGGCAGCCAGCACTGCCGTCTGCTCTTCCTGTTTGTTCTCGTACATTCTATGCCTCCCAGTCGTTTGGTATCCCTTTACTTGATTGCCTTGTCCATCGCCTTGACCAGCTGTCCCGACAGCTCCGCCGAAGCCTGCCGCGCCACCGAAATGATGGCGTACAGTCCCTTTTCCACATCCTGTGCGGTGCTCAAACCAAAGTGGTTGCGGCTGCGCGCCTTGGAATATCGCCGAATCATCCGCTTGACCTGCTCGCTCTGGTCCTCGGTGAATGCCTGTTCGCCGCGGCGCAGCTGCTCGAGCACCTGTGCGCAGTCCTCCTTGAGCTGAGAAAGCTCCTCGAGCGCCTGTTTGCGAAAGCGGCTCACCATCTCCCGCTCGTCCTTGGGGTCCAAAAACTTCATCTCGACGATGGAAGCCTCTCCCCCCATCTCCAAAATCTTTGCCTGCAAATGTTTGAGCTTGGTATAGCTTTGCCGGTTGTACGGCAGGATAGCAACACCCTGTTTAAAATATTCCGCGCCGTACTCCTTGAGCTTGCGCCAGATGTACACGCGGTTTTTGGACGGATTGACCGGCACACTGTACCCCAGCGCCAGCCAGCGGATCGGTTCTGCCATGCGGCACCCTCCCTTGCAACATCTATTACATTTATTTTACCTGTTCCCACCCATACAGTCAAGGGTTGAGCCGCACAAAAGCGGCAACAAAAAAGTCCCCTGCGGGTGGAGCCGCAGAGGACCGCCGCCGCTGTTGAGTGGCAGCAAAAATGATTTAGGATTCGCGGCGGTTCGGAGTTGTCCCCTCCCACCACGGTATGTGCGGAGAAATTCTCCGCACCTCTTTCACCCCTCTGCTGTGACTGCGTCACACCACCTCCCCTGCACAGGGGAGGCTTCTCCCTGCACATTGGCTCCCCTTAATAAGGGGAGCTGCCGACCGCAAGGGCGGCTGAGGGGTATGGGGAACCCTCCCCATAAAAAAACCAGCCCACGCCGGGCGGCGTGGGCTGGTTTGAGCTTAGACTGTCTTTCGAACAATCAAACGACTTTATCCTAAGATACTATCGCTTAATTATTTTTTGAGAGCCAGAGCGCCAGCAGCAGCTACAGAAACAACTGCCAGGGAAACTGCCAGACCTACAAAGTCTTCAGCGCCAGTTTCTGGGTTTGGTTTGGTGTCTGGTTTAACTTCTTCAGCTGGTTTGTTCTCTTCAGCTGGTTTCTCGTCTTTAGCAGGCTCTTCTACTTCTTCATCGATCTCTTCGGTAGCCAGAACGTAGTTGCCCAGCTGTTTGGTTTTGAATACGAAGCCGTTAACTTTCTTGTTGGTGTGAGCGATAGCGTAGTTTTCTACGTACTCAGCGTCAACTTTTACCAGTTCGCCATCTTCGATGGAGTATGGTACCAGGGAGTCATCGTCGGAAACGATTACGAGTTCGCCGGTTCTGGAGAAGTTAGCGTTTTCGTTGTCGAATTTGAAGAAGCTGTCAGCTTCAACGTCCATTTCGCCGGCAACTGCTTTGTCGTAAGCGGTGGACAGGTCGAGGTACATGGACTCTTCAGAGTACATTTTAACGGTGAAGAATGCTTTGTCAGCGAAGTCGAATACAGCGTCGCCGTTTTCGCCCTTCTTAACTTTCCACAGTTTTGCTTTGGAAGCATCGTTGGTCCAGGTGAAGTCTACGTATTCGAAGTCGTTGTTAGCGTAGTTGCCTTCAACCCATACTTTGTTGGTCTCGTCGCCGGTCTTGTTGCTAGCAACGTATACATAGTATTTAACGGTTTCTTCGTCAACAAACTTCCAGGAATCTTTCAGGGTGATCTTTACATAAACACCGTTTGGTACGATGTCGTCAGCAAAGCCTTTGTAAGAATGGTAGTCAGCAGCGGTAGCTTTGTACAGCTCAGCTTTAGCAACCAGTTCTTCAACGTCGGTAGAAGAAGCTTCAATCAGGTTGATGGACCAGTTCTTGTCGATGTTGCCGGTGTAGATGGTGTCATCTTCGTACTTGCCGTTCCAGATTGGTTTGCCGATTACATCGTCAGTACCTTCAACTTCGTTGGATCTGATGGTGATGTAAGCATCATTAGCGTTCTCTACGGTCAGAGCTTTTTTCCACTCATCATAGTTTTTGTACTTTTTGGTGCCGATGTAGTATCTTCTGTAGCTGTCTTTCTCGCCTTTGTCTTTGTCAGCTTTGTAATCTGGTACTTTTTTGTTGAATTTAGCTGCAACGTATACATCGTACTCTTTTCCATCTTTGCCTTCAACGGTTTCGCCGTTCTTTACCAGACCGGTGTAGCCTTCTGGAAGCTTTTCGATTTTGTTATGAGTCTGAGCACCGTACATTTTACCTTCCACCAGGTAAACTTCCCAGTCATTGGTTTCAACGTAGTCTTTAGCTTCAACTACTTTGTGCTCTTCCTGTGCGTCGATGTCATCTTTGCCTTCGGTCAGAGAAGTTTCATAAACTTTCTGATGGTCAGCGTACAGAGGCATCCAGATAACGTCGCCTGGTTCGAAGTCAACGTTCTTGTTGTCGGTCAGGTCAGTGGAAGCATCCTCAACGATGTCGCCGTCTTTGTTGGTTACGAACAGCTGTCCCTCAAAACGGAAGTTCTTTGGCCAGCTAGCCTCGTCGTTGGTGCTGCTGTTGTAGGAAATAGCAAAAGCGTTAGCGCCCATGCCAAGTACCATAGCAGAAGCCAGTGCTACGGAAAGTACTTTTTTCATAGTCTTTCTTCCTCCTAAAATAAAATTAGGTTGAATATTTATTCAAATTCAACCCTTGTGTTTTTTGACGTCCGCGGGTGCTCCACACACCCGCTTTCGTCTGCTATTATTCTATCTCAAATCGGTAAAGGCTGCAATACAGTTTAGTCAACACATCACCGAATTTTTGTCGCACTTCTCAATATTTTTTACATTTTGATTAAAAAAACGGCTCTTTTTCCCCTATCACTCGGGATTTTTGCAGGTAAATATTGCATTTTGGTTACAAGTCGCTCTTTTTGTATTTTCTTGCGTGCGTTTTTATATTTCCCGTTTTACTAATATACATTTTTCTCCTTTTTTGTCTTTTATTGTTCTTTTTCCGCTATCTCTATATGAATAAAATACATCTCAGAAAGAATAATTATACATTACAATGTAAAAATAAATGCAGACCGTTTTTTTCGTCTGCTTCCCCACTGCTGTCACTCTATTGTATGAAATCTTATCGGCTCATCGCGGTCGGGCTTTGGCTGCCCATCATCCGCTCCATGATGCGTGCCATCTCGCCGGGCGCCATCCTCATTCCGTCCTCAATCCAGCTGACCAGCATCTCCCGCAGTCCCGCTGCACAAAACCGGCTGCCGTACTTAAGCTGCTCTCCAAACAGCTGCGCTCCCAAACACCGCTCGCTGATGCCTGCACACAACTCTTCCATCAGCCACGGTGCGCCGTGCTCGCTTGCCAGCATCTTGGCAATCTCGCGGTTGTCCTCCAGATATTCCAGCACCCGAACCAGCAGCGGATAAGGTCCTTGCTCCAGTCTGCTTTGCGGCACGCTGCTCAAGATTTCGGTCAGCTGCTCGGCAATCTCCCGCTCGGTCTGCACCTTCAAATCCATCGCGTCCGCATAGTGGTGGTAAAAGGTGCCGCGGTGTACGTCCGCCTCGTCGGTCAGCTCTTTGATGGTGATTTCCCCGATGCTCTTTTTGCTCAACAGTCGAATCAGC
>ERZ827126.2136-NODE-2136-length-15132-cov-2.841547_pt1 | contig 15132 bp, 16 predicted proteins | sample MGYA00519780_ERZ827126 | MGnify/ENA primary metagenome ERZ827126 (study PRJEB31778, sample SAMEA3449262) | human gut metagenome | biome: human gut; feature: human-associated habitat; material: faeces | place: United Kingdom | collected 2010/2012 ...
TATCGTACTCCTTGATGTCCAGAGCGTTGCCTCTGAAATATTTCGTGCCATCGTCCGTCTCTGATGCATATCGCCAAAACACGGTAACCGACTTGCCTACAAGCAGATCAGTGATGCCTATCTGACCCTTGCTCTCGATGATCAGACCCGGCACATAGCCTCCGTAGTCGATAGCGGGGAATGTCACGGGATTAACGGTTCCCAGCGCTTGCTTGATCAGATCGCTAGCCCGGAAGAACCGGGTATTACCCACGTTCGAGTCGATGAGCGTAGCCTCCACGACTTCCTTCGGCAACTGCGACATCTTGAGATCAGACTGCGACAGGGCAATGCTGTAGCTCTCCTCATCACAGGTCACCTTAGCCTTGAACCGCTTGTTGATCGCTATCCCACCTAGGTAAATCTTAGCCTCATACTTCGTATCACGCATCACGTAACCGAAGTTTCGCATCTGATAGAAGATGCCATCGTTGACCTGGTTTCTCGGAGCTTTGATGTTGGCTGAGTAGGTACGGGTAGACTCTCCGAAAGCGTAGGGAGATGACGCATTGATGGAGAGCTTGACATCCGTCTTAGTCAAGCCCTCCAAGAATGTACCGTTTATCTGAATCTTTACATCCATATCAGTATTGGAATTTTAACGTTGCTGTTTTTGCCAGACCTGATGCCGTATACTTGATCCCTGTAGTCGAGGAGCAGCGCATCTTGGTATCCCATTGTACACCGTCCAAGCCCCGCACCGTCACGTCCGGAGACGTTGACAGTACATCAAGAGCGAACTTGTTAGCCTCAGTCAGCTCGAATACACAGGTCAGCTCCCGCTTGGTTATCGTGCCACCGTCCAAGCCCTGTGTGATCGTAGGCTGCGTGCTCCAATTGTAGCAGGAGATCGCATCGTAGGACCCGCAAGAATTAAGCCATCTCAGCGTAATAGCCCCGCATGCGGTTGTTTCTTCCGGATAGAACTTGGCTGCTACGATAGCAGACCCTTTCTTTATAGTAACCTTCCGGTATTGACATGCATCCGCGATCATGTCTCCCTGCGAATATGTGAACTTTTCTTTACCCCCATCCCGGTATATGGCTTCTACGGTATAACTGTAGCCGGGGTCAACGGAGTCGATATAGAAATCATCATCCAGCGTATGCGCTAGCGGTGCTCTGCGACCCAATTCATCCCGGAAGTCCGTGTCGGTTTTAGTTACCCGATTTTTGTTGTTCGGGCTGGCTAGGTTCATGATCGGCAACCGGAACGTCTGAGTCTTCGCATCAGCAGTCAAGTTAGCCCTGTGAGTTACTACCAGCTCCACTGTGTAATGGCTTATCCGTTTATTGAATGCAGGGATGAGCGGGTGGAAGTAGGATGCCAGGTCTATCTCGATGCCGTTGACAGGTTCCAGGTTAGCCACGTAGAACGAGTTTAGGGATGACCGGCATTGCACATAGAAGTATACTATGATGTCCGTAGGAAGGTCTGTAACGACTATCTTCAACGGGATGTTATTCCATATGGTCATGCATCCCGGATAGGTGTACGTTTGACCGTCCGTGACCCCCACGCTAATATTAGCTCGCGATACTGATACTCTCATTGCGTTAATATTGTTAGAATTTTTGCTTTAATGATCCTGTTTATATCTAGCGTCAGCCGCTTCACCCTTTCGGGATTAATGATGTCAGAGACTACCCCGCCACCGTTATACTTGTTAGGAACTTTTATCCCATCCCGTTTGATTACGTAGGCTATGGCGTATGCCGCCTCTTCCGGGATGTCCGTTCCTGCTGTCCGGTTCTTGTCTTTGATCCACTGTCTAATAGCAGAAACGGGAGGAAAACTCCCGGCTTTCCTCCCTTTCTCCATTTGGATAACATGCCTCGGTGCTGTCAGTTTTACGGAGTCACCGTTCTCATGTAAAATAAGATTCCTACCGAAGTCTCCGGAGGCTACCAAGCCTTTAGACACGTAGTTATCGAATATTTCCTTTCTCAACTGCTCAACTACCGCTACAATTTCCTTATCCATAGTTTAATAGATCATTCGTTACCGAAAATGTCACCCTCCATCCGGATTTTTGAGAATCGTATAAACCTTGAATCTTGGCGAATCTCAGACCATCAACTTCGAAATGACACACAAAAGTAGACATTAGACGGTTAATATACAAGTCCGTCCGTTCCAATGTTAGCAATTCCTGCAAGTTATCGGTCATATAGTGTGACTCGTCCAAGCATTGCAGCACTACATCGTACTTCCGGACAGCCGGAGGCAGCTTGTTCATCCCGCCTCCCGGAACATCGAACGTAAGGAACATGCCGTTTATGGCGTTTACCTGCTCGTTCAGATTATCGTCCGATCCGAAGTAGAGAGGAAGCCCGATCTTCTCGGCTTCCTCGTTCATGAAGTTTACTATATCGCTGAATATCATGGCTTCTTGATTATTGCGTCACCATGACCGTTACCACATACACACGCACCGGGAGTATTACCCATTACCGCGTTGTCCTTCAAGACCACATCCTGTCCGCTTGCCAATTGCAGGGACAGAACTGCGTTATCATACAGGCGCACCCTTGTCTTATGGATTGTGATGCCTGTGGAACCGTAAGGTTTCACGATTCGCGGGGTGGGAACGTATTCTACTACAAACCTGCCCGCAGGTACATCTAGCAGAGTTACTATGTTGTCGTCCTTCTTTTTGAGTTCAAGACCCGTTAATGCCGCATTGTCTTTAATCCCGGAGCCTAGTAATTTGGTTAAGGCGTCCCACGAAGAATAGTTGGCAGTATAAGTAACACTGTTGCCTAATGTGATAGTCCATGAATTACCAGAGTTAATCGGTCGTTTGAGGATGCACCATTTATCCGACTCGCCTTTCAATGAATCATAATTTATACCAACAGATCCCGATCCGGTGCTAATGCGAGATACTTGCCAGTCGTCTTGACTTAAAAAGATATCGCTGGGGTCTTTCCGATCTATCTCGTTAGTGATATAACGGGCTTTCTTGAATTCCGTAACGTAGCGCACCTCTGCTGCCTGTATATCGGATTCGTCCATGTACCCATCCGATACGAGTCTTAGTACGAGACCCAGGAACGATGCGTTCTCTGGAACCTTGTAGCTCTTCACCCAAGCAGACCTGCTTAAGAATTGTCCATTCCCGTCAAAGGCATTGCATTCTACGTAATACGCATCCTTACAGGTAACGGTGTCTCCCGGTCTTACCCTTATAGTGTCCACTAGTCTTACTCGGTGAGGAAGAACCTGTGATCCCTTGGCTTCTTCCCATGTAGGGGCTTGCGCTCCTGTCGTGCCTCGTTCCCACAGGTTAACATCAAGGATTCTGTTCACATATGACTGCCCGATCACCTCGACATCTCCGCGAACGTTGCATCCTTCACCTACTAATCCACTCCCCGAAATAGTAGGTACAGAAGAATAGTCGTAAGAGCGGATATACAGGTTAAGGGCTGCGAAGTCTTTAGGCGTGATGGCGCTGTTATCTGACTTTCCGAAGGCTAGTACGAAATACGGGTAGTCGGAGGATACAGATGTAGGGTCCGTTTTGGCATCAGCCAATATAAAGTTCTCGTCCAGATAGCACGCCACGGCAATCTTAAAGCCGCTAGGCATTGTCGGGAGATAGGCGCCTTCAGTGGAAAAAGGAACGCGCGTCCTCACACGGCTGGAAAAGTCAGTCTTAGTATCTTCGTAATACTGACCTATAAGTGTATTGTTATACGTTCCCTGCTCGATAACAGACCCGTCCAAAGGGTCGTCTTTTGCGTCCGGACCTATATAAGCCCCATCAGCCGCGTTTTCCGGTCTGCTAACGAATCCGACAATTCTGTTGTTGAAAGATGCTGCATAAAGCCCCTGCCTGTGACTTGATGCAAGAGTATTACCGATAAACGTCTTGCCTAGATGTTCTTGTGCATACGAGAAGTCTATGTCCTCATAGGTATCCCCGTTGAAGATATTGCTCATGAACACAGCCTTAGGGACGATGCAGTTACGCAACACCAGGCTTCCTTTAGCCATCATTGATGATTTATAAGTATTCTCGTCAACTCTCAGCAACGGACAGTCATAAGCCGAGATGAACCTGTCACGGGTAGCTGTGTTTCTGCTACTATTCGATAGATACTTATTGTATTCAAGATGCCCCACGTTACGGAAAGAACCGTAGGTCTTATAATCCTGTTGGTCTGTTTTCGTGTACATGGTCGTGTTGATCAACTCGCCAGCAAGGAACCGTATCTGTGTAGTAGATAAGCCGAAGTTATCAGTAGGCATTATGAATTTAGAACCATCCATCACGTATGTCCCGGATGCAGATTCGGGTCTTATATCCATTATCACGGAATCGCTAACATGACCTATAATTTTCGCACCTGCTGCCGCTAGTTCAGCCGGAGTCAATGTATGATCCTTATCAAACGTAATCATGCAAATATTATACACCGGGTGCGATAGTTTATACAATGCGGATGTTACCTCTTCGTTTTCCCCGGCATATGCTATCGCTCCTTTTGCAAAATCGTAATACGCCCAAAATATTCTAGCATTATATTCCCGTGGCGTGTACACATAGGTGTCTTCGCCTATTCTAAGCGTAGCCGTATTTCTGACACAATTAGCCGCATCTAGCTTCATCGTAGAGCTAGTGAATAGAGTCCCTTTAGGAGCGTCTTTGTTGTACCGTCCTTGCTCCATAGGGAAGTTCTTCGTATTAGTAGCAGGTCCGCAAATTATGTCCATAGATATTCCGATAAACGAATCCTTGATGAACACATTGTTTTTAGTATCTGCTGCAACATTACGTACAATTATCGTTCCGGGTATCTTTGTATTCCCACTAAACTCCGTAATGCCGTCTGTGTGAACCTCTGATAAAGACGCGAAGAAATTACCGATAAACGCGTTATCCTTGATTACGATATCCGGACGATTCGATATATCACCAGCGTTCAGCCAGCATTCGCCATTCTGTGACAGCTGATTCTCGGACGCGACCTTGCCGCCTACCGAACCTCTAGGGATAAATCCACCGAGAGAGTAGATGTCTCTCTCGGCTACGATGTATCCTGCTGAATTAATTGAATAATTCTTTCCCATATCACCAGGTTTTCTTTGTAGGTGGTAATTCCGGCTTATTCACTTCGTCGAGGCTGGCGATGCGGTGTTTACCGTAGATAGTGCGTGATCCTGCGGAAAGGCTGAAGTTTCCTACGAGTTCTGTGTCACCATTAACTACGACAAAACCTGTTCCGATTATACGTGCGTTATCCCGCATTTCCAATAGCCCGTTCACTGTATTCATCGTCTCTTTGTTAGCTATGCTGATATGTGAATTATCCGACATAAGCAAGAAGCCCCGATCTGTGCTGACAACTGCGTCAATAACCGCATTATCTGACATCTCAACGTTAACGTGGTTATTTGATACGTCCCGTTGTTTCAGAATTTTCGAATTGTCACGCATAACTAAGTTTTTGATAATAGATGGCTTAGTCACTTTCGCAGGAATGTACTTCGCATTATCCTGCATGTAGATGTAACCTTCTACCTTGCCGTTCTTCAGCTCCGCATTACCTCCGATGTAGCCCGTACCCTTCAGCGGTGTATCCACGACCTGCGCGTTGCCTTCGACACGGAAGTTTCCGTTGATCTCTACGGCTTCAAGGCTGGTCGAATGTACCTTGCTAGCACCGCCAAGCGTTCCACCGAATACGTTGCATCCGATGATGTTGAACACACCGTCCAGCACGCAGTCAGAGTACACCACGGAGTCGTATGAACTCTCCAATGCACCGTATCCCATATGCTCAACAGAAGCGTAGTCCTGCACCAGCATCCCGAATACCTTGTCATCAGCGTTGCGATAGAGGCGATACATCCCTTCTACGTTGGAAGATACAAGAATCGTCTGTTCCTGTTCAAGCAGGGTCTTTCCGAGATGCTCAGAAGCCTTCGAGAAGTCGATGTTATCCCATGCGTTCACCTTCGGGTCGTAATAGTGAATCGCTGAACCAACGGGCATGTTACAGTTCCTAAAATAGAACGTCTTGCCGGATGCATACATAGCAGTTAGGTCGGGGAACACCACAGACGAAAATTCGAAGTTCGGGCAATCTGATACATCGAATCTATTTTTACTGTATCCCGCTACGTTGACACTAGCCGGAGTATTGATGTTCGTGTTGCGGTACGTTCCAGCGATATAGTGGGACGCGTGTGGCGTCAGCACAATATTATAATTAACCCTGATAAAGTCCGCATTCGCACGCACTATATTTGCCGCATTAAAGTCGCATTCAATACGTAGGTACGAATTTTGAATATTTACTTGATATGATTTTACTCTAGCGTCGGTAACCTCATAACGTAGGATACTAGATGCTTCGGTCACCGAACCATTATACACAGGAACGATAGAAGAATTGAATATACGTACCGTGGCTTCCCTTGCCTGTTTTATTGTCACCCCCGCTGCGGTTACGTCCGCCGGATTTATCGCCGCTCCCCCTACTTTGCGTAGATCCACAAGGAAATACGGATGTTTTACGGGTACGCTCACCGAAGGACCTCCCACAGTCCAAGCAGTCGCGGACACTACAATTCCGGATTCGTTCAAAACTATTACACGAAATTCATGGGCGGTACTCGTAACAGCTACCGTTCCATTCGCCCCACTGAATAGTGGTGCCGGAATACGCACACGGGTAGTGGCATTCGATTTAATAGGGATACTACCTACCGTTATGTTAAAGCCTCCCTGTTCAAACATCGCAGGAGTCTGCGCCACATCGAACGACTGTGTTTCAAATGAGATAGCTCCCATGATGCGGGAATTACCGGAAATGATAGTAGCTTTAGGTCTAGCGTTGTTCCCTGGTAGATTGTTCCCCATGTCCACGATAGCCTCATCCATAACACGTACACCGGGATATTCCAGTGACCCGCTAAATATCCAACAGTTACCATCCTGCGACAACGTGTTAGCATCATAGACATATCCGCCTAGTTCCATAGGACAAACGTCCCGCCCTTGAACCGTGAAGGGACGCAACGCTCTTACACGTTTACGCCCGCCTTCATTGATAATGTCATACTTACAACTCATAATTACTTAGTTTTAGTTTTAGTTTTCATTTTCATTCTCTCTACTTCATCATGCCGTCTGCTGATAGCGAGAATGGCATCCGAGTAGTTTATCTTCTTCGCTTCCTCGAAGGAGCACGACATCAACTCTGCTGTCATCTGAACCATGCCCAAGATGTTCTTGGCTTCCGCTATAGGGCTGGTGTCCGCTTTGCCCCCGCCTCGTGGAAGCAGCGCAGCCTCTAGCTGGTCGGCACGATGGAACTCGGTTTCAATAAACTTTGACAACTTGATCATGTCCGCCACCGTTTCCGGGACGTATCCGCACCATCCCTTGATGCGGTCAATCGCTGTCTCCGCTCTCCGGGCTTCAATCATCTGCCACAGTTCCACGTCTTCCAATTCCGGGATTGCGTGGATGATCCGACCCTTCCGAGTTACTAGGTGCGAAGGTACGATTAATTTTGCAAAAGTATCCATTAATGCCCTCTCATCTTGCGACATAGCTATCACGGCATCGGGCTTTAGGTTCGAGAGACTAAGCAGTGACATGATCCTCTGCTTGCGGCTGATCCTGCGTTTCATGAATCCGTAGAAACGTCTGAACGGACGCATCCATCGATGCGCCACGTAGCTTCTGAAACTCTTTAATTTATCCATTTTTCCTTTGATTTTTAGCACCCGGACGGTACTTGGTTATAAGATAGTCGACTGCGTAGCGAATAGCGTCCATAGCGTGGTTATTCGCATCCTGCGGCTTCGTAGTGTCGTACATCCCTGTCATCCTGTCGAGAGTCCACGAATACTGGTCGAATTCGTCCTGCACATTCCGTGATCCTGCGACTACATGCAACTTGAACTGCTTGACTTCACTGATCCCGGCAACCACCGATCCTCTTCCTTTGATACACGGGATGATCTTGCAGCCCAGCCGGGAAATCTCGGTGATGCTCTTCTGCTCTTGCGAATCAGCGATGGTGTACGTCTTGTGGAAGCCGAGATCATGGAGAACTTCGGATATGTCCCAGTTGACCATGCCTGTCCGGTATTCGAGCTCCTCGATGTACAGGTCTCTGCCCTTGAAGCCGACACGCACGATGGCTGTGGGGTCTCCGGTGAATCCGAAGTCAAGTCCTAGACATTGCCCGGTAACATCAGCCGGGAAACTAGGAACTATGTCGTATTCCGGGTAAACCAGCCCTTCTACGCCTCCGGTTTCCCCGAGGCCGAAGATTCTCCACCAATTCTCGTCAGCCCGGTTTCTCTCGATCTCCTCGATCTGTTCGGGAGTCAAGTACGGATTGTCCTTGTAGGTGCTCACGATCTCGACCATTCCCGGTCCTTTGAAGTAGTCGTGTGCCCAAAACTTCTTGACAGGATTGAAGTCGATGTAGAGCATTAGCCGGGTACGCACCGCCATCTGACGGAACACTTCAAACGGGACACGCTGCGCCTCGTTTACGAACAGGATGTCACGGGCAGGGCCGAAAACCTTAGACGAGTCCTCGCAGCCGAAGAATTCGATCTGTGACCCGTTCTCCAGTGAGTAGATGGAATCGGTCAGATTCATGCATTTGTCGTCCCACACGCCTTCGTCTTGCAACATTCGCTTGAAGTCACGGAACATGCCTCGCTTGATGCCCGGCATCGTGTCCGTAACGCAGGAGATGAGGAGCGGTGTTTCCGATTCCCTAGCCATAATGTAGAGAAGCTGAAGCATCGACCATGTCTTGGATGATCGTGTGCCGCCTCTGCTGGATACGCCCCGGACATCCGGATCGACCGTGGCTTCTAGGAGTTTGTCGAATACGTAAGTTGTCTTCATTCCTTCGGGTCCTCTAGTTTATCGTCACCGTGTTTTTCTCGCTTCTTAGCGACTTTCGCAAGTGCTTGCATACGTTTCGCTGTATCATTGCTTAAAACTTCAACACGCAGCCCGCCAGTGATCTTCTCGTCGTTGCTGGTGACATCGCTCAATGCCTTAAGCCCGCGAAGCTTCGAAATGTAGTTAGGATCGTACAATCCGACCGATGCACCTTTGTCCATGTCATCTCTGATCCATTGACGGATCACCCGGATTTCCTCAAGGAACGCAAGGGATTCGTCATCTTGGTATTTCTCGTGCTGCTCCTTGTAAACTCGCTCACGGGAATTCAGATAGTCACAGCTTGTACCTAGAAACTGGGTAAAGCCGAATTCCGTTACCAGCAGCTTCTTCCGCACAACATAACTCTGTCCAGCCATGACACCGCTCTTCACGTAATCCGTGGATTCGATCGGATGGTTGCGACACCACATCACGTAGTTGTCGAAGACCTCCCGAAGTTGCCCTGGTTCCGTGAAGAGTGGTGTATGCCCGAACCGCTCCTTGTACAACGTGTACAGTTCCTCCCCGTAAAAGGGATTATATAAATTCGCTTGGATACTATTCATGCGCAAAAATGATTTGGTTTCTGAGGCAAAGGTAAGCATTATCCCCAGCATCTCCAAATTCCACCCATCAAGATGACCTAGCGAATCACGACCCCACAAAATTCCGCAAATTACCGGATCTCGGAATCTAAGATTGCCAATTCACGGTCCTGCATTGATAAACTGCATTGATGCATAGATCACCAATTCACTGTAACTTACTGATCGTCAATAAGATGCATTGCTTGTGCATTGATTGCATAGATGTTTTCCTATATTTACCAACGAAATCTTTTGAGTGTGTTAAATTGCATATACAATTATATACACTATTTAACAACATCAAAAGAATTCATATATTTAATAATACTCATTTTATCTATGCATCAATGCAAATATCTATAAATCAGTAGGTTATCCTGCATAGATGAGAAAAATATTATCAATGCACATCAATGCAGCTTGCGCATCACACTGATTTGTAGCAACTTACAAGAATACATAAAACTACGGATGTACTATATACTTTACAAAAACCCTGTTTTCGGGCTATTTTAATCTTATCTAAGCTTACTCTAAGCTTACGTTTAACATTCTACAACTTCTGTTAGGATTTCTTTTGTAACAAATTTTCTTAATATTTTTAGTACAAATTTATAAATTCGTGCAAATTGAGAAAATTTATAAATTCGTGCAAATTGAGAGAACTTACGAAATTTGCATAAATTCTCTCAAATTTCTTTCCTACGGAGCTACTTTGTATCTCTCGCAGATAGACCTCACGAATTGCTTTTTGTTTAAGGAACTTCTCTCTCCTTCCAAGAATTCCCAAGAATTTCCTGTCCACCGGAAGAAACTTACCGCACCGTTTACGTAATGCCGGAACTCATATATACGGTGTTCCTCTACATCCCCTACCGTATCCGTGATATCCGATACGCGGATCCGCCGTTTAGTGTGTGACTCCTTAGCCTGTAATTTCTCCTCAAACCGATTAGTTTCGAATCTCTCGTCACTTATCGCGGCATTGATCTTAGCGGTACGGGCGCAGCATCTGGTCAGCGGGCTTCTGCGGTCAAACAGCCCGAATACGTACTGCACGAATTCCTCCCTTTTCTTCTCGAACAGGTCTGCCGGACCATAGTAGCTGACCTTACCCCGATGTAACCTGGATATAGGCTTCTTCCTGTGCATCCGCAGAAACTGGCATACAGCGAATACGTGAACGTTAAACATCATCCCGATATGTCCTAAGTTTACCTGCTTGCTCATATCTCTGTTAAAATGGTTACTACTCCTACTAAAAACGCTCCTAAGAAAATCCCCGCAATGGCTGCGAGGATTGTTCCGATAATTATCTCACTTGGTTTCATCGCATTAACAAGGCTGTTGTTATTACACCTACTCCTGCACCCAACAGGGCTACTATGATCATTACTTTGATCAAGCCGTTGGAGAGTTTCCCGTAATCCTTGACGGATTCCATACGTTTCTTTTCGGAAGCATCGTACATATTCTTGTAGAAATCTAAGTTCTCTCGGGCATTCCCTAGGGATTCTTTCATATATGTATTCTCGATGACTAGCTTTTTCACCCGTCCAGTCAGCTCCGTGTTATCTTTAGACAACCGGATATACTTTTCCACCCGGTTGTTGTAGGCTTTCTCTGTGCTTACCAGATCCTCTTTCAGCCTCTTTATAAGATCCATCTTTTTCTTGAGGTCATCACGGAGACCCTTAATCTGTTGATCCCGGTGTTTCTTGGCATGGCAGTCTCGACAGCCGTCTTCCGGCTTCCTTGATTCCGGCTTCCTTGATTCCGACTTCCTTGATTCCGACTTCTTTTCAGGTTCATCGTCTTCGAAGACGCCCATAGCTCTCTCCATGCAGTCCTTACAGACCCTTACTTCGTTCTCCTTGCCGTTGTTAAAGCACACAACGTGGGCTACGTTCTTCCGGCACACGTCACACAATAATATGGTCTTAAACGTGCTATCCGGTTTGTTTACTTGATATTCCATGACTTTTTCTTTCTTTTGATTGGTTTTACTTTAGATAATATCTCGGCAGCCAGCAACCGGGCTTCAAGCGGTGACAGGATGATCTTCTGCATTGTCACGCCATTCTCCATACGGGCGATCACGTAATCTCCGGTGTTTCCCTTTTCCATGAGTTTCACACCGAAACGGTCTCTCTTGTTGATCGCCTCGCGCATCCTGCGCTGCGCCTCTTCCATACGTTCGAACTGCTGCATCTTATACTGACGATTGCCGTATCCCCGCTCTTCCTCAAGACCGCTGATGTAGGCATCATCAAGTTCTGCCAGCCTGGCGTTATACTCAGCCTCGGTCATCCAGCCTTTAGCTCTGTGGTGCTCTAGAGTAGCTCTAGCAGCACTGTATTCTGTGTCAGAAATAATTACAGCCATGCGCCCACCAGCCAATATAAGTCAAGTGCCTTAAGTGTAATTACTCTCAGTGTTCCTCCGACAGCCGCGCCAGCCACGGTCAGCCAGAAGTCTATCCAATCCCATTTGCCACCCCATTGGGCATCCTTGAACTCCATACCTGCAGCAACTCCACAGGTAAACACAAATCCTGCCAAATATGATAATACGATGGCATAAAGTAAGTGCTTGTAGCGGTTCGACTTTCCGAACCATTCGATAATCTTTTTAATCATTGTTTTCATTTCTCTATGGCTTTTAGCATTTTCTTCAATTCTCCCTTACTCACTGCTATCCGGTCAGCACCTACGGTATCTGTGATCTCCCAGCCTCCGAATGCCGTGCCTACCCAGATGGCAAAGTTCTCCGTTGAGTTGTTCAAGGCTACCTGTTCGTTCCGGCTTGCCTCGTAATCTACCATCGACCGGAGAAGAGCTGCTGCCTTCTCCTTGTCGCCCAGCTCCACGTTCATCCTAAGGAACCTGTTGTCTTTGGTCTGCCCGCTGATCTTGTATTGATCCCGGGTCTTCACCAGCTTGCATGTTCCCATGCGGAACGATGCGATTGTTTCCGGTTTCCCGGCAGTTGTGATCTGTGACATTGCGTTCGCTGTGAACGCCAAAACTAGAACTAATAATGTAATAAGCTTTTTCATGACTGTTGTTATTTATCGGTTAATACCTAGATTTCTTCTCTTAATTGGTCAACTATTCTGTCCCAATAGTTGAATCCTTCCGGAGATTCTGAGAATACGAATGATGACTGTATTGCATCAGACAGGTACGCATAGGTGTCTAAGAACGTGTTACGCCTTCGTCTCTTCCGGAATTCTACATAATCTTTCTCGAATCTATAACGTCCGTACATCCCTGCGGTGTGCGCATCTGTGTTAGCCTGCCACTTCTCGAAGATTCCGAGTTCTTTCATCTTCTTAATCTTCTCCTTTCTTCCTTAGCACGTTTTTTTGCAGCCTTTTTGGAACCATCCGGATCATTATCATTGGTCATGCGATATACGATGAAGCATAAAATACCACTGATAATAAACAGGTAAACAGATAATGCACCAGCCATACCATAGTTCTTACTCTTCAGATGACTGTTCAGGAACATGATCAGCGTCATAGACGTTCTATCTGGATTACCCTGTCCATTTGTCAGGATCTGTGGTACATCAAACATCTGAAGACCACCAATTATAGATGTGATCAATGTATATGCAAGAATCGGTCTGATCAGCGGCAATGTAATATAATAGAAACGTTGAATACTATTGCAGCCATCCAGGTCAGAAGCCTCAAAAATATCCATACTGATACCCATAACAGCCGCCATCAGCATAATCGTTGTATTTCCAAACCACATAAGGAAGTTCATAAAGCCAATTAATGATCTTGTTCCAACTACAGATCCCATAAAATCAATAGGGTCTTTAATCCATCCAAGAGACATCAGAATAGAATTTATTGGTCCGTTTGTAGAAAACATAGTAAAAAATAAAAGTGCAAATGCAGATGCCATAATCAGGTTCGGCAGATATATTACCACTTTAAAAAACTGTTTTCCTCTTATTTTCAAACGGGCATCTGTAAACCAGGCTGCCAGAACTAACGCAACCACAATCTGCGGCACAAATCCGATCAGCCACAGAATCAATGTGTTTGCTCCATATTTAAACATATCGGATTTCAGCAGACTGATGTAATTTGCCATTCCAATAAAATTGGGTCCGATTTCTTTAATTCCAGAACGGAAATATTCAAAAAAGCTGTAACGGACCGTATCAACCAATGGAATCAAAGAAAAAATCAAATAGATTATAAAAAAAGGAAGGATAAACAGGTAGCCCCATTTTCCATAATTAATGCTTTTCTTGTTTTTCTTCATAACAGTTCTCCTTTACACACATCTTACAGAACAGGAGAGAATCCTATGTTACAGGATCCTCTCCACGTTCCTTATACCAATTTTCAAATGTCACATGGACATTATTTTTTTAATAGTATTCTGCAAGATGTTTTTGCAAACAAAATCCTCAGAACTATCTACATTATTCCGGCCATTTAACCTCAGAGATCTCAGGATAACGCTCTTTAATAGCAGTCTCGAAGTTTGCTTTTGCTTTATCAAAGTCAACATTTCCCTGGAAATAATCACTGAAGGAATTCTGGATCAGTTCTACGCATCCCTGGTCATAGGCAGAAAGCGGAGCAATCTTAATGTTCTCTGCAACAGGTGCGAAATATGTAAATGGATTCTGTCCGCCAAGGAACTCAGAAGAGAAGTTTGCATCATCTGTAGCAGCCTCTGCCATACCACTCTTTGTATTTGTGAAGTCTGAATAATCCTTAGAAATCTTTAACAGGTTGTCTTTGTCTGCAGTCATAGCAAGGATAATGTCTTTTGCATGCTCTGGATTATCAGTACCTGTTGCTGCATGAATGTAAGAACCGCCCCAATTGTATTCCTGTGGAGGATTTGTAACTGCCCATGAACCTGCATCGCCATCCCAGTTTGGACTTAATGTAAAGTCGATTCCCCATGCCGGAAACAGGAATGCAAATACTTTTGACTGGGAGCCCATAGCTTTGTTCCAGTCATCGTTCCACTGTCCTTTTACAGTCGGGTTAAGGAAACCTGCATCCAGCCACTCTTTTGAATCATTTACCCAATCCATAATCTTCTGGTCAACTGTAATGGTTGTCTCACCAGGCTGTACCCAGGACTGTGTGATGCTGTTTCCATATAAACGGAAGGTATCTGCATAAGAAGCAAATGTGTAGTAACCTTTCTCCTTCAGTTGAGCAGCAGTCTCTTTCATTGTATCCCAGTCTTTTACTTTCTCGCCTACTTCTGCCGGATCATCTGTTCCAAAAACTTCTTTTGCAATATCACGACGGTATACCAGGGTTCCTGGGCAGCACTGCCATGTTGAACCTCTCTGTACTCCGTCAGAGTCAGAAGCAGTTGTTCTTGTGAAATCGTACTGATCTGCAAGATCTGTATCCGGGTCAATTCCAAGATCTGTAAGCGGCATTGCTACATCTGCATCTTTGTCTGTATATTTGAAAACATAATCGGTCTCAGTTAAGAAAATATCTACTTTATCATCATCAGATGCATCAGCCTGATTCAGAAGCGCCTCATCAAGCTTCTGCTGGTAAACACCAT
>ERZ827126.2164-NODE-2164-length-14961-cov-3.999195_pt1 | contig 14961 bp, 10 predicted proteins | sample MGYA00519780_ERZ827126 | MGnify/ENA primary metagenome ERZ827126 (study PRJEB31778, sample SAMEA3449262) | human gut metagenome | biome: human gut; feature: human-associated habitat; material: faeces | place: United Kingdom | collected 2010/2012 ...
ATATACAAGAACTCCACCTGGACAGTTCATAGGTTTGATTGCGAAATCCTGATCATCGATCACTGTTGTATACATATTTTCTTTGTAATGATCCCAGTGTCCTGATGTTTCCCATAAATGACGGCTTAACATAATAGGTGTTGAGATTTCAACATATCCAGCCTTCTGATGGATTTCACGCCAATAATCTAATAATGTATTTTTAAGCACCATACCTTTTGGAAGGAAGAATGGGAATCCAGGTCCTTCTTCTCTCATCATAAACAGACCAAGTTCTTTTCCAAGTTTACGATGATCACGTTTCTTTGCTTCTTCCATCATTGTAAGATATGCATCTAATTCTGCTTTCTTTGTGAATGCAGTACCATAGATTCTTGTAAGCATCTGGTTATGCTCATCTCCACGCCAGTAAGCACCTGCAATACTTGTAAGTTTGAATGCTTTCACTGGTTTTGTAGTCATTAAGTGAGGTCCTGCACAAAGATCAACAAATTCACCCTGCTGATAGAAGCTGATCACAGAATCTTCTGGAAGATCTTCAATCAATTCTACTTTGTAAGGTTCGTTTCTTTCTTTCATAAATGCAATCGCTTCATCTCTAGGTTTTGTAAAGCTTGTGATTTCAAGATTTTCTTTGACGATCTTCTTCATTTCTTTTTCAATCTTCTCAAGGTCTTCCTGTGTAAATGGAGTATCTTTCTCCATATCATAGTAGAAACCATTGTCGATAGAAGGTCCGATCGCAAGTTTTGTTTCTGGATATAAACGTTTTACTGCCTGAGCTAAAATATGGGATGCTGTATGACGGAATGCGTGTTTTCCTTCATCAGAATCAAATGTTAAGATATTTAATTCGCAATCTTTGTCAATGACAGTTCTAAGATCAACAACTTCTCCATCAACCTCTCCTGCACAGGCAACTCTTGCCAGTCCTTCACTGATATCTTTTGCAATATCAATGACAGACATATTGTTTTCATACTCTTTTACAGATCCATCTTTTAATGTAATCTTCATCTTCTTATTCATCCTTTCTTGATATATAACGTTTTATTTATCCTGTCACAATTCTCTATAGATTTCTTCTATAATAAATCTATAACAGAAATAAAAAATCCCATGGACTAATAAAAATCCATGGGACGAGTTATCGCGGTTCCACCCTGGTTATCTGTTTCATATCCTTTGATCATAAACTCCAGAAACAGATCACTTGATCGACGATTAACGGTGTCAGCCGGGCTGGTTTACAGCCACTCCGAGGTGGTCTTCCTTTGTTTGTCTGCTTAGGATACTTTCAGCAAATGTATCCCTCTCTGGAAGCTTTCCACAAAGTACTCTTCTCATCAACGTTTTCTTCTTTTTGATTTCTTGTAAATTATAGCATTGTGATTCTATAAAATCAATACAAAAATAGAAAATTATAAACGATTCATTAATAAATAAGCATTCTTTACAACTGCTGCCGCCCATTCTCCGCCAACACAGTAATGTTTGTTCACTGCTGCCGCAGAAGTTCCAACATAGTAACTTCCACCTGATGTCAGGTATTTTTCATGTAAAGTTTCTGCAGTTGCTAAAAGTCCTGCTTCTTTCGTTGATTTGTTAATTCCTTTTGCATGATCCGATGTCACACCATATCCAGTCAGATTAGTATCTTCCCTCGCACGGCGGCTCGTGCCCCATGCACTTTCATGTGCAGCGATTCCCATCAAAAAGACTGCATTCACATGATATTTTTCTTCCGCCTTGACATAAGCTTTCGCATCATCATACAAAGCAGTTCCTTCCAAGATATGTTTGGCGTCTGAAACTGTGATATGACTTAGAGCACTGACATCATTTGGATTAAAATATCTTGTCTGTTCCTCTTTTTTGATCTCTCCTTTGAACTTCTTGATCTGCTTCTTGATCGTCTGAACCTTTTCTTCCATTGGTTTGATCGGAAGTATCTGTTCGTTCTTTAAATACTGATCAAGCTGAATCGTTTCATTCATATCAAGCAAAGTCTCAAAATCCGGATGATTGATTCCAAAGACATATTTGCTTGCGATCGTTCTCAGATTCTCATCTCCAAATAAATCTGCAAGCTCATATAAATCTTCTCTTAACTGCTCATCTTTTTTAGAAATCTTCATAGAAGGAGTGATCTCCTGACCATATAAAGCAATCTCCGCCTTGGAATTTGCTGTATACTTTTTGTAAAATTCATTTATAGATCGTGCTTTTTGCTGTTCCAGGCGAATCTCTTCCTCAATCTTTGCTTTTTGTTTTTTCAGCTGTTTCACTTTCGCCTGTTTATCCTTGATCCTTCCTTCAATCGTATCCGAAGAACTCTTACTGATCACTTGTGTTGGCATTGGAATGACTTTGTTTTCTTCCTTTTTCTTTGATTTTATCTTCTTTGTCTTAGTATGTTTCTTGCTTGTTGTCTTTTTCTTCTGTTGTTCTTTACTTTGCGTTCTTTTTGTTTCTTGCACCGTTGCTGCTGTTTCGGTAGAAACTTCTGTTGTCACTGCCTGATCGGTCTGTGTATCATCTGCATAAACCGGTATTACAGAGATTGTCATAATCGCGCATACAAATGCTGTCATAATCTTACGTCTCATGATCGCTTCCTCCCTTTGTTTGAACATTGTTATGACATGATCATCTTTCTAATACTCAATTTTATCTGGTAATTTCTACCTTACTCCTTTTTGTATAAAAATTCAAGTACGCAGTGTTACGTACTTGTAAATTTTTATTCTTTATGATGCAGGAAACAACCTTCCTCATGTGACTCGACCACTCCCACTGCCTGCAGATAGGAATAAATGATCGTTGTACCGACAAATTTCATTCCACGTTTCTTTAAATCCTTTGAAACCTGGTCAGATAATTCTGAGAATGTTTTTTCCGTCTCATGAATGATCTTATGATCTGTAAACTTCCATAAATATTCAGAAAAGGTTCCGTATTCTTCCTGAATTTTCATAAAAATAGTCGCATTTGATACGGCAGCAGATATTTTTCTTTGGTTTCTTATAATTCCTTTATTTTCTTTTAATTGCGCTTGTTTCTCCTCATCATATGCACTCACTTTATATACATCAAAATCATCAAACGCTTCTCTGAACGCTTCTCGTTTATTTAACACACACTCCCACGATAATCCTGCCTGAAACGATTCCAAGATCAGCATTTCAAACAATTTATGGTCATCATAGACAGGCACTCCCCATTCTTTATCGTGATAATCAATATATATCGAATTCTTTGGATTAGCCCAACTGCATCTGTCTTTTCCATCGTGATATTTCATAAAAATGTCTTCCTCCATTATGTTTATTATAGTATAACTGACATCTTTGTCAGATCATCTAAAATCCACATTCACAACCACAATCTCCGCTTTCGTTCCGACCCTCATATTCGGGCCAAATAAACCGACACCTGAAGTTACGATCTGATGCGCATTTCCAACCTTACGATATCCATACGGATTCTTCCAAAACAAATGAATTATAATATTCCCAGGGAACAGCTGTCCATCATGCGTATGCCCGCAAAGATCAATGTCTACTCCTGCCTGATTTAACTCTTCCAACTGCCTTGGCTCATGATCCAGTACGATCACAGGCTTTTTAAGATCCATTCCATTTACCAGTTCTTTTGGAGTCTTACGTCTGCTGATCCCACGGCCTACTTTCTCAGCATCTGGTCTTCCATAGAGATAGAAGCTTTGATCAATACAGACAGATTCATCTCTTAATAACTTCATTCCTGCCCTTTTTACAAATTCATCCATTCTTGGATCACTGACCTTTTTCTCCCGACCGCTGCCAAATGTAAATCCTACAAGAATCTTTTCATCAATATCATGATTTCCATAAACTGCATAAACACCGTATTGACTCTTTAGCTGTCGAAATATCTTAACCAACTGATCTGGATCATCTAATGCATCATATTCATTATCAAAAATATCTCCTGCAACCACGATCAGATCTGGACTTTGCTGATTTACTTTCATTACCATCTGTTTCATCTGAGAACATCCAATATTGTATCCAAGATGAAGATCTGCAAGTAAAATGATCTTTAGCTTTTTATGATTTCCTGCTTTTTTATGTATCGTTACGTGGTAGCTTGTTGTCCTGATATTCCTTGCATTACACACTCCGTAAAAACTGGTTGATACGATCAAGATCATACAAATGCTTCCAACAATCCTAAAAACTTTTGGTGTCCGAAACTTTTTCTGATCTGCTTTTACAAAATAGATTAAGATTAGGCGGATCAGATCCGCAATAAGGATCGTAAGCGCCAAATACATCAAAACACCCAGCCAGTAATTACTGATCAGTTTCATAGCTCGCCGTATCGTTCCTTGTGGAAACAAAAATGCGATCAGAATACTGAATGCAAGAAATACATAGATCATGGCCAAAACTGCTTTGATCCATTTCTTTTTAAAATAAACATGACAAGTCTCTAACCATTTCAATATTCGGAATAAAAAATAGACATTTAACAGCAGATAAAGTGGTGCTAAATATATTGCGATCATCTTATTTTCTGCACCCTCTTTCTTACTATATTTTTATTGATTTTTTATCAAATTCATTGTAATCGGATAAACTGTCGCCTGGTTTGTCAATGGATCTCGATTCTGATAATCAAACAATAGGATGGTTTTTGTTTCTTTAAAATCTTCATTTACCGCATGATCGAATTGTTCCATATGGGAAAATTTCCGCATATTCTTTTGTCCAAAATATGCAAGTCGTTCATCTTTTAATAAAATCTCTTCGTTGATATAACGAAGCTCGTCCTTTTGTAATGTATAATCTCCTGCAAAATCCGGACGTTTCTTTACATTTTCACGAAGATATAAGTCATACGTTAACAACTCTTTATATAATACAAGATTCTCTTCTGCTGTAATGGTTTGTATAAATTCATATAAGATTTCAAATCGGGCAATCCGGCTATGGCTGACCTTGTCATAACCTTTCTCCTCATAAAATCTGGCTAGTGTATCATATAAAGCAAATGCAGTGTCAAATTCTTTTTCCAACAACCGCAAGGTGTTCGAAAACTGGCTGCTATTATAATAAACTTCCACCATTTCTTCCACTTTCTTTAAAACCAGTACATCTTCATAAGGCAGCCATTTTGTATAAAGGACTTCATAAGGCGGTGTATCTTTATAAACAAGCCCATAGTTCTCTTTTTGTTTTTCCATATAAGAACCTTTTAATACTTTTAAAAAGCCTAACTGTAATTGTTCTGGACGTACTTCATAGACATCCTGAAATGACTGTTTAAAACTTTCAAGATCTTCATAGGGCAGTCCTGCGATCAGATCCAAATGTTGATGTATATTATGTCCAGCATTGATCCTTGTTACGATATCTGCAACTTTCTTAAAATCCATTTTCCTGTGAATCTCAGTGATCGTATCGATGTTCGTTGACTGAACGCCAATCTCTAACTGAATCAGTCCCGGACGCATATCAGAGATCAATTCAATTTCATCATCCTTTAAGACATCTGCTGCCACTTCAAAATGGAAATTGGTAATGCCGTTATCATGTTCCTTTATATAACGCCAGATTTCCATTGCATGATCATGTCGACAGTTAAAGGTACGATCGACAAATTTGACCTGTGGCACTTTATGATCTAAGAAAAACTGTAATTCCTTTTTGACAAGAGAAAGATTTCGGAAGCGCAGGCATTTATCGATCGAAGATAAACAATAACTACATGAAAATGGACAGCCCCTGCTTGATTCATAGTAGATGATCTTATGTTCAAAATCTTCAATATGTTCATACACAAATGGAACTTTACTTAAGTCCATCACTGGACGCCATGGTGTTTCTACGATCTCATCTTCATTTCTATAAGTTAGTCCAGGAATCTTGCTAAGATCATCTCTCTTTCCATGATAATGATCAAGCACTTCAAGGAATGTAACTTCTCCTTCCCCTTTCATCACACCCGTTACCTGTGGAAGTCGTCTTAAAACTTCTCTGGAATCATAGGAAACTTCTGGTCCTCCAAGCCAGATTGGAACATCCGGCAGTAGTTTATGGATTTCCCTGATCACACGTTCTATGTATTCAATATTCCAGATATAACAGGAAAAACAAAGGATATCTGGATGTTTCTGATACAGACTCATCAGGATATCATCCACCTGCTGATTGATCGTATATTCTGCAATCTCGACTTCATCGATATATGGCTTTGCGTAGGCACGAAGGCAGTAAACTGCAAGGTTCGAGTGAATGTATTTCGAATTGATTGCTGTTAATATTGTGTGTTTCTTTGTCATATTATTTATCTCGCACTTTCTTTATTTTGTTTCATTCTGAATATCTTTTTGTTTTGTCTTACTCTGAAAATAGATAAACGAATCCGCCGCATCAAGAATATCACTAAATTCATCTCTTGGTGCGATCTCAATATATTTCTTTAATAAATCTTTCTCTTCTTTTTTATATCTTCCATAAAAAATGTCAAACAGATTATGACCTCGCATATAGGTTTTGATCTCTTCCATATGTTCTTTCATATCTTGCGGTGATGTAAAATCACGTCCCATCATCTGTATCAAATGAACTCCACTTTTGATCCTATGCAGATATTCTCTCCATTTATCATATAAAATCTCATAAAAAGCATCTTCAGATTCTATAACTCCAAGTTTTGACATGATCTCTGGATTTAAAAAATAATTTTCAAAAGAATAATATTTTAAGATCAATACATTTTTTCTTGTCACTTTTGGTAAATGATCAACATCCACAAGATTTCTCTCATCATAATATTTACAAAGCTGTCTTCCAAGCATATCTCGATCCTTACCATCACTATCACGGATCATTAAAAAACGATCCTTCATATAAAGCTGATTTATATATTTTAAGTTGGCATACGTCTTGATATTGGTACAGCTGTTTGTTGTCAGGATCGCTACACGATTTAATCTGCCATCTTCATCATAAATCTCAGAATAGTAATGATTTAACAACAATGGCAAACGGTATTTATCTTGTTTTCCTTCTACGATAAAAACAAAATCAACATTCATAAGATCGGAAGCATTATATCCAAGATCGTCTAATACCGAACTAATGTTCGTTTTCTTCTTTGCAACAGAATATGAATCTTCATCCAATATGATCTGACATAATTGTCTACTGCTAAAATTGGCTAATAAATGTGGAGAATGTGTTGTAAAGATCACCTGATTCTTCTGTGCCAGACGATAAAGGATCTCACTGGCTGTCTTTTGCAGTTGTGGATGCAAAAACATCTCTGGTTCCTCTACCAGAATGATCGATGAAAGACTATTCTCATCCATTACATAAGCTTCCAGAAGAGAAAGCATATAAATACTTTTCATTCCACGCCCCAATCGTTCCACAGAAATTGAAATATCACGTTCTTTGTTATAAGCCTCTGCATTAACTTGAAGCATCTGATCAACATCATAATTCATAGAGAAAATGATATCCTCAAATCCGCCGTTCTTATGGAAGCTCTCATTAATACGTTTCTCAAACTGGTCAATGTTCATCTCATACAATTTATATTCAAATAACTTTGCAGCCTCAAATGCATTCAGCTCTTTTGGACTCTTCTGATCGATCAGACCGATACACTGAAAACAATGAGTACATGGTTTCACAGGATCAAACATACAGCAGTTTGTACGCATGATCTTAAGCAAACTGTCTTCCTGTAACATAAAAAGATCATCCTGTATCTGTTTTAAATTACGGTTCGTTCCAATGAAATAAATAGTTGGGAAAATTTCCCGAATATACTTATTATGTTTCTTTTTTCCATCGTAAAACCGCTGTTTGCCTTCTTTATTGGCAATGAATGTAAAGGTGATCTCTTCATTTTTGTAAGATGGAAGTTTACTCTCAAAATCCTTTTTCCAAAGATCGTATTTTTTATACTGGCTCACTATACCATTTTTATGAAAAATATGAAGATCTTCTTCTGTAATGGATAATATAAATCCAATCTCTATATTTTGCATTGTCTCGTTAAAATCATCCAATGAGATTTCATAAGATCCTTCGACTGCACGCAAGGCATGAAGGATGGATGATTTTCCTGTATTATTCTTTCCAACAAGAATCAGAGCATTCTGGATATCTGATATTTCCATATGCCGGATTGATTTAAAATTCTTAATTGATAGATATTTAATTTCCATAAGATGCTCCTTTCTTTTTTATCTTTATTATCTCATTTTTTATATTTAAAATCCAGTCACAAACAGACATATGTTAAGAAATGTTACGATCAGTGCAATCATAAAAAGTATGATCTTTAATCGTTTCGAATTCGCATATTTCCCCATGACTTTCTTTGAGGATGTCAAATAGATCTGAGTAAAGATCGTAATAGGAAGTTGAACTGCCAAAAACATCTGGGAATAGATCAATCCATCGAATGGAGATTTTATCAGTAAAATAATCAATGTTGCCGGAATCATCGTAATAAGAACTCCTAATTTCGTATCTTTATGATGAATATCATAAGGATGATCAAAAATTCCAGAAAAAATCGTTCCGCCGGCCATTCCTGCTGTAATACTTGATGAGATTCCAGCAAGCAATAATGCAAGTGCAAAAATAATTGATGCTGCATTTCCAAGAAGTGGTGTTAACATGGAACCTGCTAAATGAATATCATCAATAGAATGACCATTTCCTTGATACAGGATAGCTGCTGCCATTAAGATCATTGCACTGTTAATTGCCCATCCTATGATCATGGAAAATAAGGTATCTTTAAACTCGTATTTTAACTGCTGTTCTATCACATTTTCATCTTTTAGATTCCATTCTCTGCTCTGAATGATCTCTGAATGTAAAAACAGGTTATGTGGCATCACGACTGCTCCTAGAACACTCATGACAACTGGAAGTGAACCTTTGGGAATTTCTGGCTTTACCCATCCGATCAGCGCCTGTTTCCATTCAATATCTGCAATACAGATTTCAAACAGAAAAGAGAATCCGATCAGTGATACAAATAAGATGATCAGTTTCTCGATTCTGCTGTATGCATTCGTAAACTGACAGATCAGTACGATCCCTAAAATGATAAATGTACCAATCTTTACTGGAATATGAAACAGCATTTCTAATGCCATTGCACCACCTAAAAGTTCTGCCATTGCGGTTGCGATCGATGCTGCAACTGCTGTTAATAAAATGATGTTCTTAAACCCTTTATTAATATACAGACTTGTTGCTTCTGATAAACATTTTCCTGTGACGATTCCTAGATGTGCTGCATTATGCTGTAAGATAATGAGCATGATCGTTGATAATGTGACCATCCATAACAATGTATATCCATATCCGGAACCTGCTGCGATATTACTTGCCCAGTTTCCGGGATCTATAAAACCTACAGTGACTAATAAACCTGGGCCGATATACCTTAAGAAGTTCATTGTTTCTTTTGTTGATGATTTAAAAAATTGCATCATACACGAAATGTTCCTTTCTTTTTATTTTCGTTCTAGTTAGTCTTGACTAACTATTATTATACATAGAAGGGGAAAGTTTGCAAGCTTTGTGAAAAATTGATAGAATAAGTCATGTATTATTTTCATTTACTACTACTGAATAGCCGTAAATGGTATGCTAAATAAATAAGAAACAGGTGAATTTTATGAAATCATTACCATATTATGACGATCTGACTGCAAGACAGACGATCAAATTACGTGAACTTATTAAAACTCTTCCGCCTTTTGCGAAAGAATTTTTCCGTGCAATTGATTCTACCACACAAGTAAGAACTCGAATTGCTTATGCTTATGATCTGAGAGTGTTCTTTCATTTTCTGATCGATGAAAATCCTGCTTACCGTAATTACTCTGTGCTGGATTTTAAAGTAAGTGATCTTGATAAGATTGAATCCGTTGATCTGGAAGAATATATGGAATATTTAAAGGTTTACATCTCGGAAGAACAACATAAGCATATGCAGAATACTGAACAAGGTGTTTTTCGTAAGATGTCTGCACTCCGTTCTTTTTACGGATATTTTTACAAACGACAGCTGATTGAGAAAAATCCAACATTGCTTGTTGATATGCCAAAGATCCGTGAGAAGGAAATTATCCGTTTAGAAGCCGATGAAGTTGCTTCTTTGCTTGATTTTGTAGAACACGGTGGTGACCATTTAACTGGGCAGAAACGTGCTTATTATGAAAAAACAAAAGAACGTGATCTTGCGATCATTACGCTTCTTCTTGGAACTGGAATCCGTGTATCTGAATTAGTGGGCTTAAACGTTGATGATGTTGATTTCCGCAATAACGGTCTTCATCTGATCCGAAAAGGACGAAAAGAAATGACCGTCTACTTTGGAAATGAAGTTGCGGATGCTTTGGAGCAGTATATGGAAGGCAGCAGAAAACTTGTTATTCCAAAGGAAGGGCATGAAGATGCTTTGTTTTATTCTATGCAAAGACGAAGGATTGGTGTGCAGGCGGTCCAGAATCTTGTGAAAAAATATGCGAAGGAAGTCACTCCACTAAAGAAGATCACGCCTCATAAACTGCGTAGTACTTATGGTACTGCTCTTTATCAGGAGACCGATGATATTTATCTTGTAGCGGAAGTTCTTGGACACTCTGATGTTAATACGACCCGAAAACATTATGCTGCTATGTCCGATACACGGCGGCGTCAGGCAGCAGGAAAAGTTGTATTGAGAGAATCCGTTTCTCATGATTCTGAGGATTCAAATTCATAAATTTTTAATAAGAAAAAGCAGAGAAATCCAAAATGGACTCTTTCTTAACTTTGGGTATAACGGTTAAAATGCAAGCTGGTATTATTTCAATACCAGCCCCTTGTTTTATAATAGTGCAGAAAGAGAAAAATCTCGATCCCTTGGAAGAAAAGCCAGTTTACATTTTTTCTCCAGATTGACTAATCCACTTCTTCCGTATACAATACGTTTGAGGACTTTGAATTTGTTGTTATATCCTTTTTTTATCCGTGGCTTTGTCAATCTCCTCCAATAATCCTGTATTTTCCAGTCAAACTTACACTTTAACATTTACTCTCGGTATAAAAATGTTACACTCTATCATTGTGCAAATAAGGGATAATACATCAATTCCCCCTTATTATTTGATTCCTTTCGAGGATATTCTGTATATGAACAACTGCCTATTGTAAAATCATTTTCATTTAATTTGCATATTTTTTCTTCTCCACCATCATGATAAGATACTTGTTTTGCATTCTCTACATGAAACAACTCTAATGAATTATCCTTCCAAATATCTGAATTTGGATAATTTCTTATCTCCAACGTATTAGATATCAAGTCTAAGATATACAATTTCTTTTTCCTCACAGGATTCAAATAAATCTTTCCACCATTTTTATCTACGGCTATTTCACAGTAATTATCCCCTTGTGTATAATTGCACTCAATATATTCCAAATCTAACGACTGTACAATTGTTCTGGAATTTTTGTCATAGACAAATAATCCATAAGTGCCACCAAAAATAATCTTTCCTGCATCAACATAATATAATATTGTACCATCCGCTCCTGTATTTTCATTTAGATTAACTGAAGCCGGTTTTATGTCCAATGTTACAAAACCTGTATTTATCTCTTCTTGATTTTTCATTTCCCCTGCTCCTCGTGTCTTAGGAACAGTAAAGAAACAAACTGATACTATCATTCCAAAAAGCATTGTAATAGTAAACAGCACAATTGATGGTTTTTTCCATTGTTTCATGCGAATCACCCTTTTTTTAATTCCAATTTTTCCAAATGCCAGTGGATATACACTGGCACGCCTTTTTACTGCACAACAGTTCAAAAGTGCCAGCAAATAATTTTTTCTTTCCCTCTTATCCATATTCAAAACAGCTTTTTCATCACAGGCATATTCAATATCCCGCCCCAGACAAACATAAGCGACCCAAACCAGCGGATGAAACCAATATATAGATAGAATAAAATAAGCCACTACTTTTAATATATGGTCTTTCCGTTTCAAATGAGCCCGTTCATGGGCTAAAACATAAACAAGTTGTTCCTCATCTATTCCATACGGAATATATATTTTGGGACAAAACACTCCAAAGATATATGGCGAAATCACAAACTCGCTCTCCCATATATTTTCCTTAAAGTATGTAGCAGTTTTTGTTCTATTTGACAAATAAAAACAACTTAAAACAAAGTAAAGAAGCATAGCAAACAGACCGCACACCCAAACTACCGCAAAAAAACGAAGTCTGGAACTATTCAGCATTACTTGTTTTTCTATGCTATCTGCCAAAGCATTGCTAGCATTTAGTTCCGCCTTATCCCCTCTTATCCTGTCTGTGTTGTTCGACTGGTAGATATGCTTTTCTGATTCTCTATTACGCTTTATAAAAGAATTACGTTCTATACGAATATATGCCATATCCTTTTCATCTTTCAAAGTATTTTTTTCAGAATCATTCAATGGCACTTCCATTTGAATTGGAACAAGGCTAATAGTGCTTTCTATGTTATAAGGGCATAAGAGCCTTATTCCTACCAAAAACCACATAAAGCATGCAATCCATTTTGGAGACTTCCAAAACACTATACGCAAGCACAAGATAGCCAATATCATCCAACTGGCATTCATGCCAATTGATAAAATTTTTAAAAAAACACTCTGCATATCTTCCTCCTGTGTTAAATAATCTGAGTACAGGTAAATTTATTCTATCTTTTAATCAATCTTTTTCAATCATCCTTCTTATGTCCTCAATTTCTTTCTCAGACAACTTTTCATGTCTTCCAAATGCAGAAATAAATGCTGGCAGAGAACCTTCAAATGTTTTCTCCACCATATTTACTATTTCTGCCTCCTGTATTTGTTCTTTTGAAACAATGGAAGAAACAATCGTATTTTCATTCTTTATTACTCCCCTCTCAGATAACCTTTTTATTACCGTATACGTTGTTGTACTTTTCCAACCTAATCTTTCTTTGCAAAGTTTTACCAAATTACCACTTTTTATGGGTTCATTTTCCCATAATATAAGGCAAAACTTATATTCACTTTCAAAAACTTTAGGTGTCTCCATCATACTATTCCTTTCTTTATGATATTATAGTTTCTATCAATGACTACTCTATACACTTTTCCAAGTATTCCAATAATTCCTTTGCATCCCCAAGTTTTTCATAAGTACATTCCCGATTGGGCAAAGGTATAAAATACTTTGCATCTTCTCCTTCCAGCGGATACAACCATGACTGATAGTTAATTGATACTTTTTTATAGTCATTACTCTTGCCTCCAGTATAAATCTTATAACACTGTTTGGCAAATTTTATTTCCAATGCCTTTCCTCTTTCCTGCAAAGTTGAAACTTTTTTCTTTAATTTATTCTTCCGCAAAACATGTTCTCCTGTATTGACATAACGCTGTTTTGCCATAAGAATAATTTGTTTTCCCTCCTCTGTATCCGGCGCTATTGTATGCTTTTTACCATCTTTGTAATATATAATATCCTTAACTTTTTCCTTAAAGTAATTTGCTTCTGCATATCCAACAGGTGCATCCTCTTTCTTGTTATGATTCTCTGTAGGTAAAGTGGTGGGAATTGCCGTTGTCGGAACAGCAGTAGAGACAATGGAAGATGGTTTCGTCGTAGAATCTGATGTTTTCTCATTTGAAAACGATGTTTTTTTACTTTCTTCCATATTATTATTTTGATGGTTACACCCTGAGATAAGCACGACCATTATTAGCATAAGATACACTATTTTCTTTGCTTTCATTATAAATAATCTCCTCTCTGTATATTTTTATTAAAATTGCACAAGAAAGCCTTGATTTATCAGCTTTCCTGATACTATTTAAGTTAATTAGTTGATTTAAATATAACCTTATAGATAGTGAATAGGGTATCTTTTTGTACCATTCATAGAAAAATTGATACTAAAAGAAGACGTCTTGGTTTTTCTTATGATTGCCTTCTTTGTCCACCCATTTTTCCTACAGCAACAAACCTCTCATGTCTGACAGGATCATCCATCTGCTACGATCGGAGTCCTAAATTCCTTCGTTCTGTCTATCCATAGCTGGGCTGCCACTTATGCTTTCTAACAGGATCTTTGTCCTATGGAGTGTATCTCCTGTGGCTAAACTGGCTAAACTGGCTATACTTTTTTCAACTATACAGTTACATCCCTGTTCACAGCACCAATCTCCTTGGCGGACGCTTTCCTGTTTTCAGGTTATTTCTTTCTTGTTACGCTGCCTGTGGCAGTTGTGTTGGACGATGGATATCCTCTATCATTTTTGTTCCATTAAAGACAACACCCTTCGTCATGATCGCAAAGAACACTCGAATCAGCTTACATCCAACGGCTATCCTTGCCTGTCGGCCTTTCAGTGGATTCTTTATCCGTTTTCTGTAATAATCATAGATCGATCTGAATTCTTTATTGCTCTGTATCAATGGTAATACTACCTGATATATGATTTTTCGCAGTTTCTTCCGACCACGCTTGCTGATCGTTGTACGACCTTTGTGTTTTCCAGAACTGTTCTCTACCAGCTCAAATCCAGCATACTTCTGTATCTGTTTCGGGTTCTTAAAGCGACTGATATCCCCGACTTCCGATATGAAACCAGCTACAGTTACTAATCCGACACCATCAACTGACAGCATCTTTTCTGCATTTGGTATCTGCATGATCAGTTCTTCCATCACAGATGTAACCATTTCCAGTTGTTGCTTCTTTACCTTATAATCTTCCAGCAACATCTGAATCTCCATGACTGCACCCTGACCTCCTGATTTTCCAACACTATCATGCGCAGCATCTACCAGCGTCTTTGCCCTATTAAAACTGGCGCCTTTGCCACGCACTTTATGTTCTCTCCATATCTTTACAATGTTAT
>ERZ827126.2165-NODE-2165-length-14960-cov-7.774304_pt1 | contig 14960 bp, 10 predicted proteins | sample MGYA00519780_ERZ827126 | MGnify/ENA primary metagenome ERZ827126 (study PRJEB31778, sample SAMEA3449262) | human gut metagenome | biome: human gut; feature: human-associated habitat; material: faeces | place: United Kingdom | collected 2010/2012 ...
TCCGTTGGGAAATGCGTACCCGTCTTTTCCTGCGTACTGCCGAATTCCTGTGGCAAGAGGGACATACCGCTCATGCTACCCGTGAAGAAGCAGAGGAAGAAGCAATCAGAATGTTGAATGTATATGGTGAATTTGCAGAAAAATATATGGCTGTTCCCGTTGTAAAGGGAGTGAAATCAGCCAATGAACGTTTTGCAGGTGCACTTGACACTTACACAATAGAAGCCATGATGCAGGACGGAAAAGCATTGCAAAGTGGTACTTCCCACTTTCTGGGACAAAACTTTGCAAAGGCATTCGATGTTCAGTTCGTTAACAAGGAAAACAAGATGGAGTATGTTTGGGCTACTTCATGGGGTGTTTCTACTCGTTTGATGGGTGCATTGATTATGACTCACTCGGATGACAACGGATTGGTATTACCTCCACATTTGGCTCCGATTCAGGTAGTAATCGTTCCTATCTATAAGAATGACGAACAACTGAAACAAATTGACGCTAAAGTAGAAGGCATTGTAGCTAAGTTGAAAGCATTGGGTATCTCTGTGAAATATGATAATGCAGATAACAAACGCCCGGGCTTCAAATTCGCTGATTATGAATTGAAGGGTGTACCTGTTCGTTTGGTTATGGGTGGCCGCGATCTTGAAAACAACACTATGGAAGTGATGCGCCGTGATACACTGGAAAAAGAAACAGTTACCTGTGAAGGCATTGAAACATACGTTCAGAATCTGCTTGAAGAAATGCAGGCTAATATCTACAAAAAAGCATTGGACTATCGTAATTCCAAGATTACAACAGTAGATACCTACGATGAATTTAAAGAAAAAATCGAAGAAGGCGGATTTATTCTGGCTCATTGGGACGGAACTACCGAAACAGAAGAAAAGATTAAGGAAGAAACCAAAGCAACTATTCGTTGTATTCCGTTCGATTCATTTGTTCCGGGCGACAAAGAACCGGGTAAATGTATGGTTACAGGTAAACCATCTGCTTGCCGTGTCATATTTGCACGTTCTTATTAAATAGAAATTGTATATCATTATAAAAAGGATGAAAGCGATTGAATCGCTTTCATCCTTTTCTTTTTTTCCTTCCATATTATATTATTTATGGCCTATCCTAACAGTTCATTAGACATTCAATAGTTATTTCAAACTCTTTTTTCAATCCATTTCAGTTTTATTTCAGAAATATCCCTTTTCTTTGTAGTATGTAAAAAAGAAAGGAGACAAAATTATGAAGATATTGATTGTTGAAGACGAACCCTCTTTGAGAGAACTGATTCAATGTTCACTTGAAAAAGAACGTTACGTTGTAGAAACAGCCAGTGACTTCAATTCTGCTCTACGCAAAATTGAAGATTACGACTATGATTGTATCTTATTGGACATCATGCTACCGGACGGAAGCGGACTTGATCTTCTTGAACGACTGAAAGCTCTCCATAAGCGGGAGAACGTGATTATTATTTCCGCAAAAGACTCCCTGGAAGACAAAGTTTTGGGATTAGAACTGGGAGCGGACGATTATTTGCCAAAGCCATTTCATTTGGTTGAACTAAATGCACGAATTAAAAGCGTGATTCGTCGCCATCAGCATGATGGAGAGATTGATATCCGCCAAGGCAACGTACGGATAGAACCGGATAAATATCGTGTATTTGTCAACGAGCAGGAAGTGGAACTAAATAGAAAAGAATATGATATCCTGTTATATTTTATCAATCGCCCTGGGAGATTAATCAATAAAAACACTTTGGCCGAATCAGTGTGGGGAGACCATATCGATCAGGTCGATAATTTTGACTTCATATATGCACAAATCAAGAATCTTCGCAAAAAGCTCAAGGATTCGGGTGCAACTATTGAAATTAAAGCAGTCTATGGATTTGGATATAAAATGATAGTAGAATAAAAAGGAAAGAAATTATTGTCCATGAAATTAATATATTACATCATTCTTCGTATTACCCTTGCTCTGACCCTCATACTGACGGTCTGGGCTATCTTCTTTTATGTTACGATGATCGATGAAGTCAACGATGAAGTGGATGATGCTTTGGAAGATTATTCGGAAACCATCATTATCCGGGCATTGGCAGGAGAGGAGCTACCTTCTAAAACCAATGGATCCAACAATCAATATTATATGATGGAAGTAAGTAAAGAGTATGCGGAAAACCGGGAGGATATTCAGTATAAAGACTCTATGGTATACATTGAAGAAAAAGGAGAGACCGAGCCGGCACGTATTCTTACTACTATCTTTAAAGATGATGAAGGACGATACCACGAGCTGACAGTATCAACTCCCAGCATTGAAAAAGACGATTTGAGAGATGCCATCCAGGTGTGGATTATATTTTTATATGTAGCTTTATTATTCTGCATTATTATCATTTCCGTATGGGTATTTTACCGGAATATGCGACCGCTCTATGTACTTCTACACTGGCTGGACGGTTATCAAACAGGAAAAAGAAATAAACCTTTGAGTAACGATACTCAAATCACGGAATTCCGGAAATTAAATGAGGCTGCCATTCGTTATGTGGAACGTACGGAGCAGATGTTCGAACAACAAAAACAGTTTATCGGAAATGCTTCACACGAGATACAAACTCCACTTGCTATCTGCCGTAATCGATTGGAAATGTTGATGGAAGATGATTCGCTATCAGAAAAACAACTGGAAGAACTGATGAAAACGCATCAGACTTTAGAATACATCACTAAATTAAACAAATCCCTATTATTGCTTTCCAAGATTGATAATGGTCAGTTTACGGATACCAAAGAATTGGAACTCAATGTACTTCTCAAACAATATCTGCAAGATTACGAAGAAGTTTATGATTATCGCAACATAGAAGTCACGATAGATGAACAAGGCGTTTTCAAGGTGACAATGAACGAATCCCTGGCTGTTGCTTTACTCACTAACCTCCTGAAAAATGCATTTGTACATAATATTGACGGGGGACATATCCGAATCACCGTTACTAAGAACGGCATTACTTTCCGAAATTCGGGAGTGGAACATCCGCTGAACAAGGAACATATCTTCGAACGTTTCTATCAGGGTAGCAAAAAAGAAGGGTCTACAGGGCTGGGATTAGCTATAGCCGATTCCATCTGTCGTTTGCAACATCTGAATATAAAATATTACTTCGAGCAGAATGAACATTGCTTCGAGATTTCCCAATCATAAGATTCATCTGAAAAACACAGAGGACACGGATTTTAAGTGAACGACCTGTCGGTTATCATAAAACCAATTTGTCAGGTATATCCATTCACCTGTTTCTCCGTGTCCTCTGCGTCTTTTATAGTGAGCAGGTTATCGGGATCGTATTTCTCTCCTCATAAACATGATATAAGAAATAGCGAAGCAAATAACCGTTGCCGCAATCAATCCGGTCAACTGTGGCCATACAACTAAAAGACTTTGTCCCAATGGGAGCGGACTAGGGATAGCTCCCTGTACCTGTTCCATAGTCAATGGCCCCAAACTTCTGACAGAAGGCATCAATAGTGTGGTGGTAGCTTCATTAAACAGTTCACTCGGTGCCAAACGCATCAACCCTAGAATAAACTTCTGATAACTGATAATCTGATAAGGTGATGCCATCTGTGACGGACTCAACCCTTTTGCCACCAAATTAACAATCATGGTATAGAATACACTAAAAAACAGCCAAACAGCCACAGATGCTAAGGCAGAAGTCGCTGCCTGACGGAAACGGAGTGAGAACAGAATAGCCAGATTCAACCAGAATGCTACATAAAAGATACTGGTAATGATGAAGAAAACAATTCTCCAAAACTCTTCTGCCGTAGGAGGAATACCAATAGCAATCAGCCCACATCCCATCACCAGAAAGCCCAATACAAACAACATGATACCTATCACAATCAAAGCAGCCACAAACTTCGCATTGATAATGCAATCGCGATGAATAGGCTGGGACAGCATACGGCTCAATGTTCCTTTATTTTGTTCGGAATTGACTGCATCAAATCCCAAAGCGATTCCCAATAGGGGACCTAAGAAGTTAATAAACAGCACAAAAGAGGGGAGAGTCCCATCTGAAACCGTAAACAACTTCAAGAAAAGAAACGAACCGTCCGGATCATTAGGTTTGATGGCTTCACTAATATTGGTGAGTGCTGTATATAGCGACCCCATACAGGTAAGTGCTATAATACCTATTAGTATAATAAAACGCCAACTTTTGACATGATCGGAAATTTCCTTGTTGACGATAACCCAAAAAGGATGATTGACTTTATTCATGTCTTTCTCCTCCTTCCTCAAAATAATGGTTATAAATATCAGACAATTCCTGCTTCTTATCTTTCAATTCTGCCATATCGATCAAAGCAAGTAATTGGCCATTACTGAACAAACCTACCCGGTCGCACACTTTCTGTACCTGATCCAGATGATGGGAAGAGAAAAGCACTGTCAGTCCTTCTTCTTTACTCAACCAGCGAATCAGTTCGATAAATTCCTGAACACCTGCAGGGTCAATCCCTGAAGTCGGCTCATCGAGAATAATAATCTCCGGATTTTTAATAAGTACATCAGCCAATCCCAACCGCTGTCTCATACCACGAGAGTATTTCCCTGTCTTTTTGGCTAACTGATCTTCAAGGCCTACCCGCTTCATCAGTTCCATAGCCTTGGTTTTTGCCTCTTTATCAGAAATACCATTTAATTGCGCTGTATAGATCAAATTCTCCGGTCCTGTCATATCATCATAGAATCCTACATCTTCTGGCAAATACCCAATTTTCCTTTTTACTTCAATGGGGTGTGTAGTAGAATTGATTCCACAAATTTCAACTGTTCCCGAAGTAGGCTCTGTCAATCCCAACATCATTAAGATAGTAGTTGATTTTCCAGCACCATTCGGTCCCAGTAATCCGAAGATTTCTCCTTTCCGGATATTCAGGCGAATATGATCTACAGCAGTGAAATTACCGTATTGTTTGGTCAAATCGGTAAGTACGATCACTTGTTCGCCCATAATTTACCTCCTTCCATATTTACGGAACAGATAGTAAACCACGCCGATGGTGGCAATAATGATAAGAACGCCTACCCATCCCCATATCATCGGAGTTTTTACTGCAACTCTGAACTGCGCATCTGCATTTACTTCAGGAGTTTTTGCCATGATGGTAGTCACATAGTCGCCTGGCAATGCTTTTTTAGAAGCTTTCAAAGTAGCCATAACCGTTGATGTCTCTCCGGCTTTTAGTGCATCGATTTTTGAAGGTTCGAAAGTTACTTCCCAGTCAGCAGGTTTATTAGCAGACAGCTGAATATCTTTCAGTAATGAAGAGCCTGTGTTTCTGACTTCCAGTTCTATTTTCTTTATATCACCTGCTGTGACATCTGTGCTCAATAACCCACGGGGAGTAGTCAGTTCCATTTGATAAGAGCCGGTAACAACCACTTCCAGTTCCAATTCAGCGGAAGTGGTACCTGTAGCGGCGCGTACCGGAATTTTGTAACTGCCGGCTTCTACATTGGCAGGAGGAGTAATATCTATACTTACATTTTGGGTACTGTTGGCTTCCACTTGTGCAGAAGTGGCTTGCTTATAATTAGGTTTAAAAACTACATTCCAACCTCTGGGTGCATTAGCCATCAAAGCATATAGCTGCTGGTCGGCAGTCTGATTCTTTAAAGTGGCGCTGAAAGTGAAGGTTGATTTAGAATTTCCCTGCATGTTGGGTTGGTCGGTAGTAAATTCAGTCTGGTATGTTCCTTTTTGAGCAACCACCACATCCAATGGAAGTTTGGCGTTTCCGGCATATACCACAAAGTGATAATTACCTTTATTCACTTTTAATGGGACTTCGACTTTTAAATTGAAAGTCTTTTTCTCTTTGGGAAGTACCGATAGTTGGCTAAGGCTCCAGCCACCGGATTTCATTTCGTGTTTCCAACTGGTGGACAATCCGCTGACAGAAAGATTCGCATTCGTCAACTGGTCTGTGTTGTTGATAAGATCAATACTGTAGTCAATTGACGCTCCGGGAGATACGGAGATTTTTGTGTAAGGTGTGTACAGAATCACGCTCTTAGGTATTGAATCATTGGCGTGCGTGTAATTCATAGGGATCATCCCCAATAGAATAGCTAATAATAAAAAATAATTTGTTCTCATAGTCATACAAAAGTTCTTATGGTTGTTTAATATGAATATTGTCAAATTTGTGTGTGCAAAAATAAACGATGTATCTATTAGTAGTTTTAAAAGAATCCTAAAGAATCTAATTTCAAGAAGAAATTATAGTGACACTATCCCTATAGGATGGTGACGGTATCCTTTATGTATAGTGACGCTATGTTAACCGGATAGCGTCACTATATTTTTTCGATTTTTTTTTCGGAAATTCTCAAAATTCCCAAATCTTTTCAGATTCTCCTCTCATCTTTGCATTATCAAATTAATAATAATAGTAAAAACCAATATTAAAAAACAACGATTATGAAAAAGTTAGTATTCTTATTAGTGTGTCTTTTCACTTTGCAAACAGTAGCTCGTGCAGATGACGACAAACCAATCCAGGTAACTCAAATGCCACAACCGGCACAGCAGTTTATCAAACAGCATTTTGCCGACAGCAAAGTAGCATTAGCCAAAATGGAGAGTGATTTCTTTTATAAAAGTTATGAAGTGATTTTCACGAATGGCGATAAAGTGGAGTTTGACAACAAAGGCAACTGGGAAGAAGTGAACTGCAAATATAGTTCTGTACCTACAGCAATTATTCCGGCAGCTATTCAGAAATACGTAACGACCAATTACCCTGATGCTAAAATTCTAAAAATTGAGAGAGATAAGAAAGATTATGAAGTAAAACTGTCCAACCGTACGGAACTGAAGTTTGACCTGAAATTTAATTTGATTGATATTGATTTCTAAACCTATTTAAATTGAACAAAGATGAAACTAAAGATTTATACACTTTTACTGGCACTAAGCGTCACATGGAGTCTGCAAAGTTGTGACAACGATGACGATGGTTCAATAGCTGTTCCTGCCGAACTTCAAAGTGCATTTTCATCCAAATTCCCTAATGCTGCAAATGTGAAGTGGGAAACTAAGTCTGGATATTATGTAGCAGATTTCTATGACGGATATGAAGCATCTGCATGGTTCACCCAAGATGGTAAATGGCAAATGACAGAAACGGACATTCCTTACAATGCATTACCACAAGCAGTAAAAATGTCTTTTGAGAACAGCGAATATGCCTCATGGAAGCGGGATGATATAGACAAACTGGAACGGACAGGCGTTGAAACTGTTTTCGTAATTGAAGTCGAAAAGCAGAATCAGGAGGTCGATTTGTATTATTCTGCTGATGGAACTCTGATTAAAAGCATTGTAGACACTGATGATGATAACAACGAACATCTTCCTGTACAATTGACTGAAGCTATGAAAAACTTCATCAATGAAAAGTATCCGAATGCAAGAATCATGGAAGTAGACGTTGAGGATGATAGAAATGATTGGGATTTTGGATATACAGAGGTAGATATCATTCATAATGGAATCCCCAAAGATGTATTGTTCAACCAGACTGGAAATTGGTATTCTACTTCATGGGAAATACGTCAGAATGAATTGCCTGAAGCAGTAAACAATACTCTCAATAATCAATATGGAGAATATCGTTTTGACGAAGCGGAGTATATTGAAAAAGCAGATGGTAGCATATATTATCGAATTGAACTTGAGAAGGGGGATGTAGATAAAGTAGTAAACATAGGCGAGAACGGTACTGTCCTTTCATAGGTCAAAGTGCATAATTCTGAAACATAATTCTCACAAACAACAAACGATGACATAATTCCTGGTGGATATGTCATCGTTTATTATTTTTTACTGCTCCTGTACACGTTTTCTTTTCACTGCCGATTTAGCAGTTTTATCAGTGATGCTGTCCGTTTGTTGAGGTTTCACCTTTTCAGCTTCTTCCCGTTTCCGCTTATTGCGTAACCGCCATTTATTCCAGAAATATAGATCACTCCATTTATTGAAATCCTTTTTATACATGATACCTACACCTTGTGTAGTCAAGTTTGTTTTTGTGTAATAACGGTCATTTGTCTCATTATAAGCCTTCAAACGAATATCTCCCGAACGGGTAATCAGCCATTCTGCTTCAAAGTCTCCTACAAAGTTAGTATTAGCCATCGGATTATCCCGATAACCGAAGTTTCCGTTTATCAATAAACGGTTATTCAATAATTGTCCCGACAAAATACCTTCTACTTCCATGTCTGTCCAACCCTTATCACCCGTACTCAAATTCGTACCGATATTCCAGTTATTCGTTTCAAAGACCTGTGAAAGTGCATTGTTCAACTGGCCGGAGAGAGTAGATGAGAGCACCGATGACATCACATTCGAATTCTGATTATTATTACGGGCATCTTCCGTATAGAACTTGCCAATACCCAGCAAATAAAGAATCTGCATATTCATTTGCTCTTCCGTACTGATATAATTACGTACCAATGTTTGTATTTCATCTCTTTCATTCGGAAGCTCAATACCCAGTTTGATAGTCGGTCGTACCAGCATACCACTTAGATTCATGATACAATTTACACGCACATTGGGTTGTTGTATAATAGCCGAAGCATCCGGTATCAAATCATTCAAAGAGGCAGAGTTCACTGTATATGAAGCTTGTATGTCCATGTTAGCATCCAAAGGTGCACCATTGAACGTTATTGTACTTCCATCTTTGATAATAAAGTCTTTACGAATCACTTCCTGCAAACTAAATTTATATACTCCTTGATTGATCCGGTAATTACCAAACATTTTCACATCGCCCTTATTATAAAATTCCGTCCGGATATTTCCCGTACCTTTTCCGCTGATATAATCTCCGGCAATAGGGTCCATAATGATTCGCATGGTGGCATCGGGAGTTGCATCCACGAGAATATTCAAACGGATATCTGTTTTCTGCTCTTCCTCCTCCTGACGTTTTTGCTGTATTTGTTCGTAATATGAGATTACTTGAACAGAATCCTGGATAGTACGACGAGGTGTTTTATCCACGAATTTGATAAACTGATTGCTAGTAGCCGATGCTACACTACCATTAATATAGGTAAAGGTAGTATTTCGATTTGTAGTCATGGCCACATTTACATCGAGCCCCTGTATGGCGTTTCCAGAGAGCAATACATTCCCGGTACCATATACCGTACCATAGAAAGGCATATCTGTCGATTCTTTTGTGTTCATCACAAGCATATTATTTGCCTGTATCTCGAAACGATAGTTTAGGTTCTTAAAATGCTGGAAATGCAAATATCCATTCATTCTCCCCGAATGCCCTTCCATATCAGAGATATGTATATTATTGAATGTCAATCCGGTAGGAGCCAAATGAATAGTATCTTTTACCGCAAAATGTGTGTTTAAAATATCAAAATTCATGGATGCATCTGTCATAACCGCACCATCCAGGTTCAATCCTTTAAATTTTCCATAGAAATGTACTTTTCCTGTTCCTCGCCCTTTAATATCATTGGCAATAGACTTCATATAATGTTCGAGGAATTTCAGATTCAATTCATTTGCTTCAATATTTAAATCAAGTCCGCTCTCGGGTTTTAATGGATAAATAATACCCGTGACACGCGACGGAGAAGGAGATATATCCTGAATGGATGCATCCAACCGGATACCTCTGTTTTCATTATCCCACTCACCATATATATCCAGTTCACCCAAACGACCGTGATTGAGTGAGAAATTCTTTATAAATAAACGGGTATTCATGATAGGCTTTTTAAACACTCCGCTTGCATAAGCCGTTCCTGTTGCATCGCCCTCAAAATTTACATCGTCGGATATACTTGCAATATCAAATACATATCCCATATTTATATCCTTTAGATCAACCTTTACAGTATCTTTAGGATTCTCGGAAAGCCGGCCGTTAATACGTACATACCTATCCTGATGACTAAAATAGAAATTATTCACATCCACTCGTCCGGAATCGACCACCACCTGCGAAGGATGTATCTTCCAGAGAGTATCATTTAAAATAACATCAGTAGGCTTCACATCCACCATCGCTTTCAACAATGACTTTTCTCCGCTTGTACGTAGAAATTTGGCAACAGCTGCTAATTTCCCGCTATATGTTGCTGCAGCATTATTTCCCCAATCCAAAGTCGTACTGACATTGTCATCTTTAGCTTGTGCATCCAGAGATAGATTGACTGCTCCTTTCTTTTTCAAATTAGTCAGACGAACCCGTGCACGAATATGATCTGCCGGATTCTCGCACAGAATCATACCTGACTCAATATAGTTGTTCTTATATTGCAGACGGGGAAAATATCCCTCTACACGCAAGCGTTGTAAAGCATCATTAAAATATCCCTTCAACGTAGAATGAGTATATACCGTTAACGGTATATCAAATATCGTAGATAAAATGTCCGTATTATATATATGTATATCAAACAAAAAGTTATTATGGGTTTCAATCGGCTTCTTGGGAGGTAATATCAAAGACGGCACATATTTCCGCATAATATTCAGAATACTGGCAGGCAATGTGTGATATTGGAATTTTCCCTCTATGCTTGCTTTCAGGAATTCGGAAGTCAATCTAAGCTGATTTTCTCCATTTTGTTTGGTTGCCCGGATATTCATATTCTGCATGAAATATGCTTTATCCGGAGCTGTAAATTCCAAGCTATCCACATTGATTTCTCCAATCATCTCATCCACTGATCCACCTGTAAAATTGGCTTTCAGTTTTAAAGAGAACTCTGCATCAGGATATTTGGTCGTAAGATTCAAATCATGTGGGCGTACTTTATTGACTACTGCAAGAAAATTAAAAGTAGGAACTTTGGATGCAACATTTACGTCTCCATTCAGATAAATAGAGCCATTAGGATCATCCAACGCAATCTTTCCATTAAATCCGCCTTGTTTGTATTCTCCGTCCAGTGTGATATTTTCATATCTATATCTGCTATAATCTATCGAAGCAATCAGTCCTTTCAATTCTACGGCAGGCAAGTGGTCAGCAATATGCCGGCCATGTACATCCAGATTGAAAGTAATTTCTCCCAATTCCTCATTATCCAATAATTTACCTAGTTGAAAATCCTCTGTTTTGACAGCTCCGGAATACGCAAACAATCCTTTTGTCTTATCAGAACTCAATTTTAAGTCGGTCTTTACATTTCCAAGACTCGTTTGTAATTGTCCATAAGTAACTAAGTCCGTGAAGTATCCCGAAATTTCTCCCTGGAAACTCACGTTGCCCAAACGTTCGAGAAGAGGAGGAACTCCATTATAATTAGGACTCAAATTACGCACTAAAAAACCGACTCCGCGGGTATTGGCCGAAAGTTCGGAAAGAGTTCCATATACATACGCATCTTGTGGACGCGATAAGTCCTGAAGCGATACATCTCCTCGCAGACGGAACTGACGGTCATCGGCTGTAATCTCCAGATGCGAACAAGTCAACTGATCCACAGTTCCCTTCACCTCCATATCCAACGTCACCGGTTCCTTGAAATGCGAGAGGATAGGGACAAAAGGAGAAATATCTTTTAAAGTAACTTGCGATGGCAAAGTACGGAAAGAGAAATGCACCTGTTCTGTAAAACGGTCAAAAGCTTTCAAACTATCATACTCCAAATGAATGGTATCAAGCTTGAGAGAGGTTTCGGGCAATTCTATTGTAAAATTATCAATGTTTGTCTGCTTGTTATTGGCAACCAGTTTCAAACTCATTTTTTTCAAAGAGAAGCCGGATGCTTTTTCATCAAGGCTCAATCGCTTGATCCCTAAATTCAAAGAGTCCTTACTTAATGCCTTCAGCGATATATTAGCGATGATATTTTGAAGCTGAATATGCTTAGCGTTAAATTTCCCCGGTGTTTCTTCTTCCGACAACACATGATAAGACATCCTTCCACGACGAATCAGGATGGAATTAATACGCAAATCAAGGGAGTTTTCTTTCTTCACGGTATCTTTGGAAGCAAAAGCATCCAAAACAAACTTAAAATTAGGAGGGGAATCCGGAGTCTCTTTCCGGAGATTGATATTAAATCCGAAAAGCTGGACACTGCTAATGGATATCTTTCCTTTAAAAAAGGGCATAATATCGAACTTGGCGGACAAACGTGTGACTTTGAGCATTTCCTGACCACTCTGATCGTCAAGCAATACATCATCAATAATAATACGGTTCAATAGACCCATATTAATTCTACCAATCACTACCTTTGTATTTAAAACTTCAGAAAGTTCTTCAGCTACAAATACACTCATTGCTTGCTGAATGTTTGGTATATTCAGCAAAACAATAGTCCCGATATATACTCCCAGTACAATACCTACTACCCAGCGTACAGTCTTTTTCAGCGTTCTGATATGCGATAACTTTTATTTTGCGAACAAAAATATAAAATAGTTCGTTACGAATCGTAGTTTTATGATTACTTTTGCACCGTTTAATAGTTTAAATACTTATGAGTGCAATAATTTTAGGAATTGAATCCTCCTGTGACGATACGTCGGCAGCCGTAATCAAGGATGGTTATTTGCTGTCAAATGTGGTATCAAGTCAAGCCGTACATGAAGCATACGGTGGAGTAGTACCCGAGTTGGCTTCACGGGCACACCAACAAAACATCGTACCGGTAGTACATGAAGCATTAAAACGTGCCGGCGTCACCAAAGAAGAGTTGAGCGCGGTAGCTTTCACTCGCGGACCGGGATTGATGGGGTCTTTGCTTGTTGGAGTCTCCTTTGCAAAAGGATTCGCTCGTTCTTTAAACATCCCAATGATTGATGTTAATCATTTGACCGGACATGTTTTAGCTCATTTTATTAAAGCGGAAGGAGAAGAAGAGAGACAACCTGTTTACCCATTTCTCTGTTTGCTGGTATCTGGAGGAAATTCACAAATCATACTGGTCAAAGCCTATAATGATATGGAGATTCTTGGACAGACTATTGACGATGCCGCAGGTGAAGCTATTGATAAATGCTCTAAAGTGATGGGACTTGGTTATCCCGGCGGACCGATCATTGATAAACTGGCTCGTCAGGGAAATCCGAAAGCTTTTACATTCAGCAAACCGCATATTCCTGGTTTAGATTACAGTTTCAGCGGATTGAAAACTTCCTTTTTATATTCATTACGCGACTGGTTAAAGGAAGATCCTGATTTCATAGAACACCATAAAGTAGATCTTGCAGCATCATTGGAGGCTACTGTAGTGGATATTCTGATGGATAAATTACGAAAAGCCGCCAAAGAATATAAGATTAATGAAATAGCTGTGGCCGGAGGAGTTTCTGCAAATAATGGATTGCGTAATGCTTTCCGGGAACATGCCGAGAAATATGGCTGGAACATTTTTATCCCTAAATTCAGTTATACGACTGATAATGCAGCCATGATCGCCATTACCGGATATTTCAAATATCTGGATAAGGACTTTTGTTCTATTGATCTTCCGGCTTATTCTCGTGTGACGTTATAATTGGGTACACCTTATTATATATAATAGGATAAAAACTAAGAAGTATGTTTGCCGAAATAATAACCATTGGCGACGAACTGTTGATAGGACAGGTTGTCGACACTAATTCAGCCTGGATGGGGCAGGAATTAAATAAAATAGGCATTGAGGTTCTTCGTATTGTTTCAATCCGTGACCGGGAAAAGGAAATTTTGGAAGCGATTGATAATGCGATGGAAAGGGTGAATATTGTTTTAGTAACCGGAGGACTCGGACCTACCAAAGACGATATCACCAAACAAACTTTATGCAAATACTTTCATACAGAACTGGTTTTCAGCGAAGAAGTATTCGAAAATGTAAAACGGGTACTGGCAGGGAAAATACCAATGAATGCACTCAACAAAAGCCAGGCAATGGTTCCGAAAGATTGTACAGTGATAAATAATCCTGTAGGAAGTGCTTCTGTCAGCTGGTTCGAAAGAGATGGAAAGGTACTTGTTTCCATGCCGGGCGTTCCGCAAGAGATGACTGCCGTAATGACAGAAAGTGTATTACCTAAGCTGCACGAGAGGTTTCAAACGGATGTGATTATGCATCAAACATTTCTTGTACAACACTATCCGGAATCCGTATTGGCAGAAAAACTGGAACCGTGGGAGAGTGCTCTGCCAGAATGTATCAAATTGGCATATTTGCCTAAGCTGGGGATTATTCGTCTTAGACTGACAGGACGCGGACAAAACAGGGAAGAAGTAAAAGTTCTTCTTGAACGTGAAAAGGTAAAATTAGAGAAAATACTTGGTGAAGACATTTTCGGTGAAGAAGATACGCCATTGGAAATTATAGTCGGTGAACTTTTAAAAAAGAAGAAATTGACCGTTTCCACCGCAGAAAGTTGTACCGGAGGCAGTATTGCCGCACGTTTGACCTCCATTGCCGGTAGTTCTGAATATTTTAACGGAAGCGTAGTAGCCTATTCTAATGAAGTAAAAATGGGACTTTTACACGTTTCCTCCAAAACATTGGAGCAACATGGGACTGTCAGCGAAGAAACTGTGATTGAAATGGTAAAAGGTGCGATGAAAGCACTAAAAACCGATTGCGCCGTTGCTACTTCAGGGATAGCAGGTCCTGGAGGGGGTACTCCCGAGAAGCCGGTGGGAACTGTTTGGATAGCTGCTGGTTATAAAAACGAAATTCGTACTTACAAACAGGAAACGAACCGCGGAAGAAGCATGAATATCGAAAGAGCAGGCAATAATGCACTATTAATGCTCCGTGATTTACTCAAATAAAGAAAAATAGGTGCCTGGAAGTGAATTATTTTAGGAAATTCTTGTTTTATACGGATAAAAGTGCTTACTTTGCGTCCTGTTTGAAAGAAGTAT
>ERZ827126.2168-NODE-2168-length-14941-cov-4.319159_pt1 | contig 14941 bp, 10 predicted proteins | sample MGYA00519780_ERZ827126 | MGnify/ENA primary metagenome ERZ827126 (study PRJEB31778, sample SAMEA3449262) | human gut metagenome | biome: human gut; feature: human-associated habitat; material: faeces | place: United Kingdom | collected 2010/2012 ...
ACTCATAGCTGGATGCGATCAAGTTGTTGTATATCTGGTCTTGCATCGGATCTTTAGCCCCCTCGATCCGGTATCGCAACATATATTTATAAGTATCTTGTAGCTCGTTCAACCTGTCTTGGAATGAGTACTCACGTATTCCCGCTATTAAACCTTGGAGAAAATCGAACGCATTCTTTAGCTCCTTTTCGTCTAATGAACCGATAATTCGGTTGTATGCTTTATTTATTTCTTGTATTGTCATATACTATTAACAACAAATGGTATGCCAAAAGTATAGTATTTAGGCTAAATTTCCTATCTTCGCGTACCTAAAAATAAATTTAGCAGATGAAGAATATCCGCAATTTCTGTATTATTGCTCATATTGACCATGGGAAAAGTACCTTGGCAGACCGTTTGCTTGAGTATACCAAGACAGTAGAAGGTAAAGACATGCAAGCTCAAGTCCTTGACGACATGGATTTAGAGCGTGAGCGTGGTATTACGATCAAGAGCCATGCGATCCAGATGAAGTATAATTATAAGGGTGAAGAATATATACTGAACCTGATCGATACTCCGGGGCACGTGGACTTCTCGTATGAGGTTTCCCGCTCTATCGCCGCCTGCGAGGGTGCGTTGCTGATCGTGGACGCGGCCCAAGGTATTCAGGCGCAAACCATCTCTAACCTGTATATGGCGATAGAGAATGACTTAGAGATTATTCCGGTGATGAACAAGATCGACTTGCCTAGCGCCATGCCGGAGGAGGTCGAAGACCAGATCGTGGAACTGTTGGGCTGCCCTCGTGAGGATATCTTACGGGCGAGCGGAAAGACAGGCGAGGGAGTGACCGAGATCTTGAATACGATCGTGGAGAAGGTCCCGGCTCCGAAAGGTGATCCGGAGGCCCCGTTGCAGTGTTTGATTTTTGACTCCGTCTTTAATCCGTTCCGTGGTATTATCGCTTACTTTAAGATCGAAAATGGAGTAATCCGCAAGGGAGATAAAGTGAAGTTCTTTAATACCGGAAAAGAGTATGATGCCGATGAAGTAGGTGTACTGAAAATGGAACTGGTTCCACGTAACGAACTTCGTACGGGCGATGTAGGTTACATTATATCGGGTATCAAGACCTCGAAAGAGGTGAAAGTGGGAGATACCATTACTCATGTTGCCCGTCCGTGTGATAAAGCGATTGCGGGTTTTGAAGAAGTGAAGCCAATGGTTTTTGCCGGAGTCTATCCGATTGAGGCGGAAGATTTTGAGGATCTGCGTGCTTCTTTGGAAAAATTGCAGTTGAATGACGCTTCGCTGACTTTCCAGCCGGAATCTTCATTGGCACTGGGCTTCGGTTTCCGTTGCGGTTTCCTCGGATTGCTTCACATGGAGATTGTACAGGAACGTCTGGATCGTGAATTCGACATGAATGTGATTACTACCGTGCCTAACGTATCTTATAATATATATGATAAACAAGGCAATATGAAAGAAGTGCATAACCCCGGTGGTATGCCTGATCCGACGTTGATCGACCATATTGAAGAACCTTATATCAAAGCGTCTATTATTACGACTACCGATTATATCGGCCCGATTATGACCCTCTGTCTGGGGAAACGTGGAGAACTCTTGAAACAAGAGTATATTTCCGGTAATCGTGTGGAAATATATTATAACATGCCTTTGGGTGAAATCGTGATCGACTTCTATGACCGATTGAAGAGTATTTCGAAAGGATATGCGTCGTTCGACTATCATCCCAATGGTTTCCGTCCTTCCAAGTTGGTGAAACTGGACATCATGTTGAATGGTGAACCGGTCGATGCGCTTTCTACGCTGATTCACTTCGATAACGCGTATGATATGGGACGCCGGATGTGTGAGAAACTGAAAGAATTAATCCCTCGCCAGCAGTTTGAAATCGCTATTCAGGCAGCTATCGGGGCTAAGATTATAGCTCGTGAAACTATTAAGGCAGTTCGCAAGGATGTAACTGCGAAGTGTTATGGTGGTGACGTAAGCCGTAAACGTAAACTGCTTGAAAAGCAGAAAAAGGGTAAAAAACGAATGAAACAAATCGGTAATGTGGAAGTGCCGCAGAAAGCCTTCCTCGCCGTACTGAAGCTGGATTAAAAAATGAACCGCAAGCGATTTTTCAGAGAGTTATTCTGAACAAATCGGCTTGCGGTTAGTTTTTTAATACACCAGGTGATTGTCTTCTGTCTGCAGAGCTTTCCTTGGCAATCACCTTTTTTGAAACAAACAACTATAAATATGAGAAAAGTTCTGTCTTTTTCGGGCTTCCTGATGTTGGGGCTCGTCATTTCACAATTCCTCCCGATGATAGCGGGAGAAGGATATGGAACTGTTAAGGTCCTGTCGAATATACTACTTTATGTATGTCTTAGTTTTATAATGATTAATGTGGGTCGGGAGTTTGTGCTCGACAAAGTCCGCTGGAAAAGTTATGCCGAGGATTATCTTATAGCGATGGCTACTGCTGCCCTGCCTTGGTTCATGATTGCTATCTATTATGTATTCGTGCTTCTTCCGCCTGATTACTGGAATAGTTGGGAGGCTTGGAAAGAGAATCTGTTACTAAGTCGTTTTGCCGCACCTACGTCGGCCGGCATCTTGTTTACGATGCTGGCGGCTATCGGGTTAAAGTCCAGCTGGATATATAAGAAGATTCAGGTCCTGGCTATTTTTGATGATCTGGATACCATTCTTTTGATGATCCCTCTTCAGATCATGATGATTGGTTTGCGTTGGCAGCTGATTATTGTGGTGGTTATTGTATTTATGCTGTTGTCCATTGGATGGAAACAACTGAATAAGTATAACTGGCGGCAGGATTGGAAAGCTATTCTCTTCTATTCCGTTATCATATTTCTGGCTACGCAGATACTTTATCTCGGCAGTAAAGAGCTGTATGGAGAAGAAGGAAGTATCCATATCGAAGTTCTGTTGCCGGCATTTGTATTGGGTATGATCATGAAGCATAAAGAGCACGATACTCCTGTAGAACGAAAAGTCTCTACTGGAATCTCCTTCCTGTTTATGTTCCTGGTAGGTATGAGTATGCCTCATTTTATCGGAGTTAACTTTGCGGAAACTCATACAGGAACGCATTCGGTGACAGGTTCGCAGGAGATGATGTCCTGGGGAATGATTTTGTTCCATGTTGTCATAGTCTCTTTCTTATCGAATATAGGCAAACTTTGTCCGATGTTCTTCTATCGTGACCGGAAGTTGAGTGAGCGACTGGCCCTTTCCATTGGTATGTTTACCCGCGGTGAGGTAGGTGCCGGAATTATATTTATTGCATTGGGTTATAATCTCGGCGGTCCGGCACTGGTCATTTCCGTACTTACATTGGTGTTGAATCTTATTCTGACAGGAATATTTGTCCTTTGGGTGAAAAACTTGGCTTTAAGGAGCTATAATGATTAAAAAAATCCATATATTGCGGATCAAATACTATAAACACCTTTCATTATGACAATTTTGCGTACAATGCGAAATTTCTCGTCAATGAATATTGCGGCGAGTATCCTTTTGTTTGTAGCGGCAATAGCGGCTGCTATCATAGCCAATTCTCCGGTTGCTCCGGTTTATCAGGAGTTCCTTTTGCATGAACTTCATTTGCAGATCGGTAATTTTAATCTGCTTTCGCATGGCGGAGAGAATCTGCGGATGATCGAGTTCATCAATGACGGGTTGATGACCATCTTTTTCTTGCTGGTAGGATTGGAAATCAAACGGGAGTTGTTGGTTGGTGAGCTTTCTTCCTTCCGCAAGGCGGCGCTTCCCTTTATTGCTGCCTGTGGCGGTATGCTGTTTCCGGTGATTGTTTACATGTCAATCTGTCCTCCGGGCAGTGCGGGAAGTCAGGGATTGGCCATTCCAATGGCAACGGATATTGCTTTTTCGTTAGGGGTATTAAGTCTGTTGGGAAGCCGTGTGCCGTTGAGCCTGAAGATATTTCTGACGGCTTTTGCGGTAGTTGATGATATCGGAGGTATCCTTGTAATTGCTCTTTTTTATAGTTCGCATGTGTCGTATGGGTATATTCTGATAGCCGCATTGCTTTACGTTTTACTTTATTTTATAGGGAAGCGTGGGACTACCAATAAGATTTTCTTTTTAGTGATCGGTGTCGTTATATGGTATTTATTTTTGCAATCCGGTATTCATAGTACCATTTCGGGAGTTATTCTGGCGTTTGTTATTCCGGCGAAACCCCGTCTAGATGTTGGAAAATATATCGAGCATATTCGTCATACAATTGCAGGTTTCCCGGTGGTGGAATCGGGAAGTATCGTATTGACTAATGAGCAGATTGCCAAACTGAAAGAGGTCGAATCTGCTTCCGACCGTGTTATCAGTCCTCTGCAGTCTTTGGAGGATAATTTGCATGGAGCTGTCAATTATCTGATTCTTCCGTTGTTTGCCTTTGTCAATGCAGGCGTTGTCTTTAGTGGCGGCGGTGAGTTGGTGGGAAGTGTAGGGATGGCAGTGGCAGCAGGGTTGCTGTTTGGTAAATTTGCGGGAATTTATTTCTTTACCTGGTTGGCTATAAAGATAAAACTTACTCCAATGCCGCCGGGCATGACTTGGAAGAATCTTTCCGGTATAGCTCTGTTGGGAGGGATCGGTTTTACGGTGTCGCTTTTCATTGCCAATCTTTCTTTTGGTGCAAACTACCCTGTTCTGTTGAATCAGGCTAAGTTCGGAGTGCTATCGGGGACTATTCTTTCCGGATTATTAGGATACATTGTACTCAGGATAGTATTACCTGTCCGAAAGCGGAAATAATAACTAGAGATCAGTCGTTCAGGCATATCGGATATTCATCAGGCGATATGCCTTTTTTATTGTATATATAATATAAGGTGAAAATGATATCTACTAATAATATTAGTTAAACAACTGCTTTATTTAGTAGATTAACTAATAGTGTTAGTTGTTTGTTTGAAAAATAGTATTATATTTGTGCCATTGGAAGAACAATAAATATGTAGACTATGAAACAGATGAAACGATTGACCGTCAAAGAGGAAGAAATTATGCGTATATTTTGGGAACATGGACCTATGTTTGTTCGTGAACTTCTATCATTCTATGATGAACCAAAACCGCATTATAACACAGTTTCTACCCTTGTTCGAGGGCTGGAGGAGAAAGGTTTTGTGGGGTATAAAGCCTACGGAAATACTTATCAATATTATGCTCTTGTTTCGGAAAAGGAGTATAAGAGTTCGGCACTCAAAGAAGTGGTTTCCCAGTATTATAATAATTCCTATATCAATGTAGTGTCTTCTTTTATTGAAGAAGAAGGGATGTCTGTTGATGAACTAAAATCGCTGATAGAGTATATAGAGCAAAGTAAAAAGAAGAAGTAATCTCTCTCTGGTCTATCGGACAGATACGATTTTTATTCTATGGACAAACAACTTTTAATCTGAAAACACAATGGGAGCTTTTTTATTCTATCTGCTGAAATCCGGATGTTGCTTAGTGGTCTTTTATATTTTCTTTAAGCTGCTGATGAGCCGGAGTACTTTTTTCCGTTTTAACCGCATCACTTTGTTGGTTGGGTTGTTAGGATGTACTTTGCTTCCACTTATTGAGCTGACAACTACCGAGGAGACTTTTTTGCATACTCCGTTGTATGCCATTCACGAGATATTGCAAAGTACGGAGTCTGTCATTCTAAATCCGGAACAGATGGAAGATCCTATTCTTATATCTGAAAAGAATCCGGAAATAAACTCTTTGAATTGGATTCCTGTGACTTTAGCTTTTATATATGGAGTGGGGGCTTTGGTGACACTGATCTGGTTGTCTTTGTCCACTTGTCGTTTGATTCAGTTGATTCGTACGTCAGAGAAAAAACAGTTTGGAAACTATGTATTAGTGATTCCTCAGCAGCCAACTGCTTCATTTAGCTGGGGTAAATATATTGTTATTTCAGCAGCTGACTACTCTCAACAGTCCGAAGAAATACTCCTCCACGAAACGATGCATTTACGAAATCATCATACTTTGGACTTATTGTTTATGCAGATATTCCTGCTTGTTTATTGGTTTAATCCTGTCGTTTGGCTACTAAAACGGGAGTTGCAGGAAGTACATGAATTTGAAGCCGATAATGGCGTAATTAATACAGGCATCGATGCAACTAAATATCAATTATTACTGGTGAAAAAAGCTGTTGGTACAAGGCTCTACTCTATGGCTAATGGCTTTAATCACTCTAAACTTAAAAAACGTATCACTATGATGTTAAAAGAAAGAACCAATCGTTGGGCACGATTAAAGCTGTTGCTTGCCGTGCCTGTGATGGCTGGAGCGCTTTATGTGTTTGCACAGCCGGAAGTGAAAGAAGTTCCGCGACAGATTCAGTCTGAACTTCAGCAGAAAGAAGCGGATGATTATTCATCTTTGATGTTTTTTTTCAAAGAAGGGGGAGAGAGATACAGCAAGCTGGTTAATGGAGCGTATCCACCCTCTAAGATTAAAGCAAGACAGGTTCACTCCCTTTTTGTTAATAAACAAAATAGGGTGATGTTCGATAATGATGTATGTTCAGTGGATGAGTTGAAGTCTACTATTGTGAAGAATTTGATGAAATCCTGGGAAGAAAGTAAGAGGAAAGAATACCAAGTTATTTCTTTTCAGGTTGATCGCGGAAGTGAAATTGCTGCACTCACTACTATACTCAAAGAAGTAAAAGGAGCATTTGAGCAAATTCGTGCTGATTTGTCTATTACATTGACAGATAAAAGTGAAGAAGCGTTGGACCGATTGTTTCCCGTTCTACTGTCGGAAGGTGCTGCGAGAAATTATGGATTGAAAGAGCTGTCAATGGAGGAGAAAATCAGTGGGATTGTGGTAACAATTCACACTTCGGAAGGGAAGGAAGTAATGAAAGATTTTACTTTAACGGAATTGAAACAGAAAGTCACTGCTGCACGTGCAAAGCAAGCTGATCCGGAAAGTTTGGTTATTGGCCTCAAGATAGAGAAAGGGTGTAAGATGGGATACGTGACGGATACCAAGCAGGTGCTGAGGGAATGTAGTGCATTGAAGATTAATTATTCAACTGATAACTAATTAGTTTATAAATAGTGTCACTATATAGCCAGCATAGTGACACTATCCAATCAGCATAGTGACACTATTCCAACCGGATAGCGACACCATCTTAAAAGGTCTATAATTTTTGTTTTATTCATCATCCCCGTCATCCGCTATCGGCAGAATTCTCTGACTTTCCTCATGGGGCAATTGTTCTACTTGGCGTAGTTTCCGTTCAATAGCGCGGGTTCTTTTTCCCATCACTTCTTCCAGTTGGTCACCGGCACTTTGCAGGTTCTTCTGTACCTTTTCGAGTAGGCCTCCGAATTTGCTGAATTCAGTTTTAACTGCTCCCAAAACTGTCCACACTTCTCCGGTACGCTTTTGAATAGCCAGCGTGCGGAACCCCATCTGAAGACTGTTCAATATAGCACCAAGGGTAGTTGGTCCCGTCACTACAATTTTATATTCTTTTTGTAGCGTCTCTACCAAGCTTGTTCTTCGGATCACCTCTGCATAGATGCTTTCAAAAGGCAGGAACATGATGGCAAAGTCTGTGGTGAAAGGCGGGTCTACATATTTATCGTGAATATCTTTCGCCATTTTCTTGATGGTTGTTTCCAGCTGCTTGCCGGATGATTCCATCAATGCAGTATCTCCTGCCTCGAAAGCGTCGTAGTATTGCTCATATACATCTTTCGGGAATTTTGCATCGATAGGCAGGTATACAGTGCTGTTCGCATCATCCTTACCCGGTAACTTAATGGCAAATTCCACAAATTCAGTTCCGCTTTTCTTGGTTTTCACATTGGCGTCATATTGTTCCGGACTCATCATCTGTTCCAGCAATGCTCCTAACTGAACTTCACCGAATGTACCGCGCATTTTTACGTTACTCAATACTTTTTTCAGTCCACCGACGTCTTGTGCGAGAGATTTCATTTCTCCCAGTCCCTTCTGTACATTTTCCAGTTGTGAGCGGACGATTTCAAAGGACTGTCCAATGCGTTCATTCAATGTCTTCTGCAATTTTTCTTCCACCATCAGTCGCATATCATCCAGCCGCTTTTCAGTCGATTTTATCAAGACCTCTTGCTGGCGTGCCATTGTGTCGAACTTTTGGCGTTGCAGTTCCCCGTTTGTCATCATGTTCTTATGCAGTACGTCTTGCAATTGTTGCATATTCTGATTCAGCGTTTGGGTCATTTCCATGCGAAGTTCCCGGATACTGCGGTTTAGTTCTTCGCGGTTCTCTTGCATTTGCTGGCGCAAGGCTGCCTGTAATTGTTCCGCTTGCGCATGATTATTTCCTTTTGCCAGTGATAGTACAATCGAGATTACTGCTAATGCGGCAATAACAATAAGTAGAATCAGTTCCATCAATAAGTCAGAATTTCGTTTCCGGTTTCAGTAATCAGAATCATATTCTCCCATTGGGCAGAAGGCAGTCCGTCATCCGTGCATACCGTCCATCCGTCAGCTTCGTCAACAAATACTTCATAAGTACCCATATTTATCATCGGTTCAATGGTGAAGGTCATGCCCGGAACGATCATCATTCCTGTTCCCCGGCGTCCGAAATGTTCCACATCCGGTGCTTCATGAAACTGCATTCCTACACCATGCCCGCAAAGATCGCGTACCACGTTGAATCCGTTCTTTTCTGCGTGTTCCTGAATAGCGGCGCCTACATCTCCTAATTGTTTCCAAGGCTGTGCGGCGGCTATACCTATTTCCATACACTCTTTAGTCACTTGAACCAGTTTGCGCATTTCGGGACTTACGTCACCGATCATAAACATACGGGATGCGTCGGAGAAATATCCTTTGTAAATGGTAGAAACATCTACATTGATGATATCTCCGCTTTGCAGTATTTCTGTTTTGCTGGGAATACCGTGGCATACCACATCATTGATACTGGTGCAGACGCTTTTAGGAAATCCTTCGTAGTTGAGAGGAGCAGGGATGGCACCGTGCTTTGTGGTGAAGTCATATACCATGACATCGATTTCTTCAGTCGACATTCCTTCACGGATATTCTCCGAAATATAATCCAACAGGGCAGTATTGATTTTGGCACTCTCACGGATTCCTTCCAGTTGTTCGGGAGTACGCAGTACTTTGCGCGGTGGGAGTTTGTAACCTTGTTTTCTGTATTTCTGTATTTTCGCTTCTACTTCAGCCGGGTAATTGGAGGGAGTAAACCGGAATCCCTTGATAAAGTTCTTCATTATTATAGGATGTTTTTTAATCGTACTACAAAGGTACGAGAATAAATGGAAAATGAAATCGTTTATCATGTGATTCCTTTTTTACCATTCATAAGAAATACAGATCTGAGGCACCCATTCCCATCTTTTTTGTATGGTGTTGTATTGATATTGTACGCCGGTTTTCAATTTCCAGCCTTTACCTACTTTTAAAACAATGTCGCTGCCTAGTGTGGTTGGTATTGCTTCAGAGGAAAGTCCACGATATCTTCGGGTGTCCAGATTTTGTTTACCATATATGCTAAGAAACCATTTTTTAGAGAGCTTATAATCCATTTGAGTTTGGATATGAAAGTGGTTTGAACTTTCACTAAAGTTACTTTTACTATGCAGAGTGATATTTTTGTTTATTTTGAGCCGTGAATAAGTGGGTAAGAAAGTAGAATTGGTCTGTCGAAAGATGTTATGAGTATGAAAAGGTAATTTCGGAGATATGATTGTTGATTTAAGAATCGGTAATGTTGGATCAAAGTCAACAAAGGGTTTTGTATGATATAACATGTTTTGTTCTGTCTTCTTTACGAATACCTTATTGATTCTGATTTCTTGCTCAGAATTTAATGTTTGCTGTAGCCTCAATGAATCTTGTTTGCTCCACTCTTGTCCTGCTACGGATAAGGGGAGTAATAATAGACAAAGAGTACCTAACTGATATTTATAAGCGTCCATATAGTGTGCTAGTATAGTTTATTCTATGGACGGTGAAAAAGTGAAAATGCTGCTTTATGTAATGAATAAATAATAGCTATTTTACATAATATGAGAATACTTTTCTTTTTTTGTATAGGTGTATTAAGCACATTTATCGTGTCCAGTCGCACCTATGGAAACAAAACCTATATAGCTGTTTTTTTATGTATTGAGTGATAAGTTCTAGTTTCTTGATTGGTTCATCTTTCATAAATCTTGAATGATATTGAGAGAAAAAATGAGGTGGAAAAATATAGATGTTATAATTACAACCACTTTTTTTCTGAGCATTGCAGGACTCATAGTTCTTATTATCATTCTTTAATGTTTTGTATTTAAGATAATCTTTTTGCTTTAAATACCGGTTCTATCTTCTGAATCTCCGATTCAAATCCGAACCAATAGCCATGTCCTGCTTCGTCAATAGGAAGAAAACATAACCGGAGGTTCTCACGATATGAACCATATATAATTTCCCAATTATCGGGAGGAACTTGGCGTTTTGTCTTTACTTTTTCAGCGGGGATTTTTTTTAACGACATACCGGCTTCTATCCATGCAATACTGACTTGTGTCACGTAATCGGGATAATGATTCTTGCAGAAATTATAGAGGATAAGTCCCCTTTTTTCTAGACTCAAAGGAGTGTCGATGACATCTGTCTGTATTAGATGGTCAAGTAACTCATGCAGGAAATGCGGATTATCCAAAATGAGGGTACGAGTCAGACTTCGCCATGTAGGTGTATTATAGAATCCGTCTAAAAGACGGGACAGATAGTGGGCGGTTTGCAATTCTTCTACGGAAATTTCTTTAGTCTGCAAAACTTCGTAGGGAGGGAGAGGAGAGTATTGGATGCCTAACTCTTCCGCCCTTCTTCGCATTTCCGTGCCGGGAAGTAATTTTAATGATTCCAGTTGTATTTCCCCTGCACCATATTCGGCAAGTGTACGAACGTCTTCAAATATTTCGGATAGGTGATAGAGAGGAAGACCGGCTATTAAGTCAGCATGTGTCTCCATGTTCTTAAGGGAACAAAGATATTTCAGACCTTGAAGGGCATCAGATAATTTTCCGATACGTCGGCTTTTCTCTAATACGGGTTCACGAAGGCTTTGAATACCTGCTTCGAGGTGTAGCAAACCATTAGGTAAAATAGCGAGTTCTTCTTTCAATTCTTCGGAGAGAAGTGCCGGGTGAATTTCCAAATGGAAACAGATGTCCGGGGCATATTCACGGAAGAGGTGAAGAAGTTCTTTGGCTCGCTTATTATTATAGTTGAAAGTGCGGTCGAGTACACGCACATTTTTGATGCCATGCTGATGGATAACATTCAGTCGTTCGCGGATTGCCTCCAATGAAATGGTGCGAACCGGTTTCTCACCTCCGCTGACGCAGAAAGCGCATGTGTTGAAGCATCCTCGGGTAGTTTCCAGTTGTACGAAAGGCTTGCTCCAATTAAAAAAACGACTTTTCTCCGGTGAGACGAGCTGAGAGAAGTTCATGACACGGGCAATACCGTTGTCTTGATATTGGTCTGATTCGTCCAGATAACATAATCCGGATATCTGATTCCACTCATTTACAGGGTGATTCCATACTTTTAACCAAATTGGGAATACTTCTTCTCCTTCTCCCCGAAACACTCCGTTGACAAATTTGTTCTTTCTTAAGAAGGCTTCGTTATTTCCTAAAAACTCCGGACCGCCGAGTACGATGCAGCAATGAGGTAGCAAAGCTTTAGCACGTGAAACGATATGCAACAGTTGCTCGTGATTAAATAGCCAGTTGGTAGCAGCAATAATATCCGGTTGATGGTGATAGATTTGGTTGACTACCATTCCGATATTTTCGTTGATGGTTGCCGATACTGTACACCACTCAATGGTAGTGTCATCTGCTATTTGAGCATGTAATGCAGGCAATGCCAGCGATGAGTGCGCATAGGAGCTATTTAAATCAAGCCAAAGAAGTTTCATGTGTAAATTTTACTATTAGTGGGACAAAGGTACAAAAAACTTGCATCTTAAGGCATATAGTAAAATAAAAACGCTAATTTTGCAATAATAAACGCAATAAACTAGAAAATTATGAAGAATTTGAAAAAATACGTAGGTGTTCTCATGTTGCTGACTTTATTGGTCGGCTTTACTTCGTGCGAAGATGATGAAACTATATTTGATCACATAGTAGGGCGTACATGGGTTGGTGATTTAGGATTTTGGGTAGATAATAGTCCGGTGGAAAGTGGAATAACCTTTAAGAGTAATGGTTTTGGTGTAGATGAACAATGGTATTATGATTGGGATAGAGTAGCTGCTGTTTTAGATGTCCGCTGGTGGATTGAAGATGGAGATTTATTCTTGGATTATGGTAATGGCTATCCTTTATTAATATTAGCAGATGTTTATGTTGAAGGCCGATATCTTACAGGGCGTTTGTATTCAAATAATATAGATCAAGGAACCGTTACTTTAGAAATGAGTAATTAGTGAAGATCTAAAAAAGAATTGTGGAATTGGAAAAAATATCGATTTTTTATAAAAGTTCCCCTTATTGAAGGCTAATCTATGTACAGAGTTGTCAGCAAATAAGGGGAATTTTTATTATTTTATTTCTTCAGGAACAACTTCTTAAACTCTCCCGGATAAGGTGTCTCAAACTCCATTAAATCTCCCGTCACCGGATGATAGAAACAAAGTTTGAAGGCGTGGAGTGCCAGTCTTCCGATCGGGTTAAGCGATTCTTCGCCTCCATATCTTCCGTCACCTATAATAGGATGTCCTAAATCCTGCATATGTACACGAATCTGATTCTTACGTCCTGTTTCCAGATCAAGTTCTAACAGTGAATAACCGTTAGCACGTTTGATTGTCTTGTAGTGTGTGATGGATTTTGAACCACCATCATCGTAATCGCTGGAACTTACATAAAGAGTTTTATCCGTCAGCCAGGAAACCACAGTGTCATAATCCTTCTCCATTGTTCCCTCAACAACAGCTACATAACGGCGGTCAGTCACTATTTCATGCCAGTTGTCACGTAATGTCCGTTGTGTTTTTTCGTCTTTTGCGAACATCATTAATCCTGATGTATCCCTGTCCAGACGATGTACGATAAACACACGGTGCTGTCTGCCCGAGCGCTGTACATATTCATTCAGAATCGTATAAGCGGTGCGCTCTTTTTGTCGCTCGGTATTGACAGATAAGAGTCCTTGCATTTTTTCCACTACAATGATATAAGCGTCCTCATATACAATTTTCAGCAGTCTGTTATGAAATTCCTTCTTTCCTTTTTCCTTGCTGATTTGTACTTTCATTCCGGGTTGCAGCGGGAAGTTGAACTGAGTGGTGATTACGTTATCTACCAATACCACCCGTTTGCTCAGTAATGACTTCAGTTTCGTGCGGCTTGCGTCCGGCATTTTGGCAGCCAGAAACTCCATTAGTTCCATGGGCTCTTTGACTGCATAGTTCGTATATTGGGCACGTGCTTTTTCTGCAGGAGTTCTTCTCGGTCTTTTTTCCATTTCTTTTTTCTTTTGCGAACAATTCAACTAACGTATTATCGAAGCTCCAGCAACACTACATTTTCCACATGATGCGTATGCGGGAACATATCTACAGGTTGCACAGCTTTCACTTTATATTTGCCGTCAAGCAGTTGTAAGTCGCGTGCCTGCGTAGCCGGGTTGCAGCTTACATACACAATCCGCTTCGGTTCGGCAAACAGAATAACATCAACCACATCCTGATGCATACCTGCACGTGGAGGGTCGGTGATAATCACATCCGGACGTCCATGCTGATTGATAAATTCCTGAGTCAGCATATCTTTCATATCTCCGGCATAGAACAAGGCATTCTTAATCTCATTAATCTCGGCATTTACCTTTGCGTCTTCGATAGCTTCCGGTACATACTCGATACCAATCACCTGACGAGCCTGGCGGGATACAAAATTGGCAATGGTTCCCGTTCCGGTATATAGGTCGTATACCAGTTCCTTTCCGGTCAGCCCGGCAAATTCGCGGGCTATCTTATATAAATTGTATGCCTGTTCGGAATTGGTCTGATAGAATGATTTCGGACCGACTTTGAAACGCAGTCCTTCCATTTCTTCAAACATATGGTCTTTTCCCTTGAATACATGTACATCCAGATCATTGATCGTATCGTTGCACTTATTATTAATAATGTATAGGAGAGAAGTGATTTCGGGGAATGAATCGGCAATGAACTGCAGCAGTTGCTTGAATAGTTCCATTTCATGGTCTTCTGTAATCTTGCAGATGACAATGACCATCAGCTCTCCTGTTGATGAAGTGCGGATAATCATATTCCGTAACATACCTTCCTGAGTACGCAGATTGATGAAGGAGTAATCATGCTCGTAAGCATAATCGCGTACAGCATTACGAATACGATTGGAGATGTCGTCCTGTAACCAGCATTTTTCAATAGCCAGCACTTTGTCGAAAGCTCCGGGAATATGAAAACCTACAGCATTCATCTGATCATACTTCACATCCTGCCGAACTTCATCGTTCGTGAGCCAGCGTTTGTTCGAAAAAGTGAACTCCAGTTTATTCCGGTAGAACTCTGTTTTGGCAGAACCCAGAATCGGTGAAATTTCCGGAAGTTCGATCTTTCCGATGCGTCTCAGATTGTCTTCTACTTGTTTCTGCTTATACCTGATTTGTTCCGAATAGGGGAGTACCTGCCATTTACAACCGCCGCATACGCCGTAGTGTTGGCAGAAAGGAACGGCACGTACGGGCGACAGCTCGTGGAATTTCACAGCTTCGGCTTCGGCGTATTTGTTCTTTTTGCGCTTGATCTGCAGGTCTACAACATCACCTGGCACTACATAAGGAACAAAAATCACCAGGTCGTTTACTTTTGCGA
>ERZ827126.2174-NODE-2174-length-14901-cov-4.363667_pt1 | contig 14901 bp, 10 predicted proteins | sample MGYA00519780_ERZ827126 | MGnify/ENA primary metagenome ERZ827126 (study PRJEB31778, sample SAMEA3449262) | human gut metagenome | biome: human gut; feature: human-associated habitat; material: faeces | place: United Kingdom | collected 2010/2012 ...
AAAAGTTTCACATCCAATACTTGTCACGCTGTCCGGAATGACAATTTTCGTCAAGCCGGTAGAGTCACGAAAAGCATAATCGCCAATACTGGTTACGCTGTCCGGAATGGTGACTTCCGTCAAGCCGGTACAGCTGCGAAAAGCATAATCGCTAATACTGGTTATGCTGTCCGGCATGGTGACTTTCGTCAAGCCGGTACAGCCGTCAAAAACATAATCGCCCATGCTTGTTACGCTGTCCGGAATGGTGATCTCTGTCAAGCTGGTGCATCTGTAAAAAGCGCTGTCTCCAATGCTTGTTACGCTTTTCGGAATGGCAATTGCCGTCAGACCGGTACAGCTGTCAAAAGCGCCGCCTGCGATGCTTGTCACGCCGTCTGGTATCGTAACGCTCCCGGTACAAGTCGTTCCATCAATCAAAGTTCCATTGAGGATAACAAGCGGATTTTCCTCTTGCTTGGCTGTAAGCCACGGCGTATCCGTAAAAACAAATCCTTCGATGTTCGTCACGCTGTCTGGAATGGTAATTTCGGTCAAGCTGGTACAGCTGTAAAAAGCACTGTCGCCAATACTCGTCACACGATCCGGAATCGTAATTTCCGTCAAGCTGGAACAGCCTCGAAAAGCGCTGCTCCAAATACTCGTTACACTATCTGGAATGGTAATTTCCGTCAAACTGGTACAACCGTAAAAAACGCTGCCTTCAATACTGGTTATACCATCCGGAATAACAATTTTCTTCAAACTGGTACAGCCGCAAAAAGCACCCACTCTGATATTCGTTACACTGTCCGGTATGGTGATTTCGGTCAGACTGGTACATTTGTAAAAAGCACCGCTGTAAATTTTTGTCACACCGTCTGGAATGACGATTTCCGTCAAGCTGGCACAGCCATAAAAAGCGTTGTTTTCAATACTCGTTACGCTGTCTGGTATGGTGATTTTCTTTAAGCTGGTACAGCCGGAAAAGGTCTGAAATCCAACACTTGTTGCGCCGTCCGGTATTGTGATTTCGGTCAAACCAGTACAGCCGTAAAAAGTACCGTCTCCAATACTTGTCACGCTGTCCGGTATCGTGATCTCTGTCAGACTGGTACAGTCACGAAAAGCATTGTCTCCAATACTCGTTACACGTTTCCCGGCAATCTCTGCCGGAATTTCGACAGATGCAACATCCATATTGCATCCGGTAATTTCAATTTCGCCTGCATTTATCACATCATAGGACAGGCTTCCATAAGTACCTTCTTCTGCACTTGCCGACAGCACACCCACGCTCCCCGGCATATTCAGCGAACCGGACACACCTATACCGCCCAGACAGAGTACGCCGGCTGTGAGTGCCGCAAGCGATTTTTTCCATAACTGCATTTTTGCTCCTCCATATCGTTTTCACAAAATAGAATATCGTTATTATACCATATATCAGGCACAACAGTCAACAATTTATCCGCATTTTCCACGCAAATCAATCTGTGTTCCAAGGAGAAAAAACCTCTGTCACTTCATGGCATCTTCCCTTTTTGGGCAACTTCTTTTCCGCACACAAAAAAGCGTCCTGCAAACACAGAACGCCTTTTTCGATGGATTTGTAGATTTTACGCTTACTTGGCGAGAACTTCCTCCCAGGACACATCCTTGCCCACGCCGTGGAGCGCCACGTAGTACATCATATAGAACACGTCCGTGGAGTCCACCTTGCCGCTGCCGTCCACATCGGCGGCTGCGATCTGTTCCAGGGTCAGACCGCCGTCATTGCCTACGGCAACGTTGGCGATGTAGAGCATGGTGTAAAAGATGTCGGTGGAGTCAATGCCGCCGCTGCCGTCTACGTCACCCCTGAGCAATCCGCCGATCAGAGCAAATCTGATGTTGTTTTCGGCTGCGTATTTCTGGGCGTAAGAGCGGGCGTAACCATAAATAGTGAGGTTGTTGCAGCCGGAAAAGGCAGATTTTTCAATGCTTGTCACGCTGTCCGGTATCGTGATCGAGGTCAGCTTTTTACAGTCGGAAAAAGCACTCTCTCCTATGCTGGTCACGCTGTCTGGTATCTCGATTTCAGTCAGGCTACTACAGCCGGAAAAGGCATTACTTCCAATACTTGTCAAGCTGTTCGGCATCGTGACTTCGGTCAGACTGGTACAGAAAGAAAAAGCGTCCGCTCCAAGAATCGTCACACCGTCCGGCATCGTGATCGTGGTCAGACTGCTGCACTTATAAAAGGCATCTAAGCCAATTCTCGTCACGCTGTCCGGTATCGTGACCGCAGCCAGACTGTTACAGCCAGAAAAAGCACTTCTTCCAACACTCGTCACCGGTTTTCCAGCGATCTCCGCTGGAATCTCTACAGCCGTAACTTCTTTTTCACAACCAGTAATTCGAATTTCGACTGCATCGATCACGTCATAATACAAATCTCCATAAGTACCGTCGTAAAAATATGGCACATCTGCACTCGCCGGCAGTTCCACGCCAGACAGTCCCACACTGCCCAGACAAAGCAAGCCAGCAGTCAATGCCGCCAACCCTTTTTTCCACAATTTCATTTTTCTTCCTCCATATCATTCTTAGGGCAATACCGCACAAAGATTGTGCGACAGATGCAAAACAGGATATTTTTATGATAACGTACAACATAAAAGATGTCAACATTTTATTTGTATTTCTGCGTTGATTTCCCTGCAATAAAAAGAGCATCCTGCAAGCACAGAACGCCCTTTTGATTTCTATTTCAGGGGACCCCTTCGAAGTTATTCTTCCACAACCACCTTATGGAACACTTTCTTGCCCTTCCGCAGAATGGTTTCTGCTTCCGGATAGATCACGCTCTTCGGGTCGGTGATCTTGGTGTCGTTCACAGAAACGCCGCCCTGCTGTACCAGCCGGCGCGCCTCACCGTTGGACGGGGACAGTCCGCAGCGTACCATCAAGGTCAGGATCCCGATGCCGCCGTCTGTCAGTTCCTCTGCTTTCAGCACGGTTGTCGGCATATTGGCGTTGTTTCCGCCGCCGCCAAAGACAGCCTTTGCCGCAGCCTGTGCCTTGTCTGCCTCTTCCTTGCCGTGTACCAGTTCGGTCAGCTCGTATGCCAACAGTTCCTTTGCCTGGTTCAGCTGCTGACCCTCCAGGGTGCGCTCCATCTCTTCGATCTGCTCAATGGGAACGAATGTCAAAAGTTTCAAGCACTTGATAACATCCTGGTCGGAGACATTCCGCCAGTACTGGTAGAACTCATACGGCGTGGTCTTTTCGGCATCCAGCCATACAGCGCCCTTTTCGGTCTTGCCCATCTTCTTGCCCTCGGAGTTCAGCAGCAGGGTGATGGTCATAGCATAGGCATCCTTGCCCAGCTTTCTGCGAATCAGTTCCGTGCCGCCCAGCATATTTGCCCACTGGTCATCGCCGCCGAACTGCATATTGCAGCCGTAATCCTGGAACAGCTTGTAGAAGTCATAGCTCTGCATAATCATATAGTTGAATTCCAGGAACGTCAGACCACGCTCCATGCGCTGCTTGTAACACTCGTGAGAAAGCATCCGGTTGACGCTGAAATGTGCGCCTACATCCCGGAGAACATCCACATAGTTCAGATCCAGCAGCCAGTCGCCGTTGTTTACGATGATTGCCTTGTCTTCCGAGAAGTCGATGAAACGGCTCATCTGCTTTTTGAAACAGTCCACATTGTGCTGGATGGTCTCCTTGGTCATCATCTTTCGCATATCGGTCTTGCCGGAAGGGTCACCGATCATTGCTGTGCCGCCGCCGATGAGGACAATGGGCTTGTTGCCTGCCATCTGGAGACGTTTCATCAAGCACAGAGCCATAAAATGGCCAACGTGCAGGCTGTCTGCGGTGGGGTCAAAACCGATGTAGAAGGTTGCCTTTCCGGCGTTCACCAGTTCTTCGATCTCTTTCTCGTCGGTCATCTGGGCGATGAGACCCCGTCGTTTCAGTTCTTCAAATACTGTCATGTTTTTCCCTCTTTCCCCGGAGGTATAGAAAAGCCCTCCGGAAACGATTTTTCCAGAGGACGATGTTTTCACCGTGGTACCACCTCAATTTATCGGAAAGGCAGCCGCCTGTCCGACCTCAAAGACGCTGTAACGGGCGTACCCGGATCTCCCTACGCACAAAAGTTTCAGAAAACCTGCTCCCAGGTGTATTCTCTGCGGCGCCGCTCCTCCGTTCCACCATCCCGAAGTCTCTCTGTGCCGGCACAGATGCAGATACTTCTCCTGTTCCACGCATTTCATAATGTGTTTATCATACCATATTGCCCGGCAGTTGTCAAGGGATTTTTCTGTAAAAAATCCGGACAGCCGCTTGACAAAGCAAAAGAAATCGTCTATCATAGAAATAGAAAGAGTGTACTGGAAACGGTCCGCTCCCAATTGTTGAGTTACTAGAAGTAACCGCCCAAGTTTGGTCGCTTTAGGGCGGTTATTTTTATGCCTGCAAAAACACGCTTGACACAGCGCAGTTCCGGTGCTATAATAAAAGCATACGGGGCATTAGCGCAGTTGGTAGTGCGTCACATTCGCATTGTGAAGGCCAGGGGTTCGACTCCCCTATGCTCCACCAGAACAATATTACACAAACCCTATTACTTTGTAGGTGGCTTTGCCATTACGGTTTGGCTGTAATAGCAAAACGAAAGAACCAGAGAATTTTATGTTCTCTGGTTCTGTGGAACATCTCGCATATCCGTAAATCATCGAAAATACCTCATTATAAAATAATACTGTTTCTTTTATAAAAAACAGCCGTAATTTTTTACGATTACGGCTGTTTTGTTTGTATGAAATTTTATAAACGAAAAGAGATGCTTGTTTTTATATTATGTGATTCTTGGATTATCAAAATCGGTATAACCGAAATAATTTTTAATGGCTGTTGTTTCATCATTTTCGCCAAAGCGAGATATCATAAATTTGTGATATTCTGCATTGTATGGATTGATTTTAAGAATATCCAGAAATACATCGATCAACTTGTCTTGTGGAAAATTCGGATTTGACATATTGGTAAATATATTGCTTGCCTGTTGCGTTGTTGTATTTGTGGGATACCAGATAGTTTTTCCGTTCTTATTTAATAAGCATACAAGTGATAAGAACACTCGCCAATAATCCGTGAATACACAGTCAAACAAATTGTCAGGCTTAATGCGACCATATAATTCTGCTTGCTGAGCCTGATTGAGGTTAGATACGCTATTCAAAAGTCCTGCTTCTGCTCCGTCACGTACAATATTAAAGGCTGTAGCTGTTGCGATACCTTTCGCTGCACCTTTTAATCCCAAACCACCGCCACTCAGATTTGGAATGAGGCTGGTTATATTTGACATTATTCTACGGTTTGACTGCAGTGTCAGTTCAATACTTTCAAGCGTTGAGGTATAGTCATTCATTCCGAGGTGGAAATTAGTAAGGTGCTGTTGTTCAAATGAATCTTCTGTAACTGTCCATATACCCTCAGAAATTAAGATGTTCATGGACTGTTTGATCAGAATATTGAGATGGGATCGATATATTTGGGGATAAAATCCAAGAAATGTAGAGAGGTTCTGAACTTTTTTGTCATATTCTTTTCTTGCATTATCAGTACAGGCAGAAGCAAGCTCACGGAATTTCAGTCTATATGAATTAAAAATATCCATACTCTCCGATATTTCAAGCTCTTTTCCGCATACAGAAAACTTCCTGACCGAACCAACTACTTGTTCCCAGTCATCTGGTACTGTTTCCTGTGATTTATACTGTTCACTGTTTTTTATTTTCCCGATATAAGAAATAGCAGATTTTGCAGTATCTGCATCTTGCGGATTTAAGGGCATGGAAATGGTAGATGTGCTATTATTGTTCACTATATCTATCTGTAAAGCAGATGTATTATCCACAGTGCTTATCAGTTGTAACGTCAGGTTGGAGAAGTATATAATACTTCCGCTTGAACCTCCCTGCATTGAATTGCTCAAAATATTCCTGTGTCCAGATTCGAGATAATACAGAATCGCATAATCCTCATAAATTTCCAGCTTTATCCCATCGGGTGACTGCAAAATATATTTATAGTTTATAGGGGTTCCATTTGCAGAAGCAATCTTCTCATTTGCATATGTCAATGCTCTTGCAAAGCGTTCTTTCTGACTATACTCAAAAGCCAATATCAGACGTTTGCCATTTGCCATTGTATTAGCCACACCATTTGTAAATTGCATAGGTGGGTTAACTAAAAAAATCTGAGTCAATTCAGAATATTTGTATTCATTATCCCCATAAATCAAAGAATTCTCGGTGAAAATAAATTTTCTACCTATGCCAAATTTTGGGGCAAACACTTCATACATAGTGTGAGATGTATTATTTGAAGCACTATTAGCTGATTGGCTTCCCGAAAGGTCACCAACTACTTGCTGCGCACCGTTCACAGCCTTTTGGACAGTACTGTTCAGCTTGTTAAAAAAGCCATTATTTGTCGATTGCGATTGTGCTGTGCCAGAAAATACTTTAGCACCACATTGACCGCAAAAAACAGCACCGTCATTTAATTTGCTTCCGCATTGCGTACAAAAAGCCATTCTAATTCTCTCCTTTATTTCCTATATTCTGCAACTTCAATCCAAGCCGCATTTTCCCATTCAATCGGTGAGTTATAACCACTTTCGGAAATTGCTTTTCTGATACAATTTTGGAAAGCAATATATTCCTCATAGTTCCACTTGCTCCAGGGCTTTGAAGTGCTTTCGCTATACTTGCCTACAGTACCGTCCTTTTTCGGAACGCATTCCAGTTTCAGACAATGTTTCAGCTTTGAATTATCTGAGCCAACAGCCTGCATAATATAGCTATCCACAGGAATGTGCAGATAGTTTTTCAGAGCAGAGTCCTCCGCCGTCATCAAAACATATTTTAGCATCATATTCAGCCACTTTTGTGCCTGTCCATACGTCAATTCGCTGATTTCCGAATACGTATTGATGATCTCTTCGCAGATTCTTTGATGCTCACGGTCAAAGGCACTCTGTCTTTCATCAGAACCCTTTACGACATTCTCCAAAACGTCATATTCATGGACGAGCATTTCACAGATTTTTCGCTTTGCACTTTTTCTAGTGTCTTTATTCTCTGTGTTGAACTTTATCGTTCTGCACAAGTCCAGATAGGCTTTTTCTGCACATTTGATTAAAATATCATTCATACTATCACCCTTTGTCATATTGAAGTACGCATACTTCAAAAATTCAAGTACCATAATTTTTACCCTTCGCTCTTGTCTCGTTTGATCGTTTACATAAACTTTTCAGGCTTTACGTTCAGAGCATAGCAAATCGCCCTCAGGTCTTCCGGGTACAGCGTTTGTTTTCCGTTCAGAATCGCATCAAAAGACTTAGCGGAAATTCCTGCTTTCTTTGCGACATTTGCTGCTTTTAAGTCATTGTTTGCCATGTATGTGCGAACTTTCTCATAAACTCTCATAAGACAGACTCCTTTCCAGAAATTCTGGATTTATTATCATTTTACCACAGATTATCTGTGAAGTCAAGCGGGCTATACAGATTTTCTTGATTTCTTTGTTGACATAACAGAATTCATGTGGTACAATCAAGGTAGAGGTGATTTGATGAAATACGAAATCGGTGCAAGAATCCGTAAATATCGGGAAATGAGTGGTTTCAGCCAAAAGGAACTGGCACAGAAAATCGGTGTCAGCAACAGCCGTGTTTCCAACTGGGAACAGGGAATCAACCGTCCCGATGCGGATATTCTTGCGGATATCTGCAAGGCATTGAATGTATCTCCCAGTGAGCTGCTTGATGTCAGATTATCACCGGAAGATTTAAGCGAACAAGAGCGAAAGGTAATTATGGCTTATCGCACCAAACCAGACCTCAGGAAAGCTGTAAATATTCTTTTGGGTATTGAATAATTGTTTTTTCAGCAAAGAAAAAAATCTTTCTGCACGAAAAAAGATACAGCTGTCTGCGGTTATTAACGGTTGAAAAGCCGAGCTGTTACTTTTGCCGAATCTTCGCTTGATTTCTATTGGCTGTTTTGTGAAGTCTGACTAATTTGAGTCGCTTTTTGAAAAAAACTTATATATAGAAAAAGCCATTGACACTAAATTTATAGTATCAACGGCTTTTGGTTTAATTATGAAATAAGTGTTCCTGTGTTTCATCAAGCAAACACATACGCTATAGCGAGCTTGTTTTTATATCTGACAAGCAGCTTGTTCTCCTTTTCTTTCGTTCTAACTATATTGGGCGAATATGTGCAACATATCATTATGATTTGGATATCAACTGCTATGTGATACGGCGTAGTTTCAGAATCAAACCAATGGGAAAAATCAAAATTCACGAAAAATTGCTCCACCCTATTTAAGGAGAAAGAGATGAAATTCAAAACGTTAAACACTATAATCTGTTCGGCAGCAATGTCAGCTGTTGTTGTGTCAGCGATATTTCTTGCGGAAATTATCCGTACCGCAAACGATTTGCTCCTGTTGCCGTATCTGCTGGTTGTTGCAGTGATATATGCAGTCATGCTGTTAAGCGAAAACAGGAAAACCCTCTTGTTGAAATGGGTTCTGACGCTGCCTTTTTCCTTTTTATGTCTCGAATATTTTTGGCAGACACATTACTCTGTCAGAGCGCTAAACTGGATGACAGAAGGCTATGGAAAGCAGTCTGCCGGCGGCAATTTTGCTGGTTTTCTGTTTCTTGTACTTTTATTCGTCCTTTGCGCTGCCGGCATGATATTTACATATTCCAGGTCATCTGAAAAAATCAAACGATATACAAAAGCGCAGTCTCTGGTGAGTCTACTGATTCTCATTTTGGTGATAATCGTGGTTGTATCGTTAGAATCGTTCTTTCCATCCTATCGTGATGTGATGTCATATAGTTACGGTTAAAAATCTCCTTTCGCACACCAAACCCAAAACGGCGTTGCCGCAGGAACATTTTCCCTGCGGCAACGCCGTTTCATTTTTCAGCGTACTTTACACAAACTGACAATTACGTCTGTTTGCCGTTCGCTTTCTTTTTCTTTTCAATCTCCGCCTTTTTGGCTGCAAACTCCTTGTCGTCCAGAATACCCTCCTTATGGAGTGCCTCCAGTTTTTCCAGCAGTTTTTCCGGAGAATCGTCCTTATCCTTATTGTTGTTGGACTTCAGCTTGACACGTTTCTTTGCCTGCTGACGTTCCCGTTCCTTTTCTGCCTCTACTGCAACCAGCATTGCAGCATAGCGCTTGCGGTCGCCGAACCAGAACAGCACAATCAGGATAATACCGCCAGCCAGCGTACCCATGCCGATCCACCACCCCGGCGGTGTATAGGTCATCGTCACGGTATGCGTTCCGGCAGGCAGCCGCAGACCGATCATTGCATCTACCACAACGATCTGTCCGGAGTCACCGCTCTGATTGTTCAGACTGGTGCTGCCGTCCTCGTTCTTGACCTCTTCTACCAGGTTGTCCACACGCTTGCCGTCAACCTTGATGGACCAGCCCGGCTGATACGGGATAGAGGTCATCATGATCTGACCATCCTCTGCAGTGATCGTACCGGTGAGTTTCCGGTCGTTGCTCTTGGAAGAGTCGATCTGCCACTGGTTCTTCTTCAGCGTGTCGATATCTGCCTGGAACACATCCGGATGGTATGTGTAGAACAGGAAGTTCTTCACGATGGTGAACTTTTCATCGTTGGCAATGGTCATACGCAGCGTGATCTTTGTGCCTGGCTCGAAAGTACCCAGACGCAGGGCAATGTAGTTGTCGCCCTCGAAGTATTCACCCAGAGACTCAAAGCCGCTGTGATTTTTTGCGTATTCGTCGGCAGCCTTCCAGGTGAAGTCACCCTCGTTTTCTGCCTTCCAGCTCTCTTCGTCTGCGCTCCACTCGCTCTCGTCCCAGGTGGACATCCACAGGTTGACCTTCTTCTGGAACTCTGTCTTGAAGTAGATATAGATCGGATCACTGGAGTCTGCCACCAGGTGGAAGTCCACTGTCGGGTCACCGTCGCCGGTCACATCATACTTGGTCTGTTCGCCGTAAGGACTGGTGGTAATGGAATCGCTGACGATGGGATCTTCTGCCAGGTTCAGCGGTGTGTAGTATTCGTGCCACGATGCAAACTGACCGTTTTCGTCGAATTCGGTGTTGCCGCTCATGGTACTCATGAAGATGTTCTGGCTGTTGAACGGGTTGTCGTTGCCCAGGTGGTCGATCTTCTGTACATCTTCATCCACCATATAACCGATGGACAGCGCATTGGTATTCTCATACGCCGTGATGGTCTTGTCCACGCCGTTTTCGTTTTTGTAGTCATATGCCCAGCGAGGTTCATACGCCGGATTCAGACGGCGGTTCTGGTCGAAGTTTTCACCACGATCCAGTACATACTTGATGCCCAGCAGAGAGTCAGCGATCTCTGTGTTGCCGTCATAACGGGTGTAGTAGCTGTGCATACAATAGCCCATGGTCTCAATGAAGTTGATGACCCGGGTATTCATGACAGAACTGGAGTGGGAAATACCCTTCAGCCCAAACGCCGCATTGTCGTTGACACAGCGGAAGAAGGTCTTTTCTGCACGGTAGAAACCGTCATCCTTTTCCTCCAGCATATCCGCAGCCGCTCTGCCGTTCTGCACATAGTTCTGATAGGATGCACGGGTGGAATATGCCACCTCATCGTCGATATCCTTCATGGAATCCACTGCGTTATAGGTTGCCTCGCCGCCGACCATAACCAGCATCATAGTCGTCAGCGCAATGCTTACGCCACGCTTGCCCTCTGTCAGCTTGCCGCCGATCATGAAGTACAGCAGGATCAGATAGATGCCCATGAGTGCCGCAGAGATCCAGACTGCGCCCTTTGCCATCTGGTCAAATTTCAGACCGGCAACAATGGCGATGATAACCACCATCACCCCGGCAGAGCCGAGCAGATGTTTCTTCTGGATGCCGTCCTTGTTGGCAAATGCAGTTGCCGCCATGGTGAGGAAGATAAAGGACAGCAGGAACGAATAGCGGAACGGCAGCCAGTTCGGCACCTGTCCGCCGTGCCACATCATGTCCACCGGTGTGATGAGCATACACATTACCATCACAACGATCAGCGCTGTATAGCCCAGCTTTTTCTTCCAGTTGATCTTCTTGTTCATGTAGAACAGCGGCAGCAGCACCAGGGTAAGCAGACCGCAGTAGATCTCCGGCTTGCCCTGGACGTTAACAGAGTCATACTGTGCCGGCAGCAGCTGCGGGAACATATCCAGCAGGTCGCACAGAAGTACCAGCAGCGGTGAATCCTGCGCATTTTCCAGCAGTTTCTGACTCAGCGGGAAAGACTGGAACCGGAAGCTGTAGTCCGGATCCGTAAACTCGAATTTACCCAGTTTCAGTGCATTGTACACCGGCAGCAGCATGAATGCCGCACAAGCCAGTGCAATGACCGAGGAATATGCCACACGCACGATGGCGGTAAAATAGTCATAGCCCTTGCGCTTCTTGTCCGAACCTGCCAGCAGGTAGAAGAAGAAGTACAGTGCCACAAAAATGCAGATCATGTAGCCGATGTAGAAGTTTGCCACGCACATCAGCGCCAGCGGAATGATGTAGTTCAGCCGTCTGCCGTCATCGACCAGATACTCGATGCCCAGCATAATCAGCGGCAGGAATACCAGACCATCCAGCCACATGGGGTCGATCAGCTGGATCACCATATATGCCATCATGGAATACATGGTGGAGAACAGCAGGGACGGATAAGGCTGTACGTTCCGGCGCTTTTGCAGGAAATAGTTGAATGTCACGCCGGCAGCGCCCACCTTGCAAAGCTGCATGATAAGCAGGCTGCTCAGCATAAACTTCTCCGGCAGAAGCATCACGATCAAAGTAAACGGGCTGGCAAGATAATAGCCGATAATGCCCATAAATTCACCGGAAAGGTTTCTGGACCAGTTGTAGAAAATGCTGCCGTCGCCCCAGAACGCATCACGAAGCGCTTCAAAATAGTAGACGTACTGTCCGTTCAGGTCGAGGCAAAGCACGGATTCTTCGCCAAAGGGGTAGAGTCCGAAGATGGCATACGCCAGATAGGTCAGCGCAGCCGGAATGGCAAAGGCGATGAGATAGATCCGGTTTCGGACGATCCATCTTCCGATTGCCGAGAAAATGCTGCCGGCACTGATACCACGCTTGGTACGCAGCGGCACGGCTTGGGTGTTGGTGGTTGCCATGGAAGTCCTCCTTAAAGTATAGTGAGATACAGCCCGTCTCATCGGATGCAAACGGCGCTGCGGTGTGTTCCGCCGTTCCCCTCCAGCGGACAGAACAACAGATATCATCATTATAGCACAATCTTTTTCATTTGGCAAGCCCTTTTTATGCAAAAACACGCAAATTGATTTTTCTGACTCCTCCGTCCCTTCGGGACACCTCCTCTAAAGAGGAGGCAAAATGGAGAAAAACCAATTTGCGTGTTATGCTGTTATTCTTTTGAAATGCGGTTATGCCGTCTGAGCGAACTGAGATCGGTACAGATCCGCATAGAACCCGTTCTTCGCCAGCAGCTCATCGTGCGTACCCTGCTCGATGATGTCGCCGTCCTTCATGACCAGGATCATATCCGCATTGCGGATGGTGGAAAGGCGGTGCGCAATGATAAAGCTGGTCCTGCCCTCCATCAGATGATCCATTGCCTTCTGGATCAGAATTTCGGTTCGGGTATCTACGGAAGAAGTCGCCTCGTCCAGAATCATGACCCGGTTGTCTGCCAGAATCGCACGTGCAATGGTAAGCAGCTGTTTCTGTCCCTGTGACACGTTGCTGGCGTCCTCGTTCAGCTCCATCTGATAGCCGTCCGGCAGCTGGCGGATAAAGGTATCTGCGTGGGCTGCCTTTGCGGCGGCGATGACCTCTTCGTCTGTGGCATCCAGTCTGCCGTAGCGGATATTCTCCATGATGGTTCCCTGGAACAGCCAGGTGTCCTGGAGTACCATGCCGAAAGATTCCCGGAGCTGATGCCGGTCGAAGTCACGGACATCGTGTCCGTCCAGCTTGATAGAACCGCTGTTGACATCGTAGAACCGCATCAGCAGTTTCACCATGGTCGTTTTTCCGGCACCGGTAGGACCAACAATGGCAACTTTCTGTCCCGGATGCACCTTGGCGCTGAAATCGTGGATGATGCACTGTTCCGGCTTATAGCCGAAGGAAACGTGTTCGAAATCCACGCTGCCCCTGACATCTGCCAGCTGTACCGGATGCTCTGCGGTCTGGACTTCTTCGTCCTCTTCCAGGAATTCAAACACACGCTCCGTGGCTGCCGCCATCGACTGCACCTGGTTCAGCACCTGTGCGATCTGCTGCATGGGCTGGGTGAAGTTCTTCACGTACTGGATGAATGCCTGGATATCACCGATGGTGATGGTACCACGAATGGCGAGCAGTCCGCCGGACAGTGCCACAGCGGCATAGCCCAGGTTGCCCACAAACATCATGATCGGCTGCATCAGTCCGGACAGGAACTGGGACTTCCATGCGGAGTGATACAGGGTATCGTTTGTCTCCTGAAACTGGCGCACGGTGTCCTTTTCCTTGTTGTATGCCTGGATCACAGTCTGACCGGCATAGGATTCCTCGACCTGACCGTTGATGTGTCCCAGATATTCCTGCTGCTGCTTGAAGTACTTCTGAGACTTCTTGACCACCAAAGAGATCAGCGTCACAGAAATGGGCAGGATAATCACTGCGATCAGCGTCATCAGCGGCGAGATGCGCAGCATCATGACCAGTACGCCCACCATAGTTGCCACAGAGGTGATGATCTGGGTAATGCTCTGGTTCAGACTCTGTCCCAGCGTATCCACATCGTTGGTGATGCGGGACAGCACTTCGCCGTAGGTGCGGCTTTCGAAATATGCCATAGGCATCCGGTCGATCTTTTCGGAGATGTCTTTCCGCATCCGGTAGCAGACCTTCTGGGTCACGCCGGTCATCAGCCAGCCCTGGACGAAGTTGAACAGGGTGCTGAGCAGATACAGCCCCAGCACGAACAGCAAAATCTGTCCGATCTTTGTGAAGTCAATGCCGCCGGTTCCCTGGATCTTCGCCATCAGACCGTTTGCCAGCTCTGTGGTCGCCTTTCCCAGGATATCCGGGCCAATGACGCTGAACACAGTGGAGGCAACTGCACACAGGATCACGACAACTACCGCAGCGTGATACTTTTTCATATACACAAACAGCTTGCCGATCGAACCCTTAAAGTCCTTTGCCTTTTCCACCGGCATCTGACCGCCTCTCGGACCGCCCATGCGCCGTCTTTCATTCGCCATCTGTCACCGCTCCTTTCTCTGTGTCCTCTTCCAGTCCCAGTTCCGCTGCGGAAAGCTGAGACTTTGCGATCTGCTGGTACACTTCGCAGCTGCGCAGCAGTTCTTCGTGTGTACCCTTGCCCACGACCTTTCCCTCTTCCAGCACCAGAATCTGGTCTGCATGGAGGATGGTGCTGATACGCTGCGCCACGATAATCATGGTGCTGTCCTGCACCTGCTCGCCCAGCGCTTTGCGCAGTGCCGCATCGGTTTTCAGATCCAGTGCGGAAAAGCTGTCATCAAAGACGAACACCTTCGGGTGCTTGGCAATGGCTCTGGCGATGGTCAGACGCTGTTTCTGACCGCCGGAAACATTGGTACCGCCCTGGGAGATATCGCTGTCGAACCGATCCGGTTTTTCTCCAATGAACTCCATCGCCTGGGCAATCTCTGCCGCCTGCTCTATCTCCGCATCCGATGCATCCGGATTGCCGAACCGCAGGTTGCTGGCAATCGTTCCGGAGAACAGCACGCCCTTCTGCGGTACATAGCCCAGCTCGTCGTGCAGCTGTGCCTGG
>ERZ827126.2179-NODE-2179-length-14844-cov-5.241463_pt1 | contig 14844 bp, 13 predicted proteins | sample MGYA00519780_ERZ827126 | MGnify/ENA primary metagenome ERZ827126 (study PRJEB31778, sample SAMEA3449262) | human gut metagenome | biome: human gut; feature: human-associated habitat; material: faeces | place: United Kingdom | collected 2010/2012 ...
AGGGAGGTGCCTGCATGAGCAAATGGCAGGAAAAAACCAAACGCCCGGTGCTGCCCATTTATATGGCGGCGCTGGTGTGGCCGGTCGGGGCGCTGCTGCTGCCGCCGTACCGCCTGTCCAACCTGTTGATTCTTGCGGGGCTGAGCCTGATCGCCTACGCTGTGGGGACAAAGCTCTGCCCCACCCGCGTCGTGCGCACGCTGATCCCCTACGCCACCGGCAGTGAGGATGTGGACGCGATGCTCAACGGCATTGCCGCCAATCTGGATGCACTGCACAAGCTGAACGAGGCGATCCCTGACCCGCAGCTTTCCGCTGCGATGGAGCGGATGGAAAAGGCGGGCCGCAGCATTGCCGCCGTGGTTGAAAAAGCGCCCGATAAGGCGCGTGCCATCGACCGCTTTGCGCGCTATTACCTGCCGGAGACCGTAAAGCTGATGGCTACCTATGCTGCGCTGGAGCAAAACGGCGTCAAGGGTGAAAACGCCGCGCAGATCGAATCGGAGTTGCGCCGCAATGCCGCGACCACCGCGACCGCCTTTGAAAACCAGCTTGACGCGCTGTACAGCGCGGAGGCAATGGATATTTCTACTGATATTGAGGTGCTGGACAGTATCCTGAAGAGCCAGAACCTTGCGAAATAATGGATACGAGAAAGGATGAAACCCAATGGCTGATCTGAACAATGAACTGAATGTCCCCGCTGCCCCTTCCCTGACCTTTGACGCCGCCCCGGCAGCTCCTACGCTGACGCTGGATCCCGCTGCGGATGAAAAGGTCATCGAGGAGAGCAAAAAAGCGACCCCCATGCAGGTCGAGGATACCCCCCTCTCCCCCGAGGAGCAGAAGATGGTGAATGACTTCGCTGAGAAGATCGACATCACCAACTCCCAGATGGTGTTGCAGTACGGTGCCGCCAGCCAGAAAAAGCTGAGCGATTTTTCCGAGACGGCGCTCTCCCGCGTCAAGACGAAGGACATGGGCGAAACCGGCGAGCTGATCACGAGCCTGATCTCCGAGCTGCAGGGCTTTGATGTCGGTGCCGAGCAGCCTAAGGGCATCTTTGGCTTCTTTAAAAAGACTACCAACAGCATCGAGCAGCTCAAGACCCGCTACGACAGCGCCGACAAGAATGTTGAGCGCATCAAGGCCCAGCTGGAGGATCATCAGGTCACCCTGATGAAGGACATCACGATGCTGGATAAGATGTATGAGCTGAACCTTGTCTACTTCAAGGAGCTGACGATGTATATTCTGGCCGGCAAAAAGAAGCTGGCCGAGGTCCGCGCCAACGACCTGAAGGCTGCGCAGGAGAAGGCCCAGCGCACCCAGCTGCCCGAGGATGCCCAGGCCGCCCGCGACCTGGCCGACCTGTGTGACCGCTTTGAGAAGAAGCTCTACGATCTGGAGCTGACCCGCAATGTGTCCATCCAGATGGGCCCGCAGATCCGCCTGATCCAGTCCAACGACACGATGATGGCCGAGAAGATCCAGACGACCATCGTGAACACGATCCCGCTGTGGAAGAACCAGATGGTGCTGGCGCTGGGCATCGCCCACAGCCAGCAGGCTATGCAGGCCGAACGCGCCGTGACCGACGCCACGAACGAGCTGCTGAAAAAGAACGCTGCTACGCTCAAGCAGGGCACGATTGAAATTGCAAAGGAGTCCGAGCGCGGCATTGTGGACATTGAGACGCTGCAGCAGACGAACAAGCAGTTGATCGAGACGCTGGATGAGCTGAATAAGATCCGCGCCGATGGCAAGGCCAAGCGCGCCAACGCCGAGCAGGAGCTGGGCCGCATCGAGGGCGAGCTCCGCCAGAAGATGCTGGAGATCAACAACTGATTGCCGTTGCAGGGGGCGACATCCTCTTGCGTAGGAGCTTGTAGGGGGCGATGCCTGCATCCGCCCCTACAGCACAATATAGGTATTTGCTATGCAGCTTGAACAACAGGAAAACTTTACCATTCATGGCCCGCAGCTGGAAATCCTCGGCGAGGTCGAGACAAAGCTGCCTGCACCTGCCAAAAAGCGCGGCACAGCGTCGATTGCGCTCGTTGCACTGGCGCTGGTGTCGGTGCTGGGCATCGGCGGTGCAAAGCTGAAGGGCGTGTACAGGGAAACGGCGGAAATTTACACCTCCGCGCAGGACGAGTACGGCCACAGCATTCAGGGAGATTTTGAGACGCAGGCTGACGCGGCGGCGAACCTCATCAAACAGGCGGGCTATGTGGACAGCACTCCGGCGGCTGCTTTACAGGAAGCCGAGGACGCGCTGGCCGCGTGGAATGATACGGACGATTCCCCTGCGGTGCAGTACGCGGCCAACCGTCGGCTGTACAATGCGGTGGATACGCTGTATGCGTCGCTGAACAACAAGGTCGATGACAGCACCCAGCGGGCGCTGGATGACCAGTACAATGCGTTTGTTTCGGCGCAGGCGACGATAGAACGCGCCGCCAATGTATACAACCTCTGGGTGGAGGACTACGAGAAAACTGTCTCGCAGTTCCCGGCCAATCTAATCTCCGGTTTGTGGGGTGCGCAGGCACCGGAACGCTTTGCTACCAAATAAACCACGATCAGCAAGGGGAAATTATGAAACTGAAAACATTTGCCAGACGCGCGGCGGCTGCCGGTGCGGTGCTGGCCGCGCTGACGCTGGCGGCGCTACCCGCGCTGGCCGCGCCCAAGGTGCAGGTCAGCACGACAAACGCCGTGGCCGACCATGCGGACATCCTGTCCGACGAGACAGAACAGTATGTCAATGACGTTTCAATCAAGCTGTCCGATGCCTGCGGTGCGCAGATCGGCGTCTACACGCTGGATGAACTGCTGGGCAGCACGACGATGGAGGGCTTTGCCTACGACGTTTTTAACGCCTGGGGGCTGGGCTCAGACGACCTGGACAACGGCGTGCTGCTGTTGCTGGCCCCCAACGAGGCCGACGGCGGCGACTACTACATCATGCGCGGCGACGGGCTGGAAAGCCAGCTGTCGTTCAGCACGCTGGGGTCGCTGCTGGACGAGTACATGGAACCCTATTGGATCAACGGTGATTACGACACCGGCACCCAAAAGACCGTGCAGGCGCTGGCCAACCGGCTGTGCAGCATCTACGGCGTAACGCTGAACAACGGCTATACCGATACCAGCGCCCCCGATAGAGGAGGGCCCAATGTTATGCGCTTTGTTCTGCTGGTTGTGGCGGTGCTGCTGGTCATCTGGCTCATCACCTACCTGATGCGCCCCCGCGGCCCGCGTCCCCCGCGCGGCGGTGGCGGCGGCAGCTTCGGCAACAATATGTTCTGGTACAGCATGGGCCGTGCGTCCCGGCGCCCGCGCCGCCCGCCGCCTCCTCCCCCGCCGCGCGGCCCCGGCTTCGGCGGCCCCGGCTTTGGTCCCGGCCCCGGCTTTGGCGGCGGCCCCAGACCCGGCGGCGGGTTCCGTCCCGGCGGCGGCTTTAGCAGCGGCGGCGGTGCAGGCCGCAGCCGTCCGTCCGGCGGCTTTGGCGGGGCGCGCCCCGCCGGCGGCTTCCGTTCCGGCGGCGGCTCCACCCGCGGCGGCGGCGTAGGACGGCACCACTAAAGCAAAAAGCCTTCCCCCTCGGGGGAAGGTGGCCCGCAGGGCCGGATGAGGGGCGAGCTTTCCGCAGTAACCCACTGACGGGCAATAATGGGAAGCTTTGCCCTCATCAGTCGCCTATCGGCGACAGCTTCAGTCTCCGCGCCAAGAGCCGCCTCCGGCGGTTGCGCTTCGACACGCGCCTGCGGGCGCAGCCCCCCGGGGGAAGCCTTTTTTGTACTTTTTTATAGCAGAAAAGGAGGCAGCTATGCCAAAATTTGCAGTTATCACCGGTGCAAGCTCCGGTATCGGGGCCGAGTTCGCGCGCCAGCTTTCCGCCCGCGGATATAACCTGCTGCTGGTGGCCCGCCGCGCGGACCGGCTGGAAAAGCTGTCCGACCAGCTGACGACGGTCTGCGAGATCTTCACTGCGGATCTGTCCAAAAAGAGTGAGTGCCTTCGCCTGGTCAAGGCGTTGGAGGGCCGCCGCGTGGATCTCTTCATCAACAACGCGGGCTTTGGCGACTGCGGGCCGTTTTTGCAGACGGAACTGGATAAGGACCTCGATATGCTGTCGGTCAACATCCGGGCGCTGCACATCCTGACGAAGAAAATCGGGCAGCAGCTCTATAAGCAGGGCTTCGGTGCGCTGCTGAACGTCGGCTCCTGTGCAGGGCTGATGCCCGCAGGCCCCTACATGGCGACCTACTACGCCACCAAGGCCTACGTTGTCAGCCTGACGAGTGCGCTGGCGCAGGAGCTGCGCGAGGCCCGCAGCCCCGTGTATGTCGGCTGCCTCTGCCCCGGCCCGGTCAACACCGAGTTCAACGCTGTGGCGAACGTGGAGTTTGCACTGCGGGGCATTACGCCGGAATACTGCGTGCGCTGCGCGCTGGACGGCATGGCCCGCCGCAAAACGGTCATTGTGCCGAACCCCGTGGTTGCCGCCGGCATGACGCTGGGGCGCTTCCTGCCGCGGCCCGTGTATATCAAAATCGCTGCGCACCAGCAGCGGAAAAAGCTGTATAAGAGATAAAAAATGCCCGCTGTCTGTGCCAGACAGCGGGATTCTTTGTAGGGGGCGGGTGTTGCCCACCCATGGTTGTGTGCGGCAGCCGCAAGCCTTCCCGGGCGGATATGGAATCCGCCCGGAAGGCTTCCCCATCGGGGGAAGCTGTCGCCGCCAGGCGACTGATGAGGGCAGAGCTTGCCATGGCAACCCGTTTGCGGCTAATCACGGTAACCTGGCCCCTCATCCGGCCTCGGGCGGGGCCTCGGCCACCTTCCCCCTTGGGGGAAGGTACTTTACAGTTAGTTCAGCGTTTTCCCGAAGAACTCCAGCTCCGGCTTGATGGTATTCATCAGGGCGTCGAACTGGTCGGGGGTCAGGCTCTGGGCACCGTCGCTCTTGGCCTTGGCCGGGTCATTGTGGGTCTCGATCATCAGACCGTCGGCACCGACGGCCACTGCCGCCTGGGCCAGCGCGGGCACCATGAAGGCAATGCCTGCTGCGTGGCTCGGGTCGATGACAACGGGCAGATGGGTCATCTTTTTCAACATAGGAACGGCGGAAATGTCCAGCGTATTGCGCATGCTCGTCTCAAAGGTACGGATGCCGCGCTCGCACAAAACGACGTTGGGGTTGCCCTCTGCCATGATGTACTCGGCGCTCATGACGAGCTCTTCCAGCGTCGAGGACAGGCCGCGCTTGAGCAGCACCGGCACGTTCAGCTTGCCGACAGCCTTGAGCAGCTCAAAGTTCTGCATGTTGCGCGCACCGATCTGGATCATATCGACCTTGGCGTCAACGAACAGCGGGATGTGCTCGTTGTTCATCAGCTCGGTCACGATGGGCTGGCCCGTGACCTTGCGGGCCTCCTGCAAAAGCTCCAGACCCTCAGCACGCAGACCCTGGAAGCTGTACGGGCTGGTGCGGGGCTTGAACGCGCCGCCGCGCAGGATGCTGGCCCCGGCGGCCTGCACGCGCTGGGCCACGTAGGTGATCTGCTCCTTGCTCTCGACGCTGCAGGGGCCGCTCATGACGGCAAAGTAACCGCCGCCGATCTTGTGCCCGCCCACATCGACGACGGTGTCGTCGGGGTGGAACTTGCGGTTGGCCTTTTTGTACGGCTCGGACACGCGGCGGCAGGTCTCGACGACGGGGTTTGCCAGCACCCAGCTCTCGGCCAGGGCCTTGGTGTCGCCGATCAGGCCGAGAATGTGGGTGTCGCTGCCGACAGAATCGTTGATCTGGAAGCCCATGCTGTTCAGCTCATTGCAGAAGGCCTGCACCTTGTCAGCGGGGGCGTGCTGTTTTAAAACGATGATCATGATGTGTTCTCCTATCTATTACAACCGTGAATTTTTCTCAATGACGGTATTCTAACACTTTAAAGCGCTAAAGTCAAGCCCCCTTGCGAAAATTGTTGGGGGGATTTATAATAGAAAAAAGGCTTCCCCCTTGGGGGAAGCTGTCCGCGAAGCGGACTGATGAGGGGCGGCCTTGCCAATGCAACCCGTTCACGGGCAATCACGGAAGCTCTGCCCCTCATCCCGGCCCTGCGGGGCCACCTTCCCCCTGGGGGAAGGCAAAGCGGGGCGGCCGGGCATGCCCGGCCCCTACAGCGCTATTAACAATCGAGAAGGGTAACAATATGGCAAAAGAAGCAAAAACCAACGCAATGCGGATGCTGGAGCGTGCAAAGGTCACCTACACGTCCCACGAATACCCCCACGAGGAGGGCCAGGCCGTGGACGGCGCAAACGTGGCGCGGCTGACTGGGCAGGACCCGGCGCGGGTGTTCAAGACGCTCGTCACGCAGGGCGCGGACCGAAACTACTATGTGTTTGTTGTGCCGGTGCTGGCCGAGCTGGACCTGAAAAAGGCCGCTAAGGCTGCGGGCGTCAAGAGCGTGGCCATGATCCACGTTGCCGACATCAACAAGGTCACGGGCTACATCCGCGGCGGGTGCAGCCCTGTGGGCATGAAAAAGCAGTTCGTGACCGTCTACGATGAGAGCTGCCTTGCGCAGCAAACGATGCTCGTCTCGGGTGGGCGCATCGGCACGCAGATCGAATGCGCCCCGGCGGACCTCATCAAGGTCACGCGCGGCAGGACGGCGGCCATCACACAGGAGCACGAGGCATGATGCGGCTGGATAAATACCTGGCCGAGCGCACCGGCATGACCCGCAGCGAGAGCCGCAAGGCCGTAACGAAGGGCCGCGTCAGCATCGACGGCGCAGTCTGCCGCAAGGCCGACACCCAGTTGGACGAGCACACCGCCGCCGTGGCGCTGGACGGCGTGCCGCTGGCGGGCGCGTACCGGAAATTTGTGTATATCATGCTCAACAAGCCCGAGGGCGTCGTCAGTGCCAGCCGCGACAAAAAGGACACGACGGTGGTCGATCTGGTCGCGGCGGACTTTCCGCGGCGGGAACTGTTCCCCGCGGGGCGGCTGGACAAGACGAGCACTGGCTTTGTGCTGCTGACTGACGACGGCGCGCTGGCGCATGACATCCTCTCCCCTGCCCACCACGTCGAGAAGCAGTACGTAGTCACGCTGGACACGCCGCTGACCGACGCGATGCGCCGGGGCTTTGCCGCGGGCGTCACGCTGACCGACGGCGAGACGATGGCTCCCGCGGGCGTCGAGCCGCTGACCGACGACGGCCTGACCGTGCAGGTCACGCTGCGGCAGGGCGTCTATCATCAGATCAAGCGGATGTTCGGTGTGTTTGATGCGGGTGTGAACGCCCTGCACCGTGAGAGCATCGGCGGCGTGGCGCTGGACCCCGCGTTAGCGCCCGGCCAGTGGCGTGAGCTGACAGCGGAGGAAGTGGAACGGCTGCAGAACGTAAAGTAATGTAAGGGGAGGAATTTATCCCTCCCGGGATCTGTACCATGGCCGCAGCGGAGCGGTCAAGACCGCTCCCTACAAAGCACCCGTGAATGTCAGTCTGTAGGGAGGGGTCTTGACCCCTCCGTGCGCGTTTCCGCATCCGCAAGGCCCCCGGGAGGGATAGATTCATCCCCTATAAACCAACAAAAAGAGGCAGCTTTTGCAGGCTGCCTCTTTGTCATTCATGAGTATACACCGTCTCACTCGGTTGGAACATCACGGTATACCCCATATCGTTATAATTGGAGAGGGTGAGCTCGGTGCCCTCGGCCAGAACGATGTGGTGCAGGGTGTCCTGATAGGTGTCGTCGCCGTAGAGCCAGGCGCTGCAATACATCGTGCGGGTGTTCTCCATCGGCAGGTCAAAGGCAAAGTAGCCGCTGCCCGCCGTGCAGGTCACGTCGTAGACGCCGGGTTCGATGTCCTCGCCCACAAGCAGATACAGGCTGTCCTCGCTGTCGCTGAGGGTATACGAAATATCGCCGGTCACCGGGTTGGGGGCAGTATCGGTGGACAGGTCATCGACCTGCGCGTTGCTGCTGTGGAAATAGAGCGCATTGTTCCCGGTCAGGAACAGCACCGTACCCGCGGGCAGCGGGACGTCGTCCAGCCCCGAATCCGCAGCGTCGTAGGCGGACAGATCCTCATAAATTTCCACACCGCAGGCATCGTTGCCAAGGTGCATCTCCATGGATGTGCCGTCCTCGGCGCACTTGATCGTGTAGGTGCCCGCGGGCAGGTCCTGCCCCACGACGTACAGCCCAGCGGGCAGGTCACCGTCCCAGTCGGTGCCCCCGGCGGATACGAGCGGGCGCAGGTCGTCGTAGGCGTTGCTGTCGGCCTCTATGGCCTGTTCTTCGGATAATTCGGGAACGGGCTCGGAAACCGAGGAACCGATTTCACGCTGCAGCAGGACCTGCAGCATGGGCAAAATCAAAAACAGCGCCACAACGATGATAAGCCACGCGACATTGGCACTGCGTCTGCGTCTGGAGGGTGCCTCGATGTGGTGCTCCACCCGGGCCGTGCGCACCGCGGGGCGCGGTGCATTGTGGCGGTCTGTGCCGCTCTCATGTACATGGGCAGTGCGTTCCTCGTCGTCGTAGCCTTCCACCTTGGGGCGGTTGCCCGCGGGCCGCACGCGGTGGAGAACATCCTCGCCGTTGACGCGGTGATAGTGGGCACTCTCGCCCCGCAGGGTGTAGCTGTGCTCCGGCGGGATGGGCAGACCACAGTCCTCACACCGGCCATTGACGACCCGTCCGCCGCATAGGCTGCATTTTTGCATAGGGACACCTCCTCTTTTGCCTTTATTATACAGGATAGCATAGGAAATAGCTAGAGGGGCGGGAAAATAAAAAAGCCTCCCTTGTCAAAGGGAGACTCAGCTTCAGGCATTCGCTGCCCGTTTTGCAGCCGTCTTTCTGTGCAGCTGCTCGGAAAAAACCGTCATCAATACCAGCATCAGCAGCAGGACAAAGGGATACAGCTTCATCGTGATATTCTGCGCCAGAACGCCGAAAAGCGGTGAAAGGAGCGTACTGCCGGTGTAGGCGGCGGCCATCTGCAGGCCGGTCATTGACATGCTGAGATTCTTGCCGAAGTTGGACGGCGTCTCGTGAATGATGCTGGGGTAGATCGGTGCGCAGCCCAGTCCGGCGACCACAAGGCCGACCGGCAGCAGCGCATTGCCGAAGGGCAGCAGGATCAGCACAATACCCACGGCGTTCAGAAGCTGTCCCATACGGATCATCTGCTGATCGTTGAATTTCATCGTCAAAAAGCCGCTGAAAAACCGTCCGACTGTGATGCCTACGTAAAACAGGCTCGCCCAGCTGGCGGCGGTCATTGCGTCCAGACCGCGGGTCAGGGTGCAGTAACTGGCGGCCCACATACCGGCGATCCCTTCGACACCGCTGTAAAACGCAAAACAGAGCATTACCTCCGGCACGCCGGGGACTTTCAGCAGTTCGGAAATCGTGCGGTGTTCCGGGGTAAACTCCTCCCCTGCTCCGGCGTCGGCGGGGGTCTGCCACAGCGGCAGGCTGAATAGCAGCAGCGCCGTCAGCACAAACTGCAGAACGGACACTATGCGGTAGCCGTTCTGCCAGGTACTGCCCGCCAGCGCCCAGCCCATGATGACCGGGCCGCCCGCCGCGCCGATGCCCCACATGCAGTGCAGCCAGCTCATGTGGCGGCTTTCGTAGTGCAGGGAGACATAGTTGTTCAGCGCGGCGTCCACACTGCCGGCGCCCAGGCCATACGGCACAGCCCACAGGCAAAGTTGCCAGAACTGCGTGCAGGTCGAAAACCCAAACAGCGCCACGGCGGTGGTGGCAACGCTGAGCGCTGTGACTCTGCCGGTGCCGAGCTTATTGTTGAGCCAGTCGCTGGCCAGGCTGGACACGATGGTCCCGACGGAGATGATCATGGACACGCCGCCCGCCCAGGACACGCCCGCGCCGAGCTGCGGATACATGCTGGGCCACGCCGCGCCCAGCAGCGCGTCCGGCAGGCCCAGGCTGATGAACGCCAGATAGATGACCGGCAAAAGCAAAGATACCATACGAAAAACCTCTTGACTTTCTGTAGTTGTGATATTATGATTATATCATCAAATTGCGGAATATACAGGCACTAATTCCGCAAAATCTCGGTACAATTTCACCAAAAACGGAGGCGAGCAAGAAATGGCACTGTCGCTGTGCAGAACGACCGTGGACGATTCGGCGCGGGAGCTGATGGAGCATGGCACCGCCGCCTTCCCCATCGCCTGTTATCACGACGATTTGCAGGCCGAGCCCGTGCCGTGGCACTGGCACGAGGAATTGGAGGTACTGGTCGTCAGCGAGGGCATGATCTTGGCGACGGCAGGCGGCGAGAAATTCCGCTTGGGAAAGGGCGAGGGGCTGTTCATCAACGCAGGGGTGTTGCACGGCGACTGGCCGCTGAATGCGGGCAGCTGCCGCCTGCACAGCATGGTGTTCCACCCACGGCTGGTGGGCGGCAACCCGGACAGTGTGTTCTGGCAGAAATATCTGCAGCCGCTGCTGACCGACCCCAGCCGTCCCTGCGCCGTGCTGCGCCCCACGGTGGACTGGCAGCACGAGGCCATCGAGGACATGGAGCGGGCGTTCCGCGCGGTGGTGAACGAAATCCCCGGCTACGAGTTCAAGACCCGCGCGGCGCTGTCGGAGATGATCTTCCAGCTGGTCAGCCACGCTCCGGCGGTGCAGGCCATGCCGAAAAAGGCACTGCGCAACGCCGACCGCATCAAGACGATGCTGCAATTTATCCAAGAGCATTACGCCGAGGACATCTCGGTCGAACAGGTCGCGTCCAGTGCGTCCATCAGCCCCAGCGAGTGTCTGCGGTGCTTCCACGATATGATCGGCACGACACCGAATCAGTATCTGCGCGACCAACGCGCCCAGCGCGCGGCGGAGCTGCTGTGCGGCACGGGACTGCGGGTGACGGAAATCGCGATGCAGTGCGGTTTTCAGGACGCGAGCTACTTTGCCCGCGCCTTCCGCCAGGTCTACGGCTGCGGCCCGACGGAGTATCGCAGAAAAGCACGAAGGGAAAAATAAAACTACCGCCGTCAGTTCCCTGGCGGCGGTAGTTATTTTATCGGGAATTAACCGTTATTCTTGCGGGTCTTGATTTCGTCCACGACCTGGTTGATGAAAGCATCCAGATCCATCGTGGTGGTCTCGCCCTTGCGGTCACGGACGCTGATGTTGTTGGACTCGACCTCTTTTGCGCCCAGAACCAGCATATAGGGCACGCGGTCAACCTGCTGGGCCTGGCGGATCTTGTAGCCGATCTTCTCGTTGGACTCATCCAGCACAACGCGGACACCGGCGGCCTGCAGCTTGGCGGTGACGTCCTTCGCGTAGTCCAGCGTCTTTTCGCTGACGGGCAGGACCTTGACCTGCGTCGGGGCCAGCCAGGTCGGGAAACGGCCCTTCGTCTCCTCGATCAGGTAAGCCATGAAGCGGTCCAGAGAGCCGAGGATCGCGCGATGCAGCACGACGGGGGTCTTTTCGCTGCCGTCCTTGTCCACGTAGGTCAGGTGGAACTTGGCGGGCAGGCAGAAGTCCAGCTGGCAGGTGGACAGCGTGTACTCGGCACCGACGGCGGGCTTGACGTTGACGTCCAGCTTCGGGCCGTAGAAGGCGGCCTCGCCGATCTCCTCGGTGAAGTGGATGCCCAGCTCTGTCAGAACCTCGCGCAGGGCGTTCTCGGCATGGTTCCACATGGCGTCGTCGTCATGGTACTTCTTCTTGTCAGCGGGGTCGCGCAGGGACAGAACACAGCGATAATCCGTGATGTTGAAGTCCTTGTAGACGTCGAAAATCAGGGCGCAGACATTGGCAACTTCGCTCTTGATCTGCTCGGGCGTGCAGAACAGGTGGGCGTCGTTCTGGCAGAAGTGACGGCCGCGCTCGATGCCCTTCAGCGTGCCAGAGGACTCATAGCGGAAGTCGTGGGCAATCTCGCCGATGCGGATGGGCAGCTGGCGGTAGCTGTGGGGCTGGTTGGCGTAGATCATCATGTGGTGGGGGCAGTTCATCGGGCGCAGGACGTAGCTCTCGCCCTCCATCTCCATGGCGGGGAACATATTCTCGCGGTAGTGGTCCCAGTGGCCGGAGGTCTTGTACAGGTTCACGGTGCCGATGCAGGGGGTCATGACGTGCAGGTAGCCGCGCTCACGCTCCTTGCCCTTGATGTAATCCTCCAGCTGCTGCCAGACGGTGTAGCCGTTGGGCAGGAACATCGGCAGGCCGCGGCCAACGAGGTCGTCGGTCATGAACAGGCGCATCTCCTTGCCGATCTTGCGGTGGTCGCGCTCACGGGCCTCCTGCTGCTGCTTCTCCCAGGCGTCCAGCTCCTCCTGATTGTGGAAGGCAACGCCGTTGATGCGGGTCAGCATCTTATTCTCTTTGTCGTTCTTCCAGTAAGCGCCGGACTGTTGGGTGATCTTGAACGCCTTCAGCGCCTTGGTGTAGCACAGGTGGGGTCCGATGCACATATCGACGTACTCGCCCTGCTGGTAGAAGCTGAACTCGGTCTCGTCGGCCAGGTCGGCGATATGCTCGATCTTGTAGTGCTCCTGACGCTCCTCCATCAGCTTGACGGCCTCGTCACGGGGCAGGATGAACGGTTTGATGGGAAGATTCTCCTTGCAGATCTTCTTCATCTCTTTTTCGATGGCGGCCAGGTCCTCGTCGGTCAGCTTGGTGTCGCCGAGGTCGACGTCATAGTAGAAGCCGTTCTCGGTGGCAGGGCCGAAGGCAAAGTCCGCCTGCGGGTAGAGGCGCTTGATGGCCTGCGCCATGATATGGGCAGCCGTGTGGCGCAGAACGTGCAGTTCTTCCTCCTGCGGGCACTCGGCGACGGTACCGTCCTTGTAGATGATCTTCATAATTGTACGCTCCTTTTGCAATTGCACAAAAATGCAAATAAAAAATGCTCCATCCCTCGCTTACAAAAGGGATGAAGCATATAGCTCCACGGTTCCACCCAGATTGCGCTTATATCTTATATAAAAGGTAAGCGCCGCTCGTACCGGCTGTAACGGGCCGTACCCGGCGGAGGTTCGCCCCCGCGCTCGGCAGTGGTAAGGCTGCGGGCCGCTGCAAAACCGCTTGCACCACGCGGCGTACCGCGGCGGTTCTCTCTTGTGCAGGACCTCGCATCCCGTTTGTCTGCCTCATGGCTTTGTACAGGATGAAGTTAAGTTATTTATAGCACAAGTGCGGCTTTAAGTCAAGTAGAAAAATTTGGAATGTTGAGGTTGTAGGGGCCGCACATGTGCGGCCCGCAACGTAAAGGCAAGCAGGCGTCTGTCGTAAAGCTGCGGGCCGGGCATGCCCGGCCCCTACATTTATACCTCCGCCAGTTTGCACAAAAAACTTTCCACTCCCCTGCCCTGCCCATGTAAAACGCCGAAGTTATTAAATATACATTGACTTTACATATTTATGCAGTTATACTGTATACATCAACCAAGTGAGGGCTTGGGAAGGTACAAACATTTGAGATACAATGAATCGAGGAGATCATCATGAAAAAGATTACTGCTCTGATGCTCAGCTCCGCTATGATGCTGAGCTTGGCCGCCTGCGGCGGTTCCGCTTCCACCGATGCTGTTTCCAGCGAGGCCGTTTCCTCTGAGGCTGCTTCCAGCGAGGCTGTCTCCACTGCTGAGGCTGCACCTGCGGCGCTGACCACAGTCACCGCCGGCAAGCTGACGATGTCCACCAACGCCGCCTTCCCCCCGTATGAGATGACCACCGACAGCGGCGATTTTGAGGGCATCGACATTGATGTTGCTGCCGCTATCGCTGAGAAGCTCGGTCTGGAGCTGCAGGTCGATGACATGGACTTTGATGCAGCCCTGCTGGCTGCCCAGAACGGCAAGAGCGACATCGTCATGGCCGGTGTCACCGTCACCGACGAGCGCCTGAAGGTCATGGACTTCTCCGACACCTACGCCGAGGGCATCCAGTCCATCATCGTGCCTGAGGGCTCCGACATTGCCACCGCTGACGATCTGACAGGCAAGGCCATCGGCACCCAGCGCGGCACTACCGGTTACATTTACTGCACCGATGACTTCGGTGAGGACAATGTCATCGCCTATGATGACGGTCTGACCGCTGTGCAGGCCCTGAACAACGGCCAGGTCGATGCCGTCGTCATCGACAACGCCCCCGCCCAGGAGTTCGTTGCGGCCAACCCCGGCCTGAAGATCCTTGACACCGCTTACGCCCAGGAAGATTACGCCATCGGCGTTGCCAAGGGCAACACCCAGCTGCTGGACGCCATCAACGGCGCTCTGGAGGAGCTGCAGGCCGACGGCACCCTGCAGGCCATCGTGGACAAGTACATCACCGCTGAATAAGCGCTTTGCAGCAAGCGGAAAGGCACGCCGGTATCCCGGCGCGCTTTTCTTTTATTTAGTGTGATTTTTCCCGAAAATATGGTATAATACAAATATCGCGCTGTAGGGGCCGCATGTATGCGGCCCGCAGCCTTCCCGCAGGCAAGAGTTTGCCGGAAAGCCGCGGGCCGGGCATGCCCGGCCCCTACAGGTGTGCTGAATTCAAACAGAAAGAAAGGTTGTGTTGCGGATGGAAGCACAGTTTGAAGCGCTTTCGGAGCTGGTCAAGAACGGCCAGAAGCTGAACTTCGGGCAGGACTTCTTCGTAAAATTTTACCAGGCATTTCTCTACTCGGACCGCTGGCAGCAGTACATCAAGGGCGTGGGCACGACCCTGCTGGTCACGGCCATTGCGCTGGTGCTGGGCGTGCTGCTGGGGGCCATCGTGGCTATGATCCGCGTGGGCCACGCCCAGCAGAAACCCCAC